>Ga0247766_1000146_pt1 | contig 15137 bp, 10 predicted proteins | sample UWRJL223509R6_FD_179946 | JGI IMG/M metagenome (GOLD analysis project Ga0247766, IMG submission 179946) | Plant litter microbial communities from Arlington Agricultural Research Station in Wisconsin, United States - UWRJ-L223-509R-6 | ecosystem: Environmental > Terrestrial > Plant litter >... | reverse complement strand
CACGCCAACGATGCCGCGCACGCGCGGGTCATACACGAAGCACCTCGCCTCGTCCTCCGCGCAGCGCTCGGCGTCGCCCCACTCCCGCAGCGCGTCCCACAGCACTGTGCGCAGCGTCTCCGCGGCACCGGCGTCGCCGAGACCCTCCGCGATCGTCAACAGATTGGCGATCCGATACAGCGCCTTGCCGCCGAAGTACGAGTCTGATGGCAGTGCCGAAAGCCCCTTAACGTCCGCCGTCAGTGCGGAGGCGACCTCCGCGCGCTGCTCGCCGGAGAGCGCATCGAGGCCGAGTCTCGCCGTGGGAACTAGCGGCGGCACGCTCCACGTGACCGTCTGCGCAGCGCACACCGCGAACTCGCCGTCGATCGTGTCGTATGTGCCGAGCGAGCAGTCGAGGCCGATGTCCTCTGCGCGCGCAGCGGGCATCGTCACCGCGGTCTCTGTTCCATAGTCGAGGGTCGTCGTGGCCGACGCTCCGTCCGCCGTGCCCTGCCACGTCACCTCTCCCACGGGTTCGCCGAGGGCGGCGGCGAAGGACTCGACGGCGCCGCCCGCGGGGACGGCAAAGAACTGCGCGGAGCCACCCGCGTCGAGGGAGATCGTGGCACCGTCAAGCGATCCGCCTCTCACCACAACCCCGTAGGTGGCGCCCCTTACGTCGAGGTAACCCACGGCCTCGGCGCCATCAACGTCGCCAGCCACCGCGAAGGGAGTGCCGAGCTCGAGAGCCACCGAAGCGTCGGCGGTCACCCCTACGACCGGCCACCCCTGCGCGAGCGAGACGCCCGCGTCGCCAAATGAGAGGCCAACGCCCACCGGATTCGCGCGCGTGACCGTGCCGAAGCCGCTCGCTCCCGCGATCGTGACGGACACGTCGGCGCTCGCGGCACCGATGATCGCGGCCGCGCTCGCGGTGGGCCGCGTGAGGCCCATCGTGAAGCCGCCCTCAACGGGCGTGAACGCCAGCGGCTTGGGAAACACGGGCAGGCCCGGATCGCCGAATGCGAGCGACGAGTACCAGCGATTCGTAGGCGGCGTCACGCCATCTGCGAGGCGCGTTGCCACGTCCTTTCCCAGTGATGCTGTCGGCACGGTGATAGCGGGTGCCGAGTTCGCGGCCGGTGAGCCGGCGTCGGGCGCGGTGCTACCAGGAGCAGTGGCATCGGGCGCGGGGGCCGTGCACGAGGCGAGGGTCGCGACAACCGCAATGACCGCTACTGCGAGCGCACCCGGGCCAACTCCACCAATCCTCATAGGCCGATCTTCCTGGCGAAGTCGGAGAGCGCGTCGTGGACGCCGGCGAGCGGGCCGTCGTCGCGCAGGCGCAGGGTCGCGTCGAGAGGGGTGCCGGGCTTGATGAGCGGATCCGATTGCGCGTCGGAGATCGCGCCGGAGTCGATGCGTGCCGTGACGTGCGCGTTGCCGTCTTCCGTCCGCACCGTGATGTCCGCGACCGTGCCCGTGTACTCGCGACCGTCGGGAAGGCGTAGCTCAACCTCGGCATCGTCCTCGACCCTGCCAAAGTCTCGCGGCGTGAGGATGAACTCGGCCTCCGCGAACTGCGTGCCGTCCGCATCGATCGTGGCGAGGACGGCTCCCGCGGGCGCGAACGTCCCCTCTCCGAGGTCAACGTGCGAGACCACCCCCGAGCTCGAGGCGCGCACAACGAGTAGGCCGTCGGCGTCGACCGTGCTTGGGCCCGGAGTAATCGCTCCCGTCGCGATGTCGCGCTCGAACTGGAGGCTGCGGACGGCGAACATCTTCTCGCCCTCGGTGACGTGGTCCCCCTCACGCACGTATGCGATGTCGACAATGCCGCCGTAGTCCGTCCCCACTCGATACAGCTCCGCACCAATCTGCGCGCTCGTGCTTGCGACCTGCGTCTGGCGCTGGTTGAACACGATCGTCGCCGCGGCGACGAGCAGCAGAACGGCGACGAGCCCCATGAACAGCCGTACGCGGTTTGCCCAGGTCATCGGACCAGCTCCTCAATACGAGAGACATCGCTGCGTGCGGCATCGACGCTCCACGAATCTGGGCGCGCCACCACGGTGAGCGGGACGGCGTCGACCTCCTCCTTGGCGGGATCTCGAGGCGGGGCCAACGGGTGGCCCTTACGAAGCGCCCGCGCCTCCTTGCGGGCGGAAAGCAGGAAGCCGCCGAGGATGACAGTGTTGGTGACGTTCCACGCCGTTGCGAGCGTGAGCATCCCGTTGTCGACGTCGCGCCACACCGCCACGAACGAGGTGAACAGCAGGAACACGAAGAACAGCACCTGCGGGATGATGAAGTTGAACGGAGAGGACCCCCGCGCGGTCCCGGTCGCTTGCCAGCCCACGTCCTTGCCCTTGACGACGTTGAGGAGGGCTTTGATGTAGATGGGGAACGACACCGTGGCGAGCGTGAGCGTCTGCCAGCGGAACGAACCCACGGTGTACCAAGCGAGCACGATCTGCATGAGATAGAAGCCCGCGTAGTAGAGGAACCACGTCGCGACCGAGATCGAGAGGTTCATGGGCCGCAGGTCGAAGTAGATCTCGAGCGGCGGCACGAGCAGCAAGAGCAGGGGGCAGATTCCCGTGAGATAGAACGTCGCGGTGACGAAGTACTGGATCCGCTGATCCATCGACAGCCGCCTACGCGGGCTCAGAGGATTGTGGGTGAGCAGGATCTCGAAGCCACCCGTGGCCCACCGCAACTGTTGCTTCGAGTACGCCTCTACCGTCTCCGGAGCATCGCCAACCGCGAGCACCGTGGGCACGAACACCGATCGCCAACCGCGCTCGTGCAGCATGAGCGACGTCCACACATCCTCGGACTTCGAGTTCGTGTACATGCCCCCGATGTCGTCGATGGCGGTCCGCCGGAACACAACATTGGTGCCTACGCAGAACGCCGCGTTGAAGCGATTGCGGCCCGGCTGAATGAAGCGATAGAACACGGCCTGCATGTACGCCGCGCCGCGAGCGATCGTCGTGTGGAGGTTGCCATAGGTCTGCGGCGTCTGCACGAACGCTACGCCGTCGTCCACGAAGAACGGCACCGTCTCCTCGAGGAACTCGGGCGCGGGCACAAAGTCGGCGTCGAAGATCGCGAAGAAGTTGCCCTTCGCCAGAGTCAGCGCGTGGTTGACGTTGCCGGCCTTCGCGCCGCCGGAGCTAAGGCGCCGCACGTAACGCGCTCCCAGCTCGCCCGCCATGTCGCGCACCTCGTCCGAGCGTCCGTCGTCGAGCACCCACGTACGGTGCCGCCCGTTGAGCGCGAGCGCCGCGGCGACGGTGCGGCGAATCACGTCGACGTCCTCGCCGTACACCGTGATGAACACGTCAACGAAAACGCGCTGGTCGTTGATCTGCAGGGGCCAGTCCTTGCGGTCTCCCGTGCTCGCCCTGCCGAAGAGTGCCTTGCGCGTGCGGTGGTAGTCGTAGTCCTTGGGATCGGTGCTGCCAGCAAGGATCGTCCACATCGCGAGCAGCGCGTGAAAGACGAGGATGCTCTCGGCGCTGATCACCATGATGTACGGCAAGAAGTCGCCGCGGTTGTCTGGATTCAGTAGGAACGCCGAATACACAAGGATGCCGATCGTCGAGATCAGCACTAGCAGGGTGAGGACCGGAGAGTGGGCGCCCGCTCGCGAAGTGTCTGCCATGTTGAGTCCGTCCATAGACGGGAGCGAACCGCTCCCTTGGATAGTGGATGGTTCGACAACTTTGGCGTGACACCGCGATTCTGAATGAGGCGCAGTGCCTTGTGGGCTGCCGCGATGACCCGCGACAAAACCAGGCTAAGCGCACCGTCACGGCGCGTGGGTTACGTGCGTGTTAACTCTCGGTGGCCATGAAAAGGCAAGAAACTGCCTGCCCGACGCTGTGGCCGGCTAGATCGAGAGGTACCCGTCTGGCCCGGTTCCAGGAACGGCCGCGCGCGCTGTGCCCGCGGCAAGGGTGTTGCCATCTTGCGGGTCTACCAGGCAAAACGCTCCGGTCCTGCGGTGGTTGCCGTAGTCCTCGATCGCGAGCGGCTGCGCGAGCTGTAGGGTCACGACGCCAATGTCATTGAGTCCCAACTCGTCGCCCGGGACGATCGAGGCGTCGAGCGTGCCGCCAGGGAGCGAGATGTCGAGCTTGCCCTCGATGCCAACGACCATCGCCTGCACCAGAGCAGCCCCGTGCTGCACGAGCACGCGCTCGCGGAGCCGCAGCGGCCGCTCGGTGAGCCACGCGACGTGAGCGTGGAAGTGCTTGACGGGCAGCGCGGCATCGCCGGCCGCGCTCAGCAGGTCGCCTCGCGCAACGTCGACGTCATCGGCAAGCCGCACCGCGATCGAGGTGCCGGCAACCGCCTCGGTGAGCGGGCCGTCGGCCGTATCAATGCCGGCCACGAGCGTGTGCCGGCCCGAGGGCTGCACCACGACCGCGTCGCCGACGCGCACGGTGCCCTCAGCGACCTGTCCCGCGTAGCCGCGGTACTCGCGGAACTCGGGGCTGACCGCGGCGTCCTGGGGGCGAAGCACGTACTGCACGGGCACACGCCATCCGCCCGCGGCCATGGCCGCGAGCTCGTCGGAGTTCGGCACGGTCTCGAGCAGGTCGAGGACTGTGGGGCCCTCGTACCAGGGCGTGCGCGGGGAACGCTCGACCACGTTGTCGCCCTCGAGCGCCGACACGGGGACCGCGACGGCGTCGGGCATGCCGAGCTTGGCCGCGTGTGCGGCGACATCTGCGGCGATCGCCTCGAAGGGCTCGCGTGCGAAGTCGAGGAGGTCGATCTTGTTGACGGCAACGATGACGTGTGGAACTCGCAGCAGCGCCGCCACCGCGAGGTGGCGAAGAGTCTGCTCGACGACGCCGTAGCGAACGTCCACGAGCACGATGAGCGCGTCCGCGGTCGATGCTCCGGTCACCGTATTGCGCGTGTACTGCACGTGTCCGGGGCAGTCGGCGAGGATGAACGTGCGGCGAGGCGTCGAGAAGTAGCGGTACGCCACGTCGATCGTGATGCCCTGCTCGCGCTCTGCGCGAAGGCCATCCGTAAGAAGCGCGAGGTCAACTCCCTCGCCCCCGCGTGCTCGGCTCACGCGCTCCATCGCCTCATAGGCGTCGGCGAGGATCGACTTGGTGTCATACAGGAGGCGGCCTACGAGCGTGGACTTGCCGTCGTCGACCGAGCCCGCCGTGGCAAAGCGCAACAGCGACGTGACCCGCGAGGTGGGTTGCGAATCGAGCACGGGCGCGGTCACTAGAAGTACCCCTCTTTCTTGCGGTCTTCCATAGCTGCCTCGCTCATGCGGTCGTCCGCGCGGGTCGCGCCGCGCTCCGTGACGCGCGTGGCGGCCACCTCGGCGATGACCTCTGCGACAGTGCTTGCGTCAGACTCGACGGCGCCCGTGCACGAGGCGTCGCCCACGGTGCGGTACCTCACGGTCTTGGTGACAACGGCGTCGGACGCCTTGACTGGCACCGCAGGGTGCGGAGTGAGCCACATGCCGTCGCGCTCGAAGACGTCTCGCTCGTGCGCGTAGTACAGGGACGGAAGCTCGATTCCCTCGCGCTCGATGTAGCGCCACACGTCGAGCTCGGTCCAGTTGCTCAGCGGGAACACGCGAACATGCTGGCCCGGCAGGTGGCGCGTGTTGTAGAGGTCCCACAACTCGGGACGCTGATTGCGCGGATCCCACTGGCCGAACTCGTCGCGCAACGAGACGACGCGCTCCTTGGCGCGGGCCTTCTCCTCGTCGCGGCGCGCGCCGCCAAAGACAACGTCGTAGCCGTGCTCCGCAATGCCGTCGAGGAGTGGAACCGTCTGCAAGGGATTGCGGGTGCCGTCTGGGCGCTCGCGGAGGCGGCCGTCGTCGATGTAATCCTGGACGCTCGCAACGCGGAGCGTGAGGCCCAGGCGCGCCACGGTCTCGTCGCGGAACTCGAGCACCTCATCGAAGTTGTGACCCGTGTCGACGTGCAGCAGTTCGACGGGAACACGGCCGGGCCAAAATGCCTTGGTCGCGAGGTGCAGCACCACCACGGAGTCCTTGCCACCGCTGAAGAGGATGACGGGCTTGCGCGCCGTCGCCACGGCCTCGCGGAGGATGTGGATGCCCTCGGACTCAAGGGCGCTGAGTGTGTCGATGCGCGGGGTGTCGACGCGGGAGCCGTGGCCGTTGTCGACGCGCGCCGCGTCGACGCTCGCCGCGGAGGTCGCGGTCTCGGCCGTCATGCGATGATCCCGCATTCGGTCTTGTCGGTTCCCGCCCAGCGACCCGAGCGAGCGTCCTCGCCTGCGGCAACCTTGCGGGTGCACGGCTCGCATCCGATGCTCGGGTAGCCCTGCGCGACAAGGGGGTTGCGTGGCAGCCCGTGGGCGGTCTGGTAGATCTCCACCTGGAAGTCGCTCCACAGCGCGATCGGGTTGATCTTCACGAGGCCATGGCCCTCGTCCCACGTGACAACAGGTAGGTTCGCGCGCGTCACGGCATCGACACGCCGGGCGCCCGTCACCCACGCGTCGTATCCCTGGAGTGAGCGCGCGAGCGGGTCAACCTTGCGCATGAAGCAGCACGAGTTGGGGTCGCGAGCAAAGAGGTCCTTGCCGAACTCGGCATCCTGCTCGGCGACGGACTGACGTGGGGTGACGTTGACGATCGTGATCGGGAAGCGTCGCGCGGCCTCGTCGCGCGTCTCGATCGTCTGCGCAAAGTGGTAGCCGGTCTCGAGGAAGAGGACGTCAACCCCGGGAAGGCGCGTGCCGAACAGGTGGGGAAGGATCGTGTCCTGCATCGATGCCGCAACCGCGAGCCGAGAGCCGAAGGTCGCGACCGCCCAATCGGCGATCTCCTCCGCGCTCGCGTCTTCGAGGCGTGCGTTCACCTCCGCACACGTGATCGCATTCCACACGGCGGGGTTGGCGGCGACGACGTCGGCGACCTTCGTGGATGTGCCGGTCACTTGATCAACTCCTCGTCAACTCTGAACGCCCAGTCCGCGAACTGCTCGCCGTTCTCGCGCGTGGCGAGATAGTTCTTTGTAACGCGCTCGACGTACTCGGGCATCCCGTCGGCCTTGACCTTGTGGGCGCGGATCTTGCGGCCGAAGTCGTTGTCATCCCCGCGGCCGAGCCGGCCGCCGAGGTGCACCTGGAATCCGGGCACCTGCTCGCCCGACTCCTCGTCGAGAACCATCTGGCCCTTGAAGCCGATGTCCGCAACTTGCACGCGAGCGCACGAGTTGGGGCAGCCGTTGACGTGCACCGTGATGGGGGAGTCGAGCGTGGGGAAGATCTCGTCGAGCTTCTTGACGACCTCGCGAGCGGTGACCTTGGTCTCGACGATCGCGAGCTTGCAGTACTCGATGCCGGTGCACGCGATGACATTGCGGTGGAACTCGCCGGGGCTGGACTCGAGCTCGAGCTTGCGCAGCCCGTTGACGACGTCGTTGACCTTGTCCTCAGGGACATCGAGCACGAGGATCTTCTGCAGCGGCGTGAGGCGAATCCGGTTGGAGCCCGCCGCCTCCGCGATGTCCGCAATCTTGAGCAGCGTCGTGCCCGCGATGCGGCCGGCGACGGGAGCCACGCCGACGTAGTAGTTGCCGTCGCGCTGCTCGTGGATGCCGACGTGGTCGCCGCGGTACTGCGGCGACGCGGTCTTGACGGTCGGGCCCTTGGGAAGCTCGTAGTGCAGGTACTCGTCCTGGAGTACCTGCAGGAACTTCTCTGCTCCCCATTCCTTGACGAGGAACTTGAGGCGGGCGCGGGTGCGCAGGCGCCTATAGCCGTAGTCGCGGAAGATGCTGATGACGCCCTTCCACACCTCGTGGGCGATCTCGGGCTTGACGAAGACTCCGAGGCGCTGGCCCAGGAACGGATTGACGGATAGCCCGCCGCCGACCCACAGGTCGTATCCGATGCCAAGCTCGGGGTGCTCCACCGCGCAGAACGCGATGTCCTGGACCTCGTGCAGGATGTCCGGAATCGGCATCCCCGTGAAGGCGGTCTTGAACTTGCGCGGCAGGTTCGCGAACTCCGGGTCGCCGATGTAGCGATCGATGATCTCGCGGATCTGGGGAGTGGGATCGATGAGCTCTTCCTTGGCGATCCCCGCCACCGGAGAGCCGAGGATGACGCGCGGAACGTCGCCGCACGCCTCCTCGCTCAGCAGGCCAACCGCCTCGACGCGATTGAAGATGTCGGGGACGTCCTCGATGCGGATCCAGTGGAGCTGAATGTTCTGACGATCAGAGACGTCTGCCGTGTCGCGAGCGAGGTCTCGCGAGATCTCGCCAATCGTGCGCGCCTGCTCGAGCGATAGCTGCCCGCCGTCGCTGCGGATGCGCAGCATGAAGTACTCGTCGTCGAGCTGGTGCGGCTCGAGGATCGCGGTCTTGCCGCCGTCGATGCCTGGCCGACGCTGCGTATAGAGGCCCCACCAGCGAAACCGTCCGCGCAGGTCACCAGGGGGAATGGACCAGAATCCCCACTTGGAATAGAGGTTTTCGATGCGAGCGCGAACCTCGAGAGGGTTGCCCGCCGCCTTCATCTCCTCGTTGGGGTTGAGGGGCGTCCTATCGCCAGCTGCCCACTGCCCGTCCTTCGACGCGCCGTCCTTGCGCGCGGCGGCCTCGCGAGTGCGAATGAGGCGCGCCTCCTCGCGGTGGCGCTGCCGCTCCTCGGCCTCGGTGAGCGGCTGGGGGGCACGCGCGTCCGACGCTGAGGTCGTGTCGGTGGTGGAACTCACCGATGCTCCTTGGGGACTTTGGGCACCGGCCAACCGGGCATTGCGCCCGGTGAGGCCGAGCGCCCAGGATTGTGTTGGGACAGTCCGTGGGCGGTCAGGCCATGGGACACATGACGCAGAAAGAGCGCGCGGACATGGGTCCGCTGAGGTGCTCCTGGCTGGTCATGGCGGCAAGTGTTACATACAACGGCACAAGGCAAAACCCCAATTTCCCTATGTTTGGTAGGATATCGGGCCCCAGATTTCGTCGCCCCTCAAGCACGCGGTGCCACCCGGGGACCGTGGCACCGCGCGCCTGGCAGAGGGTGCTCTAGGGACTCCCATCCCTAGAGTTCGTCGCTGCCGACACCGCGGCGACAGTCATCGGTTCCACTGCGAGCGTCGAAGGCGTTGCCACCATCGACCCCGTGCAGCCAGCCGGTGCTCGACTGCCCGTAGACGCTGTCATGCGGATGTCGCCCTCGACGCGGTTCTCCTGATCTGTGTTGAGCAGGACACTGTGTTTAGGCGCTCCCCGTTTCTCGTTCGTGCCGACGCTATGCGCGGCCGGGAACCCGCTCAAGGCGCGCGGCCCTGTTGGCAACCGGCGCCGAACGCACGCCTAGACCCTTGGCCGGCCACGGCGTCGGGCAAGCGGGAAAGCGGCGGGTTGGACCGCATTGCAAAGTTTTAGGTGATGTTGCTTTCGCCGACCCTGGTCGCCGCCCCGGGCGGCCCTCACCATGCGCACACATCGGAAACGGGACGCAACGTCGCTCCGCACGGAACGCGTCCGCGCGATCGCCGTTGCCGTGGACGCGCGCCGTGCGAAGGCGCACAATCCCGCTAGTGAGGTTCAACTCAACTTTCACGATTGGTGATGGGGGCGACGGTGTCCGAAGGCGCACGCAGGGCGATGCTCGTCGACGTCGCGTCTCGTGCCGGGGTGAGTGTGGCCACGGCCTCCCTCGCTCTGCGGGGTGCCGCGCGCGTGACGCCCGCTACGCGTGAGCGAGTGCGAGTCGCGGCGAGCGACCTTGGCTATCGGAACGGGGGACTCGCTGCTCAGTCGCAAGAACGGCCTGCGCTCCGAATAGGAATCGTGGGCGCCGTCACTCTCGAGGAACTGCTCGACGACCCCTTCCAGGTGACAACCATCACGGGCCTCGTTGGGGCGCTCGAGCAGGCGCGCGCCGTGCCGGTCTTCTTTCCTCCCGCCGACGAGGCGCGGAGGGTCGCCCTTATCGCGCGTGCGCAGCTCGACGGGGTGGTGCTCGTACACAGTCCTGACGCATGCGGGGCCGCGTGGCCAGCAGTGACCCGGCGCGCGCTGCCCGTGGTGTGCCTCGAAGCTCCGAGTGACGGGAGCGTGCCGGGGATCCTGTGGCGCGATGAGGACGCGATGGGCCATCTCTGCGAGCGCATCGTGCGATACGGACACACGGATGCGGTCATCGTGACGCTGCCATTCGGCGGGTCGTACCGCAGACATGGCTTCGTACCGATTCCAGATCCGCAGCGGATCCCATCGTCTGCCGTTCGGAACCGACTCGAGGCGGTGTTCGACTCTGCTCTCGCCGTATCGCGCGTGTACGAGACCGAGCGATCGGCACATGACGAGGGCGAGCGCGCCGGTACCGCAATCGCGTCACTCGCGTCTCCGCCGACGGTTGTCGTCTGTCAATCGGACACTCTCGCCGCCGGAGTGATCATGGGCCTCGAGCGTGCGGGACTGAGGGTTCCGCAGGACGTTTCGGTGACGGGCTTCGACGGGCTCGAGTTGCCGCTCATCGCGCCCAGACGCGTCACCACGGTTGTTCAGGACGGCCTCGAGAAGGGTCGGCGAGCGGCGGCACAACTGCTTCGCGAGATTGCGGGCGAGGCGCCAGAGCCCGACGACATGACCCTTACCGTCCGCGATGGCACCACGCTCGGCCCAGTCCGGGCAGAGGGGGCGATGTCGCGGTGACCGTGCGACTCAAGGACGTGGCGGAGCAGGCGGGGGTCTCGGTGTCCGCCGCATCGATCTGCCTCCGTCACGGTGAGGGCTTCGCCGCGGACACGATCCAGCGGGTGCGCACGGCGGCGGACGCGCTTGGCTACGGCGCACCGGCAGGACCGCGGCCGCGGACGTCCCACCGAACCGGGATTGCGGCGATCGTGCTGAGCGACACCCCGCGCAACGCGTTGCAATGTGGGCACACCGTCGAGATCGTGAGGGCTTTGAGCCGCGAGTTCACGCAGATGGGCATGGGCATTGCGCTCTTGCCCTCGCGGCAAGACACGGACGGCACGTGCGCGTACCGCGCGGTCGACGCCGACATCGCGTTCTATCTCGCTGTCACGGAGGCCGCCCACGAAACCACCGCTATCTTGCGCGCTCGCGGCATTCCAACGGTGCACTTGGCATCCGTTGTTGACGGTCCCGTGGCAGCGGTCCGCACCAACGACGTAGAACCCGCACGTGATCTTGCGCACCACGTCCTTTCACTGGGCCACGAACGGGTCGCGGTCGTGACGCAGCGATCCGGCGCCATCGCGAGCGCGGGCCTCAGTGATCGGCTCGACTGGCGCGACACCACCGTCGTGCACACCCGGGACCGGCTACGCGGTATCGCGGAGGCGGGGCTCACTCCGGCGGCCGTTTTCGAGACGCGCATGTCGGCGGTCGAGGCCGGTCGCGAGGCGGGCACGGTGCTGTTCACGATGCATCCACGACCGACGGCAGTGATGTGCCTCACCGACACCCTCGCGGCGGGCGTCATGGTCGCGGCGCGCGAATTCGGCCTCGAGGTCCCGGGCGACGTGTCGATCACCGGTTGGGACGGACTCGAGCTCCCGTCACTCGCCCCACACCGGCTCACAACCGTGCTGCAGAGCGGCGCACAGAAGGGCATGCTTCTCGCGGCGTTCGGTCGCGAGGTGCTCGCGGGTGGACACCCGCGGCCGTTCCACGTGCCGCAACACGTGTCGATCGGCTCGACGACGGGACCCGTGCCATGAGCGTGAACCACCGCGAGGACGCGCGCAAAGAGAGGCCAACTCTTGAGGTCGTCGCTCGGCGCGCGTACGTCGCAAAGTCGACCGCGTCGCGAGCATTGCGCGGCGATCCGCGAATCGCCGCTGACACCCGCAAGCGCGTTGCCGAGGTCGCCCTAGAACTTGGTTACGACCCGCTCGTCGAGGCGCCCCGCTCGGGCATCGCGGGAATCGTCTCTGCCTCGGGCATGGACGACTCCTTCGCCGATCCCTTCCAGATGGACATCGTGTCCGGGATCGCGGAGGGGCTCAGCGCACTCGGAATGGGCGTCCTCTTCGTACCTCCCGCGGGGACCGCAGGCCACGACGACGTCGTCTCGCGCATTCCGCTCGACGTGTGCTTCTTGCTGCACGGCTTCTCGACCTACAGCAGCACTCGAGCTTCGCTCCAGCGGCGCGGCGTCCCTGTGCTCGTGCTCGAAGCGGAGCCAGACGACCCCGCCCCCTCGGTGCGCACCAACGAACGCCAGGCGTTCCGCGACCTCATGGACATCGTCATTGGGGTTGGGCACCGGCGGGCCGCAGTGGTCTCGCTGCCCCTCTCGCACCATCGCGTCAATCGCGGGTTCGTCACTTTGACCGACCTTGGCGGGGTTGATGTCGTTCCTGCGCGCGAGCGCCTCGAGGTGATGGAGGAGTCGGGGCTCGAGCGCGCAGAGGTGTTCGAGACGACTCGTTCGCTTGAGGACGAGGGCGAGCTTGCCGCCGCTGCATTCCTGGCACTTCCGGAGTTGCCCACGCTCATCGTCTGCCACTCGGATTTGCTCGCAGTCGGCGTGGTCACCGCGTTGACGCACGCGGGAGTGCGCATTCCCGAGGACGTGTCGGTCACGGGCTTCGACGGCCTCGACATTCCTCTCCTCGCGCCCCTCGTGCTCGCCTCGGTGACTCAGGATGGCTACGAGAAAGGGCGCCTGCTCGCCGACCAGGCTCGCAGGTTGCTCACCGGTCAACCGCCCGCCCCGGGCGAGCTGTACCTCACGGCAAGAGCCGGCAACAGCGTCGGGCCTCCACGCCCCAAACCCGCGGCCGTGGTGACGCAATGAGCGCGCCCAAGCCAACCGTGCGCGCCGTCGCAACTCGCGCGGGCGTGGCGCCCTCAACCGCGTCGCTCATTCTGAGGGGCGAGGGGAAGTTCGCGCACGACACTGTGGCTCGAGTCCGCGACTCTGCGCGCGACCTCGGCTACGGCCTCGACGGCAGGCCCCCGTGGCCGCTCGCGCCGGGGTCAACGAACATCGCGGGGGTCGTGGCGTACACGCCCATCCACGGAACCTTCAGGGATGCGCACTCGCAAGACGTGATCAGGGGACTTCATCGCACGCTCGCCGCGAACTCGGTGGCGCTGATGTTGCTCCCGCCGATTCACAACCACCGCTTCGACGATGTGTTCGCGGCGATGCCGCTCGACGTCGTGTTTCTCCTCACCACCGCATATGACACGAGCAGTGTTAGGAAGGCCGCGCACGAGCGCGGTCTCGCTGTCGCCCATCTCGAGAGCGGCGGGCCGGACGCTCCGCCGCCAATGGTGCGGGTGGACGATATCCCGCCGATGGCTGACGTTGCCCGCCACCTGTTGGGACTGGGTCACCGCACCATCGCGAGCATCACGATGCGGTACTCGACCGTGCCGAGATTTGGGCTCGTGCCGCCGTCGCCCTACGAGGAGATCGAGAACCCGATCACTCGGGGCAGGCTCGAGGGTCTGGTCGTGGGCGGCCTCGCGCCAACGTACGTGTACGAGGTCGCTCACTCCGCTGCCGCGGAGGCAGCGGAGGCCGTGAAGGTGCTCATGCGGCTTGACCCGATACCCACGGCAATCGTGTGCCAATCCGACACTCTCGCCGAGGGCGCCATCAGCGGCCTTCGCGAACTCGGGCTGAGCGTCCCTCAGGACGTCTCAGTCACGGGTTACGACGCCACCCTGATTCCCTCGCTCGCTCCGCATGTGCTCACGTCGGTGCATCAGGATGGCGTGGTTAAGGGGGAGTTGTTGGCTCGAATCGGGCTCGCGATGCGCGCAGGCGAGAACCCTCCTCCTGCCACCCTGCCGACGTTCTTCCTTGCTGGCACCACGACTGGACCGGCGCCGGCTACAACGTGACCAGGGACACACTCGTCCACAGAGTGCCGTCTATACTCTGTGCCGACACGGGCGCCGCCGCCCCGCCAATCCCCATTGAGTGAGAAAACGAGACCGTCGTGACTACCAATCGACCGCTGCGCGTCGCCATTATTGGCGCCGGACCCGCAGGCACTTACGCCGCCGACATCCTCAGCAAGCAGGGCATCGACGTGTCGATCGACATCATCGAGCGGCTTCCCGCCCCGTTCGGTCTCGTACGCTACGGCGTCGCTCCCGACCACCCGCGCATCAAGCAGATCATCGTGGCGCTCGCGAACATCTTGGGCCGCGGCGACATCCGCCTCCTCGCCAACGTCGACGTCGGGACGGACATTACTCTCGACGAGCTGCGCGAGCACTACGACGCGGTCATCTTCGCGACCGGCTCCTTCTATGACGCGGACCTCAACATCCCTGGTATTGAGCTCGAAGGCTCGTATGGAGCCGCCGACTTCGTCTCGTGGTACGACGGTCATCCGGACGTCCCGCGCACGTGGCCGCTCAACGCCAAGGAGGTCGCGGTCTTCGGCGTCGGCAACGTCGCCCTCGACGTCGCGCGCATCCTCGCGAAGCGCGTTCCCGACCTCTTGACGACCGAGCTCCCTGCCAATGTCCAGGAGGGGCTCGAGGCCTCTCCCGTGACGGACGTTCACGTCTTTGGCCGCCGCGGTCCAGCCCAGGTGAAGTTCTCTCCGCTCGAGCTCCGCGAGCTCGGCCACGTCCCCGACGTCGACATCGTCGTCTACCCGGAGGACTACGACTTCGACGAGGGCTCCCAGGCTGCGATCGACGCGAGCCACCAGACAAAGCAGCTCGTCAAGACCCTCACGGACTGGACCCTGCGCGAGCCCTCCGGCGCCTCGCGTCGCATCCACCTTCACTTTTTGCAGTCTCCTCACGAGGTGCTCGGCGAGGACGGTCACGTCTCGGGCGTGCGCATGGAGCGCATGCGACTCAAGGGCGACGGCAACGTCGAGGGAACCGGCGAGTTCATCGACTATCCGGTCCAGGCCGTTTACCGCGCCGTCGGCTATTGGGGCACCGCGATCGACGGCGTTCCGTTCAACGACTCCAAGGGTGTCATCAACAACGTGGAAGGTCGCGTCATCGACGAGGCCGGTGAGCCCGTCCAGGGCTTCTACACCACTGGGTGGATCAAGCGCGGACCCGTTGGGCTCATCGGTCACACGAAGTCCGACGCCGCGGAGACGGTCTCGCACATCGTCGAGGACATCGAGGCGCTCTACACCGAGACCCGCGCGG
>Ga0247766_1000145_pt1 | contig 15150 bp, 12 predicted proteins | sample UWRJL223509R6_FD_179946 | JGI IMG/M metagenome (GOLD analysis project Ga0247766, IMG submission 179946) | Plant litter microbial communities from Arlington Agricultural Research Station in Wisconsin, United States - UWRJ-L223-509R-6 | ecosystem: Environmental > Terrestrial > Plant litter >... | reverse complement strand
GTAGGCGACGAGCACGGGCACACGTTTTTCGAGCGCGGCGGCCGCCATCGTCTTCTTCACGGACTTTTCGACCTCTTTCGGGGTTCCGCCGGTGAGCCAGACTGCCTGCGGAGTGGTGATCATGGCGGTGATGCGTGCCGCGTTCTTCAGGTCGCGTGCTTTCACCAATGCGGCGATTTGCTTGACCGCTGCCGGATCGGGTGGCGGCACGTAGAAGCGCGTTTCTTTGTCTAGCTTACAACCCGAGCCGAGCTCGCCCGTCACACTGGCGATCGGATCGCTGCCTGCGCTCTCGGTGTCAGCACTGCCGCAACCTGAACCTGCGAGCGCGGCGCAGATCATCGCCCCCAAGAAATATCTCGATTTCATCATGATTGATTCCTCGCGCACGAACGTGATTGATAGACGTACGTCGAGTGCAACTCGCACGTGTGCGGGTGTTCGACGCTCGAGTTTTGCTATCAGGCGCCGCCGCTCGCGAGCAATGAGCAGTTTGTTGGGTCCGGCATTGGCTGATTGTTGCAGGGTTAACTAAGTGTTTAAAACCGCGCAAACAATCAGTTCGCGTGACCAATGGTCATTATCTTACTCCCCGAGGTATATGTTTAGCGCTGACCGATGAAGTCGCCGCGTTCGCGATATCAATCTCGACAGACGGTGACCGGCTTCGAAAAGTCTTTGGCCAGGGAAGCATCTCCGCAATGCATCCCTTGCGGGCAATCGCCGTCAGCGCGGCAAGCAAGGCGTCCGAGGTGCGAAAGGCAGCTGTTCGTGGACGTGCATTCGCTGGCCGCCTGGGGGCCGTAATCACGCCCCCACTCGGGGGTCAGGCAACAGGCTTGTTTTGCCTGGCACTCGTCGGGTCCGCTGCAACGAGCGGGGAAGGGAGCGCACTCCGAGCTGCCTCGTAGGCATTGCGGGAGCACCAACGCGCGGTCACCGCAGAAATGTTTATCCTCGGCGCGCAGCGTCGGATAGGGCGCAAATTTCGGTTCGAGCTGCGTGTCGTAGATCGGCTCGCTGTCGCGCTTGATCTGTAGCTGGAAGCGACTTGGCGAGGCGGCAAAGGTCAGACCCGCAATGCTCGCCCGCTGGTCTTGAACCTGGGTCCGCAACTGAAGCGCCATCCCACAGCCGGGCTTTTCGCCAGTCTGGCGTTGAGGATCGAGCGGCAGCGTGATCGTGAACGCGCACGGTTTCACGCCTTCCCAGCTCAACTGAATCTGATAGCTCCCGCGGTCGGTCAGGGGTGGGTGAAACTCGAGTGTCACGGCGCCCGGGCATGGCGTCGCGCGCGTGCGGAACCAGACCACACCCACGATGGCCAGGCCCGCACCCACGATGGCTCCCAGGCGCTGCGCGGTCCACGGTGACACTCGAATTACGGTAGCGCGGCTCGCCAGCCACGGATAGCTACGAGCGTGCCTGCTCTCCCTCGGTCTGTGACCGCAAGCGATCAGCTTGGTCGCGAATGTCCGGCGTCAGCGCGTCGCCGAAGTCAGCGTCGCTAAACACGGGGCGGATCTCGATCTCGCCGTCTTCGTGATGTGGATTCGGCATGCGACGGGCCCAGGCGACGGCTTCGTCCATGGACTTCACTTGCCAGATCCAGAAACCGGCGACGAGCTCCTTGGCCTCCACGAACGGACCGTCGATGAACGAACGGTTAGCGCCTTTGAACACCATTCGCTTGCCCTTGGAGCTCGGGTGCAGGCCCTCTCCGGCCAGCATCACGCCGGCCTTCACCAGCTCCTCGTTGAAATTCATCATTTCGCGCAGCAGCTGCTCGCTCGGCATCTTTCCCGCCTCTGAGTCTTTGCTGGCCTTGACCAAAACGATCACCTTCATTGTCGTCGTCCTTTCTTCGGCGAGAGAAGCTCTCTCCCTATCCGAGCGACGAACGGCGCCGTGCATGATCGACACCGCGCGCGAACTATTTCGCGCGCGGTGGTTTGCGCGGCTAGATCAATGAAATCAAAGCCGTCCGGCCATTGGGCCTAATGGCGCGCTGGCCGGTCAGCGACGAGCGTGGGCTCGCGAAAGCTCGCTGGTCAGTGAGCGTTTGAGCTTTGCTGCGGCACCGTGCAACGCCTCATCGACGTTGGGGCCCCGATGCGTCACGACCACCGGGTCGATCGACTTGGCGCGTGCTTCCATCACGCATCGCTTGTCGTCCGGGCCAGACTTGGCACCGTTGTCGTCGCTCAAATGGACTTCGACGCGGGTCACCTGCCGCTCGAAATGGCTCACCGCGTGCTCCACGACCCCGCGAACGTATTCGGTCACGCGCTGGCGTCCGTCGATGTTGTGATCGGTATTGACCTGAATTTGCATGTCCGATTTTCTCCGGTTGGGGCGTGCCTGCTGAGTGAACGGCTCGTGACGACGATTGATTCCTCGTCAGGCTTCGATCGCCATTGCAGCCATTTCTTGGCCTGAGAATGCATTCACCGTGCCACAGCGCGCGAATTGCCAAATGTGTCCATTTGGTCGCGCAACCACAAAACACCACAGCGGCGGCCGATTGCTCGACCACCGCTGCGAGTGCGATGCGATGGAGTGGGTGACGCTTACTTCGGAACGACTTCCGTCGGCACTTCGGGGATCACCAGGTCCGGCAACTTGATCGGATCCCAGGCGGGCGTCAGGTTGCTGTACTGCAGGCCCGCAGCCATGCCGTCCGTACCCGGCGTACGATTCTGGTTCCAGATATACACGGCCGGGTACGTGGTGATTGCGCCAGAAGCGTCGTCGACGACGACGGCTGCCAGGTACAGCTGCGACGACTGCGAGAGCCCCTTGAACGAGGACGCCGTATTCACCTCCAACGAGAATTGCTTGGAGAACTCATCGCCGTACTTGCGTCCCGACGAGAAGACCAAGAAGTAGTAGGTCTTGCCGTTGGCTTTGACTGGTACTGCATCCGGCGACCACTTTGGCCAGCTGTTGATGATGCCCGTGGCGACGTTGTCACCGCCACACGTGCCGGGGTCGTTGGCGGCTAGTTCAGTGGCGGTGCCACCTGCGGCTGGCACGACCATGATCTTGCCGAAGCGGTTGTAGTACGGGCCGTCCGGAGAAGCGGTGCCCGGCTTTGGCGCCTGCGTGAAGGCGATCAACTTGTCGTCTTGCGAGAACGACGGGTAGTACTCGAGCAGATTCGCATCGGACGCGCCGGCGAGCGGTGCGGAGGTGCCGCCCGCGCGATTGTTGTACGGGACCGTGCGAACGTCGGCGGTGGTGGCCGTCGCGTCCGGGTGGCCGTCGGGGGTGTAGTCCGAGGTCACGTACACGATGGTCTTGCCGTCGTGGCTGAGATTCGGCGACACATCACTGACGTTCTTATCGCCCGTTGCGATGACGTCCCAGCCGCCGGCAGCGCCCTTGGCGGCCGTGACCATCGTGTTACGCATCTCCAACTCGGGCTTGCCGTAGTCGTTGTCGGCGGAGATGGTCACCGGGATGGCCGCGTTGTAGTCCGCGTTGATCCAAGCGAGCTGATGCCACTTGACCTTGTCGTCCGCCGTGGCGCCGTCCGTGCCCTTGTAGGCCGGCAGTGCCTCCCACGGTTTCGTGCGTGCCTTACCCGACATGAAGGTCGAGCCGTAGCTGGTGATGATGGTGTGGTCGCCGGTCGTCCAGTGAGCGAGCGACATGTGCTGCTGACCCCACCAGGGAGTCCTCATGATCGCTTGGGCGCCTGCGGCCAGCGCGGTCGGCACGGTGCCGCCGTTGAGCGTTGCGCCAGCGAGGGACCACGGCCAGTCATCGCCGAAGAGCACTGCGGCGCCGCCGGTCGCGTCAGGGATCGTGGTGTGGCAGCCGATGCAGCGCACATCGCCGTTCTTGAAGTCCTTCAGCGGCTCCACGTCGTAGAAGCCGCGCAGGACCGCGCCGTCTTCACCGATCTCGCCCGTCCATTTCACGTCCTTCAGGGTGAGCGCGTTTGCGACGCCTTCATCACCCACCGCGAAGCCGAGCAGCTTGCTCGAATCAGCCGTGACCTTGCCGGAGTTCACGGTCCAAAAAACCATGCTGCCCGTGGCTACGACAGGTGCAATATTCAGCTCCCCCTGAATGCCGACGGGCATGGCCGGCGCGGTCGAGTTGATTCCGCGAATCGTGACGGTGACCGCCGTGCCAGCAGCGTTGTTGGCAAAGCCGTAGCCGGAGGCCCGAGGCGGGTTTGCATCAGCCGGTGGGGTGCCGGCCCAGATGGGCTTTGGCAGGTACCAGGAGGGGGCGACTCCGCCGACGGGCGAGTACTTGGTGTAGGCCACCAAATCATGCGCTTCAGCCGCGGAGTGAATGCGGATCTCGAGCAAATCAATCCCCGCGGGGACGCCGCCGACGCGGAAACGGGGTCGGACCCAGTTGGCCGGGAGCATCGCGCCCGGCTTACCGCCGACGCCGAGCTGCGGCTCGAGCACGCACAGCCCGCCAGGCGTGAAGTTCTCTGGAGCGCCGAACAATGTGGGAGCGTTCGTGGGCACGCCTTCGCCCATGATCGGTGCCTCCGGAAAATCCAAGCAGCCGCCCGCTTGGCAGTCCGCGTGGGTGATGTTCGGATTACCCGGATCCGCATCGGGCGGCGCGCCGCCGTAGTTGTTGCTGGGGTTGCCCGGCATGAAGCCGTTGCCACCAGTCGTGGGGTTGAAGATTGAACCGCCGCCGCCCGAGCCGTTGCCGGTCGCTGCTGTCCCGCCCGGACGAACCGTCGCGCCGCCGCCACTCTTGGTGCCGCAGCCGACCGCAACTGCCCCGAGTGCGCCCGTCAAAACCGCAAGGCCTAGATACTTTCGCATCGTAAATACTCCGAACCAACAAAGAGCAAAAAAGCGGAATAAACTCGCGCTTGCCGCCGCCGAATCACGCAATGAGCCACGTCGATCGGCACTAGTCAACGAAAAGCGCGCTTTTCCATGCGCAGAGTAAAGCAATCGCAGATCTGGAACCGCTTCCAGCGCGGAAGCATTGCTCCCGATTTGCGTCGGTCACGTCGTGCGAGCTGCACGGCACTGGCGCTCGGCGTGTGGGTCGCCGATGTGCAACGAGAGGGAGTGTGATGACAAGAGATCATTCCAACGGCGATGCACGGCCATTTTCGAAAGCGGCGCTGCTCGCTCAGTCCGCGAGACGCTCAGCGCCGGCATACACGTTGAATGCCTTCCCGCGCGCGAAGCCGCACAATAGCAGGCCAAACCGCGCAGCGGTCGACATTGCCAACGAGCTCGGCGCCGACACTCCCACCACGCCGCACAACCCGGCTGCCAACGCCTTCTGAACGATTTCGAAACTGGTGCGCCCGCTGACTACGAGCAAAGCGTCTCGTACTGGCAATCGGTCATCGAGCAAGAGTCGCCCGATCACTTTGTCGACTGCATTGTGGCGGCCGACATCCTCACGCACGACGCAGAGTCCTTTACCCGGCAACGCAATCCCTGCCGCGTGCAACCCGCCCGTGCGCTCGAAGCTCGGTTGTTGCTTGGCGAGCTCTGACGACAGCCCGGCGATGAAAGAACGACTGAAGGGAGCCGAAGCGGGCGCCGGTTGCATGCGTTTCAGCAAATCATCGATCATTTGCCGGCCGCACACACCGCAAGCCGACGTGGTGAGTGTCCCGCGGCGAGTGCTTTCGATCGAAAGCACCGTGCCCGGTGCGGACAAGACGTCGATAGTGTTGTGCGCGCCTTCGAGATCGGGGCGGGCGCAGTGGTGAATGCCGCCCAAATCAGCGCGAGAACGGATCAGGCCTTCGGCGAGTAGAAACCCAGCGACGAGTTCGTGGTCGTGGCCCGGAGTGCGCATGGTGACGGCGAGTGGATCGCCGGCGACGCGGATCTCTAGCGGCTCTTCGACGGCGAGTTCGTCGGGGTGCGGTTCGAGTGCGCGTGCGGACTCGGCGGAGCGAAAGGCGCGCACCGCGGCGACTTGAACCCCGGGGGGAAGTCTTACATTCACGCGGACACCGACGATCGCACTGCCAGCGCTGTGGGCGAGGGTTCGATACGAATGAGGACCGATTTGAATGCAGGCTGATTGCTGCGCTCAGCGACGCTGTGCAGCGGCACCAACACATTGGTCTCGGGATAGTATGCAGCCACGCAGCCCCGCGGGATGTCGTACGGGACCAGCTTGAATCGTTCGGCCTTGCGTGATTCGTCGCCGTCGCGGCTGATCAAGTCAACTAGGTCGCCGCTCTGAAGGTCGCGCTCGGCGATGTCCTGTGCGTTGATGAAGAGCACGCGTCGACCGTTCGCGATGCCACGATAACGATCGTTTTCGCCGTAGATCGTGGTGTTGAACTGATCATGACTGCGAATGGTCGTGAGCAGCAACTCTCCCGGATGCAAGTCATGGCGCGGGATGGCGTGCACCGTGAAATGCGCCTTGCCGGAGCTGGTCGTGAACTTCCCCTCGCGTGGTCCGTTCGGCAAATAGAAGCCGCCCGGGTCGCGAACGCGCCGATTGTACTGGGCAAAGCCGGGAACGACGTGCTCGATGTGTTCGCGGATTCGATCGTAATCGGCGACCAAGCCGGACCAATCCGTACTCGTGTGCGCCGCCAGCGTTTTCCGAGCCATGCCGGCGACGATCGCGGGCTCGCTGCGCAGGTGCTTCGACGCAGGCGGCAAGACCCCCTGCGATTGATGCACGACTCCGGTGGTGTTTTCGACGCTCACGAATTGCGCGCCCGTGGCCTGGATGTCTTCTTCCGTGCGTCCCAAGCATGGCAGAATCAGCGCTTCTCGACCGGTGATCAGGTGTCCGCGGTTCAGTTTCGTGGAGATCTGCACGGTGAGCCGACAGCTCTGCAGCGCGCGTGCCGTCAGCTGGGTGTCCGGGGTTGCGGCCAAGAAGTTGCCGCCCAGTGCGATGAACACCTTGATTTGCCCGGCTGCCATGGCCTGGATCGTGCCGACCGCATCCAGGCCATGTGGCTTGGGCGGCGAGAAGTCGAATTCCTTGCCCAGCGCGCTCAGAAATTCGTCGCTCATCTTCTCCCAGATGCCGACGGTGCGGTCGCCTTGCACGTTGCTGTGCCCGCGCACCGGACAGAGCCCCGCGCCGCGCCGGCCGATCTGCGCTCGCAACAGAGCGAAGTTTGCGATCATCTGCACGTTGGCCACGCCATTCTCGTGCTGAGTGATGCCCATCGCCCAGCAGCAGATCATGTGCTTGCTGCGGATGGCGATCTCGGCCGCTCGTTGGATCAACTCGCGGGAGCAGCCTGAATTGTCGACGATTTCTTGCCAATCGGTCGACTCCAAGTCAGCGCGCAGCGCTTCGAAGCCTTCGGTTTGCTCGCGGATGAAGTCGTGCGCCAGGACCTGACCCCCGGTGCGCGCGTCCTCTTGCAGCATCTCTTTCATGATGCCCTTGAGCAGCGCGACGTCGCCGTTGATTCTGACGGGCAAAAACAGGCTGGCGATGGGCGTGCCCGCGCCGAGGAGCGAGAGCGGCTCTTGCGGGTTTTTGAAGCGAATCAGCCCCGTTTCCGCGAGCGGGTTGACGCTCACGATTTGGCAGCCATTGCGGGCCGCCTTTTGCAACTCGCTGAGCATGCGCGGGTGACAAGTCCCCGGGTTCTGTCCAATCACGAAGATCGCGTCGGCGTGCGAGAAATCCTCGAGTTTGACCGTGGCTTTGCCGATGCCGATCGCTTCGGTCAGGCCCGCGCCGCTCGACTCGTGACACAAGTTGGAGCAATCCGGCAGGTTGTTCGTGCCGAATTGGCGTACGAAGAGCTGGTACAAGAACGCGGCCTCGTTGCTGGCGCGGCCGGAGGTGTAGAACGCGGCTTCGTTCGCTGAGTCGAGCGCGTTGAGCTCGCGGGCGATCAATTCGAACGCGGCGTCCCAGTCGATGGGTTGATAGTGATCCGCACCCGCTGGTCGCCACATCGGCTGCGTGAGCCGACCCTGTTGTTCGTACCAACGATCACTGTGCGTGAGTAGCTCGCTCACCGAGTGCGCGGCGAAGAACTCGGGCAAGATGCGCGCCGTGGTCGCTTCGCTGGCCACGGCTTTGGCGCCATTTTCACAGAACTCGGCGGCCTTGCGATCGCGGTCTGGATCGGGCCAGGCGCAGCTCGGGCAATCGAAGCCGTCGGTTTGGTTGACCTTGAGCAAGGTACGAAGGCTGTTGCCCGCGCCCATCTCCAGCACGCCGCGCTTGACCGTCTCGTAGATCGAATAGAACCCTGCTGCGCTCTCGTGGCGGTGCACCTGTTCGGCCGTTCGTACTTCTCGAGGCGGTTCGGCGCCCGGCACGAGTAGCGTCTGGCTGTGCGTGATGAGCACTGGCGACGCTGCCGGTTCGGCTTCGGTCGCTGCTGACTCGTTCGGATTCCGATTCAGGTTGACCACCTGCCGAGTCTAACCCGCGATAGGCTCGAGGTTGTGTTTCGGTCTAGCAAAGAAACGGGGGATTTTTCCCCGAAACGGCAAATCAGCTTCGCCTCACTGTGGGGGCGGTGCGGCGGGGCAGGCTAGGTTCCGAAACGTGCCGTCACTCTCTGGCACCTGTTCGAAGCACGACAGGGAGCAGGCCGCGTTCTCTTGAAAGCTATATTGCAGCAAGTACACGCGCCCAACGGCCGGAGCAAAGCGGTGCTCGGCTCGGCATTGTGCGTCGAAGACCTCCACCCAGCGGTTCACCGTGCGATAGTGACTGACCGAGCGGTACTGCGTGACGTTTCGGGAGCAAGTTCGGTGTACGGCATTCGTGCCGTAGCCGCTGCTGCAGTCGTAGCTTTCGTACGTCGAGTACGGCTCCTGCACGTAGTACTGTTCTTGAACCGTCCGATATTCGCTGTGAAAGAAGCTGCCGGTCATGGCAAACGTGGCAGGCGTCGGGTGGACCAACGTCGAGTCGATGCGCGGCGCACTAGCCAAGCTGGAGGCGACGTCCGCCTGAAGTGCGTGATGACCATCGACCAGCAGTGATTCGCGCAAGTGAGTCCCTGCCAGAGTGTCGTAGGTGCGTCGCACCTTCAGCAGCGCGTGCGGTTCGGTCGAAGTTGGGGGGTGGTACGCCGGGACGCACGCGCCGAGCAGACATGCGAGCGCGAGCAGGGTCAGGTGCGAGACCGTCAGCAGCGCTTTCATTGTGGGCAGGGCACACTGCACGTGCGGGCGCGAGCGTCACAGGCCTGGATGCCGGCGGGTGTCATCGCGTTCAAGATGCACGAGTCCTTCTCGCGCGCACAGCCGTTCAGGCAGCTGAGTCGCTCCTCGCTCGGACCGATTGCGCACGCGCCTAGCGTGATCGACGTGAACAGAAATACTCCGGTCAACATGCTTCGGCAGATCATCGGGGTCCTGGTCGCAGCGAGCCGCGGAAAGTCATTCCAGCATCGTCTTTTCGCAGGCTTCGTGGGCGACGTCTAGGACCGTCAGAACAGACTGCCCTGCGTCTTTTGCGGCTGTTTTTGACCGAGGTGCTCGTAGGCCTTCTTGGTCGCAATCCGCCCTCGGGGTGTGCGCCCGAGGTAGCCCTGCTGCAAGAGGTAGGGCTCGTACACGTCCTCGATCGTGTCGCGTGGCTCTGCCAATGCCGCGGCCAGAGTTTCGACGCCCACGGGGCCGCCTTCATAGTGCTCGATCAGAATTCCGAGCAGCCGTCGATCCATCTCGTCCAGGCCGGCGTTGTCGATGCCCAGGCGATCGCAGGTGTGATCGACGATCTCGCGGTCGATCTTGCCCGAGCCGCGGACCTCCGCAAAGTCACGCACGCGGCGCACCAGCCGGTTGGCGACGCGCGGTGTCCCGCGCGAGCGTGTGGAGAGTTCACGCGCGCCCTCTTTGTCGCAGGGCACGCCGAGCAGCCGCGCGCTGCGCAGGATGATCTTCTCCAAGTCTTCCGGCGGATAGAAGTCCAAGCGCAGGGTCACCCCAAAACGCTCTTGCAGCGGCTTGGTCAAGAGCCCGGTGCGCGTCGTGGCGCCGATCAGCGTGAATGGCTTGACGTCTAGCGTGATGCTCTCCGCATAGGCGCCTTCCCCGACCATCACGTCGATGCGAAAGTCTTCGATCGCGGGATAGAGCGCTTCTTCGACCGTAGCGCTCAAGCGGTGAATTTCGTCGATGAACAAAATGTCGCCGCGCGCGAGCTTGGTGAGCTGCCCGGTCAAGAGCCCCTTGTGTTCCACGGCGGGGCCGCTGGTTTGGTGCAGCGTGACGCCCATCTCTTTGGCCAAAATGTGCGCCAGCGTGGTCTTGCCCAGGCCGGGCGGGCCGCACAAAAGGATGTGATCGAGCGGTTCACCGCGCCGGCGCGCGGCCTCCACGTAGACCTTCAAGTTTTCGCGGTGGTTCTGCTGGCCCACGAACTCTTCCAGCGATTCGGGTCGAAACAGGCGATCGAAGCGGTCGTCTTCTGGGCGTGATTGCGTACCGAGGACGCGCTCGCCGTGCGGCACTTCGGACTCGAACTCGGGTTCGGCGGTGCGCGATTTCTTGGCTGCCATCTTGGCCGAGCCTACCACCGCGCGGCGGAAATGGGCGGCGGCAGTCGCGACTCGGCGTCGCCGGTCGGCATCGACAGCGAGAAAACGGCGCCGCGGCCGCTGAGCGGCGTGACCGCTACCGAGCCACCGTGCAGTTCCACGACGGAACGCGCGAGACGCAGCCCGAGCGCCAAGCCGCGGTGCTCACTCGGGCCCAGCGCTGGGCTCGGGTCGAGCAGTGCCTCCAGCTTTTGTGCATCGACGCGCGAACCAGGCACTTCGACGTCGAAGCGCACGGCTTCGGCCTCGGACACGACTTGCACGTGCACCGCCGCCGACTCCGAGACGCGCACCGCGTGACCGATGAACGTGGCCAACGCGCGCGGCATGCGCACCCGGTCGACGCGCAGCGAGTACACGTCATCCGCGACTTCGGCGAAGATTTCGACTCCGCGATCGCCGCCCAGATCTTTGCCTTTGGCCACGGCTTCGCCCAGTAGTTGCCGGACGTCGCAGTGGTCCAAGACCAAACTCAGTTGACCGGCGTCCACGCGAGCGGCATCGAGGATGGTTTCGATCAAAGCCAAGAGTTCGCGGCCGCGGCGATCGATCAAACTCAAGCTTTCGCTCTGTCCGGGGCTCAAACTCTCGCTCTTTCGCACCAGCTCGGTGAAGCCCAAGATCGCGTTCAGGGGGCTCTTCAGGTCGTGGCTCACGCTCGCGAAGAACAAGCCGCGCATCCGGGCTGCGGCCTTTCGCGCGGAGATAGCGCGTTCTTGTGCTTTGGCAAACACACCGAAGCGCGCAGCCAAGCGCTCGATGGCGCGTCCCAAACGCGCGACCACGCGGAACCGTGCTGCGCGCACCACGCGCGTGCCACCGCTGAGGACAGCGTCCGTGCCGAGCAAGCGCACGTCGCGAATGGCTGCGCGCAAATCTTCCGCCAGCACTTGGCCGACGGCGATGCCTAGGCCGCCCGCGATAATCGTGCCCAGCAACGCCACGAGCACGAACGACGCGCTGAGCACACCCACCACAGAACCCACGAAGCGCACTTCCGCGCTGCCCTCGTCGAGCGGAGTGACCACCCTCACGGCGCCGTCATTGCCGTGCTCGACGCGGTACTCGTCGGACCACGGGTGCACGGTGGCCTGGAACCCTAGCATCTCCCCCTGCAAAATCGCGTCGTCGACGCCCGCGCCGGCGGCCACGCCGGGGCGCGGCTCGAGCGCGGCGCGCGCCAAGACACGCGCCGTTTCTTCGCGGCTGCGCTCGTCTGCTCGACGCAGGTGTGAACCGACGATCAACGCGCAACCGAAGACCAGAAACACCACCGGCGTGGTGATGGCCGCGACCAAGCGGCGCGGCACACGCCGCTCGATGATGCCTCGCTTGTCGGCGTCTTCGACCACCTCACGCATCAACTCGGGCGGCGCGAGCTCCAGCGCGCGCACGAACGCCGAGCGGACCACCACGAACAGAGGCAGTGAGGCCGCCGAGACGATCACCACGCCGAACAGCGCGAGGTTCATGCCCGTCGAGAAGTCCACCAACTTCGGCCTGAGCAGGGTGTGAAACACCACGATGCCTACCGTGGATGAGGCGAGCCAGCCGAAGACCACGTACGCCGGCTCGTTGCTCAGCGCGAACAGCTCTCGGACCTCGACGGCCTTACCACCCAAGGCCAACGTGCGCAGCACGAAACGATAGCGGCGCAAACGCCAGACGAAGCGCACGAGCTCGAGCAAGCCACCCGCGAGCACTGACAAGCCGAGCGTCTCTGCGCCCTCGATCGCCACTTGCCCGCTCAGCACCAGAAAGTGCGACGTCAAGAGCGCCAAGAGCGCGCTCGACACGAGCGTGAATGCGGCCTCGATGCCGAGCACGCGTCGCAACAGATGGGCGGCTGCGGCGTTCACGTGCGACCTGCCACGCTCTTGCCGGCATCCGTGATTTCGTCAGGCACGGGGTCCGGCGGCCGCTGACTGACGACAGGCGGTTGTGAAGGCAAGACGATGGTAAACGTCGAGCCTTTGCCGAGTTGGCTGCGCAGATCGATGAAACCGCGATGCATTTGCACCAAGCGGCGTGTGATCGCGAGCCCCAAACCGGTGCCCACGCGCTGGCGCTTGACGTCACCCGCTTGCCAGTACTCTTGGAAAATCGCCTCGTGATCCTCGCGCGCGATGCCGGGCCCCGTGTCACTGACGGCGATGGTCACGCCGCCATCGCGCGGATCGATGCGCAACATCACTCCACCACGGGAGGTGAACTTGATGGCGTTGCCTACGACGTTGCCGATAATCTGACGCACGCGGCGACCGTCGGCGAAGGCCATGGCGCGTTTGCCAGTGATGTTGATCTCGAGCTGCTTGGCTTCGGCGGCGATGCTGGCCTCGCGCACCACCTCTTGACCGATTGAAAATACGTCGATCATCTTGCAGGTCAGCCGCAGCTCGCCCGATTCGAGCGCGGACAAATCCAAGATGTCGTCGATCAGCGCTCGCAAGTGCTGTCCGCTGTTGCGCACGACCGAGAGGTTCTCTTGCGCGTCCGGGCTGAGCGGGCCGTCGACCTCGCTCAGCAGCACGTCGGTAAAGCCCAAAATTGCGTTCAGCGGTGTGCGTAGCTCGTGGCTCAACGCCGCCAAAAAGTCGCTGCGATCTCGATCGTAGGCCAGCGCGCCCGATAAATCTTGGCGGTAGGCATGCTCGGCAGCGGTGAACCGGTCCACGAGCACGTTGAACGCGCTGGTGAGTAGCCCGACCAAATCCACCGAACGCACGGGGATCGGCTTGCCTGTCGGATCGGCTCCCTCGCGCGCCATCTCCACGATCCGATCGCGCACGAAGGTCACGTCTGCGTGCACGTCCCGAGCCAACGCCAACGCGACCAACGCCGCGACGCCGACCAACAACGCGGTCAGCATGGCAACCCACACCAGGAGCGAGCCCGTGGCGAACGGAGTTGCGGGCGCGGCGACGAACGAAAGCACGTTCATGTACTCGCTCGGCCCAGGGAACGCGGCTGAAAAGAAGCGCGAGCGGCCGAGCTCGGTGGTGGTCTCACCCTCGCCCGACACCATCAGCTCCAAGAGTCGAACTTTGGGCGGCGCTCCCTGAGTCGCGTCCACCACGATGTTGCCGGCGGCGCTCACGAGTAGCAGCTCGGCCCCGGAACGACGCGCTGCTCGCTCCAGCACGATCGCGCGATCTTCTTCGGAGGTGCGTCGCAAGCGTTCGGCCAGCGTGAGGGCGAGCAAACGACAGCGCAGCTCGGCCGCGTCGTCGCTCTGCGCGCGCAAGCGACCCGTGCCGGAAATGGCCAGCGCGGTTCCGGCAGCCAAACCGACAATCAGCACCACCACCGGCGCGATCACCAAAAAAGGGATCTGCCGGAGCCGCGTATTCAGCGTTTTTGTGTGCGGGCGCTCACGAGCGGCGAGGCGTGCCAAGCGGTCACTCGTCGCCGGATAGGCGCGCGAAAATGGCGTGATCGAGCCAGCGCGCGCCGACCAGCTCGGCTTGTCGCGCAATCCCCTCGAAGCGAAAACCGAGCCGGGCAATCACGCGCAGGCTCGCGCTGTTGTCGGTGGCGGCAGCGCAACGGATGCGGTGCATCGCCATGCGCGCGAAGGCAAACTCCACACAGGCGCGCGCGGCCTCGGTCATGATGCCGCGACCCGTCGCGTCGCGTCGCAGCCAATAGCCGAGCTCACAGGAGCGGTGCAGGTGCACGCACGAGTCGAGTCCGACGACTCCGAGCAGCTCACGCGATTGTCGATCACGAATCGCGAAGCGCACGGCTCGCCCGGCATCCCAGTCCGACACGCAGGCCTCTGCGTAACGCACACTGGCTTCAGGCGCGTTGTTGAACGGCACCCAGGGCAGCCAGCGCTCGAGGTGCCAGCGAGAGCCGTCCACCGCGTCCCACAATTCTGCGCCGTCGCCGAGTTCGAGCGGCATGAGCAGCACGCGGCTCGTCTCGAGTGGCGAACGGCGGAGCGATGCGCGTGACGGAATCGACAAAAGGTGCGCAATGGGCTGCGAACCCGTGTATGCCACCGTGTCTTTTGCGTCCCGGTTTTTCAAGGGCAATCCGTGCGCAGGGCGAACACCTCGAAGTGCGCCGACTCGTAGTCGCGCCAGGAAATGTACCATTGCCCGGGCTTTTCGCCCGGCGCAACGTCGGGTTGCGGTTGAAAACCGCTGACGCGACTGACCGAGGTCACCGCACCCAGGCCGTCCCGCGTGAGCTGGGCCAGGCGCAACCTGGACTCATCGAACCAGGAAATGACCGCGGCGTTGCCGCTGGCGGCAACGGCTGGACGCACGACTTTGGCGGGTAAGTCGCGTCGCCAAAGCATTTGTCCCTTGTCCTTGTCGACGAACGCGACCGACGCTCCGGCCTTCTCGTCGTCCCAAGCGACGAAGCAGCCTTCCGACGAACAAGCCGAGACGGGTGTGGTGTGCTTACCGTCTTTGGGGCTCAGCATCTGCGTTTGCCCGAGGAAACGCTCTTTGCCCGCAGTCTTTTTGGACGGCACGAGTCCGGTCTTCAAGCTCGGATCGGTGAGCGCGATGCGTGACAAGTACATCTGAATCCGTTCGAAGCCGCGGTTGACCGAGAAAGCGACGTACAAGTGCCCATTCTGGACCGCGACCGCGGGTGTGCCTGCTCCGTAGCTTGCGCCCTTGGCT
>Ga0247766_1000144_pt1 | contig 15272 bp, 18 predicted proteins | sample UWRJL223509R6_FD_179946 | JGI IMG/M metagenome (GOLD analysis project Ga0247766, IMG submission 179946) | Plant litter microbial communities from Arlington Agricultural Research Station in Wisconsin, United States - UWRJ-L223-509R-6 | ecosystem: Environmental > Terrestrial > Plant litter >... | reverse complement strand
TTCAATGGGAGAACGGCTGTCTTACACACAGCTCACGGCAGTTCGATTCTGTCACGGGGTACATGGCTAAGTGTGATTGTGAGTGTGGCTGTTGGAACACAAGCCCAGACATCGGTTCAGGTGACTGGTGCAAGGCCTGTGAGAACGGTCGCCATAAGTTCGACCGAAGCGTGAATGACCCCGAATACGACGAATAGGAAGTACTAAATGCCACTGCCCGCATCAGTGCCAACCGGAACTGTGTCCGGTACGTGGTACACGCCTTCTGGCAATCTTGCTGTAGGCGAGATCATCTTTCTTCTCACACACGAGATCGAAATTCCGGACGACGCAGACGGGGTTGTGATCCCTGTCAGGCACGAAGTCACTGTCTCGGCTGGACAGCTCAACGCCACTCTTCCGGCTGGTTTTTATAACACACTCGTACGACTATCTGAGCTGTACTACAAGCCCAAGGTCATCGAGATCGTGGAAGGCCAGAATCTCAACCTGCCAGACGCCATCGGCGTTGTCCCCCCAGAGGAACTCCTTACACCCGTTCGATCAGTAAACGGCCAGTTCCCAGACGCCTCAGGAAACATCACTGTTTCTGGCGGTGGAGGCGGTGCGGTTGACTCAGTGTTTGGACGTACAGGCGCGGTAGTCGCGGCTAACGGGGACTACACCAAGGCCCAGGTCGGCTTGGGTAATGTGGATGACACGAGTGACGCTGGCAAGCCAGTATCCACGGCTACTCAGACTGCCCTGAATGGCAAGGAAAACACCGGCGTAGCCGCTGCGGCAGTAGCGGCTCACGTTGCCCTGCCTGATCCACACACTCAGTACGCCCTAGAATCGTCTTTGGCGGCTGTAGCAACGTCTGGGCAGTACTCAGACCTAGTGGGTGCCCCGAGCCCTCAGACGCGCGTTAAGGCGATCGCAACCACCGGTAAGATCCAGCTTCAGTTCGGGCCTGGCGATACGTCAGGAACCTGGACGCCTGTCGGCGCAGCATGGCGAGTAACCGTGCCTGCATCGGTCGGAGACATTCTCCTGCTTGATCCGTCCGTCATCGCCCTTGTTGGCGCAGACGCTGAGATGGATGTGTGTTCCATGAACGGCGGAACGCCACTGAGGTACTACTCATCAGGAACTAACACTCAGGGACCTAACGGTCATGGTGGCCTGTACATGGGTACTCAGTTCAGCAACAAGATGAGTCCGATCAGGTGGGTTGTCACTGCTGACGACATCGTGAGCGGAAACGTAACTTTGGCCTACATGTACCGAGCAGGTAGCGGGATTACCTGGGGTTCATTGGCATACCCGAACGAGATTACCCTCATCAACGAGGGGTCTCCCTAATTAGACCTAAGGAGAGCATGGTGAGCGCTTTTGACTCGTCAGAACAGCCAGAACTGCTCCCTGCTCCAAGTTTCATCGTCGGCCCAACCTGGCAGAGACTTGCATCAGGGGGTTTCTACCTCCCAGAAAAGTCACTGGGTTACGCAATCGTAGACTGGATGTATGAGTACATCATTCAGCCCACCGGACCACGTGCCGGAGAGCAGTTCATCGTCACACACGAGCAGTTCCGCTTCCTGTTGTGGTGGTACGCGGTCGACCCATACTCAGGGCGATTCATCTACCGCAATGGCCTGCTGCGCAGGCTCAAGGGATGGGGAAAGGACCCTCTCGCCGCTGCAATGTCACTGGCCGAACTGTGTGGACCAGTAGCGTTCTCACACTGGGACCAGGACGGCAACCCTGTCGGCAAGCGTAAGCCTGCTGCGTGGGTTCAGGTAGCCGCCGTATCGCAGGACCAGACTCGTAACACCTTCACCTTGTTCCCTGCCATGGCATCCAAGAAGATGCGTGAAGAGTTCAAGATGGAGATCCACAAGACGCGTGTAGACGCGTTCGAGGGTTCCTGCTTCATCGAGGCTGTGACCTCGTCACCTCTGTCTCTTGAGGGCAAGCGTCCTACATTCGTCATCAAGAACGAGACCCAGTGGTGGGTCGAGGCTAACTCCGGACTCATGATGGCCAACGTCATCGCGGGTAACGTAACCAAGGGAGCCTACGGTGTATGTCGTTCTCTTTCTATTTGCAATGCGCATCGTCCAGGTGAAGAATCGGATGCGGAACGTGACTGGGATGCTTACCAGGCGATTCAGGCGGGAGAGGCTGTAGACAACGGCTTCCTGTATGACGCCCTAGAGGCTCCTCCTGACACGCCCGTGGGTGAGATTGCTGATCTGCTGGAGGATGAAGAGGCTTATCAGGAGGCTCTAAGCCGCCTTCGTCGTGGGCTTCTGATCGCCCGTGGCGACGCTGAATGGCTAGACGTAGACATCATCCTTGAGTCGATTCTGGACGTCAGGAACGATGTCACCGAGTCGAGGCGTAAGTTCCTCAACCAGATCAACGCTGCTGAAGATGCGTGGATTTCTCCACGAGAATGGGACCGTGCGTATGTGCCTGGACTACGTCCACTTGAGGCAGGAGACCGAATCACCATGGGATTCGACGGTTCCAAGTCACAGGACTGGACGGCCCTCGTGGCCTGTCGCGTTGACGACGGAGCAATCTTCCCGATTAAGATCTGGGATCCAGAGAAGTATGGTGGAGAAGTTCCACGAGAAGATGTCAACGATACTGTCGACTGGGCCATGGCAAAGTACGACGTTGTCGGAATGCGAGCCGACGTGCGAGAGTTCGAGGCGTACGTAGACCAGTGGGGAGCCAAGTACGGCCGTAAGATGCTTGTCAAGGCATCCCAGCGTCATCCAATCGCGTTTGACATGAGGTCCAACATCAAGGTCTTCACCCTGGACTGCGAGAAGTTCGCAGACGCGGTGTTGGAGCTTGAGGTATCTCATTCTGGCAGCCCCGTCTTGAAGAGGCACATCAACAACGCCGTAAGGCGTCCTAACAACTTTGGTATTTCAATCAGTAAGGCCACCAAGGACTCTGGTCGTAAGATCGATGCGGCTGTATGCGCGATCCTGGCCTTTGCAACACGACAGGAGTTCCTGATGAGCAAGTCCAACAAGGGAAGGGGGGTGACGCTGCTCCGATGAGTACGAAGTATGACACGATGGTAGATGATCTACTAACCGAGCTTAACGGCAAGCAGGGCGCCCTAGAAGAGAACCAGGCCTACTACGATGCCACCGTGCGTCTAAGGGCGCTAGGTCTCTCCACTCCCCCTGAGATGCGCTTCCTTACTGCGGCTGTCGGATGGCCTTCTATGTACATCACCTCACTGGAGGAACGCCTCGATGTCGAGGACTTCCGCATGGGTGATGAGTCAGCAGGAGACGACCGACTGCGCGACTGGTGGCAGGCCAACCTACTCGACGTAGAGTCTGGTCCAGGCCACATCGAGACGCTGGTACACGGCATCTCGTACGTAACTGTCTCTGCTCCCAATGAGGACGCAGACGAAGACCCCAGCATCCCTATCATCAAGCTCGAAAGCCCTTTTAACTTTATCGCGAAGCAAGATTATAGGACACGCAAGGTCAAGTCAGCCCTCAGGGTGTACGAAGACCCCGAGATCCCCAACGAGAAGTACGTTGCTTTGTTCCTGCCAGACGAGACTGTGTACCTCGCTCAGTCAAAGAACCAGTCTTCTCAGTGGGTTATCGACCATCGGGTGTCGCATGAACTAGGACGAGTCCTTGTGTCTCCTCTGGTGAACCGAAACCGTATCCATCAGTGGAACGGTGTATCAGAGATCTCCAAGGAGCTGAGGTCCGCGACCGACGCGGCTTCTCGAATCATGATGAACCTCCAGTCTGCGGCTGAGCTTATGGCCATCCCACAGAGGATCCTTTTCGGTGTACGTGAAGAGGACTTCCCGGTGGATGTCAACAAGCCTGGCGCGGCTATGGAAGCCTACATGGCACGCATCATGGCCTTCGAGAACGACCAGGGCAAGGCTACCCAGTTCCAGTCGGCCGATCTGCGTAACTACGTGGATGCGCTACAGGAGCTAGCCAAGCAGGTTGCCTCGTACACGGGTCTTCCTCCGCAGTACCTTTCTTTCTCTTCTGACAACCCAGCCTCGGCTGAGGCCATCAAGTCGGCTGAGTCTCGCCTGATCAAGAAGGTAGAGCGTAAGGCACGGCTGTTCGGCCAGTCATGGGAGGAAGCAATGCGTCTGGGAATGCTAGTCATTGACGGCTCTATCCCGCAGGACGCGTACAAGCTCGAAACCGTATGGCGAGATCCTTCTACGCCTACTTTCGCTGCTAAGGCAGACGGCACGGTCAAGCTCCACCAGCAGGGCATTGTTCCAACCGAGCAGGCTCGCATCGACCTTGGCTACTCTGACGTACAGCGTAAGGAAATGCAAAAGATGGACAAGTCCGACCCGGTATCGCAGCTGAACCAGCTTCTATTCCAGCAGGACACCACTCAGCAGGGCCTAGACAACCAGGCGAACGCGAATGCAACTAGCCGAGTACAGTCGTCGTCAGCGTAGCATCACTGCTGCTGCGGTCCAGCTGATTCTCAACCTTCTGTTTCCGTACCGAGGCATTCCCCTTACTCAGACATCCTGGCGATTCATTGTAAGGGGGATGTTCCCAATTGTCGACAACGCCAGGCGCGAGTCGGCCATCCTGATGCGCATGTACTACGACTCACAGCGTCTGGAGCATTTGGGAGAAGACGATTACAACATCGACTTGCCGTCGTACGAGATTGCGTGGCTCGAAGAGGCTATGCAGCCTGTTTTCCGTGAAGCACGAGTAATCGAGCTTGATGACGGGAACATGACTGAAACTGCTCTGAGGGTCGCCAAGGAAGTCGAGAATGGTGGCAGGCGTACAGGGCTGAACGCGGTTAGAGGAGAAACTCGCCGTGTGGGGTTCGCACGTGTGGCCACAGGCAGGGAGACATGCGCTTTCTGTCTGATGCTCGTCTCCAGGGGTCCGGTCTTCAAGTCCGAACTAGCGGCAGGTGCCAAGCACGAAGGCGCAGCCGAGATTCTGGAACAGAAGAACACCTTTAGTGACGAAGAACTAGACGAACTTATGACCAGGTGGCATCCAGGCTGCGACTGCAAGGTTGTCCCTGTGTTCGATGAGAACAACTGGCAGGGTAGAGAAGACTACCTCCGTATGGAAGAAATCTGGAAGGAATACACCAAGGGCTTCTACGGTGCCAGGTTTACCAAGAACGACAAGCTCAATGCCTTCAGGCGTGCGATCGAGCGTGGGGAGATCAACCCGGCTCAGTTCGCCGCTGCTGCGTAATCTAACTCGGTCCTGGTGACCGTGCTAACCCAAACCAAGACCCAGGAGGTCAACAATGTCCGAACAGAACACTGCTGCTGAGACTCCAGCAGCAACCCCTCAGAACAACGAACAGCTCCCTGAGTGGGGTCGAAAGGCCATCTCAGAAGCTAACGCTGAGGCGGCTGCGTATCGTCAGAAGGCCAAGACGGCTGCTGATGAGGCAAAGGCGGCTGTTGCCGCAGAGTACGACGAGCAGATCAAGAGTCTGTCGGGCGAAAAGTCTGCTGTTACGGCAGAACGTGATAGTGCCACCAGCAATTACAACAAGCTGATGGCGGCTCTCCAGGCCGGTGTTCCAGGTGAAACGGCTGTGGAGTTTGCAGGACTTCTTCAGGGCTCCAACCTGGATGAGTACAAGGCTCATGCAGAGAAGCTCAAGGGGATGTTTGGTGCTGGCGGGAAGATGAAGGCGGTAGACCCGTCTCATGGACTGAACGGTTCCAGCTCTCACACTCCGGAAGAGGCTTTTGCATCCCTATTCCAGTCGAATCTGACCAAGAAGTAAAGGAACACTAGAACATGGCACAGATCAACGAACTCATCCCGAACAGCACGAACAACCACCAGGGTCGACTTGCTTACGTTCCGGATGACCTTCTACCCAAGACCATCACCGACGAGATGTTTGCCAAGGCGCAGGAGAACTCCCTTGTTCTACGCCTAGGACGTCGAATCCCCGTGTCGTTTGGCGAGACTGTTATTCCGGTCAACGTCAAGCGTCCTGAGGTAGGCCAGGTAGGTACGGGTACTACCAACGCACAGCGTGAAGGTGGCACTAAGCCCCTGACTGGCGTGGCGTGGGACAGCAAGGTTATGCAGCCAATCAAGCTTGCGACCATCGTTACTGTCTCTGAGGAATTCGCCCGCACCAACCCGCAGGGCTTCTACTCTCAGCTACAGTCTGACCTTGGTTTCGCGATTGGTCGTGGTATTGACCTAGCAGTATTCCACGGTAAGCAGCCTCTTACGGGTGGTGCGCTTGCTGGTATCGATGCGTCTAACGTGCTGAACAACACCACGAAGATCATCAACACCGACACCTCTACCACCAACAACCTGTATGACGAGCTGATCGCGGCTTACGGTCTCGTGACTGCGGATGACTTCGACTTCGATGGTTGGGCTGTAGACACTCGCTTCCGTCCTCGTCTGATCCAGGCGGGTGCCGAGCGTGACGTGAACGGCAACCTTGTTAACCCAGGACAGCTGAACCTGAACGGTTCTGTTGGTAACATCCTCGGCTTCCCTGCGCAGTACGGCAAGGCGGTACGTGGTGACCTGGGTGCGGCTACTGCTACCACCACGCAGATCATCGGTGGTGAGTTCCAGCAGCTAGCATGGGGCTTCGCGGACAACATCCGATTCAAGATCTCGGACCAGGCCACTCTGACTGATGGAACCAACACCATCTCAATGTGGCAGACCAACCAGGTCGCGCTGCTTGTTGAGTGCACCTTCGGCTGGGTGGTCGGCGACCTAGACGGTTTCGCTAAGATCATCAACCCATCGGGTAGCTAATTCGTAGGATGAGGGTACCACTAGATCGTGTGGAGTAAATGCCTGGCGAGAGGCAGCCCTCATCCTCGCAAACTTTTAGGGACCGCCATGAAGATTGCAGTATTTCCACACTTCTATATCCCTTACCGCAACGCGGGCTCTGAAACGATGCTACACGCGATGTGCAAGGCACTCAAGGAAGCCGGACACGAGGTTGTTGTGTGGGCAACCGTCCTTCCTGAAGCTCCTCCGTACTACGAGTACGAGGGGATCCCGGTCTATGTGACCAACGTGGTGTACGGACGCCAGCAGATTAAGGCCTGGCAACCTGATGTCATCATCTCCCACCACGATAACACCCAGCGGGCAGCAAAGATCGCCCGTGACCTAAGCATTCCGTACATCTTCATCATGCACAACGACTTCTTGCCCAACCAGGAGTTGCTTACCCTCAAGCCCGACCTCACGGTGTTCAACACACAGTGGATCCGGGACAAGTTCGACCATGTGGTCAACGCGTCATTGGTGCTTCACCCGCCTGTATGGACGCACGAGCATGCAACCACGCCTGGTGATCACATCACCCTTGTGAATCTCAACGAGAACAAGGGATGCAAGGTCTTCTACGAGATGGCAAGGCGATTCCCAGACAAGAAGTTTCTTGGCGTAGTAGGTGGACACGGAGATCAGATCATTGATCAGTCACTGCCTAACGTGACCATCCAGCCTCAGACAGCCGACATGAAGGGGGACGTGTGGAGACGCACTAACATTCTACTGATGCCCAGCATCTACGAATCCTACGGCATGGCAGGCGTCGAGGCGCTCGCATCCGGCATCCCGGTCTTGGCGCACCCAACAGACGGCCTCAGAGAGTCACAGGGGGCGTTTGGGGAGTTCCTGGATAGAGGAGACCTGGATGCATGGGAGAAGGCCCTACAGAGGCTCTCAGACCCCGAAGAGTGGCGAGTGGCTTCGGTCCTCGCAAAGAAGCGTTCCAACGAGCTTGACCCAGCCCCGGAACTTGACCGTTGGGTCATGGAAGTAGAAAGGCTGGCTAAGTGACCAAGATCAGTAACGGTAATGTGGTGATCGAGGTGCCTGACGAGAAGGCATTCAACTACTGCGTTGCCATGGGATACCACATTGTGAAGGACGAGAGCCCACAGGAACCGGAGCCGCGTAAGCCTCGGGGCCGTCCACGGAAGGTGAGTTAATGAAGAGTGCAAACATCAAGGGCTACCACGAACTCAGTTCTGAGGAAGTGGCCTACATCAACGAGCTTAAGCAGCTTGCTGTAATGGTAGGCGAGAAGGTAGACGAGGTCTACAACCGCGAGGACTCAGACAAGCGCTGGGCTTCTATCGCGCGTACCGACCTTCAGACCGGCTTCATGGCACTGATTCGAGCGATTGCCAAGCCCGAAACGTTCTAAGGAGTTCCAATGGCGTATGCCAGCGTGGCAGATGTTGAGGCTCGTCTAGGGCGTACGCTAGACTCCTCTGAGTCTCAGATTGTAAGCACCCGGCTCAACGACATTGAGCTGATGATTCGTCATCGTATCCCGGACCTGGACATCAAGGTGTCTACCGGGGTCATCGACCCGGCTCTTGTAGTCATGGTCGAGTGTGATGCGATCCTGCGACTAGTACGAAACCCCGAGGGTTATACCGCAGAGACTGACGGCAACTACTCGTACCAGATTTCCAAGGAAGTAGCATCAGGCAAGCTGGACATCACGTCAGCCGAGTGGGCGCTTTTGGGGATCCGCAATGGTGCGTTTACTATTCGTCCTTCTCTGGCCCCACTGTACGGGAACTGCCCTTACCCGTGGGAGAATGTGAGCCGCCCTTTTGACGAGTTCCCGGAGTGGGATAGGACCACCGCACCTTCGTGGTGTGAGTACACGACGGGAGATATCAAGTGTCCTTGCTAGACAAGGGTCGTGAGACGGTGATCCTCTATAACGAGGAGACTTACACCGACCCAGACGGAAACGCGTCCAGGCGCGCGGGCACCACGCCGGTGACCATCACGAATGTTGTAGTACAGCTTCTTGCTCAGTCGGGTACCTCAGCACGTCGTACCGAAGACAACAACGAGGGCTTCGACTCAGAGCAGGTTTACCGTATGAGGCCTCCAAGGTCGTTCACTACGCCTATCGGCATGCACGCCAAGATCGTATGGCGGGGAGTCGAATGGTCTGTGTTCGGTAAGGGCCGAAGGTACAACGGATCAAACCGCACTGCACACATCGACTACATCATCAGGCGTAACTAATGGCAAACAAGGTGACCATCACGGTCAGCCAAAGGGACCTCAGCAAGCACCTAGCCCAGGACGGTCGAGTCCAGCGGGCACTAAGGGAACATGCCAAGAAGGTCACTCGTGTTGCCAAGGCACTGCTAGCGGCTCACCGCGACACAGGAGCACACGAGGTTGTCTACGAAGGCCACTCATCGACCGAGGCGTTTGGTCACATCGACCACTACGTCGTGATGAAGGGTCCTGCTCCTATCTCAGTAGAGTTTGGGCACCGCAAGAAGAGCGGTAAGTGGGTGCATGGGTTGTACATCATGACCCGTGCCAGGCTTACGAGGTAAGGATTCGTATGGTTGTAAGAAGGATTCCACGGATCCAGGAAATCATGTTGCCCATCCTCCGAGACGGACTGCCGGGGGTTGACGTAACTTCCTGGGGTCCAGACGTAGACGACCGAGAATTCCCCTGGTTGAACATCAGGCGACTTGGTGGTCTCCCTGTTGACGTCGACATGTACGACCGTGCAGTCATGGAGGTTACTGCATACACCGATACAAACCTGATCGATTGTGAAAACCTCCTGCTTGATGCCCGTCAGGTTCTATGGAATGCATGGAAGTCGCAGACCGTAGTCCCTGCCAAGGGCAGCATTGGTTCATATTTCGAAACCCTAGGGCCGACCCAGTTCGATAGCCCTTATGACGATACTTGGCGGGTGCAGTACCTAGTTCAGCTGGGTGTTCGCCCAATTCGAATCTAAGGAGTTAGCCCTAGATGGCACTCAATGACAACGCAGTAGTTCTACCTGCGGTAGGCTACATCTACGTGGCAGCAGTAGACACTGCGTCACCTACTCCAGCTGCAATCGAGGCGTTTGACCCTACCACCGGCATTGTCGGTTGGACGCAGCTTGGTCATACGTCTCGTGACGACCTACCCGTGTTCGGTTTCGACGGCGGAGACGCTGAGACTCTGGGCTCGTGGCAGAACGCGTCGCTTCGTCGTGTAACCACCGAAGCAGCTCAGGACTATGTCACCTTCAACGCACTTCAGCTTGACGAGCAGATCCTTTCGTACTACTACGGTGTGACGAACCCAGGATCTACTGTCGGTAAGTTCGACGTTCCGGATGGTGCAGGTTCGGGTATCGAGACTGCGCTTCTCATCGTCATCGTAGACGGCGATGCCACCATCGGCTTCCACGCGTCCAAGGTATCTATCGGACGTGAGGACTCAATCGAGCTGGCTATCGACGAATTCGTGGCTGTACCTCTCCGTGCTTCTCTCCTGAAGTCCGGCGTACTGCCGATGTTCTCGTGGCTGTCGTACGACACCGGCGTCAACCTGACGTAATCAGTGACTGGGGAGTGAGGACTCTTGGCGGACCCTACCTCACTCCCCTCTTTTTTATTGGGTCCGTACAAACAAAGAAGGGTTCGCCATGGCTAATGCATTCACTCTAGACGACCTGAACAAGGCGCTAGACACCAAGTACGCTCCGTTTGTGTTCCAGGCGGGACGTGAGAAGTTCACGCTTCAGCAGGTACTTCGCCTGCCACACGAGAAGCGACAGATCGTACGTGCTCAGCTACAGATGCTTGACGACAAGAAGGACGAGCTTGAAGAGGATGAGGTAATGGTCATCCTTAAGGCTGTCGTTGAGAACGTGATGAGCGAAGACAAGGCTGATCGTCTGTTCGAGATCCTCGACAACGACCTCGTCAAGGTGACCATCCTATTCGAGCAGTGGGTAGGTCAGACGCAGGTGGGGGAAGCCTAATCCTTGCCAGCCTGATTGACCAGGCTGGTGAGGCCCTTTACCAGGACTTCAGGTCGGTGTATGGCCTGAACTTCAAGGAGGTTGTGTCAGACACGCCTCCATACGAGACAATGATGCTAATCCGAGGCCTTCCTCTTGGGTCGCGGTTTGTGAGTCAGCTACAGGGTGGAGAGCAGTTCAACGAATGGAACACTCTCGCCTACCAGATGGCCACTCTGATCGATGCTGTGAACTACGTGACCTACGCGACGGTAGCAGCCAACTCAGGCAAGCGTAAGCCTAAGCAGCCTAAGCCAGCCTACCGACCAAGTAAGAACACCCGTAAGAACAGCAACATGTTCCGCACTCAACTAGATGCAGCCAAGCAAAGGAAGACCAGGGGAGGTTAACCCATGGCACAGGGTCCAGGTGGCTTCTCCGTAGGCCGTGTATCCATCCAGGTAGTCCCAGACACTTCTACTTTCCGACAGAAGCTTCTGGCCGAATTGAAGAAGGAAGTCAAGGGAATCAAGGTCGAGATCCCTGTGGATGTCGACATGGCCAAGGCTGTATCACAGCTGAAGGCACTTGATAGTATCCTGAAGAAGCTAGACGGGCGCAACATCAACATTGGTGCCAACGTATCTTCTAAGGGTAATCTGGGTCAGATCTCCAAGGACCTGTCCAAGGTGGGCAAGTCAGCCTCGGGTGCCGCTTCTGGGTTCGCCGACATCGGACGTACAGGGGCTATCGCCCTTGCCGTCCTGATCCTTATCGCACCTGCTCTTGCAGTAATCGCTACCCTGATCGCAGGTCTACCATCACTGTTGTTCGCCTTCGGGTTTGCAGCGCTGGCGGTAGGCCTGGGTCTTGAGGGAATCAAGAAGGCAGCCGCAGGGTTTGCCCCAACGATCGATAGGCTGAAGCAGAGCCTGTCCAAGACCTTTGCCGATCAGCTCACCAAGCCGTTTATCGAGCTGAACAAGCTGGCTCCTATTCTCGATGCTGGTCTGAACAAGATTGCTGTGTCGCTAAGCCACATCGTCCAGGACCTGATCAAGTTCGTCACGTCCGCCAAGGGCATGGCAGCAATCAACACGATCCTTCAGAACACCGCTATGTTCTTCGAGCAGCTACGTCCGGCATTCCAGGACGGCTTCGGGGCGCTGGTGGAACTCGCAGCGGCAGCGTCAGCTGAGTTCGGTGGACTTGCAGCTACGTTCAACACCTTTGCTGCGAACTTCAGGAAGATTGTCAATGAGGCAGCGGCTAGTGGTGTTCTTCAGAACGCACTAAAGAACCTGAACATGGTTCTGAACTCGCTGCTTGGGGCCTTCAACAAGTTCTTCGAAGTCGGCCTCCAGGCAATGACTGTACTGGGTGGGCCTATCGTAACTCTGCTAGACGGGTTCGTAGACCTCCTTGTCAGCCTGATGCCTATCCTGACTGCCATCTCCGCGCTGGTGTTCAACGTACTAGGCGAAGCGTTTAAGCAGCTAGGCCCTATCTTCGAGGCTATCACTCCGGCGCTGACCGCACTGGGTGATACCATTGGAACCATCCTGATCGGCGCTCTAAAGGCACTGGGACCACTCCTGGTTGTCGTGGGTAACATCCTTAACACGCTGTTCCTCAAGGCACTAGCAGCCCTTCAGCCATTCATTGAGCCGTTCCTGGCCTTCCTAACGCAGCTAGCCGAGGTAATCGGTGTAGCACTGACGGATGCGCTGGTTGCGCTTACGCCATTCCTGGACCAGTTCTTCAACTTCATCTCGCAGCTTCTTGTAGCGCTGACCCCGTTGCTTCCTAAGCTGGTTGAGCTTGCCCAGGTTGCACTAAAGGCACTGACCGACGCACTACTTACGCTCAGCCCGTTCCTGGTTGACGCTGGAACCAACCTGTTCCCTCAGCTGGTTCAGGTCGTAACCGACCTGGTTCCAATCCTGGGACGCGTCATCGACATCCTGATCCAGATCGTACCGCCTATGCTAGAACTGGTGGCTACGATTCTGTCGTTCGTCATGCCAGCCATGACCGAGCTGTTTGGCCTAATTCAGGCTGTGTGGCCTTCTATCGAGCAGATCATCTCTGGTGCACTTACCTTCATCCAGGGCATCATTAACGTGGTGCTAGGCATTATCACGGGTGACTGGGACAGGGCCTGGAATGGACTGGGTCAGATCATCGATGGCGCATGGACGGCATTCAAGGGCACCGTTAAGGCTGGAATCGCAACGTTCCTTGAGCTTCTCATCGGAATCCCTTCACGCATTGCTGTCGCGCTTGGTGGACTGCCAGCTCAGTTCGCTCAGTCGGGTCGAGCAATGATGCAGGGTCTTGTCGATGGTATCAAGGGCATGGCTCAGACGGTAATCAACTCCGCGCTAAGCGTGGTAAAGCAGGTTCGTGACCTTCTACCGTTCTCTCCTGCCAAGACTGGCCCGTTCTCGGGTACGGGATACACTCTGTATTCGGGTAGGGCTCTCATGGAGGACTGGGCAAAGGGTATTCAGGAAGGCGCTCCTGCTGCGGTAAGCGCAGTGGAAGACGCCATGGCTGCCACCCAGAACGGTATGGACATCAACGCTGCTGTTGCAGCCGAAGGATTTGGTGACCTACAGGGACAGATCATGTCAGCCATGTCAGGCTGGGAAGTGGTAATCGATGCGAACGGCATCACCAAGATGGTAAACAAGACCAACAATTCTAATCGGAGGAGGTAAGGGTGGACGCAGCAACGTGGTATCTAGGACCAGCCGGTGATATTCGCAAGCTGTTCTGCCCTGAGCGAGACATCTCTATGAACCTCATCAGGTATGGTGGGGTTCACCAGGGGCTGTCTGGTGCTCGTACGATGGACATCACTGGCTACAAGTACGAGTTCGGCTTCCGATGGAATTACATGACGTACGCAGACTGGGCCTGGCTTGAGGCGCTTCACACCCGCTACCTGCTAGGCCCTTTCTGGTTGATCAATCCGCTCAAGAACAACCTGCTGACTCGTCAGAGCGCTGCCCTACAGCTGTCGACCAACACGACTCATGGTGTAGAGACTACCAACGCGACTGTTACTGGTGTTCTGGACTGGCCTTCCGGCGTTGGCATCCCCACGTACTCCTTCGGTATCGTGGCTGCTGGCTCTGGTGCGACTGTGACCCTGGACGAAGGTCTTGGGTTCCCTGTCATCCCAGGCGAGACTTACAACGTGAACCTGTATGTCAAGAACACCGTATCGGCAGGTACGACCGGAACCAACACGTTTGCAATCAACTGGCTTGACGCAGACGGTGTGCTAATCGGCACTCCTACTCAGGTAACTCTGGGACAGTCAAGCTCATGGAATCAGAGGTCACTATCCTCGGTACCGCCAGCCGGGGCTGTCACTGGTTTCGTCAAGATGCTTATCAACACAGGCGCTACGTATAGGCTTGCTGCTCCAATGGTGAATATCGGTGCATCAGCACTGCCATGGGAGATCGGTGGAGCTGCTTCTCTGGTTTTGGTGGACCAGCTGAGCACTACATCCCCAAGGTTCCCGCTGACCGACTGCGCACTAACACTATTGGAGGTATAACCGATGCAGACCCAGGGAGGGGTTCCAGCCGAGAAGGCTATTCTGTCCAACGAGCGACAGTTTATGATCCGCCTTCTGGTAGACTGGAACATGAATGGTGCATACGACCATCCAATGTCTGACCTTAGTCAGTATGTGAACACTGCTACCACCGACCGAGGACTTCAGGGTAACCAGTCGGAAGACCTGCGTATTGTTCAGGGGTCTTCAGCAGCCGAGTTGCGTGTGGACATGGCAGGAGAGTTCGAAGGACTTTCTCTCACGGGTGTATTCAGCCCATACCAGGTAAGGTCCCCCTTCTGGGGTAAGGACACCATTGGTATGGAGGTCACCTACGAGATCGGTCTGTACACCTCTATCGGTCTGATCTGGTACCCACAGTTTATCGGCATTGTCAGGGCTATCACGCCCGACCGTGGCGCAGGTTCTGTGACCCTTGAGGCTCTCGACCGTGTCGAGCTTCTGAGGCGTCCTATCGAGTTCCCCGCATGGGGTATGTTCGGTCCTCAGCGTGTCCAGCAGAACCGTATTACGGCTCAGCTAGCAGACCCCCAGTGGGTTATTGACCACTGCCTGAGGGAGTCCGACGTGTCTCCGACTCCGTGGCGTCCAACGCTGCGTGAGGAACTGGGACTGGCAGACGACGACCCGACAGGTACTCAGCTATGGATCTCCGGCACTGGTGGATTCACCCCGAACATCGGGTGGCTCGACAACTGGAACCAGCACTCCTTCCCTGACACGGAAGGTGGTGGCCCTCAGATGTACGAGATTGATGGCGAGCCTCATCCAGGGGTCGGTGTCGCACCGCTCCCTAAGAACCTTCGAGGTCTAGGGACTACTGGTGGATCCATCCACAAGTACTGGGGTGCAGACCGTAACAGGATCAACG
>Ga0247766_1000143_pt1 | contig 15279 bp, 10 predicted proteins | sample UWRJL223509R6_FD_179946 | JGI IMG/M metagenome (GOLD analysis project Ga0247766, IMG submission 179946) | Plant litter microbial communities from Arlington Agricultural Research Station in Wisconsin, United States - UWRJ-L223-509R-6 | ecosystem: Environmental > Terrestrial > Plant litter >... | reverse complement strand
GGCTGGACGCGCGCGGCCAGGCGTGCCGGGAAAATTGCGGCTACGACGCCGGCGACCGTCAAAAGCAATACCGCGGCGAGTGCAACTTGCAGGCTGATCTCAGGCTGCTCCAGCGGCGCGTTGGGTATTCGCCCGACCGCTTCCGCAAGGGCCTCCAGGCCGAGCACGGAAGCCACGACGCCCACGCTGCCAGCCAGCGTCGTGAGCACCAGCCCTTCGGCGACGATCAGCCAGACAATCGAATTGGGAGTCGCGCCGAGCGCCTTTCGAACCCCGATCTCTTTGGTGCGCTCTTTGACGATGATCCGCAAAATGTTGCTGACCCCCAGCATGCCGGCAAACAGCGTCAGTGTGCCCACGAACCACACGAACCGGCGAATGCCCTGAAATAGTCCCTGAATTCGCTGGAATTTCTCGGCCGAGTTGAAGGAGCCGAGCGCCTCGGCGTCGTGAGGATCGACGCTGTGCCCGCGCATCACCGCCGAGCGCACTCGCTGCTCGACCAGCGCGGCTGATTGATCACGACGCGCGGTCAGCGCAAACCATCCGACTTTGTCTTTTTGATTGAACGCGGTCTGAAAGGTCGAGAACGGAATGTAGATGCTGGAGTGCACGCGATCTGCGTCGTCTCCGCGCCGCAAGGTTCCGACCACGCCCACGACCTGAAAGTACACGCGCTTGATCTGTACGTATTTTCCGATTGGGTCGGCGGCGCCGAACAGCGTCTTGTACGCTTCTTGGCCGAGGACCGCGACTTTGCGTTCCTCGACCATGTCGCGGGGATTGATGAAGCGACCGGCGTGCACGATCAGCGGCTCGACGAACGCAAAGTCCGGGCTGTCGCCCATCACGTTGAAGGGGGCCGTTTTGGTCCCGTAGCTGACGTTTTGCGGACCACGCCAGTTAGCCAACTGGAGCCGCGGCGCGACGCGCTCCACGCCCGGCGTCCGGGCGACGGCGGCGATGTCCGCGTCGTTCAAACGCACATAGCGACCGGGTTTTCGCCCCTGGAACGGCAACGACGTGCGCTGCGGCCAGACATACACCCCATACGTGGAAAGGCCGCTCAGACTGCGAATGACGCCGCGCTCCAAGCCTTTCCCGATGCCAAGCATCGAGAGCAGCACGAACACCCCCCAAAACACACCGAGCGCGGTCAAGAATGCGCGCAGTCGGTTGCTGCGCAGGGTGGCCCAGACCTCCTGCCAGGTATCCCAATCAAGCACGTAGGGCCTCCATGGGACTGACGTTGGCTGCGTGTCGCGCCGGGAAGAACCCGGCCAAGGCCCCGCAGCAGACCAGAACGGCGCTGGCAAACAAGGCAACCGACAGATCCACGTCGGGCTGGCGCAGGTACGCCACGTCCTTCAGGTAGCGCGCAGCCAGCTCGACCAAGGCGATCCCCGCGATCATGCCGGTGTAGCCCGCCACCGAAGTCACGATCACGGCTTCGCCGACGACTTGCGAGAGGATCGACCAGCGCGTGGCTCCGAGGGCCTTGCGGATGCCGATTTCGTGCGTCCGCTCCTGCACCGAGATCAGCATGATGTTGCTGACGCCGACGATGCCAGCCAGCAAAGTGCCGATGCCGACGACCCACACGAATGCTTGCAGCCAGACGAACACGCTGTTGACTCGCTCGAACTGCTCCACGTTGTTCTGAATGTGTAGCGCCTGGCGGTCGTCGGGCGAAAACCCGTGGCGCTCGGCGATGAAGCGAGTCACCTCGCGGGCCAAGCTTTGGCTCTGCGAAAGGGTCGCGTCGCCGATCGTGAACATCAACTGATGCAACCGTCGCGGTTGGCCGTACAGAAATTGCGCAGTCGTGATCGGGACGTAGATCTTCTTCAGCTCTGCTTCACTGCCGACGTCCTCGAACACGCCCACGACCTTGTACGACAAGCCGCGAATGTTCAGGTATTGTCCCTCGGCCTGCTGCTTGCCGAACAAGAAGCTAGCGACCTTCGCCCCGATCACGCACACTTTCCGGCGCTGCTCGATGTCCGAGTCGTTCAAGAAGCGGCCGTGGGTGATCACGGTCTTCTCTAGATACTGATGACCGGGGTGCGTGCCTCGGATGTCGAACGCGCCGTGTTTGCCGCGATAGCTGACGGTGAACTCTCCCCACAGGTAAAATCGGCCGGAAATGTGGTCGATGCTCGGGAAATGACGAGCCAGCGCCTCGTAGTCGTCATTCATCAAGCGCACTTCGCGGCCCGGGCCACGGCCTGCAAAAGGCCGCGACGTTTTTCCCGGGTAGAGCCAAAGCGAGTTGACCGCATCGTCTCGAAACTCGTATTCCGCGCCCCGCGCGAGGCCGCGCCCCGCGCCGAGCAACACGATCAGCATCAACATGCCCCAGGACACGCTCAGCGCCGTCAGCACCGTGCGCAGCCGATTGCGCGAAAGCGTCGCGAAGATCTCTTGCAGCGCGTCGAGGCCGGGCAGCGACACTATGCGACCTTGCCGTCTTTCATGTAGATCACTCGATCGGTGCGCGCGGCAATGTCTTGCTCGTGCGTCACGATCACGATCGTCATGCCGGCCTGGTTCACGGTACGGAAGAGATCCATCAGTTGGTAGGACGTGGTCGTGTCGAGCGCGCCAGTCGGTTCGTCCGCCAGGATCAGTTCCGGCTTGGTGATCAGCGCCCGCGCCACGGCGACGCGCTGGCGCTCGCCGCCGGATAGCTCGTTCGGAAGATGGTTGGCGCGCGCCAAGAGGCCCACGCGGTCGAGGTACTCGAGTGCGACGCGATTGCGCGCGCGACGCGCGACCCCTTGATAGTACAGCGGCAAAGCCACGTTTTCCTGGGCCGTCTTGAAGGCGAGCAGGTTGAAGGACTGAAAAACGAAGCCGATGAAGCGGTTCCGGTAGCGAGCGGCCTCGCGTTCGGACAAGGCCTGCACCAGGCGATCGCCGAGGTAGTAGGAGCCGGTGTCGTAGTCGTCGAGGATGCCCAAGATGTTGAGCAACGTGCTCTTGCCCGAGCCGGAAGAGCCCATGATCGAGACCAGCTCACCCCGCTCGACCCGCAGATCGACGTCCCTCAACACGTGCAGCGGCGCCTCGCCGGCGCGATACGACTTGTTGAGGCGCTCGACCCGGATCATGAACGGCGGACAATAGCAGCTGGCCCCGAAGAGGCCCAACCCGCCATCCGCCCGCTGCGCCCTACTCAGGCGGAGCGAGCACAATCGCCATCAGTTGATCTGAAAGCTCTTCGAAACTGTGACCGAAGAGCCGCTGAACGCCGGCACGTGCGCGCGACGGAACACGGAGGCGACACAGCCGCCCACGCCGGTGCCTGCGTACGAGCCGCCGGCCACGGTGGCAGTGGTGACGCGACCGCTCGGCGCGAAAGTGACGGTTGCTTTGCCGGGGCCGGTGGGACCGCCGGGCTTCTTACAGCTGCCCGCGGACGAGGCGGCCGCCGTGAGCGCGGAGATCGCCGAAGCTTTGCTGAAAGGCGGCGCGTCCGCGGGAGGCGGCGCGTCTTCCTTCTTCTTGGTCGCGACGGCGCCGCCACCGGTAGGCACGACCTTGCTGGTCGCGGCCGCGCTGGCGCTCGGTGCCGCGCTCGCGGCGGCGCTGGCGCTGGTCGCCGCACTGGCAGAGTCCGCAGGCTTGGGCTCTTCCTTCTTGGGCTCATCAGTTGGCTTTTCGGCGACGGCCACTGGAGCCGCGCTGGCGCTGGCAGCTGCCGAATTGTCCGCGCTGGCGCTGCTATCGCTCTTCTTGCCCGAGAGCAGGGCGACCAACAGCCCAATGATTACGAGGCCGCTGACGCCGGCGACGATATAAACGAGCTTGTTGCTCTTCGGCGGCACGTACGCCGCAGGCATTGCCCCAGCCGCGAAGGCCGAGGGTGGTGGCGCCACCGGTTGTGGCGGTGGCGCGGGTGCGTTCATCAACGCCTGGTTGTCCGCGCCGAACAGTGCCCCGCCGCCGCCCATCAGCCCGGATGCGGCGCTCATGCCGAACGGGTCATCCGGATTGGATGGTTGTTGGGGACGCGCGGCACCCGGGGCGGCCTTGCCCGGTGCTTTCGGGGACGACTTGGCGGCGGCCGGCGCGCTCGGAGAAAACCCAGCTTTTAGCGCGTCGAGCGAGAACAGCACCGAGTTTTCGTTGCGTGCACCGGTCAGCTTGCCGTCGTCGTAGGCACTGCTGCCCGCTTGCGGCACGCTCGGCGCGCTGGCTGCGAGGTCTTCCGAGCCCGCGGTGTCGAGACTGCCGAACAGATCATGAGTGTTCGGCTGGGCCTTCGCGGTCGCTGCGGCGCGCGAAACCTGTGCGGCTTGATTGGACGCAGTGAAGACCCCGATACCGCCCCGCGCGCCTCCCGCGGCAACCTGTTGAGCCGGAGGTGCCAAGAGCGGCGCCAACTCGGAGTCGAGCAGCGGGACCCAATCACCCATGCCGTCCTTCCAAACGAAGGCATCAGCGGTGATGACGCCCGAGGCGTAGGCGGCCACGATCTCTTCGGTGCTCATGGTGCGCGAATCGGTCTCGCTCAGATTCACGGACCAGGTCACGGGCGCCTCGCCTTCGAGTGCAGCAGCATCAGTCTCGGCATCGGGAAAATTGGATCCACCACTAGGTTGTCCGTCGGCAACGATTGGGGTTCCGCAACCTTTGCAGCGGATCTTGACTCGTCTACCCCGAACTTTATCGTCAGCGATCGTGTATTTGGCGCCACACGCCTCGCAGGCTATCTTCATCGCGGCGGGACCTTAGCAAACTCTGCATAGCTGAAGCTACAACGGCGGCTTTCGCCAGCTGACCTCGCTTGCATCCGATCGTTCAATTCACTGGCACGAGCGCGGCGCCGCAGCCACCGCAGAATTGACTGTCACCAGTATATTGCCTGCCGCACACGGGGCAGATCTTTTTCGTGGGGACAGCGTCGTTCGTGCGCACCCCCGCCTGCATTGCCGCAGGTAGCAGTTCTTCACCGTGCTTCGGGCACACGAGTACGCCTGGGTCGTACCCTTGGCCACAAACGGGGCAGACGCCGCCGCTCGGCCCGGTCGGCTCGGCGTTGCCACGCATCGCGACCAGACGATTGCCGTCATTTGGGCAAAAGCTCGCCTCCGGGGGGTATTCCTCGCGGCAAGTCGGACAGACTTTGCCCAGCGGAGGCAAGTTGTTGGGGGTGATCGCGGGGGGTACCCGCGAGCGCGGCGTGCGCGGTTCTGGCTCGAGCGGTTTTCTGCGGCTGTGTTGCACGAGTGCAAAGCCGAGCAGGCCCAGCACCAGCGCCGTACCTCCGACCACACCCACGAAGATGATGCGCCGGCGTTGCGAGTCGTCCCGCGTGACGACGCTGCCACCGCCGAGCGCCGAGGTGGCGATGCGTGCCACCGCCGCTTCGCTCGATTCACCCTCCGCATTCAAGCCCTTCTGCGCGAGCAAGGCGTCGTAGCGATCCCTGGACGCGATCTCGATGGTGACGCGTGCCGCGTGGCCCGCAAGCGTCGCGAGCAACTCCACGGTCGACTCCGCAGCATCAGCGGGAACCTTCACCCGCCCCGGGCCCGACAGTTCGAGCGGGGGGTGCTCGCCGACAATCTTCCACAAGGGTGATAGCTGGACCGCACAGCCAGAAGCGTCGAGCACCGACGTGTGAAACTCGAAACTGTCGCCGGGGCGCAGCAGCTTGCGCGCGGGTCGCACCTCGAGCCGCTCCGGGGGTCCAGGAACCTTGCAAACTTTTGCTGCAGCTGCGGCCGGGGGCGCGGCAGACGTTGCTGGTGCGGCGCTCGGCGCTGCGCTCGCGGCCGGCGCGGCACTGGCGACCGGAGCGCTCTCTCCTTCACGCTGTACCAACGACAAACTGCGGGTCCGGCGCACGCTCGCGGTGCAGTTTTGGCCGGTGATGATGAACTGATATTGGCCAGTTTCATCGAATGAAATCAGATTATCCGTCGCGCTCAGGGTCGTGACGAGCGTGGCCTGTCGAGGGTCGCCGGCCTTGGTCTTGCAGGTACTTCGCCAGCTGCGCAGCCCAGCGCTGTGGCTGATGCGCGACAGGCCTGGGAACTGTTCCCAGCACTCGCTCGTAGAGAAGTCACGCCCGGCGCCGCTCAGATGCAGCTCGTTGCCACCGCCGCTGGTGATCGTCACGCTCCCGCCCGGCGCACCACCGCCGCTGGGCGTCGGGCCGCAGGCCTTGCCCCACTCACCGATGATCCAATCGGAGCGCATCGGCGTGGCGCTCCAACGTCCTGCGAGGGTCGGCGACTGCGCGCGCGCCGATCCCGTGAGTGCACAGAGCAACGATGCGACCAGGAACTTCAGCAGCGACAATCGACGCATTCGGGACATTGATCCAGCGCGCTCTGACGTTTTGGACGTTTCGACGCAATTGCGGAGCGCGGGCACAGCGAGAGTAGCGTTACGAGCCATGGCTCGGCTAGTGGGCTAGTGGGCAACCGTCGAGTCGCACGTGACGGCTCGACGCGTGTGATGCGTTGTGTGGCCCGACGAGACGCCCGACGAGACGCTCGACGAGACGCTGACGAACATGCGCGGTGCGCGACGAGGGTCCACGCGCGCCCGAATCTCGTTTCTTTCTGGGCATTTCGTGCGGGTCCCACGTTGACACGGCAATTTCCAGGATGCTACGGTCGGTACTCGCTAAAGCTCTAGTATTTCCCAGACTTCAGCGACACGAAAGGGCCACGAGGCATGCGGCGGATGCGGATCACCAGGCTTCAGCGGGCAGGCTTGCTGCCTGCTGCAACCCTCAGTGCAGCGCTCGCGTTCGTGGTGACTGCCGTTCCGCGGGTTGCCGAGGCCCAATTCGCGTCGGCCACGCGTGCGCCCGCCACCAACGGCGACGGCATGGACACGCATCTGTTCCGGCCTGCCATCGACTCCAAAGGCTTCTTCTCGGTCAACGGTTCGGACATCCTCGGCGCCGGCAACGTGAGCTTCGGCTTGGTCTTGGACTACGGCCACGCCTTGATGCGCACCCGCTCGAGCAAAGTGCCACAGGGAACCAATACGGATCTCGAGGGAAACACCGTCACCGGCGAGTGCATCGACGAAAACTGCCAGAACGTGACCGGTGAGGGCGCCGGCGTCAAAGCGCTGATTCAGAACTCGTTTCAAGGCACGTTCGGCTTCAACTACGGCGTCGCCAACATGGCTGTCGTTGGCTTGAGCATCCCCGTGAATTTGATGACGGGCGACGCCGCCTACAACATCGGCCGCAACGACACCGGCTTATATAACTCCGCCAAGCTCGACTCGCAGAAGCTCAGCTTCCTAGCCCTCCACGGTAAGCTTCGCCTCACTCGCGTAGATCGTGGCATCGGCCTGGCCGTGCTCGTCCAAGCCGGCATTCCGATCTCGGGCGCCCCGCGTGATTTGGGCGCTGACAAGTTTTGGTACTGGCCGCAATTCATCATCGAAAACCAATTCGGTGCCGAGCGCAGGTTCAAGCTCGGCCTGAACGTCGGCTTTCGCGGTCACGCGGGGGACAACCCGCGCTTCGAGAACGATCCCACCGGTCAGTCCCAACTCAAAGAGGGCAACTTCGAGTATTCGAACCTCGGTACGTACAACTTCGGCCTCTCGTACCGCGTGCTCGACGCGCTCGATCTGGTGGCCGAGTCGTACGCGAGCTACCAGCTCGCCGGTAAGTCCGACAGCAAGCAAAAGTTCAGCAACGAGTTTTTGGGCGGCATCAAGCTGTTCATCGAGAGCAACAGCTACCTGATGATGGGCGCGGGCAGCCGCGCGTTCTCCACGGGCTTCGAAGCGGCTGACGTGCGCATGGTGCTCGGCTTCGTGTACGAGCCCTCGATCGGCGACCGTGACGGTGACGGCTACAAAGACGATCAAGATCAATGTCCCGACGAGCCGGAGGACTTCGACGGCTTCAAGGACGAAGACGGCTGTCCCGATCCAGACAACGACAACGACGGCATCTTGGACGTGAACGATCGCTGCCCGAACGTCCCGGAGGACTTCGACGGCGATCACGACCAGGACGGCTGCCCGGAAATCGACCGCGACGGCGACCGTGACGGCGACGGCATACCGGACAAGAAAGACAAGTGCCCCGACGATCCGGAAGACAAGGACGGCTTCGAAGATCTCGACGGCTGCCCGGAACCGGACAACGATCACGACGGCATCCCGGACAAGCAGGATAGCTGCCCCGACGACGCCGAAGACAAAGACAACTTCGAAGACTCTGACGGCTGCCCCGATCCGGACAACGACAAGGATCAAATCCCAGACGTCAAAGACAAGTGCCCGAACGAGCCGGAGACCTACAACGGCTTCCAAGACCAAGACGGCTGCCCCGACAAGGGCAAGGTCATCATCGAGGGCAACGACATCGTGATCCTCGAGAAGGTCCAGTTCGAAACCGGCAGCGCCAAGATCCTGCCCGGTTCCAACGGCATCCTCGACGCCGTAGCGGCAACCCTCAAAGGCCATCCAGAGTTCACCGTGTTGGAAGTGGCCGGCCACGCCGACGAGCGCAACACCGACGCTTACAACTTGAACCTGACTCGCTTGCGCGCGGCAGCAGTGATGGACGCGCTCAAGACCCGCGGAGTGCAGGGCAACCGCCTCGTCTCCCAAGGTTACGGCGAGTACTGCCCGCTCGACGCCGCCTCCAACCCGACCGCGTGGGAAAAGAACCGCCGCGTCGAGTTCAAGGTCGTGAAGACGGAAGACGGCCTGACCGGCGTCGAACGCGGCTGCGAAGCCGCGCGCAGCGCAAAGGTCATTCCTCCCCCCGTTCAGTGAGTGAGCGGAACTGAGGCGCGGCCATTCGTAACGAGTGGCCCACCTCTGTTGGTTTTGGAGAGTGGGCGATCGAGAGCCAGCAGCGCACCTCGGAGTGCGCGCTGTTCTCGGCGCGATTGAGACATTCGTCCCGGCGCTCGTGTGCCTAGCGAACAAGACGCACCCCGCCTCGGCTGCTCGTCGCCAATCATCGCCTGATCGTGGCGCCCCAATACAAGCTCATTACGGCGTACGTGCTGTCCAAGTAGACGCTGAGCAGCGCCGGCGCTGGGGGGCCGTCGTCGGCTTCAGAAATCATGATACCTTCGGCGCATGCCGGTGACCGCGAAGCGCGCCAAAGAGTTCGCCCTGTCGCTCGAGAATACCAGCGAGTACCCGCATTTCGATCGCATTGCGTTCCGCACTCCGCGCCGCACCTTTGCAACGCTCGCGCTGAACGGTGACGATTTGAACTTCATGCTCGACGCCGCCGAGCAGAAGCAATTCTGTGAACTCGTACCGCATGCCATTGCGCCGGTTGCGGGCGGTTGGGGGCGCATGGGTTGGACGCGCTGCGAGTTGCGCGCGATTGACGCGGCGACCTTCAAAGCAGCGCTTTTGGCGGCACATGCACGGGCCAACACGCCTCCGCCCAAGCGAGTGCGGAAGAAAGCGGAGTCGAGACGTCGCTAACTGGCGGCGCCGATTTCCTGAGTTTACTCGCGGCTGAGGTCGACGACGAAAATCTCGGGCTGGCAATAAACGCGCAGCGGCGGATCGTCCGCGCCTACACCGGACGAGACGAACAGATCCACGCCGTCGACGCGAAAATGGCCCTCATCGAACATGCGACCGTTGCGCGACGGCACCACGATTGAGCCCACGCCCGGCAGGCGGATTTGACCGCCATGGGTGTGCCCGGCGAATACCAACGACGCGCCTTGCTCAGCCAAGCGATACACATTGTCCGGAGTGTGACTGAGCACGACATTCAGTTCGCTTCGGTCGAGCGCCGCGGTCAGCTCGGGACCCCAGGGCGCGTCCGTGCCGCAAATCGCCACTTTGCCGACGTCGCTCGGCAAGTGCCAGCAACCGTTTTCGACCAGCGTGACGCCGCCTGCGCTGAGCGTTTCGCGAACGCGTGGCGCATCAGTCCAAAAGTCGTGGTTGCCCAGCACGGCAAACGCACCGAAGCGCGACGGCCAGGGGCGAGCGAACAGACGGGCGAGCAGCTCGATATTCTGCGGAAGTGAAACGTAGTCGCCGGTCAGCAAGATCAAATCCGGGTCCTGAGCTGCGACCAGCGTACGCACGTGATCGAAATACTCAGCGGGCAGTGCAGGGGAGACGTGCAGATCCGTGAGCGCGACGATTCGCAGTCGGTCCGTCGTGAGCTTCCGAGAAGCAAGTTGGTAGTAGCTGACGGCGAGATCCGTCGTCGTCACGGGGCGCGACAGACTTTGGGCAGGGCCGACACGCCGAATCGGCGCGCTCGCCGCATATTGCCGCCGCAGCACGTGCCGCCGGCCCTCACGCAGGGCGATCACCGCCAGCACCAAGAGCGGCAAATAGCGAAATCGGCTGCGCCTGAGTGTGCGCATGGCAAAGCAGGCCGAGCCGGCGATCAGCACGAACCCGAGGACGGTCAACGCGCTTCGCGCTGCACCCTCGTGAAGCTCGAGGATGCGCTCCATCACGAGCAGCTCCCACGCGCTGCTCCAGGCGAGCAGCCAAAGCAACCCCATCCCGAGCGCTTCGGGCAAGCGCTGCCTGTGGAGCATGTGCGGCGCCTACTTCACGTACTCGTAGTACTCGACGCTCAAGTCTTGGAACGTCGCGTCGTACGCGGTGCCGACGCGATCGATCACGAATTCGGAGCTCGGTGCATACGGCAAGTCGAGCTCGCGTCGATCATGCAAGGACTCGTACTGCGCCTGACTCAGATCGATGGCGCCGCCGAGCGCGCGTCCGAGCCCGATGCGGCTGGCGGCTTTCTCGAAGCCCTCACTCGGTGAAATCGGAATCGCTTCGGCCGCGTCGCCGCTGCCGTAGCCGACGGCGACCATGTTGGCGTGCGCGAGCGGCAGCTGCTTCTCGGCGGCGTCCTCGAGGCCTGCGGCGATCCATGCGGGCAGCGCGGCACTGTACAGGTTGCCGAGTTGCTTGGTGTTCTCCGAACCGAGCGACATCTTCTGCGTGAGCAGCTCGCGGAAGTTCGGCTTCTTGCGCAACAAGCTCGCCACGGCACTGGTCGCACTGTACGGATCGTTTTCCGCTCCACCCTTGAGCACCAACTCATAAAGGTCAGGCGTCGACTTGGTTTCGGCCAGCACGGTCTCGACGCTGACGCCTGCTTCGGCACAAAGGGCCTGAAATTCGGCTTGATGATGGTCGCCGCGCGCGAGGCCGCGCACGTACAAGAAGGCCATCGCTTGAACCGGCATCAGGTGATACGGGCGATGAAAAAACAAACCCTGCACGCTCTGGTAGTAGCTGCCCGCCGAGACGTCCAAGCGCTTCAGCATGTCTTCGACGGCGTGCACGGTCTCGTCCAAATACGCATACGTGGAGTACTTGCCGCTGAACACCGGGAAGTCACTGAGCCGGTCGGTGTTGGGGGCATAGCCGTCGGTAAAGTGACGCGCGTGCGGCTTTCTGAAATCCGGACCGCGGTAGTCCGACGAGCTGCCTGCGTGCAACAGATCGACATCGAACAGTTGTGGCGTCCGCTCGACGAGCATTGCTACCGCGCCGGCGCCTTGCGTCTGCTCACCGCTCGAGCCGCGCTCGTACTCGGCCACGTCCGCGCTGACCACGATTGCCTGACGATCACGACCGTCGTAGTTCACGTAGCGGAGCGCATTCTTGAGCGCGTACACGCCGCCCAAACAGGCGTGCTTGAATTCCGGCACTTCGAGCTGGCGCGACAAGCGCGGCATGTTCAGCTTGTCGAGCGCGCGATCCACCATGCCGCGCACGATCACTGCGCCCGCGGCGTTGTCCGTGCTCGATTCGGTGCCGAGCCCGAGCGAACCGATGCGCGCCGGATCGATCTCGTTCTGCAGAATCAACCGCAGCACGGCGTTTGCCGCCATCGTGTACACGTTCTCGTGCTGGCCGCAGACGCGGAAGCTGTGCCCCACGACGGCACGAACTTTGTCCCAACTGTTTCCAGTCCAGGCGCACCATTGGTCCAGCGGCACGCGCAGCCGCGGGACGTACAAACTCATCGCGCTCACACCCGGCAGTCGATCGTCGTTGCTCACAGCTTTGCGTCGTAACGAATGCCGCTCCGGGTTTCAATCAGCCCCGCTAAAAACCCCAGATCAGGCGTAAAGGTTGAGCTTTCGGCCCTGATCCCCGCGTGCTTCCGGTCGATTTATGCCAAGTTCCGCGCTTTTCTTGGAGGCTTCCAACGGCGACAGGAAGCCGCGATTACGCGCTGCGTCGGACGGGGAGACGTAGACCTCGTTCCCCGCGAGGGCCGTTTTCGGGTGTGCCGGGTCGATGTGCTTCTTGGCCAGCTCCTCGTCTGCGCAGTTGCGGCAGAGGTACCCGTTGACCATTCGCATCGACATCCGAAGGGTACTTCGTCCACGGACAACGGTTACACAAGGGCAGTCTCACCAACTGAATCAGGTGGGATGTGCCCCGAGAAGGGCACACCCCGTCAAGCGTTCACTCGAAGCGCGCCACGTGCCAGTTCTTCTTCCCCCGGCGGATCAGCGCGATCTCACCAAACAAGAGAAAGTCCGCAGTGACGCGGGTCTCGGCGTCGGCCTTGCGCGCGCTGATGCTGATCGCGTTCGCTGAAAGGAACTCACGCGCTTCACGCTTGCTCTTGACCACGCCAGCTTCGACCAAGAAATCGACCGCGGCGATGCCCTCGCCCTCGAGGCGTGCCTTGGGCAAGGTGACGCTCGGTGCACTTTGAAACAACTCCTCGAGCGTGGCCCGGGGCAGTGACGCGATGTCTCCTGAAAATAGCGCCTGAGTGGCGGCGCGAGCTCGCGCGAGCCCATCAGCACCGTGCACCAATTCGGTAACGTGGTCGGCGAGCGCGCGATGCGCTGCGCGCGCACCAGGATTTTCTTCGTGCTCGGCTGCCAAGCGCAAGATCTCCGCGTGATCGAGGAAGGTGTAGATCTTCAAGAACTTGAGCACGTCGGCATCGGCGCTATTCAACCAGAATTGGTAGAACGCGTAGGCAGAGGTTCGCGTCTGATCCAGCCAAATCGCGCCGGTTTCGGTCTTGCCGAACTTGCCGCCGTCGGACTTGGTGACGAGCGGCGCGGTCAGGCCGAACGCTTCCGCCTGATGCTTGCGGCGGATCAGATCGATGCCGCTGACCACGTTGCCCCATTGATCGGAGCCGCAGACCTGCAGGGTGACACTGTGATGTTCGTACAGGTGCAAGAAGTCGTACGCCTGCAAGAGCATGTAGCTGAATTCGGTGTAGCTGATGCCTTGCTCGCGATTTTGTAAGCGATCCCGAACCGAATCCTTCTGGATCATCATGTTGATCGAGAAGTATTTGCCGACGTCGCGCAACATTTCCAGGTAGCCGACGTTCTTCAGCCAATCAGCGTTGTTCAAGATGACGGCCGCGTTCGGCCCGCTGAAATCGAGCAGGCCTTCGAAGATGGCTCGCTGCCCGGCCACGTTCTTCTCGATTTGCTCCAGGGATAAAAATTGGCGCTCGGCGTCCTTGCCGGACGGATCGCCGATCATGCCGGTGCCGCCGCCCGCGATCACGACCGGTCGGTGACCTGCTTGCTGAAAACGCCGGAGCAACAAGATCGGAACCAAATTGCCAATCGTCAGTGAGTCCTTGGTTGGGTCGAACCCGCAATACACGGCGCGCGGACTCTGCAGATGAGCGCGTAGCCCATCCGGGTTGGTCTGTTGGTGAATCAGGCCGCGAAACGCGAGATCTTCGAGCAGGTCCATGGGGGGCGCGGATTATATCATGCCGTCGCCGCTCACAAGCTCGGCGTCTGCCAGTGCAGCGGTCCGCGCGCGAGTCGAGCGCCATCCGGCGCGACTTCCGAGATCAGCAGCTGCCCTTCACTCGATAAGGCCAGCGGGCGCGCCGTGCTCAGACCAACGAGCGCCGCCGTATCTAGATTGACCAGCGCGGGTGAGATGTACACGAATGGCGGAGTTACGAGTAGTTGCGGGTAGCGGTCGAGCGTGACGGGGAGCGGCTGCTCGGTGCGGCTGTCGGCGTCGTAAAAAAGCAGCGCGTTTCCACGGCGAATCAGGGCGCGCGCACCGCGGGTGGCGAGTACGACGTCGGACGTTCTGAGCGGTAGCAGCTCGCGTCGATCGGCATCGAGCAGGGCCGTCTCGAGCCCCGGATAAAGCGCCACCAGTCGCGGCGAGTCGCTCAGTTCACGGTCGAATTCGACGCTCGCCAGTTCGATGTCTAGCGGCTTGCGCTGTGCGCGGGTCACGAGCTCGAGGCTCACTTTGCCGGTCTTCTTTTGCGCGCAACCGACGACGAACAGCTCGCGTTCGGCGTCGGCGTGCACGATCCGCCCTTTGCATGCGGCGGGTTCGAGCACGCGCCTCTTTCCGCCGCGCGAAAGCAGCAATGCGCCGCTCACATCGCGCAGCAGCAGAGCCTCGCCGATTGGCATTACCAAGTCCGGTTCGAGCACCGGCGCGCCGCCGCTCAACGGCACGAGCACCGTGGTCGGGCGATCCCCGCGATCGAGCCAGGTGTGATAGCGACCGGGAGTCGCGCTGCACGGCCGCGGCGCTTTCAAAAGCGGGGCAGGGAAATCGAAGCGCCCATTCTTGTTGCTATCGTCGTTGACCAGTTCGACGACGACGAAAGTGCCACCCGGGTCGAAGCGGGCGCGCCAAATGGAGCCCGAGCCCGGATCGAGCTGCCGCTCGCTACCATCCTCGAGACTTCGGATCACCAGGCGAGCACCCGCATCGCCGCGTTTGGCGTACAAGAGGCGCCGCGACGGTTTGTCGAAATCCAGCGCGCGCAGTTCGGCGAAGGACTGAGCGCTGAGCCGTGCGTCCGCCCCGAGTGCCGACAGATCCAGGCTCTTTCGGCTCTCCGCGTCCCAGAGCAGGAGCGCGCCCCGTTGCATCACGAGCGCGTAGCGCCCGCTCGAGTCGGCCCCGACCAGACCCTCGATCGACAGCTCCTCGCCGGGTGCCATCAGATAGCGTTCGAAGGCGTCGCCACGCAGCTCGCCACGCGGCCCTGCACTCGCCGTCAGTCGTCCGTCACCGTTGCTGTCGTTGCGCGCTATGCACAACGACACCCAGTGGCCGTCCCGGCTGACGCGCTCCAGCACCACCGGCGCATCGCTCGCGAACGCCGAGCTTCCGAACGCCGCACTGGTCGGGGTCGCGCTCGGGCCGACACTCTGAGGGGGGGACGTCACTGGATCCGCGAGCGGAGTCGCGGGCAACGTCGAGGCGGGCCGAGGCGGCGTCACCGGCAGTGCGGGAGACACGGTGCTCGGGTAGTCGATGCCGCGCGCGTCCCTGCTCGGTTTGGCG
>Ga0247766_1000142_pt1 | contig 15308 bp, 12 predicted proteins | sample UWRJL223509R6_FD_179946 | JGI IMG/M metagenome (GOLD analysis project Ga0247766, IMG submission 179946) | Plant litter microbial communities from Arlington Agricultural Research Station in Wisconsin, United States - UWRJ-L223-509R-6 | ecosystem: Environmental > Terrestrial > Plant litter >... | reverse complement strand
CGCTCGTCTGCCAAAGCGCAGTGTGTGACGCCGCGGACGACAAGTGCGGTTACGACGTCGGTCACGGCCCGTGCACGACGGTCAACGCGGCCGTGGTTTGCCGCTCTGGCGCCTGCAGTGTCGACGGCAAGTGCCGCCCCGCCGCCGGTTGCAACCTGGACGCAGATTGTGCCACGGGCAATTGGTGTGAAATAAGCACTCGCTCCTGCAAGCCCACGCTGGCGAACGGCGCCCCACTCCCGACTGACGCTCCGCACGCGAGTCCCACGCTCGACGGTGATTGTTCGGAGCAAGCCGCAGCTTTGGTTTGCCAAAGCTCGGTCTGCGACGACGCAGACAATCAGTGTGGCTTCGCCACCGGTCATGGCCCGTGCACGGCACAAAACGGCGCGGTCGTGTGCCGCTCGGGTACGTGCAGTACCAATGGCTTGTGCCAACCCGTGGATGGCTGCAACGTCGACGCCGATTGCGCCGCCGGCAAGTGGTGTAATGTTAGCTCGGGCGCTTGTTTGCCTCGACTCGGAAACGGCCTCTCGATCCCGACGGACCCGCCGCACGTCGGGCCGACACTCGACGGTTCCTGCACGGACGCCGCAGCCACGTTGGTCTGCGTCAGTGGCGTGTGCGACACCCGCGACAATGGCTGCGGTTTTGCGACGGGGATCGGCCCCTGTTCCACAGCCGACGCCGGTAGCGTGTGTCGTTCGGGCCGTTGTGGTGCCGCGGGCGTCATCCAAAACACCTGCGTGGACTGCACCGAGGACGCGCATTGCTCGGGCGACACCCCTGTCTGCAACGAGAAGACGGGCGCCTGCGTCGAATGCACCTCGACCGATGAGTGCAGCGGCAAAACGCCGCTCTGCGACGTCGAACACTCCTTGTGCGTGAAGTGCGACGGAGACAAAGGCTCCAAGACCAGCAATCCGTGCCCCGGCACGGCGTCCCCCTTCTGCAGCCTATCCGGTGCGAATCAGGGCAGCTGTGGAAAGTGCGGCTCGGATGCAGACTGCGCGGGCCACGGTGGCACGATTTGCGACGCCACGAGCGGTCTGTGCAAGAACGGCTGCAGCATCGATGCTGACTGCTCGAGCAGCGAGTGGTGCAACGAAGACGCGCACACCTGCACTCCCAAGCTCCCCAATGGGACGCCCTTGCCAGGCACGCCGGAGCGCGTCACCAAGTGCACCGCCAGCGTAGGAAGTGCGGTTTGCCAATCCGCGGTTTGCGACCCCGCTGACGACACTTGTGGTCTGGCGGAGGGCGACGGTCCCTGCGAGAACGCCGAGCAATGCCGCGCTGGCGGTTGCAACTCCGAGACCAAGCTCTGCCAAAGCGGCTGCACGAGCAATGCCGATTGCTCGACCACCCAATACTGCGCCAAGTCTGGCGCGTGCAAAGAGCTGTTGCCGGTCGGTGCGCAGTGCGAATCCGAGAGTCAATGTCAGACTCACGATTGCCGCCACGATGTCTGCAGTAGCATCGTCGCTTCCGGCGCCGGCGTGGCCTGCGCGACACGCTCCGTGGGCGGGTCGGGCGCTGATTGGGGTGCCGGGCTGGTCGTGGCGCTAATTGGCGCGGCGGCGTCTGCGCGGCGCCGACGCGCTACTCGTTCGACGCGGGTTGCCGCGTAGGGGAGAGCTTCGCCAAGTCGCCGATGACCGCGAATAGCTCTTCTTGATCGAAGGGCTTTCGCAGGTGCATTTGGAATCCAGCGTCCAGCGCGCGGCGGCGATCGTCGGCGTGCGCGTAGGCAGTCAGGGCGGCCGCCGGGATGGCCATCAGCGAAGGCTTGCTGCGTACGGCTTTGATGAAGGCATAGCCGTCTTTCCCCGGCAAGCCCACGTCGGACAAGATCACGTCGATGGTTCGCTGACCGAGCACTTGCAGCGCCACCTCGGCGTTGACGGCGCTCGTGACCTGGATCCCCGAGTCTTCGAGGATTGCCGAGACTACCTCGCTCGAGTCGAAGTCGTCCTCGACCAGGAGCAGCCGCAAGCCGCGTAGCCCGTGCTCGTCACCTTTGGCGTGCCGCTGCGCGACCGGTGGAGCGTCGAGAGTCGGGAGCAGGCTCGGCTCCGCTAGCGGCAAGCTCATGGTGAACGTTGCGCCGAGGGCGAGCCCGGAACTTTCCACGCGGATCTGCCCGCCGTGCAGCTCGACCAGGTGCTTGCTAATCGCGAGGCCCAGCCCTAGGCCACCGTGGCTGCGGCGAATCGAACCATCCTCCTGAGTGAAGCGTTGAAACAGGTGGGGTAAGAAATCTCGCTTGATGCCAGCGCCGTCGTCGGCCACCGAGATTTCGATCTGCGAACCCACGCGGCCGACCTTGACGCGAACGTGCCCGCCCTTGGCCGTGAACTTCACCGCATTGCCCGTCAAATTCCAGACGATCTGCTGCACACGTCCCGTATCCGCCAGCACCTTGCCGCAAGCGTGGTCGATCTCCGCGCTGAGTTCGACGCCTTTGACCTGCGCTGCTGGACGCACCGCGTCGAGCGCCGCCTCCACCGCATCTGCCGGATTCATGAGCGCGGGCTCGATCCGCATTTTTCCGGACACCATGCGCGAAACATCGAGCAAGTCATCTACCAAGCGCGCTTGCGCGATAGCGTTGCGTTCCACGGATGCCAGGGCTTTCTCGCGCTGTTCTGGGCCCAAGCTGCCGCTGACCAGCACCCGCGACCAGCCGAGGATCGCGTTCAACGGAGTGCGCAGCTCGTGCGAAACCGTGGCCAAAAATTCGTCCTTCATGCGCGCGGTGTGCAGCGCCTCCTCCTGCAACATTTTTTGATCGTGGATGTCGGTGCAGGTGCCCATCCAGCTGAGTACGTTGCCGGCGTTGTCGAGTAGTGCGAGCGCGCGCGCCAGGAACCAACGGTACTCACCGTCGGCACGGCGGAACTGCGTCTCGATTTCGAACGGACGTTCGTGCTTCAGGGCTTCACCCCAGTCGGCATACAGGCGGGCGGCGCTGTCAGGATGTACCGTGTCTCGCCAACCGGGGTCATTGGGCTCCAAGCTGAGACCGGTATATTCCCGCCAGCGCTGGTTCCGGAAGGTAATCTCGCCAGCGGCGTTCGAGATCCAGCTCATTTGCGGCATGGTCTCGACCAAGGACCGAAGTTGCTCTTCGCTGGTCGAGGCGCGTCGCTGGGCGTCGCGCTCGCGTTCAGCCAGACTCTCGTGCGCTTTCTCCAACGCGAGATGTGCGGCTTCCAACTGCACACCGCGGTCGATGGATAGTCGCGCAGCTTCCGCAAAGCTCACCGCTTTGGGAACCATGGGCACGATCAACACGGCGGTCGCCACAGAGGCAGTGGCCGTGATCGCGCGCACGCCAGCGTCCGCCCAGTAGATCGGATGCCAGACCGTGATGATGTCGAAGAAGTGGGTCAGTCCACAGGAAAGGATGAACGTCCCGAATGCCAAGTACACCCAGGCAAAGGGGATATTACGGATCTTGCGAACCAGGATCGCGAGCGTGGTAGCGATTGAAGCGTACGCCACACCAATTAGCAGGTTGGCCGATACTTGGGCCCAGACCATCTCGGATGACCAAAGATAACAGTGCCCGTGCGGCATGAAGCCCAGGCCAAATATTCGCTCCAGCCATTGCCACATGCCCGTCAGCGTACGCGGCGTTCGAGCCTCGTGGAAGGGGCCAGTGTAGGCGCGTTCATGGGACTTCTTCCACTCCGCTGTGTAGTCGCTCGGCTCTTCGGTAACGCCAGAACGCCGGAAGCAGCGGGATGCAAAATGCCACGGACGCGAGGCATACCAATCCACCCCAACGGATGGAGCTAAACAGCCCGAGACGTTCCGCCGCGAATCCGGCACGTGCGTTGCCCAGCAAAGGCCCACTCATGTAGGAGAGTTGTTCGATTCCAGCCATTCGCCCGCGCAATTCCGAGGGAATCGTTTCGTTCCAGATGGTCATCCGGAACAGGCCACTTACCATGTCGGCAGCACCGGCGAGCGCCAGACAGGCGAGTGCCATCGGTAGAGACGAAGCGTATCCGAGTCCGATGATGGCAAGTCCCCAGAGGCCTGCGGCAATGACGACTGCCGCTCCGCGTCTTCGCACGTCGTTCGTCCAGGCGCTCGTCAGGGTGACGGCGAGTGCACCGACGCTCATTGCCGAGTACAAGTAGCCTGTCGCGCCGGCGCCACCCCATTCTGCGGCGAGCGCGGGGAAGACGGCCATCGGCATCGCGAAGGTCATCGCCACGATGTCTACGACGTAGGTCCCGATCAGCTCCGGGCGACTTGTGGCGTACCTCAGACCGGCAACGATGCTCGATAGCCCAGCTGGCGGCGCGTTCTCGGCTGGCGGCATTGCGCGAATCGCCCAAATCGCCGCTAGCGAACCAGCGAAGCTAACTGCGTCCGCGCCGAAAGTCCAAGGCAAACCGAAGCTTGCGATGCACATCCCCGCCAGCGCGGGGCCCGCAATTGCGGCTCCGGTATTGCGCAGCGAGCTGAGCGCTGAAACCGCCGGCAAGTCTTCGAGCGAGACCAACTTTTGGGTGAGCGACTCGAGAGCGGGGCGATGAAAGCCGTTCACAGCCGACATCAACGCTGCGATCGCGAACAAGAGCAGCACGCTCGGATGCGCAAAGGTACTGTTGAGCAGCAAGGCCAGGGAGCAAACACACAAGAGCGCTTCCGACCAGAGCAGCAAGCGCCGCCGATCGATGGCATCGGCGACAGCGCCACCCCAGAGTGCAGTGACAGCCAGGGGCACGAGCTGCACGGTGCCGACCATGCCGACTGCCCACGACGACTTGGTGAGGTCATAGATCTGGACCGGAAGCGCGACGTAGGTGAGGAAGCTGCCGAAGCCGCTCACCAGCTGCCCCAGAAAAACGAGCCGAAAATCGCGGTGCCGGCGGAGCGGCGATAGATCGAGAAACATGCTGCGGTGTTCGTCTAGCGCCGAGTCAGCAAAGAGCTGAGCGTGAGCAAGGGACGCTCGCCTTTCTCGTGGATTTCGCCGCGACAAGCGGCTGACCCGCGCTCCAAGTCACGACAGGTGTTCGGGCGCAGGTCGTAAATCGAACACACGAATTCTTGCGCGGTGAGATCGATCACCAGTGCTGCGCAATGCCCCTCGTGCATGTTCATGTAGCAGCGGTTACCGTCGAAGTGTGTCAGGTCGTCGACCTGAGCGCCGATCCGGGCGTGGTCTGCGCCGGTGACCGGCACGTAGTTCGCGAGCCGCGAGAAGCAACACGTCCCGCATTCGAGGCACGCAGGAGCGTCTTGTGGCATCAGTCGACGCCATGGATAGCGCCCGAAAGCATGTCGAACAAGCCTGCAAGCGAAGCTCAGGGATCGGTCCGACCCGGCGCACGGCAGGCCCTCGAAAAAAGTGAAATTCGCAGCGACCCATGTCGAATCTCGGTCGCGTGCTTCGTCGTCTCCACAGAAGCCCGGGGCGAATCGCTGAAATGACCCGGGATCGAGCAATTTCAAGGATTGGAGACGACAATGCGCAAAATGAACCTCAAAACGACGACGTACTGGGTCACAACTGGCCTCTTGGGGCTCGATTTCCTGGTTGGCGGGGCCTTTCAGATTGCGCGCTCGCCTCAGGCGGTCGAGGGCTTTGCCCACCTGGGTTACCCCGCCTACTTCGTGAGCCTCCTCGGCGTGTGGAAGATATTGGGCGCGCTCGTGTTGCTCGTCCCCGGCCTTCCGCGGCTCAAGGAGTGGGCCTACGCTGGCATTTTCTTCGACGTGAGCGCCGCGGTCGTGTCGGTGATTGCCGTCGGGGACGGCTTCGCGCCGGCGCTGCTGCCATTCGCGTTCATGCTGCTCACCTTGGCGTCTTGGGCCCTGCGTCCCACGAACCGCACGCTGCAAGCGCCCGCCGCCAGAGGCGACGCGGGGACGGAACTCGCCGCCCCCGCCCACGCCGCTGCCTGAGCAGCAATCACCGAAAGGCGACTCTCACATCCAACCGCCGATGGTGAGCCGCCCGGCGATGATGGTCTGTTTGGCGTCCCCCGTCAGATCAGTGTCGAGCGCTGGTCCAAAGCCGAGAAAGAAGTGCTGAACTGGGTGGAACATCACCGGGGCGAACACATTCAACGCCAGGTGGTTGCCGTCGGCGCTGGGAGCGCCGGGCACCGTGACATTGCCCGAAGCGCTCGAGCTCGAATACGAGAAGCCCAGCTTGGGCCAGAACGAAAAGAGCTCCGAAAAAGCGAGATTGTACCCGACTCGCGGACCGATAGCGAACGTGGTCGTGTGCGCGCCGCCGGCGGTCGTGTAGTCGAGTCCTACGAAGCCGCCGACAGATACGTTGTTGAGTACGAAGTAATCGACCGCAGGGCGCAAGGTCAAATTCGTGCTCGAGCCGTCGACGCCGCTGGTGGACGTGTTCGAGATCGACAAGCCCGCGTCGCTCGAAATCGTGAGCTGGCCCCGTTCACCGAACACCCCAGAGGGTGACTTGGCGGCCACCGCTGGCAACTGTGGCCGCTGGTCGTTGACGTTGACCTCACCCTTGGCCGTCAGATCCGAGGCTGCGTCGGCCGACGCAAGCGATGTGACCGAGGTCACGCTGAGAGCAAAGCACGAACCCATGAAGCAATTTCGAACGGTCGCTGAGCGCATTGAGAGAAACTCCGCCTGGTTGAAGGTCGCGTATTCGCAATGCAGGCGCTGTGCCGCGCTACCCCCACACCAGAAAGTTCGTCGTCGGGCCGCGCTCGACCAGCGCCACGGCGTAGCAAAACGGCGCAGAGCGGCGGTTTGGCGCCGGCACGGGCTGCGGCATGGTGACGCATTTTCTTGCGTGCTACACCATCGTAGGTCCCGTACGTGGTTCGCTCCTTTCTCCGTTTTTGGTCGTGCGCTTGGCTGCTATCTCTGAGCTCTGCAGGTTGTGGTGATTCGCCGCAGAGTGAGGCGAGCGTCTCGACCGGGCGCAGTCCGACTCCCGGCTGTCGCGCGCCGGCCGGAGTGTCCAATTCACCGCGGACGATCGACGAGACAGTGACGTTGATCAATGCGCTGCCCAAACCGCTGAGCTTGCCCTGCTTCTTGGAGTCGCTCGCGCGTCCGCTCGAGATCAGCGCGAGCTACGGAGTGTTCAGCGCGCAGCCGGCGAAGGGTGTTCGCAGCCCGCGGATTTTCATATTTCAGGATCCGAACGTGATGTCGATCGTGCCTGAGGGTGACGGCGCAGAGCTGCTGGAGTTCGGCGAGCAGCGCCCCCAATTTCGCTCACTCAAGGCCGAAATCACCTTCCCGATCACGACGCAGCTCCAACGAAACGCGCCGTTCGACAAGTTGCTGTCCACGCCGACCCTGACCACGTGCGGCGGCTGTCATCCGGGGGAGCTGCAAGAGTCGGAGATCTCTGGGCTGCGTACGTTCACTTCGCTCTCGCTGCGGCCGCGGCCCCAAGAGCTCGTGTCGGCTGCGTCGCTCGAGCACGAGCTTTCAATCTGTGATCGCGCGCTGGAACCGCAGCGCTGCGCCATGCTCGACGCGCTGATGGGCTGGGGTCCGGTCACTGATCGATCCTTCCCGTTCGAAATGGCGACGTTCGGCGGATCCTAGAGCCACAGCAGCGAGGCAGACTGCCTCGCTGCTGCGTTGCTCCCGCTCGTTGTCGCATGGAGATCGAAGCCAGCGGCCCCACTCGCCGTTGTCGGCACGAGTCCTGCTACGCGATGAGCAGTGCCATCTTCAAGTCCCTGGCGCGCCCAGCTCGCACTGCTGGCCCTGCTTTCGAGTGTTGCCTGCGCGAGACCGGTGCTCGCTCAAACCAACTCGATGAATCCGCCGCTGCTCGAGCCTCCGGTATTGGAAAAGCCCTCACTCTGGCGCAAAGAATGGCCAGAATTTCGCACCAGCGAGGGCGTTGCCACGGTCACCGCGGGTTTGGCCTCGCTGGCCATCGTGATCGCTGGTCCGGTCGACCAACCGCGCTGGCAAGGTCCGATCTTGTTCGACGATGCGGTTCGCGACGGGCTGCGCGCGAGCGACCCCGACACTCGTCGGACGTACAGGACCGTCGGGGACTGGACTTACCGTTTGGGGCCGTTGCTGCCGCTGGTCGACGTGTTTCTAGTGGCCGCCATTGGGCGCAAGGACTCGAAATTGGCGCTCAACCTGGGCGGGATGTTGGCGGAGGCCTACAGCTACTCTGGCTTGCTCTCCGAGGTCTCTACCCAGCTCTCGGCCCGCAAGCGGCCCTACAGTGAGTGCCGTGAGGGCGGCGAGTGCGACACCCAATCCTTTTTCAGCGGTCACTCCGCAATCGCTGCCACCAGTGCTGGACTCATGTGCGCGAACCACACGCGCATCGCGCTCTATGGCAATCCGGTGTTGGACATTGGTTCGTGCGTGCTGCTGTCGGTCAACGCAGTCGCAACCGCGACCTCGCGCATCGCGGCCGACCGTCATTACGCGACGGACGTCATCGTCGGCACCGGCTTCGGCTTTGCTTTCGGCTATGCGGTGCCCGTGTTGCTCCACTACTCATATGGTCCCAAGCGGGACAAAGCGATTGCGTTCGCGCCCGATCCGAGCTGTGGCGGCAATTGCCTCGCCGTGCGTGGGGTCTTCTAGTGGTTGGGCGAATTGTCGATCAAGCACAGCGTCGGATCGTCGAGCTGCCATTTGCTCGCGCCCGCGTCGAGCTTCCGCAACCGTCCGCGCGCGACGACGGCCTGGCCGTCAGCGGGGACACTGCAACACAGCGTCGAATCGTCGCCCGAGCAGGTTAGCCCGCGCAGTGGCAGTGAGCCGTTGGGTTCACCGACCAGCACCAGCTGCATGTCCAGCGTATGACAACAAGCGCCCGGGGCGCACGCGCCCGAGCCCGTCTTCTTGATCAATGAAAGCCCGAGCGTGCCGCTGACCTCGACCTCCTTGCCGAGCACGGCCTCGCCCTCGCTCACTACATCCACCCAAGGGCGCTGCGCGACATGCGCCTCGCAACTCGGAAGGTTCTTGGTTTCCGGAACGCATGGGCGTTGGATCTTGCAGTTGGCCTGCCAGTCTTTCTTGTCGCGAGACTTGGCCGGTTTGGCGGGCAGCGGATCCTTCACGCGCAACGCGGGCGAGTCGACATCCGGAAGCATCTCGGCTGTCTTGGGCACGCTGAATGCCGGATGCGCTTTGACGGATGCTACGGGGCGAGCGGCAGCGGAGGCTCCGTTCGAATCGCAGCCAAGGCACAGCGCATAAGCGGCGCTCAGACTCGCGAGCGTTGTCCAGCCGGGCCAACGCGCGGCAGCGCACAGGGCAAGTAACTTCATCGTCTACCGAAAATAGTCATCTGATTTCGCGCTGCAAGGTGTTTCGGTTGCCGAAGCGCCGTGAACGGACAAGGCTCTGCCGACTGCGCGATGTCTACGATACACGACCCAGCCCTCAGTGCGTTTCACCCCGCCGTGCAGCGCTGGTTCAGCGCACGCTTGGGCGAGCCGACTGCGCCGCAGCGTGACGGATGGCCTGCCATTGTCGCCGGAAAGCACACGCTGATCGCGGCTCCCACCGGCTCGGGCAAGACGCTCGCGGCGTTTCTCTCGGCGATAGACCGACTGTTCTCAGCGGGAGACGGACTCGCGGAGTGCACTCAGGTCTTGTACATCTCGCCGCTGAAAGCGCTGGCCAGCGACATTCAGAAGAACCTGGAGGCGCCCCTCGCGGAGATTCGCGCGCTCGATCCAAGCTTGCCAGAAGTGCGCGTCTCCGTTCGTACCGGCGACACATCGGCGAAACATCGCGCGTCGATGAGCAAGCGCCCGCCGCACATCCTGGTGACGACGCCCGAGTCGGTGTACATCCTGCTGACCAGTGAGGGCGGGCGGCAAATGCTGCGCTCGGTGCAGACCGTGATCGTGGACGAAATCCACGCTCTGGCACGGGATAAGCGCGGTTCGCATTTGGCGCTTTCTCTCGAGCGACTCGAGGCGCTCACCACTGGCTCAATGCAACGCATCGGGCTTTCGGCGACCCAGAAGCCGCTCGAGGAAGTCGCGCGCTTCTTGGTGGGTGTGGACCGCGAGTGTGCGTTGGTCGATGCGGGGCACCTGCGCAACATCGATCTCGGCATCGAGGTTCCGCTCTCGCCGTTGACCGCGGTTTGCTCACACGAGGTCTGGGAAGAGATCTATCAGCGCGTTTCCGTTTTGGTGCGCGAACATCGCACGACCTTGGTATTCGTCAACACGCGTAAGATGGCCGAGCGCGTGGCTGCTCGGCTCGGCAATCTACTCGGCCCAGAAGACGTCGCCTGTCACCACGGAAGTCTCGCGGCCGCGCGCCGGCACGACGCCGAGCAACGGCTGAAGGCCGGACAGCTCAAGGTGCTGGTCGCCACGGCCTCGCTCGAACTCGGCATCGACATCGGCGACGTCGATCTGGTGATCCAGCTGGGCGCTTCGCGCTCGATCGCGACGCTCTTGCAGCGCGTGGGGCGCGCCGGTCACGGCGTCGCACGGACGCCCAAAGGCCGCGTTTTCCCGCTCACTTTGGATGAACTCGTGGAAGCCGCGGCGCTCGTGCGGAGTATCCGTGAAGGGCTGCTCGACCGCACGCCACAACCAGGCCGCCCGCTCGATATCCTCGCGCAACAAGTGGTCGCTTCGTGCGTCGCAGAGACCTGGGACGAAGAGGCATTGTTTCAGGCGCTGCGCCGAGCTTGGCCGTACCGTGACTTGGCGCGGTCTGAATTCGACGAGGTCGTGAAGGTGCATCTGGCAGGGCGCTGGGCACTCTTGCACCGAGACGGTGTCGGACAGCGCCTGCGCGCGACACGCCGTGCACGACTCACCGCAATCACCTCCGGCGGCGCGATCGCCGACAACGCAGACTATCAGGTGATCCTCGACCCCGAGGGCACGTTGGTCGGCACGTTGAACGAGGATTTCGCGATCGAATCGAACGGCGGCGATATCTTCCAGCTGGGCACGGCTTCCTGGCGGATCTTGCGCGTCAGCGGCGGGGTGGTGCGCGTCGCCGACGCCCAGGGCGCTCCGCCCACGATCCCATTTTGGCTCGGCGAAGCGCCTGCGCGGACCCGTGAGCTGTCGCACGAGATATCGACGTTGCGCGAGCGAGCCCTACACGAATTGCCGCTGCTTTCGGCCGAAATTGGCGAGGCGGCAGCTCGTCAGTTGGCTGACTACGCGAGCTCGGGCGCGCGAACGCTCGGCGCAGTGCCCACGCAGCAGCGCGTGATTTTGGAGCGCTTCTTCGACGAGAGCGGCGGCATGCAATTGGTGATTCACGCGCCGTTCGGCGGTCGCATCAATCGTGCTTGGGGGCTGGCACTGCGCAAGCGCTTCTGTCGTGGCTTCGGCTTCGAGTTGCAAGCAGCCGCCAACGAGGAAGCAATCGTGCTCTCGCTCGGGCCTCAGCACAGCTTCCCACTGGAGGAGGTGTTCGACTACCTGCACCCCGAGACCGCGCGAGATCTGCTGATTCAAGCGCTGCTGCCGGCGCCCATGTTCAAGACACGATGGCGCTGGAACGTGTCACGCGCCCTGCTCGTCGAGCGCATGCGAGGCGGAAAACGCACGCCGCCGCCGCTGGTCCGCATGCGCGCGGACGATCTGCTCGCCGCGAGCTTCCCCGCGGCGGTCGCCTGTGGTGAAACGTTGCCACCGGGCGACATCGAAGTGCCCATGGAGCACCCATTGGTGCGGCAAACAATCGATGATTGCCTGACTGAAGCCATGGATATCGAGGGTTTCCTGGCGGTTTTGCGCGGTCTGCGCGATGGCAGCATCGAACGGTTGGCCGTCGACTCGCCCGAGCCGTCGCTGTTTGCGCACGGCATTTTGGCGGCTCAGCCCTATTCATTCTTGGACGACGCACCGCTCGAAGAGCGCCGCACGCAAGCCGTGCTCACGCGTCGCACCTTGGACGTGCGTTCGGCGGATGAACTCGGCGCGCTCGACCCAGCCGCCATTCGTCGCGTCCGTGAAGAAGCTTGGCCAGCGCCGACTTCGGCAGAAGAACTGCATGAGGCGCTGCTCTGGATGGGCTATCTGACCCGTGACGAAGCGGCGCCTTGGTCGGTGTGGGTTCAAGAGCTCGTGCGTGCGGGTCGGGTGTCACTGGAGGGCGAGCGCTACTTTGCCTATGAAGCTTCGCGCAATCCGAAGGAGATTTGGCGCGGCCGCTTGGAAGCGCTCGGTCCAATCGTGAGCGACGACCCGGTCTTGCTCGAGTTGGAGGCCGAGGGCTTCGTCCTTCGTGGGCGATTCGAGGGCCGCCCCGGTTGGTGCAGTAGGCGGCTCTTGGCGCGCATTCATCGCTACACCTTGGAGGGGTTGCGGAAAGAGATCGAACCCGTCACACCCAGTGATTTCTTGCGCTTTTTGGCGGCTTGGCAGCACCTGGATGTCGACCGTAAGCTCGACGGACCGCTCGGAGTGCTGACGGTGGTTCGGCAATTGGCGGCCTTCGAGGTGCCTGCTTCGGCGTGGGAGTCGAGTGTGCTCCCCGCGCGCGTGCGCAACTACAAGCGTGAATGGCTGGATGAACTCACGCTTTCCGGTGAGGTCGTTTGGGGGCGGATCTGGGGCAGCGGCGCCGCGCCGATTCGCACCACGCCGGTGTGCCTCGTGCCGCGCGACGAACTCGACGCTTGGCTCGGTCTGGGCAGTGCGCCGCAGATCGCGGAGCTAGGGCACGCGGCAGGCGTGCTGCATGGCTTGCTGAGTGCCGGAGGCGCTCTGTTTGCTCAAGGCTTGCAGCGGGCTTCGGGTCTCCATCCGGACGAACTCGACGAAGGCCTAGCCGAATTGATTGCGCGCGGACTGACGACTTGCGACTCGTTCAGCGGTCTGCGCGCGCTGCTGCTCAGCGTGTCGAAGCGCCGCGCTGCCGCCAGAATGGCTGGTCGTTGGAGTTTGCTCCGCCACGAAGGACAGCAGGCCCCCGAAGCAGAGTTCGTCGCCCGTCAGCTCCTACGACGCACGGGAGTCGTATTCCGAAAGACCGTGGCGCGAGAAAAACAACCGCTGCCTTGGCGGGACTTGGTGCGAGTCTTGCGCACGCTGGAGGCTCGCGGTGAAGTGCGGGGCGGACGCTTCGTCGCCGGCTTCGACGGAGAGCAATACGCGTTGCCCGAAGCAGTCCCGCTATTGCGCTCGGTGCGCCGTCGTGGCGCCGAACAGCGAGAACCCGTGCACGCGTCCGCCGCCGATCCGCTCAACTATCGCGGCATCCTCACACCCGATGAGCGCGTCTCACCCCTGTCGCGTCAAAAGGTGCTCGTCGCTTGAACCGCTGAGCGAGGAATGCTCAGCCATACACGGGCGGCAAACTCAGAAAGTCGTTCACGGCGCTGGCAAACAGGGCGGGCGCGCTGAGCATGGCGACGTGTTGCTGACCGGCGAGTTCGGTGATGGTCGCGTTGGGCAAGCGCGCCGCGATCGTTTCTGCGGCGCTGCGCATGCGTGGCGGACTCGAAGCGCCGAGCAACATCAGGGTGCGAATTCGCACTCGCGCGAGATCGGCGGCATCGCCCGAATAAGCGCGCTGTACTCGCGCGTCGTATGGCACCGTGTGGGCGAAGGCCTTCACCAACGGCGCCCAAGTCGGGGCAGCTTTCAGGGCGCTCAGGTCCGCTTCAGGGTTGCGCGGTCCTTCCCGTAAAAAAGTCTCCACGGCGGCTTCTGGGTGGCCTGCGGCGAGCAACGCTTCCAGCCGCTCGGGCAAATCCGTCGCGATGTGGTCCTCGGCGGCGAAAAACACCGGCGGCTCGTAGACGATCAACCGCGCCAGATTCCGCGGCGTTCGCTGTGCGACCTGCAGCGACAAGATGGCGCCGGACGAATGCCCCAACAGATCGATCGGACCGTCGATGCTTTCGAGCACGGCCGAGATGTCCTCGAGCTCGCGCTCCGGCGCGTATGCGGCGCTGTTACCGCTCGCCCCGCGGCCGCGGCGATCGATCACGATCGCGTTGTGTTGCGTAGAGATGAGCGGCACGACTTTGAGCCATAGCTGGCTCGCGAACAGCGCACCGGAGACGATCACCAGCGCCCGACCCGTACCGTAGCTGTGCGCGTTGATCTTCGTACCGTCTGCGGAGGTGACCGTGATAGCTGCCATGCTCGTCGACTTTGCGACGAAACGCGCGCCGCTGCGACCGAAAAGTTCTTACGATGCTGCGGCTAGTCCGCGTCTTCGATACAGACGTCCCGCGCGGCGGCTTTCAGCCTGCCTGACTTGATCGCGTCCAGGGCGGCGCTGCGTTCGTCCTGGGTCAGTTTGTCTTCCAAGCACTCGACCGCCAAATCGAGCGAACTTACGTCGTCGGGGATGAGTAGGACGGTTTTGTCGCGCTTCTTCACCCAGACGCTGAGCATCTTGAGCTTCTTGACATCACGCTCCTGCATGGCGGCTATCGCAGTCTCGATCGACACGCTGCGCGCTGCGAAGCGCTCCATGCCGTCGAGCGGGCGGACGCTGCGATCGCCGCGGATCGGTTTGTCCTTCTGCTCCTGACAGGCCAGCAAGGAAACCTGCGCCAAGGCCACCAGTGCGGCGCGCCGGAGCCAACGAAGCGTCACGAAACCCATTGGAATCATTGAGCACAACCTGCCGCTGAAAGTCACGCGCCGGGTTCGGACCGGATAGAATCTAGCGCCGCTGAGGGCCTCGCGACCGAGCTCCGGTGGCTTGGTCGCGTCGACGGTTGTAGACTAGGCGCGAAACGCGGCGAAGGGCGTCGCGAGATGGAGGCCGTCATGAACCGATGGGCAATCGTGATTGCGGTAGCTACGTCGTCACTGGGCATTGGCTGTCAGGATGAAGTGCGCTGCGAACGCGAGCGCATGGACCTGAACAAGACCTGGTCCGCGCTGCGCAGCGCAGCCACACAGCACAAGATGGAAGGTACGGACGTCTCGACTTGGGCGGTGATCGAGAACAAGGCGGAGACGCTCGAAAGCTCCTTTCAGACCCGGCAGGTGACCTGGAACAGCGCCAAAAAAGCCAGCGACGCCATTGCCTCCAAGCTCCCGACGCTCGAATCGAGCGAGGGGGTCAAGCTGGCCGGCTTCAAGAACTCGGCAGAGAGCGCGATCAAGCAGCAGACCAGCTTCGAGAAAGAGTGCCGCTGACACGACGGTACTGCCGAGACCAGAAGACTGGCACTAGTATTTGTCGATGAACGACAGCACCAAGCTCTCTTCCGTATTGTCTTCTGGCAACGTAGCTGTAGTAACCGGCGCCGCGAGCGGCATTGGTCTTGCTGCAGCGCGACGCTTGGCCGGCCTGGGCATGAAAGTCGCGATGGCTGACTTGGCAGGACCAGCCCTCGATCG
>Ga0247766_1000141_pt1 | contig 15386 bp, 13 predicted proteins | sample UWRJL223509R6_FD_179946 | JGI IMG/M metagenome (GOLD analysis project Ga0247766, IMG submission 179946) | Plant litter microbial communities from Arlington Agricultural Research Station in Wisconsin, United States - UWRJ-L223-509R-6 | ecosystem: Environmental > Terrestrial > Plant litter >... | reverse complement strand
ACTCCCGACGCTGAGCCCGATGACGAATTCGCGTTGCCCTCCGAGAGCGAACCGGTGGGGCATCCGTTGCGGCGGCTGCTGGTCTTTGCGCGGCCGCGCTTCGGCAAGATCGCGATCGGCTTGGCGCTCACGCTGGCGACGACCGCAGTGGGCCTGATCCCCCCGTATCTCACGCTGCCACTCGTCGATCGCGTGCTCGTGCCGTGGCAAGAAGCGCACGGCGCCGGGCTCGAATCGGTGTATCGCGAACTCTGGCTGTACTTGGGCGGTTTGGGCTTGGCAGCGGTGGTCGCGTGGATGCTTTCGTGGGCCCAGGGCGCAGTGCTCGCGTGGGTCAGTGAACTGATCAGCGCGGACCTACGAAACCGCGCCTTTTCGCACTTGCAGCGGCTGAGTTTGCAATACTTCGGTGGCAAGCGCACGGGTGACTTGATCAGCCGCATCAGCTCGGAGACGGACCGAATTTGTTCGTTCCTATCCGACACGCTAATCGACTTCATTACCGACGTGCTGATGGTGGTCGGCACTTCGATCGTGCTGTTCATCCTCGATCCGTTGTTGGCGGCAGCCGCGTTGGCTTCGTTCCCGCCCATCGCCTGGTTCATGATGCGCGTGCGCGGCGCGCTGACTCAGGGATTTTTGCGCGGCAATCGCGCCTGGGCGCTGATGACCAACATCTTGTCGGATACGATTCCGGGCATCCGCGTGGTCAAGGCGTTTTCGCAGGAGCGTCGTGAGATTGAACGCTTTGCCGTTGCCAATCAAGCGATTGTCGCCAACAACAACAAGGTCAACACGCTGTGGACCTCATTTTGGCCGTTGGTCGCGTTGTTCAATCAGCTCGGACTGCTGGTGGTCTGGGCAGTCGGCGCCTGGCAGATCCTTCATCACCAGATCACGGTCGGCGTGTTGACTGCGTTCATCGCGTATATCAGCCGCTTTTACACGCGCGTGGAGAGCATGAGCCGCGTGCTCACGGTGACTCAGCGCGCCGCCGCGGCCGCCCAACGCTTGTTCGACATTTTGGATCGCGCGCCGACGGTGATCGACGCCAAGGATCCCGTGCCGCTCCCGCGTGTGGACGGTGAAATCCGCTTCGAGCAAGTGTCGTTCCGCTATGGCAGTCGCTTGGTGCTGAACGACGTCAGTTTCAGCGTAAAGCCCGGGCAAATGGTGGGTATCGTGGGCCACACGGGCTCCGGCAAGAGCACGGTATCCAATCTGATTTGCCGCTTCTACGACGCTTCTTCGGGCGCGGTGCGCGTCGACGGCATCGACATTCGGCGCATCGGCTTGGAAGACTACCGACGGCACATCGGTATCGTGCTTCAAGATCCGTTCTTGTTCTTCGGCACGATTGGCGAAAACGTCGCTTACGGCGCGCCCGGCGCGGGGCCTGAGCGAGTGATTCACGCAGCACGCGCGGCGCGTGCTCACGAGTTCGTGCTGAAATTGCCGGAAGCTTATGACTCGTTGGTCGGAGAGCGCGGCCAGTCGTTGTCCGGCGGTGAGCGCCAGCGCATCGCGATCGCCCGAGCAATCTTGGTCGATCCCAAGATCCTGATTTTGGACGAAGCAACCTCGGCCGTCGACGTGCAGACTGAGCGCGAGATCCAGCGTGCGCTCGACAACGTCGTGCAAGGCCGAACGACGATCGCGATTGCACATCGATTGAGCACGCTGCGCAAAGCTGATTTGCTGATCGTGCTCAAGAACGGGCGCGTGGCGGAGATGGGGAGTGCCGCTGAACTCCTAGCCAAAGACGGAGAGTATGCACAACTGTGGCGCGCGCAAAGCACGACCCAGAACGGTGAAGCGGGCGCGCCGCCCGTCGATGACGCGGCGAACGACGGAGCGCACGAACCGCTACCCTTGCTCGCCGCTTCGACATTGGAGCTGAGCCTGGACGAGAACGGTCAGCTCTGGGCGCTCGCGCCGGGAGCCGTGCGAGTGGCGGTTTTTGCAAGGCGCGCCTTCCCATTGAGCGCACCGGACCAATTCGTGTCACTGGTCGACGAACATCACTACGAACGCGCCTGCTTTCCGACTCTCGACGTCTTGCCCGCCAGCGCCCGCGAGGTCTTGCGGCAAGCGCTGGAGAGAGGCGAATTTCTACCGCAGGTGCGGCAAATCCAGAGCATCGTACAGAAAGCGACTCTGTCGCTCTGGCAGGTCGAAACGGACCGCGGGCCGCGCCAATTCACCGTCGATCAGGAAGACCACGTACGCCCGCTGGAAGACGGACGGCACCTGATCAGCGACTCACACGGCATGCGCTACCTGGTCCCCCGTGCCAGCGAGCTCGACCTGGTCAGCCGCAAGCTCTTGGGGCGCTTTTCTTAGTTGCCCAGCGCGCTCACCGCGTCATCGCCACGACTCGAAGCCGTCACTCTCGAGATCGAGCGCCCGTAACAGTCTTTCACCCCGAAGTATGAATAAGCAGTTTGACTGCTGACTGGGACTTTGTCTGGCCTTGCGTCCAGCGGTGGCCCTGGCTACGGTCCGCATCGGTAACGCGCCAGCGCATCCAGCGTAGACGCGGATTTCTTGGGAGGAATCGTCATGCAATGCATTCAGCGAGCGTGTCTCTTGGGCGGAGTGGTCAGCATTCTGAGCGGGTGTGCCGTGCAATCGCCCGGCGAGCAGGGGAATTCATCTGCCAGTCAGCAGCAGATCGTCGACGGGACGCCAACGACGGATCCAGCTCTCGAGGCGGTTGGTGGCATCGTTTTCAAGTATGCACCGGCGCACATTCAGGACTTCAGCTGCACCGGCACGCTGATCGCTCCCAAGGTCGTGCTCACCGCACGCCACTGCGTGGTGGGCGACCCCGGGTGGCACTTCTTCCCGATCCCGAGCTTCAACAATTTCGTCGTCTTCGGCGACAACGTGACGAAGCCCCAGCAGAAGCTGAAGATCAAAGGTTACGTGACTGCGCCACCGAGCCCGGCTGGCGGCCTGCTTGGCGACGGCGGGCGTGACATCGCCGTGCTGTATTTGGACAAAGCCCCTCAGGGCATTACGCCCGCCAAGCTAGGTCACTTTCAGTCAACCATGCTCGGGACTCACTTTCGAATCGCCGGCTTTGGTCAAACGGAGAACTTCACGGTCGGCACCAAGCTCGAGGGCCTGGCCACCGCGCGCGCCCTTCAGGGCGACTGGTACCCGCTCTTGTTCAACAACGACCATGACGCGTACCAAACTTGGTACTGGACGGACGCATCTTTGGCCACTCCGAGCGATGAGGAAGAAGCTGCCTGGTGGGCGCCGGGAGCGTTCATGCTCGAGCCTGGCTACGAGCTCCTGGCGGGCGGATTGCCCGGTGAATCGGTCAGTTGCTGGGGTGACTCGGGTGGCCCTCTATTGCTCGGCAATTCGGCGGCGAACTTGACCGTCTACGGCGTGAGCTTCGCCGGTGAGGGCTCAATCTCTCGCAATTGCGGTCTCGGTGGCGGCTACGCGGTGCTGAACGACGAAATGCTCGCTTTCGTGCAAAACGCCGTGGCGGCCGCTCCCTGAGTTCTTCGACGGCAGCGGGCGCCAATCACCGCGCCCGCTGTCGCAGGCGATCGATGCTCATTGCCACCACGATGATGAAGCCGGTGAAGATCTCTTGCACCCAATTCGGCAGGCCCAGATGAGTGCAGCCGGCTTTGATCACCGTCAGCAGCAACGCGCCGACGAGGGTGCCGGAAGCCGAACCTTGCCCGCCCGACAGCGAGCCTCCGCCGATCACGACCGCTGCGATCACCTCCAGCTCGAGGCCGACGGAGTCGGTGGGATCGCCAACGGTGAGCGTCGAGAACTCCAGGACGCCTGCGAGGCCAACGAGTAGCCCACTCAGCGCGTACACGAAGAGCGTAGTCTTGGGGATGGATATCCCGCACAAACGCGCGGTCTCCGCGTTCGAACCCACGGCTACGATTTGGCGGCCGATTTTGCTGTAGGTGAGCAAGCCGACGCCGAACAGCGTCGCAACGAGCATCAGCCACACTCCGGGCGGAAAGAAGAGTGACGAGGCGTGGCTTTGCATCAGTCCCTCCAAGCCACGCGGATCGGCGTCGATCTTTTGCTCGTCGGCGATGCCTTTGGCGACACCGCGCAGCACGCTCATCGTACCCAGCGTGACGATGAATGGAGAAATCTTCAGACCAGCAACGAGCGCGCCGTTGCACAGCCCGAGCCCGCCGCCGGTCAGCACTCCCAGCGCGGCGGCCGCTAGGGGACCCATGCCCGCGCGCAGGCACTCGGCGACCACGACCGTGGTCAGGGCTACGGCGGACCCCACGGAGAGGTCGATGCCACCGAGGACGATCGTAAACGTCATGCCGACCGCGGCGATGCCGACGACCGAAGTCTGACGCAGCATCGTCAGCAGGTTGCTTTGGCGCGCGAAGGTGTCGGGCGCGAGCGCGGTGAACAGCGCATACAAGACGAACAGCGCGAGCAGCGGCCCGAGCCAGGGGGTGCGAAATAGCCGGCGAATTTCGGTCATCCGGTCGCCTCGAGCAAAAGGTCGTGTTCACTGAGTTCGCTCGCGGGGCGCGCCGCGCCGAGCTTGCCGCGCACCATCACCGCGATCCGATCGCACACCCCGAGTAGTTCGGGCAGGTAGCTCGAGATCATCAGCACGGCGTTGCCGCGCGCGGCCAGCTCATCGATGATGCGGTACAAGTCGGCGCGACTGCCGACGTCCACACCGCGAGTCGGCTCGTCGAGCAAGAGCACGTCCGCGCCGTGTTGGAGCAAGCGAGCAAAGCAGATCTTCTGTTGGTTCCCGCCGGACAGATCGCGCGCCAGCTGCTCCGGACCGCGCGCTCGCACCCCGAGACGTTCCAAGTAGCTCTGAGCAACGGCCGCGCGCTTGTTCGGACTCACGAACCCGAACGGCCCGAGCGATTCGAGCGTCGAGAGGGTGATGTTGTCGCCCAAGCTGAGTGATTCTGCCAGGCCTTGTCCCTTGCGGTCCTCACTCAACAGATCCACCCCTTGTGCCAAGCGTCGTGCCGGTGAGGCTGGGCCGAGCACGCCTTTGACACGCAAGCTACCGTTCTTCACACGATCAAGCCCGAAAACCGCGCGCAAGAGCTCGGTTCGGCCAGCGCCGAGCAAGCCGGCGATGCCGAGCACTTCACCCTTGCGCAGGCCGAGCGACGCGGAAATTGGCAAGCGCGGTCCCGCCAAATTCTGCAGCTCCAAAACGACTTCACCGGGGCTGCGCGCCGAGCGAGGAAACAGCTCTTGCACGTCGCGCCCCGCCATCAGCTTCACCAGCTCGCTGCGCGTCGTGCCCGCGATCTGACCACTTTGCACGAACTGGCCGTCGCGCAGCACCGTGTAGCGATCCGCAATGCGCTCGACCTCTTCCAAGAAGTGCGACACGTACAGCACCGCGATCCCGGTCTTCGTCAGCTCGCGCACGATGGCGAACAAGCGCTCGGCCTCGCCCGAGTTGAGCGTGCTGGTCGGCTCGTCCAAGATCAAGATTCGACACTCGGCCTGTGCCAGCGCGCGCGCCAAGCAAACGAGTTGGCGATCGCCTTGGCCGAGATCGCCCGCGCGCTGCGCGAGGTCCGTCAGCGGCGCGCCGTCGGGCAGCACGCGCGCGAGCGCCGCTCCCGCTCGCCGACGCTGCTCCGCGCGGTCGAGCCAACCAAAGCGAGCCGGCAGCGCGCCGAGCAGGATGTTTTCGGCCACGCTCAGATCGGGGCACAGCGCGGGCTCCTGTGAAACGAAGGCGACACCCAGCGCCTGCGCGTGCTGCGGAGTACTCGGTGCATACGGACGCCCGGCGAGCGTCATGCTGCCACTGTCGGCACTTTGCGTCCCCGCGAGGATCTTGAGCAGCGAGCTCTTGCCTGCGCCGTTTTCGCCCAAGAGGGCATGAACTTCACCCTCGCGCAGCGCGAGCTCGACGTTCGAAAGCGCCTGGGTCGCGCCGAAGCTCTTGCTCACGCCGGCAACGTGCAGCAACGCGGGAGCCGTGTTCTCGGTCATGCCTCGACTCGGTGCGCCGTCATGGCGTGTCGAGCCACTTGGCGAGGTTCGGCTTCACCAGCTCGGCTATCTCCGGGCTCTTCAGGTTGTCGCGATCGACCAAGGTGGCGCCGGTATCGATGCGCGCTTCGATCGGTTGCTTGTGCAGGTGCGCCGCCAGCGTCTTGACCGCCAGGTAGCCCATCTTGAGCGGATCTTGCAGCACGAGCGCGTCGATTTGACCGGCGTTCACGCCCGCGAGCAGCTTGTCCGACGAATCGAAGCCGATGAAGTGGATCTTGCCGGCGAGGTCCGCCTTTTGCAGAGCCAGCAACATGCCGAAGGTGGTCGACTCATTGGGCGTGAAGATGCCGTTGATCGTGCCCTTGGCCGCGTTCTGGGCGAGCAGCAGATTCTCGCTCGCTGCATGAGCCGTCTCGGTCGTTGCCCCGGCATAGCGATTGTCAGAGGCGATCTTGATCTCTGGAAACTTGCGAATTGCCTCCAAAAATCCCTCTTCTCGATGGTTGGTGCTGGCCGAGCCTTCTTGGTAGCGCAGCACCAAAACCGTGCCCTTGCCGGAGAGGAGCTTGCCCATGCGCTCACCCGCGAGCCGGCCCGCAGCGCGATTGTCGGTCGCGACGAAGCTCAGGTACGACTTGTCTTTCAGGTCCGAGTCGAAGATCACGACCGGCACTTTGGCATCTGCCGCTGCTTTCACCGGCGCACCGAGCGCGGTGTCGTTGAGCGGCGCGAGCACGATGCCGGACACCCCCTGAGCCGTGAAGCTCTGCACCAAGTCCACTTGAGACTTGAGGTCGTCTTCTTTCAACGGCCCTTTCCAGATCACCTCCACGTTGACTTCACGCGCAGCCTTCTCGGCGCCGGCATGCACTGCTTTCCAAAACTCATGCGTCGTGCCTTTGGGAATGACGGCAACGCGCAATTTTGCTGGTGCGTCAGCCGCCGTCCCGCCGCTTGCGCTGGGGTCAGCCTTCTTCTTGCAGCTCACCGCGAGCAACGTGCACAGGCAAAGTGCCCAGACCCAAAACCCTTGTGTCTTCACGATCCCGGATTCTATGCACAAAAGTGAACGAGCAGCTCGGAGATGAGCTGCTCGTTCGTCGGTAACCGGCGGGAGCCGGAGAAAGCCCCGCCGTCTGTGAAATCCTCGGTCGCCGCAGTCGCCCGGCCTCAGCGATTCAGCGCATGGGCGGCGGGCTGGCAAAGCCGCCCGGGAAGGGATTGGCGGAATCGCGGCGTTGCAGCTCGCGCTCGGTCCAGGGCAGCACGCTGCCGCGCTCTTGGAAGAAGGCCACGCCGATCACACCCACGTTGCGGTCATTGCCCTTGCGAGCCGCATAAGAATCTTTCACCGCGCCGAAGCGGAACGCCGCCACCGCGGATTGACTGCGACGGAAGCCGTCGATTTGCAGCGTGCCCCACGGGTCGATCAGGTAACCACGCTTGCTCACGCTGCCGTCTTTGCCGTCGATGACGTCGAGGCCGTCGACCGTGGCCACCGCTTCGAAGCGATTGCCGGTGTGGTTCTCGATTTGAATCACGTAGCGCTGACCGTCACTGCCAGCGACATAGTCTTGCCCCGCAAAGTACGCACTCGGCAAAGGCACGCCGTTGTCGTCGAGCAGGCGCACGGTGACGGCCCCCTGCGCGGCGTCCACGCCGCTGCGATCGAAGCTCGCGTAAGAATTGCCCATGCGCCGGGCCATGGCTTGAATGCCGGCGTCGTCGTTGTAGTTGACCGCGACCACCGCGAACGGACGGGAATAGTCTGCGCGATCGAACGCCGAGTTCGATACGTAGCTGGTGCGCGTTTCACCCCAAGTCGTGCCGAGGCCTGGGCGCTCTTCCGACTTCTTCTCGGCAGGGGGTTGATAGGCGGAGCCTGCGGCCGAGCCCGGACGCGCCGCGCGCGGCGCGGCAGCGGGCGCAGGCGCGCTCTTGTAGTTGTCGTTGCTCGCCGTGCTCGGCAGAGGGGCCGGCGCGGGCAATTCAGCCTCACCACTTGGTCCCGAGGCGTAAGCACCGCGGCTCCAATCATTGTTGCTGATTGGCGGGGCACTCGGCGCCGAGGCTTCCGGCGCGGAAGAACGCGCACATGCGGCTACAGGTAGGAGCAACAGACAGGCGTAAAATTTGCTGAGTTTCATGGTGAGTATTTTCTCCGTTCGTTACCGACGAATCAGAAACGGGGCCCACCGGTTCGACCTTACAGTCCGCTGCTCGAACTCCCGGCAAGCTGGCCAAGCAGGGAAAAGCGCCGGTGTTTTTCCGTTAGCGACTGCAGTGACGACGGACTAGGCTCGTCCGTCGAGGAGGTGTCGAATGCGACGATATTTCATGCTCGTGGCTGCGGGGACCGCGGCGGTGCTTTCGGTAGTTGGCTGTGGCAGCGACAGCGACGCTGGCACTCCCGCACCGACGAAGTGTTTGGGCAACAATGCCGAGTTCACGCCGGCAGAGTTCAAAGCGCAAACGGAAGCGGGCAAAGGCTGCTCGTCGGACAGCGACGTAAACACCGTGTGCTTGAACGACATGCCCAAGGTCGCCGGCGCGTGTGGCCTGGATTGTCTAGCCATGGACAACCAGGAAGAGTGCATCGCCACGTGCATTCAAGGCGAGGTGACCCATGGCAACGCCAAGCCGCTCAGCGAGGCGTGTCTGACTTGTTACGGCGCTGACGTCGCGTGCGCGCGGGACAACTGCCTCCTTCCGTGCGCGACTCCGACGAGTGCCAACTGTGCAACGTGCCGCGCCGAGAAGGGCTGCGCGGACGAGTTCTACAGCTGTAGCGGTCTCCCCGAGCCCACCGGTAGCTAGTGCGAGCCTGAGCGCACAGTGCGTCGATCATGAGCTTCATCAAGCGAACCGCTACGACTTTGGGTGTGCTCGGACTTGCGCTGAGCGCAGCGCGTGTCGCGCATGCCGGCGGCTACGACACGCCCATGTTGTACAGCGCCCGGCACATGGGCATGGGCGGCACGGCGATCGGTTACGTCGGGGATCCGTCGGCCTTGTTTCACAATCCCGCGGGGCTCGCCAAAGTTCAGCGCGGCGAAATATTGGCGGATTTCTCGCTATTGGTAGGCGGGATCCACGCCAGCCCCGGGGCGACGGGTAAGGACATCGATTCGGAGACCACCGTCGCGCCTTTCTTCTTGGTGGGCGGTGCCTATCGCCTGCATCCGTTGATCACGGTCGGCGTCGGTGTGTTTCCGATCGCCTCGGCCGGCGCCACCTACAAATACGGCACGGGCACTGAAAACAGCACCGAACTGTTCTTCTTGGAGACGACGCCAGCGATCGCTTTCAACCCGCTGCCGAATTTGCGCTTCGGATTCGGCTATCGCATGACCTACGTCCACCTGTCGCGCTATCAGGGCAATCCGGACTCGAGTGCGACTCCGACCCTCGACTTCAAATTGTCGGGCTGGAACTTCACGGGTATGCGCATCGGCGCGCAATGGGGCGTGCTGCCTTGGCTCGAGCTCGGCGTCGTGTTCCGCGACATGGTCAACACCAAGGTCACGAATTCGCACGGCATCGCGGTGAGGACCGAGTACACGGATATCTCGACGCACTTCAAGCTGCCCGCCAAGCTCGGCTTCGGCGCTCGCGCCGACTTCGATCGCTTCCGCGTTCCCGCTTCCGTGGCGCTGGACTTCGAATACGCGTTCAACAGCCAAAACAAGGGCGATCCGCTAGAAGGGACGCCCCCAGCGGGCTCGAATGGACAAACTTCGGTGCCCAATGTGTTCGCCTGGCAAAACTCACAGACGTACCGCATCGGCTTCGAATACCGCGTCTTGCATGACGAGGCAGCGCAGCTCGACCGAGTGCCGCTGCGCGTCGGCTACGTGTACGACACCCAGGTCGCCAACCCGAGATATCCAACCGCGTTCGGCACGCCCCCCGGACCGACGCAAGTGTTTACGGCGGGCACTGGCTACAACGGCGGCAAGTGGCAAGCGAACGTCGCGTACGCGTACCGCTTTGGTCATGGTGCAGTGACGGACTCCGATGTGAACAACCCGGACAACCTGCCCTGTCAGTTTTGTAGCTACGCCGGCAAGGACGACTATCGCATCCACCTGCACGGCATGTACGTGGACGCGAGTTACAAGTTCTGAGCGCGCCGCGGCCCAAGCACTTTGCCAGCCACCGAGCTACGCGACGTGTCGCGAGCGACGCGCCCGCTTACCCAACCCATTCGAACCATGATTTTTTTGGTCAGCGGGCTCGGTGCTCGCGTCACGTCGCGTAGCTCGTATGCCGCCCATCGCGCGAGGCTCGGCATTACGACTTCCGGCAGGCGCGCACCGCAATGATCGCGAGGATGAGCAAAGCGAAGAGCAGCACGCGATAAGCGGGCCTGAGTCCGCTCGCTTGGCGCGGATCCTGGCGTTTTACCAGCGGTGGCCCGAGTACCGGCTTGGGTGCGCTCGAGGCGGCTTCTCTGATCGCAGCGGGTTCTCCACTGGCGGCGGGCTCGGCTGGGCCGTCGTCCCAACCGGAAATGATGCCGTCTTTGTCGAGGACGTCCCAGCGATCTTCCCAATGCGGCCGGTACATGCGGCCAATCACCTCGAAGCTCGGGGGCTCGTCTTGGAGCGGGCGGCGCACCAGGCCGTACGGCGTATGCGAACGCCAGCTCGGTTGCTCCTGATCGCTCACCTCACGGCAATAGGAGGCGAACGCGACGATCATGTCCGAGTTGTCGTCGAGGACGACATAGTACTGCTCTCCGAAAGCACGTTTGCGCGCGTCCTCTAGCAACCCATACTGGACTTCACCCAGGCCAGGTGGCTCGTCACTGTCTGCGTACTTGGCTTCCAGCTCGAGCATCTCGGCCAACGCTTCGGGGTCACCGAGCGCGCCGGGGCGCGCTTGGCCCGCGAGCGGCCAAGTCGGGTCGCGTTCAGCGCAGGCGATCAGCTCGCTGTGCACTGCGTCAGTGGCTTCATCGCACCAATACTGACCGACCGTGACGAGCACGCTTTGACAGCGGGGCTCGAGTTCGAAGATCGCTCGCGCGAGCGGCAACGCATATTCTTGCTCGAAACGCTGACGCAGCGCATGGGAAGGCGGAGTTTCTTCGGTCATTGGAGGAGCTCGAGTTGTGAGAAAAAGAGATCTTCTCGGTCGTGCATCCTGCTTTCGAACACCAAGGGGATGCCCGCGCGCTGCCGTTCACGCGCCCAAGCGAGCCACGGTGTTTCTTCTCGCAGCGGCAAATGGCTGTCGGCGCGACCGAGATTGTGTGACACGTGAACTTCCTCGATCCGCGGGTAGTCGAGCAGCCGGTTCAACGTTGCCTCGCGTAAGTCTCCACGCACGCGCTGAATGTGCAGGTGCGAGATGTCGACTGCCAAGCGCAAACCGCTCGCCATGGCGTCGAGCAGTTGCGCGTCTTGGCCGAGCAAGTAGCCGGGGTACATCAGCTCGCACAGCGCGTCGACCTCGAGCGCGCCAGAGAGCCAGACGTCGAAGCGCACCGGATGTTTCGCCTCGGGAGGGTGAATCGACCAGGCTCGAGGCAACTTCGGCGTGCGCCCCGCCGCGTCGTAAACCTGCGCGCGGTAGTGCTCCCAGCTGAACGAGTGATGGTACCGGAGCGCCCCGTCGTAAGCGTGAACGAGCTCGCGAAAGCCCGGCGACGGAAGGTTGCCCGGGGTGAGCTGAATGCCAGCCACCGGCAAGCGCGCGAGCGCGGAAAACGCCTCTGCTTGGGTACGGCCTTGCAAGCAGCTGAGTGCGACGAACAGCATCCTTTTCTTTTGCGCCTCGTTTCACGATACTCCGATCGAGCCCCCAGCCGGAAGGAGAAGCGATGGCGAACGCCTCGAACGGTCAAACTGAGATTGGCACCGTGACCCGCAAGCGCGACATCGCCTCGACCTTGCTGGCCGGCATGGGCGCGCTCGGCCTAGTTGGCGCGGGGGTACTTGCTTTTTACCTGCTCACGGTCGACGAGCATGAATCACGGACCACCGACACCAAGAGCACGCAGCTGAAGACGAGCTCGGAGCGAGTGGCCTTCCTGAACCGTTACCTCAAGCTTCGAACGCCCGTGAAGGACGCGGCGTTCCACATAGTCTACCACGACAACAGTGTCGGCGTCGCGGGACCGTCGGATTGGTGGATAGCGGCGGCCGTGCTGGTAACTCCCGCGGACGGTCCCGCGTGGCTTGCGGGTGCGCGGCCGCTCGGAGCGAATGAAAAGCTCAGCACGCGAGTTCCTGCCACTACTGGGTTGATTCCAGGGGAGTGGCAAGTGTCGTCGGTTGGGGACCGATACACACGGGAGGGTGCGCTGCTCGTTTGGCACACAGAGGGCGTGTTGGAGTTCGCGGCGGCGACGAATTAGGTCGGATCGCTGCTAAGCTCCGCCAATGGCAAAAAGCGTCCACTGGTCCAGTCTCCGCCGAGGGGGCTTGCTGGTGTTTGCAGCGGTGCTTGGCGTGGCCAGTGCGTGCGGCGGCAACGCAAACGAAGTCGTGGGCGGCACAGCTGGAGCGACCTCCGCAGCGGGCTCGTCTTCACTGGCCGGTGCGAGCACCGCGGGCGCTCCTGGCGCCGCCGGGGAAGCCTGCACTGCCGTTCGCGACTCCGGTTCTTGCGAGGCCTATATTCCTTCCTTCTGGCACGACCCCAGCACCGGACTTTGTGAACCGTTCGTGTATGGAGGCTGCGGTGGCAACGCCAACCGCTACCCCTCGCGCGAAGCGTGTCTCCAAGCGTGCCCCAACGTCAGCGATGATTGGGACAAATGCGCGAGCGATGACGATTGCACCTTCGTCAGCCCGAACTGCTGCGGTGAATGTGAGCCAGTCGCCATCGAACGACTCACCGCCATCAATGGGGCGCACCAAACAGCGTACGAGAAAGCACACTGCCTCTTCACGCTCCCCTGCGCGCCGTGCGAGCCGGTCATCGAAAACATGCAGTCCGAAAAGTACTTCAAGCCGGCGTGCCGCAACGCACACTGCACGGTGATCGACATCCGCGAGACTGCCCTCACCGCCTGTGAGAAAACCAGCGACTGCATGCTACGCGACGGCGCTGACTGCTGCGCGCAATGCGATGGCACAGGCTGGGTCGCCGTAAACCAAAACGCCGATCTGTGCGGCGGCGCGCCCACGCCCTGCGACGATTGTGCCTCCCAGCCGCCATCAGAATGGGACGTGGTTTGTCTTTCGGGGCGTTGCTTTCAAGAAGGGCCGCTTTGAGCGATCGTTCTGGGCGGAGTGTTCTGGGCAGTGCGGACGAGTCAGGCGCATCGCCGCGCACCGCTACTGCCTGGTCAGTGTACCGCTGACGCCGTACGTCGTCGTGTAAACGAGGGTCTCGCCCTTCAGGCGAAAGTGCTCGCCTGCTCCCGTTTGGCATTGGCTGCTGCTACGCGCATCGAAGCGCACGACGTTGAATTCGTAGTCGCCATCCTTGGAATTGAGCAGCGAGATATCGCCGTAGCAGGGGACGTGCGAAACGCTGATGGTTCCACAGCCATTTCCTAGCGCACATGAGGGGGAGACGACGAGTTGGACGCGGAAGGCTTTGTGCCCCCCTTCGCGAGCCAGACCGCTCCATGAACCGGCAAGTTCGAACGGCGCGGGGACTGCCACCGCAGACGTCGGCTCACTCGCGATTGAGCCTGACGGCGAGCTCGCGCTCGGAGCGGGCAGCGCGGCCCCGAGCGTCGCGGACGAGGCGCTTGGAGGCGAAGGGGTGGGTTCTGTGCTCGTTCGGGAAACGTACCAGATCGCCAGGCCCGCAAGCGTAACCACGGCGAGCAGCGGTACCCAGATTTGGTTCGCCGCCCACCGGCTTCTCGCCTGGGTGGGTCCGGTCACCGTGAATCCCTTCAGCAATGCGTCGCACAGTGCTTCGGTATCGGCCTCCCAGCGATTGTCGCGCAGCTCGAAAGCCTGACGCCGCACGAGTGGCTTGCAGTCGTCGGGCAGTTCGTTTTCGCGTGGGAGTGCGGCACCATCGACCAACACCGGCACGACTCGAACGCCGCGAGCAAGCGCGGTCTTGAGCTCGAGCCGAACGAAGTCGGCCGTATCGGCGAGCCGCTGATGGCCGTTGCTGTCGACTGCGTTGACCCAATCCCTGCCGATTACGGCCAAGAATGCGTCGCACGAACTGACTGCTTCGTCGAGAGCGTGCGCAAAGTCGTCACCTGGAGCAATACCTGCCACGTCCATGAAGACTCGGTCCTCGCCAAACGTACGCCGAACGCGATCGAATAGTCGGCCAGCGTGTCCAGCGGTATCCCCTCGTCGGTAGCTGACGAAAACTCGACCCGCAGCGCGAGATTCGACCATGCCGCTAATCCTCGCTCTGCGAGCTGCGAACGACCATGGTCATTTCTTGCGGCTGGTTGTGCCGAGGACGTGGCGGGTGGATGCTCGCGGGAAGCCAGCACGACTCGCGGCGAGTCGTGCCGAGACAACGCTACCGTTGTGCGCCCCTCTGGATCTTCACCGGGCGGTGAATCCGCCGTCGATCAGCAGAGTTGCGCCGTTGATGAGCGCAGCCGCGGGCGATGCGAGGAACACGACAGCGCCGCACACATCCGCCGGATCACCCACGCGGCCGAGCGGGATTTTGCTCAAAAGGTCGCTGCGGAAAGCCTCATTTTCGAGCCACTTCACCGTGCCAGGAGTACGAATGAAGGTGGGCGCGACCGCGTTGACGTTCACCTGATGCGGGCCCCACTCGATCGCTAGGCATTTGGTCAAGTGGGCGATTGCTGCCTTCGTCATGCAATACACGGACTCTGTGGGTAAGCCGACGAAACCCGCTTGCGAGCTCAGCATCACGATCTTGCCGGAGCGGTTCTCGACCATGTGCCGGCCGACCTCTTGGCTGACGAAGAACGTGCCCTTCAAGTTCACGTTCAGCGTCTGATCGAAGTCTGCTTCCGTCACGTCGATGGCAGGCGCTGGCGGACCAATCCCTGCATTGTTGACCAAGATGTCGATGCGCCCAAAATGCGCGATGGCCTCCGCCACAGCCGCAGTGATCTGCGCACGTTGCGTGATGTCCATTTGGACTGGCAACGCTCTCCGTCCCAGTGCGACAATCCGTTCCGCGAGCGCCGTGCCCGAAGCGCGGTCGCGAAGGCCGAGCACCACATCAGCGCCTGCCTGCGCCAACGCCAGACTGATCGCGCTGCCGAGACCGCGTGCTGCGCCGGTGACGAGCGCCACCTGCCCAGTGAGGTCGAAGCGCACTGCTGGCATACTCTCGGGGGGCGCGGGCTCGACCATCGCCGATTTCTCGCAAGAAAGCAGTGCCCCGTCAAACGAAGCGCGAACGGGGAGCTTGCAGCGCAAGACGACATCGGTAAGGCTCGTCCCTATTTCTTATGGGTGGTGCGA
>Ga0247766_1000140_pt1 | contig 15405 bp, 11 predicted proteins | sample UWRJL223509R6_FD_179946 | JGI IMG/M metagenome (GOLD analysis project Ga0247766, IMG submission 179946) | Plant litter microbial communities from Arlington Agricultural Research Station in Wisconsin, United States - UWRJ-L223-509R-6 | ecosystem: Environmental > Terrestrial > Plant litter >... | reverse complement strand
CGTGATCATCGTCGTCTCACGGCTGATTGCGCAGCTCGCTCGGCGGCTCGGACAGCCCGCGGTGATCGCGGAAGTGATCGCTGGGATCATGCTCGGCCCATCACTGTTCGGTCGCCTGTCCCCCGAGGCGTTTCACGAGCTGTTTCCGAAGGCTTCCATGCCTGGGCTGTCCCTGCTCAGTCAGTACGGCTTGGTGTTCTTCATGTTCCTGATCGGGCTCGAGCTCGATCCGAAGCTGCTACGCGGTCGCGGTAAATCCTCATTCGCCATCAGCGCAGCGGGGATCTGCGTCCCCTTCGCGCTGGGCACGCTCGTCGCGTTGCAGATTTACGGGGCAGAGGCCGGCGCTGGCGTTCCGCGCATTTCTTTCGTGCTGTTCATGGGCATTGCCATGAGCATCACCGCTTTCCCGGTGCTCGCGCGCATCTTGGCCGAGCGCAACCTGATCCGCACGAAGTTGGGATCGATTGCGCTCGCTTGCGCGGCAGCCGACGACGTGACCGCTTGGTGCTTGCTCGCGGTCGTCGTGTCGGTCGTGAACGCCAAAGGCGCGAGCACCGCCGCGATCACCACCGTGGAAGCAGTCGCGTTCGCGACTGGAATGCTGTTCTTGGTGCGCCCATTGCTGGCGCGTTTGGCAGCGCGCATTACCACACGCGAGAACCTGACCCAAAACGTGGTCGCGCTCACTTTCGTGCTGCTGCTCATTTCTGCGCTGACCAGCGAGCTGATCGGCATCCACGCGCTGTTCGGTGCTTTCCTGTTCGGCGCAATCATGCCGCGTCACGGCGACTACGCGCACGCGCTCGCCGAGCGCCTGGAGGACTTCGTGGTCGTCGCACTGTTGCCGCTGTTCTTCGCGTTCAGCGGCTTGCGCACCGAGCTCGGCTTGCTCTCCGGCACGGGTGATTGGCTGCTCTGCGTCGGCTTGACGGCGGTTGCATGCATCGGAAAATTCGGGGGCAGCTTCGGCGTGGCGCGGCTCACGGGTATGAGCTGGCGCGATTCGGCAGCACTCGGTGTCTTGATGAACACCCGCGGTTTAATGGAGCTGATCGTGCTCAACATCGGCCTGGATCTTGGCGTCATTTCGCCCAAGATTTTCACGATGATGGTGATCATGGCGCTGGTCACGACGATCATGACTACGCCGCTCTTGCAACTCGTGTCGCCGCGCTCGCTCCAGCCGCGGAAAGCGTCAGAGGGCGATCCGGTGCAAGCCGCCCCCGTGCATCTGCTGCTTTGCGTCGGTGATGCGAGCATGGGCCCCGCGATGGCCCTGTTGGCGGTCAGTTGCGCCGGCGGCACGCGTGACAGCGGTAGCGCTGTGCTGCACCTGGAACGTCCTCGCGATCGCACCTCGGCGTACTTGCAGCAAGGATCGAAGGCCCGCGCCTCCGGTCTCGTTCCGGCGCTCGAGACTGCGACCGCAGCGGGCGTTGCGCTGGAGTTCATTTCCTTCGATTCCACCGACCCTTCGAGCGACATCTGCGAAGTGGCACGCAGCAGGCGTTCCGACTACGTCGTGCTCGGACTTCATCGCCCGGTGTTGAGCAAAAATGCCTTTGGCGGGACGGTGGGTGAGGTGCTCGCGAACAGCCCGGTACCCGTGGCATTGCTCATCGATCACGGTTTCGTCCGCGCGTTCCGCGGCCGCGAAGGGGCGCAGAAGCGCGTCGTTGCCCTGCTCAGCGGGGCAGCGAGCGACACGCTAGTTATGAACTTTGCCGAACAATTACTCAGTGACGACGCCGTTTCACTCGAGGTGGTGTTGATCGGCGCCCAGCTAGGGGCGGGGGAGTCCTTGACCGCACGAGTCGACAAGCTGCGGGCCAAGGGTTCGGAGCGCGTGCAATTTCGTACAAGTGGCGCAGCGGCCAGCAGCCGAACGTTGCGTGACTGCGCGACCGATGCGGACCTAGTGGTGCTTGCGCTGGCACCCGCTTGGGGGCTTGACGTCGAGCGCACCAGCGCGGAGACAGTGCGCATTTTGGCCGAATTTCCAACGTCGTTGATCGTTTTGCACGCGCAGCCCGGCCTGACCTAGCCCGCCCTGCAGCAGCTGGCGGGGCGCTTGGCCGCGCATTCCTCGTCATTTTTCACGCGCCAGACTTCGCGTGCGCAGCGACTCGCACAACTGCGGACGGAGACCCCGCAGGCCGGGTCACTGAAATCATAGCTGTCGCGGCAGGTCGCCGGAGGCGCGTCCTCTTCAGGGCCATCACAGCAGTTGCTCGGTGCACATGCCGTGCACTCGCACATCCGGGTTTGGCTGATGCTCGCGCCCGGTTTTGGCGGAGGGTGAAACACGCCGGTACCGAACAGGGGCCCCTCGACGCCAGGCCTGCTGCTGCAGCCAGCCAAAATGGGAGCGAAAGTGAGCCAAGCACAAAGCATTTGTCCGAGGGAGATGAGCATTTCTGTGTCCTGGATCCGACACGAGCCGAGCCCGCTACCTTGGCTCGACGCGAGCTCGCCCGGCGCCCTTCGACCGTGGTGACACCCGCGCTCTGTTGCGAACGCGAATGAGTATTGCATTCTCGCCGCGAGAAGCTTGGTTTCGCTGAGTGCTTCGGGCATTGTAGGAAACACAAATGGTGGATTCGGATTTGCAGGCTTGGGAGGCGTTCTTTACTGCCGCCGCCGATCCGTGCTTCCTGATCCTCGTCCAGGCAGACGGTCATTTCGTACTCTCGCGCGTCAACGATGCTTGGGAGTGCGCCACGGGTATTCCGCGGACCGTCGTGCTGGGCACGCGCGCGGACTCCCACCTCGCGCTGGAAAATGCGGAACTCGCGGTCGCCCGGATGACGGAATCCGTCATGTTGCAGGCTCCTTGCGAATACGAAGAAGACCTGGAATTTCCGACCGGCAAACGAACCTGGAAGACGCGGCTCGTGCCGTGGCAGGCGGGCGGTGAGCAATACCTGGCTGGCTTTGCCAGGGACATCACCGACAGTGTAGCGGCCGAGCGCCATCGCGGCCTGCTCGAGAGCAAGTTGCTCGATGCCCAAAAGCTGGAGAGCTTGGGCATTCTCGCCGGCGGCATCGCGCATGATTTCAACAATTTGCTGACGGGGATCCTGGGCAACGTCAGCTTGATGCGCCTCGAGCTGCCGGTTTCGAGTGCCCTGTGCGAGCACGTCGACCAGATCGAAGCGGTGACGATTCGCGCTGCCGACTTGTGCCGGCAGCTGTTGGCGTACTCGGGCAAAGGTCGCTTCGTCGTACGCCCGCTCGATCTGAGCGAAGTCGCGCGTCAAACCGCGCCGTTGCTCCAGCTCTCCGTTGGCAAGAACGCCACCTTGCGGCTAGATCTTTCGGACGACCTCCCGCCGGTCGATGCGGACGCAACGCAGATGCGGCAAGTGTTGGTCAACTTGGTGGTCAACGCCGCCGAGGCCCTGGGCGAACGCGCGGGCGTGATCGGCGTCAGCAGCGGCATGCTCCACGCCGAGGGCGAGTACCTGCGCAACACCTTTCTTGCTCCCGAGTTGGCCGAGGGAAACTACGTGTTCGTGGAGGTGAGCGACAACGGCTGCGGCATGAGTTCCGACACGCAAGCCAAGATCTTCGATCCGTTCTTTTCGACCAAGTTCACGGGCCGCGGTCTCGGTTTGTCTGCGGTGCTCGGCATCGTGCGCGGTCACAAGGGCGCCATCAAGGTCTACAGTGAGCTAGGGCGAGGTACCACGATCAAGCTGCTTTTCCCGGCGACGAGCGACGACGTCCGCGTGGCGCCCACGCCCGCCCCGCTCGCATCTTTGCAACGACGCGGGACCGTGCTCGTCGTCGACGACGAGGACGTCGTGCGCGGAGTTGCCGCGCGCATCCTCGGCAGCTACGGCTTCGACGTGATCTTGGCCAATGACGGCCGCGAAGGGGTGGCGCGCTTCAGCGAGCGTCGCCAAGAAATCGTCGCCATCTTGATGGATCTGACGATGCCGCAGATGGATGGTGTGGATGCGTTTCGTGAGATCCGCACCTTGGACGAGGAGGTTCCTGTCTTGCTCATGAGCGGATACAACGAGCAAGACGCCGTCATGCGCTTCGCCGGCAAGGGCCTGGCCGGCTTCCTGCAAAAGCCATTCACGGTCGAAATGTTGCGCGAGCGGCTGATGAGCGTTTTGCGGCCTTAGCATGCCGCGCGCCTGGTTGAACCCGGCGGGTGGGCTCCGCTATCACCTTCGGGCGCTACGCGCCGGGCGCCTGTGGCAGCCGTTTCGTGAGGCGCTGGCCCGCTGGTTTCCGGTCTTCGACGTTCCGGGGCTGCGTGCCGTGCTCGTGGGGCCGAGCGCCGGCTACACCTTCCCGGATGCGTTCTTGAGCCAATTTGCGGCCCTCACGGTGCTCGAGCCCGATCCCATTGCGTGCGCCTTGCTCGGTCGACGTTTGCGCCGACTCGGCGTCACGTTCCAGTTCGAACACGCTGATCGGTTGGTCGCACCGTTGCTTTTCGGGGGCGCGGGGCTCAGCGAGCTGCTGCGCGCCGATCCGAGCGCGTGTTTGATCTTCGGCAATGTGCTCGGCCAAACGCGGTTTCTGCTGCCAGATCCGGACTTCGAGCGTTTCAAATCCGCATTTCGCCAGCAAATCACGCCGCTCTTGGCTCGGCGCGCGTGGCTCGGTTTTCACGATCGATTGTCCGGTAACTTCGCGCCCTCCTTCGAGCAGCCGTACACGGTCCCTTCACGCTTGGACGACCAAGCCGTGTTGCGCGAGCTCTACCCGAGCGTCGAGGGGACGGCGATGCGTGAACTCTTCGATCATCAGAGTGAGGGTTTCTTCCCGAGTGGCGGCGCGCACAGCTATTTTCACTGGCAGATCGACCGCGCGCGGCATCACTTGATCGAAGGCGTCATGTCGGGCCCCGGCAGCTGGCAACCCGAGGCACTCCGCCAGCCGGGAGCTCGAGAGTCGGTCTCAGAGCCCTTCCCGTCGCCCGGTCCAGGGTTCTCAGACCGGCTCTGAATCAGGGGCGCGTCAGCGCCTCGAGCGCGCGGATCTTCTTCGCCCAATAGGCCTTCATCTGCTCGGCAGCGTCCGAGGTTTCGATGCGGTTGTGCTGCACGGTGACCTGCGACTTCGACGGGCCCTTCTCGCAGAAATCGACGTCGATGCGGCTGACGCCGCGGCCCCAGCGGGCGCGGATCGATTTCGAGGCGGTGGCCTTGTGAATCGAAAAACGGTCGTCAGCGAGCCATTTGTTGCGTTCGGCGGGCTCGGCCCAAAACCGAAACAGCTTGGCCAAGGGCAGCTCCAAGACTCGGGAAACGTCCACTTGAAAACCGTCGTCGCTCGCTGGATTGCCGTTTTTGCCGCGGGCCTGCTCATAAGCGACGGTGACCATCTGCTGCCACCACGGCCCCACTCCGTGGCGTTGAGCGAGCACGGCCACGATCCCCTTGTGGTCGAGCTCCGCAGCACCGGCCGCGTCGAGCAAGGCAAACCACTGTGCCCATGACTTACCGGTGCGGCGAGCGACCGCATCACTACTGACGCCGACGGCCTGCTCGATGGGACGGATCTTGGCTGGCGAATCGAGCACGGGAGCGTGTTTGTTGGACTCCGCTTTGCGCGCCGGGGCCTTGGCCGCAGCGGCCTTCGCTGGCGTGGTCTTGGTGGACGCTGCCTTGGTCGTGTCGGCCTGGGCGAGCGCGGCTTTCGCGGCAGCAGGCTTGGCGGGTGCAGCTTTCGCCGCAGCAGGCTTGGCGGGCGCAGCTTTCGCGGCAGCAGGCTTGGCGGGCGCGGCTTTCGCGGCAGCAGGCTTGGCGGGTGCAGCTTTCACCGCTGCCGACGTGGTCGGCTCTGCCTTGCTGATGGCTTGGCTCGAAGAGGCTTTCTTCGTCGGCTGCTTGCCCGCTGCGGCTCTTGCGGTCGGCGCAGTAGCCTTGCTCGACTCCGCTTTCGCGAACGCTGTTTTGGCGATCGCGCTCTTCCCCGCAGGCGCTTTGGTCGGCGCGGCGTCAGCGGGCGCAGCGTTTTCGGTGCGTTGCTTTTTGGCAGGCTCCTGGGTTGCTATCGAAGGCTTCGGCTTGGCTCTGGTCATCTGGCGCGGCTCATCCCGGGGGCAGGGCGCACCGGGCTGCGAAGTCTACCGTTTTCAGGGGTGCTCTGTCAGCCTGCTCCCGCTGAGATCGGCTTTCACCGGCCAAAGCCCACTGATTACAGCGTATCCCAGCTGTATTTCTCGGCTTCGAAGGTATGGTCGGCCAAGGATTTGATCGATTCGTCGACGTTGTTGTCGATCTCGTCCACGTTTGCCTTGATGCGGCGCTCGGCAAGCTCTGCGAAAACCGTGGCAATTTCGAGTTCTTTCTTGGCGCCATCCAGGCCCTTTCCGCGGATGCTCGAGTCGACACGGCTGATCACGCAGGCCAGCACGAACAGGTCGATCATGATGTCGGCCAAGCGACGCGTCGCGAATTGCTTGTCGATGATCGCGCGGCCATGTTTGCGCAAGATGCGATCCGAGGCGCTGGCCAGATCACGAGTGCCAGTTTCGAACACCGTGGCGACGCCCTTGAGGTTTGCGTCGAGCTTGGTGAAAGTCGTGCCCTGACGATTGTAGCCCGTCGCCATGGATACGCGGCGCAGCGTGTATTCCGAGACGACACCGAAGCCTTTCATCGGATCGGCGAACACGCCATCCAGTGATTTCGCCAGCTCCCGCAAGTGCTGTCCGACATCGTTCATGCCGTTGAGCGCGATGAACAGGCGCAAGATGTCGTTCGTGCCCTCGAAAATGCGATTGATTCGGCTGTCGCGCACGACGCGCTCGTACGGGTATTCGCACATGTAACCGTTGCCACCGGCGATTTGCAACGCTTCGTCGGCGGTACGGCCGAGCGCTTCGCTGGCGAACACTTTGCTGATCGCGGCTTCCACCGCGTAGTCCTCGTAGCCGGCGTCATTCAGCCCAGCGACCATGCTGACCACCGCTTCGGTCGCGTAACAGTCGACCACCATTTGCCCGACTTTTTGCTTGATCAGGCCGAACTCCGCGATCGGCTTGCCGAACTGCACCCGCTCTTTGGCTTGTTTGGCTGACAGCGCGATCAGCTTCTTCATTCCGCCCACGCTGCCGCCACCGAGGCCGGTGCGACCGGAGTTCAGGATGGTCATGGCAATTTTGAACCCCTTGCCGGCCTCGCCCAAGAGGTTCTCTTTCGGCACGCGCACGTTCTCGAAGTGCACCGTGGTGGTCGAACTGGCGCGAATGCCCATCTTGTCTTCGTGCGGGCCGTTGCTCACGCCGGGCATGTCGCGCGTGACCAAGAACGCGCTGATCTTGCCGCGCTCGTTGCTGTCGCCGGTCTTGGCAAAAACCGTGAAAAAATCCGCGATGCCGCCGTTGGTGATCCACAGTTTGTTGCCGTTCAAAATCCAATCGTCACCGTCCTTGACGGCACTGGTTTTGATCGATGCCGCGTCCGAACCCGCACCGGGTTCGGTCAAGCAGAAGGCCGCGATCATCTCGCCCGTAGCGAGCTTCGGCATGTAGCGCGCCTTCTGCTCGTCGCTACCGAACAAGAGGAGGCCGCGCATGCCGATGGAGCTGTGCGCGCCGACGGTGACTGCGACGGACGCATCGTATTGCGCGACCTGCTGCAGGGCGCGTGAGTACGCGCTGCTGCCAAAGGCAAGTCCGCCGTGCTCCTCCGGGATGACCAGACTGAACAAGCCGGCCGATTTCAGCTCTTCGATGAACTCGGGCGGGAACTCGCCCGCGCGGTCCCAGTGGCGAAAATCCGCCTCGTGGGGGCCGAGCAGCTGGTCGAGCGAACCGAACACCCCCTCGAGCGTCTCTTTCTCAGCGGTGGGGATGGTCGGGAACGGCAGAATCACGTCCTCTTCGATTTGACCCATGCACAAGGACCGCATGAAGCTGACCGTCTTCTTGTCGACCACGAGAACCTCCTTCTTTGCAGGACAATATGCGGGGCCGGACCGGTAGCTGCAACCTTCGGATTTCCGGCCTATGATCCAGACTCTTCATGCTGCACGAAAAGCTGAGTCCGCCCGAAACCAAAAGTCACGTGTCGGTCGCGCGGCTCACGCGGTTTTGGTACGTCGCCTGTCAGAGCGCAGAGCTGAGTGAAAGGCCGCTCGCGCGGACCGTGCTGGGCGTGCCGCTGGTGTTTTTTCGCGCGCAGAGCGGCAAAGCCGCCGCGCTCCTCGATCGCTGCCCGCACCGCAACGTGCCGCTGTCGCTCGGCCGTGTAGTTGCAGGTGGGCGACTCGAATGCGCGTATCACGGCTGGCAATTCGAGGACGGGGGACGGTGTGCACATATTCCCGGCCTGCTCGCTGGCGAGAGCAGGGAACGCCGCGCGCCGTCCGCCGCGGTTCGCGAACAAGACGGCTTCATTTGGGTTTACCCGGAGCTCGACACCGCGCCGGAGGGCGAGCCCTTCGCGTTGCCAGCCGCCGGCCCTGACTACGCGCGTGTCGTGCGCGAGGTCGAGACCGAGTCCACGTTGCACGCGACGATCGAGAACGCGCTGGACGTTCCGCACACCGCGTTTCTCCACCGCGGCTTGTTCCGCGGCGGCAAGCAAAATGAGATCAGCGCAACGGTGCGCCGAACGGCAGACCGCGTCGAAGTGCAGTACGACGGCGAGCCGCGGCCCACGGGTGTGGCGGGTCGAGTACTCTCACCCGGCGGCGGCACCGTCGAGCATTGGGATCGTTTCATTCTGCCCTCGATCGCCCAGGTCGAATATCGACTCGGGCAAGACGTGCACTTCTTGGTGACTTCGTTGTGCACGCCCGAGGCTGATTTTCGCACCCGCATGTGGGCGGTGGTGCAATTCAAGACGCGCTTCCCGGCACGCGCGGTAGCGCGGCTCCTCGAGCCATTCGCGCTGCGCATTTTCGCGCAGGATGCCCGCATCCTACGCGCACAGGCCGACAACATCCGGCGCTTTGCTGGTGAGCAGTACCAGTCCACCGAGCTCGATTTTCTCGGGCCGCACATTTGGCGATTGTTGAAGCAAGCCGAGTCGGGGGAGCGGGGTGGGGAAGCGGTGCTGGAGCGGACCGTGAAGTTCTTGGCATAAAATCGCCAGTAACTTCTCAAGGTGTGAGCGTGACTTTGGGCATCGTTCGAGCGAGACACGCGCTGAGCTCGGTGCACGACTTGGAAAGGCAATCGTCGGCGGCTTTCAGCGCGCTGTCGTCGTAGGTCTTGGCTGCTTCGAAACAGGCGCTTTCCGGGTAAGTGGCGCCGGTGTCGTCGCACTGGTTGCCGGCTGCGACGAACGCGCTACAAAAGTTCTGTCCGTATGCGCTCACCGAAAGCTGAGCCCATGCCTCGCTCGTGCACTTGGAAATGCTCGTGTTCCCGCAACTGCTGCTGTCGACGCAGCCAGCTACGTAGCCGAGAAAATCCGCGCGTAGCTTGGGCTCTGTCGCGAGCGTGCTTTGACAAGCTGAGCGGCACTCCGCGGGGTTGATGGAGTCGGTACAAGCGTGCGCTTTTTCGCAGCGACGCTGGCAGTAATCGTCCGGGGTGCTGGTGATCGGCTGATACTCGTCCGTGCCGGACGAGCAAGCCGCGCCGAGCAGCAACCAGAGCGGTCCGAGCCAGTCACGGAATATCGGTCGTCGCATCGGGCTCTCAGATTGCAGGATAGGTCTTGTCGAGCAAAGTGGAGCGGCATTCGAGCACGGCACCGTCGACGGTCATTGCGCTCACCGTGCCGATCTCTGCCATGATGCTGACGAACGGCGGCTGCCAGGCAGCGTGCTGCCAAACGCATTGCCATTGACCCGAAGTGCGCCGCGACCACACGCTCCCCGAACCTGCCGCCCAATGCCGGCCCAGCGTATCGACGGCAATGCAGCTCAAATCCGTGCGCTCCAGCAAGGTGCGCGCATTGGCGGCGCCGCCCTCGATCTCGAGACACGCTCCGCCGATGCCGACGGCGATTGCTGCTTGTCGGTCCGGGCTACTCGCACACGCCAGCAGCGCGCGCCCTTCGGGGACGGGCAAGCGATCGAGTTGCCAGTCGAGCGGACGATAGTAGGCGGCATATGGTCGCCCGTCGTGGCCGCGCCCGACGACCAACCAACGCTCGTCGTCGACTCGCGACAAGTCGGCGATCATTGCAGCTTCCGTGACGGGGAGCGGGCGCAGCCAGTGCTTGCCGACTAGCGCGTACAGCAACGGAGGTGAGCCGGGCTTCGTGCCGAGTACGACCGCGACGTCGTCGAAGCCGGTGGTCAACGCGCTGAACGTCACTTCGCGATCCGGGCCGCGAAATAGTTCGCGCACGCCGTCGCGTGAGTATTCGAACAGGATCGCGTTGCTGCCGCCCACGACCCAGGTGGCCGGCGTGAGCCGTTCGACCACGCGCAGCGACCCGGGAGGTGGCAAGTTGTCGGTCGGCAAGTCGCACCAGCGCGTGCCGTCCCAGTAGGCCAGTCCCTGAGTGGTCGTAGCCAAGGCGTGGCCTGCGGCGTTCCAAGCCACGTGCAAGACCAAGCGTTCGTCACCGGGCGGGTGCCGAACCATCCAATTGTTTTCGAGCTCGAGCTCGCGCGAGCGCAGAGGATCCATGCTCGAGACCCAGCGCCGGCTGGGCCGCGACGAGCGCGACTCGATCCACGGCAATAAGCTGTCCGCAAAGCGCTGAGCGCTTTGTGGGCGCTGTTTTGGATCCAGCGAGGTGGCGCGTGCGATCGCCAAATCAAGGGCTTGGCACGCGGCTTCGCGCTCGCGCAGCTCGTACGGCAGGGTTGCCGCGTCGAGCAGGCTGCGGCGCTCGGTGGCGCGGGTGAGCATCAGCGCCGCCACCGCGGTCCGCGCGTTGAACAACGGTTCACCCGTGAGCACGAAATACACGATGGCCGCGAAGCTGAAAATATCGGTGCGCGCGCTAATCGTGTCGCCGCCCTGCGAGACGATCTGCTCCGGTGCCAAGTAGCCGGGAGTGCCGACCAACATATTGCCGAAGGTCACGGATAACCCGGCCGGTCGCGCGATGCCGAAGTCTGAGATCTTGAACAGCTCGGTCTCGCCCGACCCGCAGCACAAGACATTGCCCGGACTCAAATCGCGGTGCACGACGCCCACCGCGTGGATCTCGTCCAGGCCCTTGGCTAGCCCGAGAATCAGCCGTGCGGCGCGTTCGGGGTCGAAAGAAAAGCCGGTCGCCCTGACCGAATAATCGACGCGCTCGTCCAGCGTTGCGCCTTCGAGCCCGCCGTGCACGTACTCCAGCGCGATGAACGGCAGCTGCAGCACGCGCTGAGCCGACTGAAACGCGACGCTGCCCGTGTCGAGCAGGCGCACCACGAACGGCGTGGGTGGCACGCGCTCGTTCAGTCGTCCCAGCGCCACCGCCTCTTTCTTGATGATCGTCAGCGCCCGTTCGTCCGACTCGGCCACCAGCTGCGGCAAGATGATCTTGATCACCGCTTGCGATTCGCCCACGGGCGAGACGCGCCGAGTCAGATAAGCGACGGCCGTGCCGCCTTCGCCGAGCTTCTTTTCGAGCCGATACGAAACGCCCGGCTGATAGGCGCTTTCCAGCACCTGACCGACGAACAGATCGCGCGGAGGATCGCTCGCGGGATGCATCTCGTGCGAGGGAGCATAACCCAGCTCGCGTGACTATCGGGAAAGTCTAACCTTTTACTCAAACTTTCTCGAAAATGAGCCGCAAAAGTAAGGCACCCAGCACGAGTGGCAGCACGACGGCTGCAGCCGCCAGGGTGAAGCCGAGGCCGACGATCAAGTAGTCCAACGCGTCGGGGCGACGCAGCGGGTCGTGCGAGTAGCGCCGCACCAGCTCTAGATTCCGGCGATTCGAGCGCCAAAACAGATCGAAGGCGTCTCCCACGAAGGGCAGGCAGCCGATCAAAACATCGACGGCAATGTTGAACACCATGCGCAGCACGATCACCTTCGGCAATCGCATCTGGAAGGCGAGCGCGAGCAGCGAGAGCGAGCCTAGACCGGTGAGCGCGTCACCCAGGGTGGGGAACAAGAAGCCGAGCAGCGCGTCCAAACCGACGCCGATGCGGGTTCCCGGGATGGTGAAGCCGTCGTCGAGCACGCGCACCAGCTGCTCAGCCCACGCGGGCGTCGGTTCTATGGGGCGCCCGGCTTCGGACCGCGGTTTTGAGGCCATGTTCGATCTCCATGCTTGAACCTTCGCGCGGGCGAGGGCAAGCCTCCCGCACCATGCGAGCGGTCGTGCAACGCGTCAACTACGCCTCGGTCACCGTCGAGGGGGCCGTGGTCGGTCGAATCGACCGCGGCATTTGTGCGTTGGTAGGGGTGGGGCGAGAGGACGACGAGTCGGACGCGAAAGCATTGGCGGACAAGATCGTGGGCCTTCGCATCTTTCATGACGAGCAAGACGATACCCAGAAGATGAACCTGGGCGTGCTCGAAGTGGGCGGTGCCATCCTGGCCATTTCACAATTCACGTTGTTCGGCGACGTGCGCAGAGGCAAGCGGCCGAGCTTTACCGAGGCGCTCGAGCCGACGCGCGCGGAAGCCTTGTTCGATCGGTTTTGCGCGGAGTGCCGTGCTCGCGGCGCGCGGGTCGAGACCGGACGCTTTCGCACACAGATGCAGGTCGCGCTCGAAAACGACGGTCCGGTCACGATTTTGATCGACAGCAAACGAGCATTTTGAGCGTGCGTTCTCGCGCTTTCAACGCGCCACTCTGGCTTCGTTCCGGCGCGCTATCGGTTGCTTTCGCGTGCTGGTCGACGACGTTACGAGCTGAACCAGAGACCGAGGTCATGGTGGAGGGGCACAAAAGCACGCGGCCCATGCGTGAGCCAACCTTGGCGGCCACCCGCGTCGATCCACGCGAGTTGTCTCGACCGGGTGCGAACGCGGCCGCAGTCTTGAGTCGCGTCCCCGGCGTGCAGGTTTCGGAAGCGGGCGGCGCTTCGGATCTGTCCACGGCTTCGGTGCGAGGTGCAACCAGCGCACAGACGCCGGTGTATTTGGCGGGCGTGCGCTTGAATGACGACGTGACGGGGACGGCTGACTTATCGCTGATCCCGCTCTGGATGTTGGGGCGCGCCGAGGTGTACCGCGGCAACGCCCCGGCCGACGCTGACCGGCTCGGCATTGGAGGCGCGATCTACTTCGAACCGCGCATGCCGCGTCAGAATCGGCTGCGCGGGGGCGCTCAACTCGGGAGCTTCGGACAGCGCGCGGGTTGGTTGGGCGCCGAAGTGGCGCGCGCAGGCGACGCCGCACTGATTGCGTTCCGCGCGGCGAGTGCAGACAACGACTATCCGTACTTGGACAACGCCGGAACCTCGAGCGAAAAAGACGATGTGGTTCGGACTCGGCCCAACGCAGACGCCAGCGAACGCGACGCGTGGGCAATTGGACGGACTGCGTTGGGCAAGCCGCGGGCGCGTTTGACCACGGTCTTCAACGCCTTCCAGCGTGAGCAAGGCGTGACCGGTTTGGCGGCAGTGCCGGCATTGGCGGCACGCGCCGAAACCGCTCGCCTACTCGCCGGGCTCACCGCCGAAGTCCCGTGCGGCTCGCGGCCTGGCTGCGAGCTAGTGCTGACGAGCCAGGCCATCACCTCGCGCACGCGCCTGACCGACCCCGATCACGAGCTCGGCCTGCTTGCGGAGCGCTTGGACTCGCAGGGGACTCGTTTTGCGGAGAGCGCGCGCGTGTGGCTCAAAGGCGGGCCAATTCGCGCACTTTTTGGGGCGAATTACGAACTCGAGCAGCTCGCGCAAGACGGCGCGAGCGCGCTGCGCGCCAGGCGCAACACGGGTTCCGCGCGTGTCGCGCTGTTCGCCACCTTGAATGGCCAGACCGAACTCTCGGCGCTCACGGTAGTCACTTGCGACGCAACCGACGGACCGCAACAGAGTCAGGGCTGCGCCGACCTCACTCCAGAATTCAGACTCGGCGCACGCAAGCGCTGGGGCGCATTCGAGCTCCGTAGCAATTTTGGTCATTATGTCCGGGTGCCCACGTTGGGTGAGTTGTACGGGCTGTCCGCGGTGGTGCGGGGCAGTGCCGCGCTGGTTCCGGAGCAAGGATTGGCCTGGGATTTGGGGGCGCGCTGGGAGGCCATGCTCGGGCCGGTGTGGGCATATCTCGACGCCTTCGGCTTTGCGCGCCGAGTCAGCGACCTGATCGCGTATCGCCGGTCTTCGCTGGGCGCAGTCACGCCGTACAACGTCGGCAGCGCACGTATTCTCGGCGCCGAGTTCGAAGCGGGCGCACAGTTCGCGCAGCACGCGCGCGCGTCCCTGGCTTTGACCTTGCTCGATCCGCGCGACACGACGCCCGGGCGCACTCTGGCGAACGACCTGATTCCGCATCAGTCGCGCGTCGTGGGCAGTCTCTATGCAGAGGGTTTCGTGAGCCCCAAAGCTTCTCCGCTGAGCCGCGCGGGCCTGGATGGTCGCTTGAGTCACCGTGCATCGCGCTTGGCCGATCCGGCGGGGCTGCTCGTATTGCCGGCGTCCACGACGCTCGATTTGGGCGCCACGCTGCGCTTCGGCCGCGAGAAAGAGCTCTCTGTGCGAGCAGCCGTCGACGACGTATTCGACGCTCGTCACTTCGATTTCATTGGTTACCCCGTGCCCGGCCGCAGCTTTCACTGTTCGGCAGAAGCGGTGTGGTGAGCGAACGCTGAACACGCGCTCCGCGCCTTGCCTGAATTTTGCGGGTCTTCTGCGCTCCGTGATACAGCCTGGGACGTGAGATTTCGGGCCACAAAGTGGGTTTTTGGGGCGCTCGCGCTGGGCTGTGCGTTAGCGGCGCTGGCGCCGGTTGCCAAGGCCGGCACCGGACACGAGCTCCCCTCGCGCTTCCTGGGCGCCCCCTTTTCGTTGATGTCTCTGACGGTTGGTTACCCGAATGACGGTTTCCAGCTGCGGGCCAAGAAACTCAAAAATTCCGACAGTTTGAAGGTCAAGGACAGCAGCAAGGACAACATCTTCGCCCACCCTGCATTGGTCCTGATGTTGGAGCGCAGCGCCCGTGAAGTGGCGCGCGAAGGCAAGGGAGCGTTGATGGTGGTCGGCGATCTCTCGCGTCGTGACGGTGGACCGCTCGCTGGGCACGTGAGTCATCAAAGCGGCCGCGATGCGGACGTCGGTTTCTACCTGCGCGATTCTGCCGGGCATCCCATCGTGCGCGAGCACTTCATGCCCTTCGAGCCGAACGGACACTCACGCTGGGAGTCGGGTGTGTACTTCGACGACTATCGCAATTGGTTGCTGCTTCGAGCTTGGGTGACCGACAGCCGCGCCGGGCTGGTGCACATCTTCGTCTCCAGCGGGCTGCGCTGGCGATTGATTGAATACGGTCGCAAAGATCCGCGTTTTGCCCGCTACGTCGACGACGTGGCGTTGCTCTTGAAGCAGCCCGCCGGGCGCAGTGTGCACGACGAT
>Ga0247766_1000139_pt1 | contig 15412 bp, 14 predicted proteins | sample UWRJL223509R6_FD_179946 | JGI IMG/M metagenome (GOLD analysis project Ga0247766, IMG submission 179946) | Plant litter microbial communities from Arlington Agricultural Research Station in Wisconsin, United States - UWRJ-L223-509R-6 | ecosystem: Environmental > Terrestrial > Plant litter >... | reverse complement strand
GCAGCGTTTGACCGCGCGAACTTCGGCCAATTGCGCGACTACGACAAGGTCGAGAGCACGGATGACGACTGGGCGCTGATCTCCTATCGACGCGTGGGTGGCCTCAAACGCGTGCGCCACTATCATGGTGACAATGCCGCTCCAGCCACCCTGGGCGCGCTGGAGGACGAGTTCGACCGCATCGTCGATAGCGGGCGATTCGTGGGCGTGCCCTCCGTCAGCGCCACGCCAACGGCGCCCACGCCGGTAGTTCCGGTGCCAGTACCCGTGGAGGGCGCTCCAGGCCCATCCGCCAAGGCGCCCCGCCCGAGCGAAAACGCCGGTCCCCCCGACGAGACGGCTGCCGACCCCGACAACCATCCGTGAAAACTGCCGGTTGCGGGGCCTGTTGCCGGCGAGGTGTCGGTAAACCTGCCGCATTTTTTGCAATTCGGCCCGCCGCTCGAGAGCTCGCTGCGTTCACAAGCGAACGACGTCATTGCATTATTGAAACACCCAAGGGGTGATTCAGCGCTAACCCCTTGTAATTGGGTTGGCCCGGGATGTGCTTACTGAAGGCGTCGTCTGGAAACAAACTGAATGCGCGGCGTTATCACTACCCGTCACTTGGTCACCCACGCGCCGCTAATCGTGCGGTTGTTTGGCGTTCGCGCTTATTTCAAATGCGTCGCCTGCGTGCTCCGGAAGGGCGGTCGCGCCACCTTCTTGGACGCGGTTTCGCACTGACAAGCGCCGGCTAGGGCTGGTTGTTCCCGCCACCTCGAGGCAGCGGGGACGTTGCCCACGAAAGCTGCGCATGACACATATGGCGCCCGTAACGTGAGCAGCAAAGGTCGCCCCTATCGAAGCTTCGTCCACGCGGGCTTCGAGATTTTGGTCGGCAAAGCTGCGAGTGACAACGACCATCTGACGTTCAACGTCGCCCAACCGCACGATCTGTGGCTGCACGTGGCGGGCGGCACACCGGGCAGCCACGTGGTGATCCGCAATCCGGATAAGGGCGTCGTGCCGGAAGACGTGACTCGCTGCGCGGCCACACTGGCCGCGTGGTATTCCAAAGCGCGCAACGCCGCGCGCGTCGAGGTTCACTTGTGCCGCGCCGGAGACGTGAAGAAAGCGCGCGGCGCGCCGGCGGGTCAGGTGCAGATCGCGCGCTACAAATCGGTCAAGGTGTCGCCCGCGCCATTCGCTGGCGACACCGGTGCAGAACCCGAAGCAGACTGACGTGCACCAACGCCCGGAGCACGAGCTCAGGTTGGCAGCTTGGATTTTGCGATGTTCTTCGTGTTCTTGAGCAGCGCGAGGTCGTGCTCGAACTTGGCTTTGACGGTCTTGAAGGTATCGAGCGTCGCCGTGTCGAATGCCGCCAAATCAGCGGCCAGCGCTTTTTGCTGAGCCGCCACCGGTTTGAGCGCCGCCTGAAAAGCGGCTTTCTGCTTGGCGTTCGCCTTCGCTGATTTGGGGCCCAACTCGTTGATGGCCTTGTTGACCTCGGCGAGTTCGAGCTTGGCCGCAGATTTGAAGGCGCCTCGCGCGACCGTCAGAGCTGCATCCGCGCTCTTGGATTGTTCATCTGCGCTGGCTTGTGCCTTGGTGTTGCACTCGTCGAGCTTGGCCTTGATGTCCGCAGCCTCCGTCTTCGATTGGTCGAACTGCTTTTGCAGCTCATCCAATTTTTGCTGGGCAGCTTGCTTGGCCTTGCTGGCTTGATCGTCGGCCTGCTGCTGGACGGCTGCGACTTTCTTTTTGATTTCCTCCTCGTTTCCACAAGCAACGAGCATCAGCGGCACGATCAACAGAGCGCTACGCATGGTTCTCACGGTAGGAGATGTGATTGCGATCTTCAACCAGAGCGATTCAGCCACCCACAGTGTGCGCGAGAAAAATTGCGGCTCAGCTTCAGCGCGGGTGTGTGCGAATGGCCGGAAATATCGAACAATCCGCGATCCGGCCACGCAGACGATCGACCGCTCGATTCAGTTTGCGCGCCGCCAGAAGCTTGCAATCGAAACTGCCACGAACCAAACCAGGCCAATACTGAAGTGACCGGCGATCAGATGCGCCCGCTGGGTGCTGGGGCAATGAACCAAAAGGATTAAGCTCGAGAGCACGGCAACCAACCCGGCCGCTGAAGCCAACACTCGGTGTGGAACTCTTTCGTCACGGTCGAACGCGTACAGCAGCGCAAATGACGGCGCAGCCAGGGCGCTACCGTAGCCGAAGCAGGCCAGTGAGCGGAGCGCGAAACCGCTGCTCGAAAAATCCTCGGCACCGGCACGCGCCTCGGGGGCGAACAAGAGCATACAAGGCAACGTCCAGGCGACCAGCGCGAGCAGTGTGCGCAGTCGAGCCGCGGCTCGTTCGAGCGGCCAAGGGCGAAGCGAGCTGCGAGTGATCAACGCGAGCACGATGAGCAACAGCAGTCCCGCGAGCAGGCGACTCGTCCCCAGTTCGTGGACAACCACACGTTTCCTCTGCAACTCGTAAGCGATCAGGGCCGTGGCCAAAGTGAGGCAGAGCGCCCAACGCACACGCGTCGAACGACTGCGCAAGAATGCGCGGAGGCCGTGTTCACGCGCGAGCAGAGACTCGGTGGCGACGAGCTGCAAAGTCATGTCGCCGGGCGTGCGTGGTACGGCACCCAAGTGACGGCCGAGACGTGCTGCATCGCCGAATAGCTCGCTGCAGTGCGAGCACTGCATCAAGTGCTCGTCCACAGCGGCGCCAGAGGGCACGCCTCCGGTCACGAATTCTTGGCGAATCTCTGGGCAGTCCACGACCTTCGACGTGGTATGCCGGTAGCGGCGGCGCGGTTACTGTTACGGGGACGTCCAGCGCTCGGACGCGCTTCGAAGCGCGCCCCTTCCTCCCCAGGCCATGCCGCGGAAAAGCGGGAAAATTCAGCGTTTTTTCGTGGGCGTCTTCTTGCTGGGGGCGGCCGGCGGCGGCGTGGCTTTCTTGGCTGCCTTCTTGGCGGGCGCGCTCGGGGCTGGCGTAGCAGCCACGGCTTTCTTGGCGGGCGCTTTCTTCGCCGGTGCTTTCTTTGCCGGTGCGGCAGCTTTGGCGGCCGCCTTCTTCGCCGCCTTCTTGGGGGGCGCGGGGGAAGCTGCCGGTTCGACTGCAGCGGGCGACTTGGGCGCCCATAGGCCAAGCGTCGCGCCCTGGGGATCTACGAAGATGCCGATCGAACCCATGTCACCGACCTCTTGATACTCGAGCATGGCCTTGCCGCCGGCTTTCAAGGCTTTGGCCATAGTCGCCTTCACGTCGTCCACCTGCACGTACGGTAGCCACGCTGTCGGTTGGTCGGGCGCCGCCTTCTTTTGCAGGCCACCGCCCACACCGCCGCTGACGTCGATCATCGTGTACGCCATTGCAGGCAGATCGCTGAGCTTCCAGGCGAAGACCGAGGCGTAGAACTTCTTTGCCTTCTTGACGTCATCCGTACTGAGCTCGACGTGGGCGAATGGATTGGGCATATGGGCTCCTTGATTCCGCGGGAAAATAGCGGGACCCGCGCGTGCCGGCAATCTCTCACGAGCCGAATGAGCGAGCAAGACAGGCTCGCGCGGCGCCGCCCCTCGCGCTCATGCGAGCCGTGCGGCGCCACGCAAGGTCATCTAGCTGACTCAGCGACTCAGGTATGCGAGCAGCCCTAGCAACGCCACCGGCAACAGCATCCACAGCATCGGCGGAGCGGGATGCGTCTTTGGAGCTGCTTTCGGCTCGGTTGCTTCAACGGGTGCCGAGGACGCGTTCAAATCTTCAGTCGACATGGTAAATATTTCCACTTCTGCCTGCGTGAGGCAGCCAAAGGCCAATCAAACCAGGGTGTTCGTGCGAACTCAGGCCCTGGGAGGCTCTTCGGAATTCATGCGCGGAATGCGGCGTTGACCGTGAAAATGCCCGATGGACGCGCGCGCTGAATCGGTTGGCCCTGGCGCGCTGAACGCTGGCACGAAAAAGCGCGGCCACGCGACGCTCGGCTCGGGGAACCAGGGCAGGCGCGCAAGGACTGGCGCGGGCGCGACTCGCAGCGAGGGCTCGGCGCGCACGGCGTGCGTCTCGATGCTCTGCACGCGCTCGGCGACGAGACGCGCGACCGAGGCGCTCGGTCGTACCGCCGGCGTCAGCACACGCTGCTGGGCAACGAGGCCGAGCAGCGTGATCAGAATCACGAACGCACGCAGCCAACACGCGCGCAACCAGGACGCGTGCGGTCGTCGGGCGACCACCCGGCGGGCTCGGTTGGGGCGCGAAATGCTCGTGCTCACCTGGGATACGAAGCACATCCTTCCAGATCGCGCAAACGGCAGCCAATTTTGCCCGCGCGCGACGCGGGAGCGACGGTGTAGGCTAGTCGTGGATGGCCCGCGATACGCACCGAGGCTTGCTGCTGATCGGCGCGCTGAAGCTAGTCAAAGCCCTCGGCCTGTTCATCGTCGGTTTCGGGTTGCTGTCGCTGCTCCATCGAAACGCGGCCGAGGTCGTCGGCCACGTCGTCGGCTTCTTTCGCCTCGATGTCCACGCGCGCCTGATCGACGAGCTACTGTCGAAGATCGCGGGCATCGATCACCGGACCATGCGCCGCTTGGGCGTCGGCACCTTGCTGTACGCGATCGTGTTCGCGGTGGAGGGCGTCGGGCTGCTGCTCGGAAAGACTTGGGCCGAATACATGACCACGGGGGTGACGGTTTCGTTCTTGCCCATCGAGGTTTATGAACTCGTCGAGCATCCCAGCGTGACGAAGGCGCTGCTCGTGCTGATCAATGTCGCGGTGGTGCTCTATCTCGTGCGTCAAATTCGCCGTCGACGCGCTGAGCAACGTTTTGTCGCACAAACACGCCCCACTGCATCGTCCTCGTGACGGTAGAACTAAAATTTTCCGACCAGGCCGGGGTGTCACCTAGTTCACCTTGTGCGCTGATGGCGACAGCGCTAATCACGAACGAACTTCGATGCGCACAATCACAGCTTTCTTCCTCCTAGTGTGTGTGAGTTGCGGTTCGAGTAGCACGCCGAAGGCGGAGCACCCGGAAGTCGCTTCGAATGATCCGTCGGCCTCGTCGACGGGCACCAAGAAAACTGGGCGTGCGCTGCCTGACCATTGCGCGCGCGGCAAGCGCGAGTGTGTGCCGCCCCCTGGTTGGGTAAAGCGCCTTTGCGAAGACGTCTATCCGGACGTCGCCCTGAACATGTTCAAACCCGGCACGCGCTGGAAGCGGCTGTATATGCTGGCACGCGCCGAGCCGTTCAATGCCTCTGGCGGCGCGTCCTTGCTCGGTGACAAACTCGAGCGCGGCGAAGAGGTCATCGCTCTCAAGCGCCGTGACAACAACGGCGAAATGCAAGTCGGTGACAACGCCGGCTACGACGTGTTGCGCTGGAATGGAGCGTGCGCGACCATTCACGACGGCGATTTCACCCGCGATCCGCCGCGCGAGATCGTGCATTCCAAGATCGAATGGCGTCGCCTGGGGCTGGATTTGCGCAAAGCGCTGGAAGAGCAGCCCACCATCTCGCAAGCTCAAACCAAGCGGCGCAAGGCCTGCCACGGCTTCAGCATTGGCGAGGTCACCAAAGACTGCGAGGTCTACGACCGCGCGTTTTCGGATGAGATCATTCGCTATGTGCGGTCGGGCGGGACCTTCCCTACCCCATCGCGTTTGCCGTAGCGGCCTAACCGTTCGTCGCGGTGCGAGCTCAGCCGACGTGTTTGGACAACGCGCAAGCGTCGTACATGCCACGATAGAAGCGCGGCATGCGTCCCACCACGTGAAAGCCGCATTTGAGAAATAGCTCGAGCGCAGCCACGTTCGACTGCGCGGTGTGAAGCTTGATTTCCGAGAGCCCTGCGCGCACTACCGTGAGTTCGACATGTGCCAGCAGGGCGCGACCGACCCCGACACCGCGTGCGTCTTCGTCCACGGCGATGGCGCACAAATCGGCCCTATCCGGGTGTGTCGGGTGAACCGTGGCAAAGCCAACCAGTTTACTCCCGCTCCAAGCTACCCAGGTCGTCCCGCGCTGAACGAGCCGCTGCATGGTCGCAGCCGCATGCCCGTCGTACTCGGTGAATGCCTGCGCTGCGAGCCGGCAAATGCTCGGGTCGTCAGCACTTCGCCGCTTTTGGATCAGAAGCGAAGCTTGCTCGGCAACACGCACCCGACAAGCTTAGCTTGCCGCGCTCACGGCCGCACGTCGAGGCAGTATCAGCGCGCCTTGCGACGGGCGGGCGTACTACTCGATACAGAAGTCGCACTCGGTGGCGCGGCTGCGCTCGGCAAGGTCAGCTTCGCCGCGGCGCTCGGTGCAAGCGCCGGCGGAACCGCAATTGGCCGCGGGATGTTCAAGTCGACCATGCTCGCGGCTGGCGCGCTCGCGACACTTGGTGGCTGGCCCGGAGCGCGCGCCAAAACCAGCCCCAAAGCCAGAGCGACGACGGTGAAGCTGGCGGCGATCAGCAGCGGCTTACGCATGCGTGGCGGGGGCACGCTCCGCGCGAGCAAGGGACGCAGCGTCGGCATCATGCTGCGTCGGGCGGGTGCGGGCTCCGACTCAGTCCGAGCGGGGCGCGCGTTGACGGCGATCGCCCGTAACGACTTGACGCTGCTCTTGGATGTTCCGCCCCCCGGTTCCCCTGCCCCGGCGTCGACCACGATTTCGGCGCGACGAATGGCTTCGCGCTTTTTCTGGCCGCGATCGCCCACGGTGTCGGCCATGAACGTGCGCAGCTGCGCCTCGAAGCCGAGCTCGAAGGCCTGGGGCACCCCTCGCTCCAAGGCCAAGCGCATTTCTTCGGCGCTCGGCCAGCGACGAGCAGGGTCTTTCTCGAGCGCTTTCATGACCACTGCTTCGAGCGTGCGCGAATAGCTCGTCTTGAGGACCGAGGGGCGCGTCGGAGGTTCATCGCTGAGAAGATTGCGCAGCGTGGCCGAAGAATCCTTACCTTGAAAGGGATGCCGGCCGGTGGTGAGCACATAGAGAGACACCCCGGCGGCGAACAAATCCGTGCGCGGATCGACGGCTGCACCGCGCACTTGTTCGGGCGCAGCATACCCAAGGCTGCGCTCGATCCGATTTTCAGGCCCGAGCGTTCGATCTTGACGCTTGGCTCGCGCAATACCGAAGTCGACGAGCTTGGCGATGCCGGAATAACTGATCAGGATGTTGTCCGGCGATACATCGCGGTGCACCACCGGAGCTCGCTTGCCCGCTTCGTCACAGTGCTCGTGTGCAGCTTGCAGACCGCGCAAGGCTTGGCCAATCAGGTTCACTGCGACCAATAGCGGTACGCCGCCGCTCAACTCGGCGCTCTCGATCACCTGACTGAGCGTTTCGCCGTCCACCCATTCCATCACCGCGTACAGCGTCCCCTTCTGCTCGTCGAGCTCCAGGGTCTGCGCGACGTTGGAGTGCTGGATCAATGCGGCAACGCGCACATCTTGGAGCAAGCGCTGCTCCATTTCTTGCGAGTCACCAGGCGCTGGAAGCAGCGTCTTGATGGCGACGAGTTTGTTGAAGCCGCGCGCGCCACGCAGGCGAGCAGCCCAGACTTGGCCCAAGCCCCCTCGCGCCACCGGCATGAGCAGCTCGTAGCGACCTAGCTTTTGGCCTGTGTGTAGGCGAATCGGATCACGGAACACGATGCATTCTCACCGGGGCGAGCCTTCAGTACGGCGCGTTCGAAGAGACCATTAGTGTCGATCTGGCGGTGATTTCTCGGACAATCGGCGGAGGAGCCAATGCTTCGACTTCGTTTCAGGCGGGGCTGACACAGGTCCGCCAGAACAAATGCCCCGATTTGCCGATAAAAAACCGGTTCCCGAACCGGCCCAGACAAAACGCGAGAAGCTGCCCGATGTCGGACAGCTTCTCACCCTCGGCACGGTTGTATGTCAGCGGCGATCAGATGACCGGCTTCATCGCAGTCATATAAGCGCGGAGGACGGTGCCGATCTGCTCGACGGGGTGATTGCGAATCTCGGCGTCGACGCGCACGAGTTCGCGGTTCGACACCGCGTTGTCCTTGAGCTCCAGCCCCTTGCCGACCACGTCCGTGTCGACCTTGAGCATGAACTCGCGCAGCAGCGGGCGACAGGCGTTGTCGAACAAGTAGCAACCGTACTCCGCCGTGTCGGAGATCACCTTGTTCATCTCGTATAGCTTCTTGCGCGAGATCAGGTTGGCGATCAGGGGAGTTTCGTGAAGTGACTCGTAGTAGGCGCTCTCGGCCTTGATGCCGGCGTCCGTCATGGTCTCGAAGGCGAGTTCGACGCCCGCCTTGACCATCGCCACCATCAAGATCCCCTTGTCGAAGTACTCTTGTTCGCTGATCGTCACGTCGCTCGGCGCGGTCTGCTCGAAGGGTGTCTTGCCGGTGGCTTCGCGCCAGGCGAGCAGGTCTTTGTCGCCCGCTTTCCAGTCGGTCATCATGCCGCTCGAGAATTTGCCGCTGATGATGTCGTCTTGGTGCTTCTGGTAGAGCGGCGCCATGATCTTCTTCAGCTCGAGCGAGAGAGCATGCGCCTTGAGCTTCGCCGGGTTGCTCAAGCGATCCATCATGCCGGTGATGCCGCCGAACTTGAGCGCTTCGGTCACGGTTTCCCAGCCGAATTGGATGAATTTGGCCGCGTAGCCCTTGTCGATGCCCTTTTCGACCATCTTGTCGAAACAGAGCAACGAGCCCGTCTGCAGCATGCCACACAGGATGGTTTGCTCGCCCATCAAGTCGCTCTTCACTTCGGCGACGAAGGAGCTCGCGAGCACACCTGCGCGGTCACCACCGGTGCCAGAGGCCAAAGCTTTGGCAACCGCCCAACCCTTGCGCTCCGGATCGTTCTCCGGGTGCACGGCGATCAGCGTCGGGATACCGAAACCGCGCGTGTATTCCACACGCACTTCCGACCCCGGGCCTTTGGGCGCCATCATCACCACGGTGATGTCCTTGCGGATCTGCATGCCCTCTTCGACGATGTTGAAGCCGTGCGAGTACCAGAGCGAGGCGCCCTTCTTCATCAACGGCAAGAGCGCGCCGACCACCGGCGTGTGTTGCTTGTCCGGGGTCAGATTGCCCACGACGTCGGCCGTCGGGATTAGCTCCTCGTAGGTGCCAACCTTGAAGCCGTTCTCGGTCGCGTTGCGGTAGCTCGCACGCTTCTCGGCGATCGCTTCCTTGCGCAGCGCGTAGCTGACATCGAGCCCGCTGTCGCGCAGGTTCAAACCTTGATTGAGGCCCTGCGCGCCAGCGCCGACGATGACGATCTTCTTGCCGCGGAGAACGCCGACACCGTCGGTGAACTCGCTCTTGTCCATGAAGCGACACACGCCAAGCTGTTTGAGAGCCTCGCGAAACGGCAGTGAATTGAAGTAACTCATCGGCACAAACCTCGGTGTTCCTGAACGAAAGTGGGCCGGGAACATTGTCCGCCAGCCGCCACCTGTCAACGGTTGCGGGGGGATTCTGAGCTGCGCCCGGCGGAGCGAATCTTGTGTGTTATGAAATCGCGGTGATTTCCTTCGATGGTGCCACGATTGGCCCCGCCAGCCAGCCCATTTTCCGTGATTTTTCGTGGAACGTCGAGCCTTTGCAGTCCTGGGTCATTACCGGTGAGAACGGCAGCGGGAAGAGCGCGATTGCTCAGGCGCTCGCCGGCGGGCTCGACGTCGCTTCGCGCAGCGCGTCAAGCGGCGCTGGAAATGTGCTGCCTGACCCGGCGAGCGTGGCGCTGATTTCGTTCGAGCGGCAGCGCGACATCGTATTCGACGAGCGCTACCACGACGATGGCGAGTTCGTGGAAGGTGGAGTCGACCCAGGGACGCAGGCTCGCGATTTCATCCTGCGACGCAAGCGCGGGGTGCTGACCACCGCAGCGACACCACTGCTGCCCGCGCGACTCGACGAGCTGGCGCGTCGTCTGGGCATCGAACACGTGCTCGGGCGCGGCCTGAAGTATTTGTCGACTGGCGAGATCCGCAAGGTGCTGCTGTGCCGCGAGTTGCTGCGTGAGCCGGCATGGCTCGTGTTCGACGAACCGTACGAGGGTCTCGATAGCGCCACACGGCTGGTGCTCTCGGCGGAGCTCGATCGACTCGTGAACGCTTCGCGCACGGACGCATCCGCGACGCGCGTCCTGATCATCACGGACCGCTACGAGCACGTGCCCGAAGGCACGACCCACGTGCTTCACATCGAAGCTCGCCGAATCGCCTTCGCCGGGCCGCGCGCTGACTTCGAAGCCCGCGGGATTCCCCAAGAGCTACGTGGGCTGGCTACGGAAGAAGCAGCGTCCCTCGGGCAGTCACTCGCCGAAACGCTGGCAGAGCGCGCTGCAGCCAGGCCACCCGCTGCGCTGAGTGATGCGCCAAGCGCACCTCTCGTGCTCATGCGCAATGTGACGGTATCGTACGCCGAGCGGCGCGTACTCGACGGCTTGAACCTCGAGATCACCCGCGGTCAGCATACCCTGGTCCGCGGCCCGAACGGCTGCGGCAAGACCACGCTGCTCAATTTGATCAACGGCGATAACCCTCAGGTGTACGCGAACGACGTCACCATCTGCGGCATGAAGCGTGGCTCGGGGGAATCGGTGTGGGACGTCAAGAAGCAGCTCGGTCAGGTCTCGTATGCACTGCATGTCGAATACGCCTATCGCTGCACGGCAAACCTGATCGAGTGCGTTTTGTCGGGCTTTTACGATTCGATCGGCCTGTACCAAGAGCCCGGCTACGCCGAAATTCATGCGGCCGAGCGCTGGCTTTCGGTCGTCGGACTGCTCGACGAGCGAGCACGACCGTTCACCCAGCTTTCCTACGGCGAGCAGCGCGTCGCACTCATTCTGCGCGCCGTGATCAAGCAGCCGCCGCTGTTGATCTTGGACGAGCCCTGTCACGGACTCGATCCGCGGCATCGCAGTGAAGTACTGACGATCGCCGACTACATCGGTCGCCACACGGACTCGACCCTGCTCTACGTCACTCACGACCCTGAAGAAGTGCTCGGCTGCACGCGCCAAGTCTTCGAGTTCGACGCAAGCAGCGGGTGGACCCTACGCCGCGCCTAGCGGAGTGCCTCAGGTCGCCGGAAACGGCTGCGCTCGCGGGACGAGTGACTCTCGGTCGCGCAACGCTTGTTCGTAGAGCGCATTTTCACGCTCCTTGTGGCTGGTGCTGAAACGCACGGCTAGCGCGCAAATCGAGCTAACCAGCACACATATCCCGAGGGTGGAGAAGCAGGCTTGGACGCTGCCCACGCCCTTCAGCAGAAAGCCCGCGGCGACCGCGCCCACGTTGCCACCGGCGCCGATGATGCCGGCCACGCCACCGAGCGACTTGCGATCGATGAAGGGCACGAGCGCGTAGGTTGCACCGCAAGCCATGTGCGTGAACAAGCCGAACGTGATCATCGCGCTGATGGCCGTGGCCGCGGAGCTGGTCTGCGAGAACCAGAGCAAGCCGAGCCCTTCGCCCACCATCAGCGCAAAGAGCAGCAGGGTGCGCGCGTCCAGCCCGCGCGCGCGCGCTACGCGGTCGGAAAAGATACCACCGAGCGCACGCGCGAACAGCGCCAGTAAACCGAACGACCCCGCGGCCATGCCCGCCGACTGCAGGTCGAGCTTGAAGCGATCGACGTAGTAGCTGGCGGCCACGTTGTGCACGAACAGTTCGATGCCGAAGCACGCTCCGTAGGTGACGAACAACATCCACACCCGGTAGTTGGCCATGGCCGCTTTGAATACCTGCCAGCCCCCCTTCTTGCCGCTCTCGATCTCGATGCCTGCATTGCGCAGTTCAGCGTAGTTTCCCTGAGGGCAGTCCTGAGTGAGCCTCCAGTACATCACGCCCACGATCACCATGAGGGTCGAGGGCACGATCATCGCCATTCGCCAACCCAAGCTCTTCTCGACGCCCAGCGAGAGCAGCGCCGCCAGCACCCAGGGCATCACTGATTGGGTGACGCCGCCACCCGAGTTGCCCCAGCCAGCGCTGGCCGCGTTCGCCGTACCGACCACATTCGGCGCGAACATGACCGAGGTGTGATACTGCGTGATCACGAAGCTTGCGCCGATCGCGCCGATCAACAAGCGGAAGAACAAGAATGCGGCGTAGCTCTTCGCGAACGCAATGCCGAGCACGGGCAAGGCGCCCAAGATCAGCAGCGCCGAATAGGTGCGGCGAGGACCATATTTATCCGTCAGCGGGCCGATCATGAGCCGAATCAAGATCGTGATCCCGACGGCGGCGATGTTGATATTCGCGATTTGGTCCTTACTCAAGCCGAACTCGGCCTTGATCACCGGCATCAGTGGCGCCAGCGAAAACCACGCGAAAAAGCAGACGAAGAAGGCGAGCCAGCTCATGTGGAAGGCGCGCATCGCCGGCGTGGAGAACGAGAACAGGTGAATGCGCGTGGCCTTGGCGGCACCGGGGGTCATGACGCGCCTCGCAGATCGACCATGATTTGGCCACCGTCACTCACGCGCGCGGGATAGGTCTGGAGCGCGCAGTCACCGTTTTCGGCCCGCCCCGTGCTCAGATCGAACTTGAGTGAATGGAGCGGGCAGATCAGCGTGCCCGAGCCGAGCAAGCCATCCGCCAGGGGGCCGCGCTTGTGTGGGCACTCCGCTTGAGTCGCAAACACGCCGCCGTCGCGTCCTCGGAAGACTGCGATCTGGGCCGGCCCGACTTGGAAGCTCCGACCTTCACCCTCGGGAATTGCAGTGATGGGACCCAATGTGACTTCCATCTTCACACCTCCTTCATTGAACGATCGGCAAAAGTTTGGCGAATTGGTTGGCGGTCGCCGGAGTGGTGGCCTCCTGCCAAGGATCGAAATAAGCGTCGACCGATCGCTGCATCGCCTGATCCAGGCGCTCCGCGATACCCTCGCTGTCTTCGACGACGACGGCGCGGATCTTGTCGATGCCGACGCGCGGAACGAACGCATACGTGCGTTCCAAATAGCGCGCGCTCTCTCGATAATATTGCAAGAAGCGCCCGGAGAGCTTGAGCACGGCTTCGTGCGTATCGACGACGCACAGCAAGTCTCCCTTGCGCACGTGAGCGCCCGCTGCGCCGCCCACGTAAATCTCCCACTTTCCGCCCTCCACGGCGACCGCGCCCACGTCCTTGACCAAGGCCTCGGAGCAGTTCCGCGGGCAGCCAGCCGTGGCGAGCTTCAGCTTTCCGGGCGCGTCTAGCCCCTGAAAGCGTGCTTCGATTTGCTGGGCGAGCCCCATACTGTTGCCGAGACCGAAACGGCAATATTCCGTTCCGATGCAGCTCTTGCAGGTACGGTAGCGCTTGCCGTACGCAAAGCCGGACGGCATGCCGAGGTCACGCCAAACGTTCGGCAAGTCCTCTCGCTTCACTCCGACCAGATCGATGCGTTGGCCGCCGGTCAACTTCAGCAGCGGCACGTCGTATTTATCCGCAACGTCGGCGATGCGTCGCAGATCGGCAGCAGAGGTCACTCCACCGGGCATCTGCGGAATGACCGTAAACGTACCGTCCTTTTGGATGTTGGCGTGGACGCGGTCGTTGATGAAGCGCGCATCACGCTCGTCCACGTACTCATCCGCCCAGAGCGTGATCAAGAGCGAAGCGAGGCCCGGTTTACTGCCGGGATCTTCTTTACCCCCGGCAAGCGCCGCGAACACGGAGGAGACCGATTTCAGCCCGAGCGAGCGGACGGCTTCAATCAGCTCCGGCTTGGTCAGAGGCACCCCAGGTACGTAAAAATTCGCCGATGGATCTTCATCCGTCGCGCCGCCGCACGCCCAGTCGATGACTTGAGAAACCAGCGTTTTGCACGCCCCACAACCCATCCCGGCGCGAGTCGATTCCATCACGGCCTTGGAGCTGCGCTTGCCCTGCTTGACGCATCCCATGATCGCGCCCTTGGTCACGCCGTTGCAGTTACAGACCTGCATATCGACTGGCATGCTATCGATCGACGCTTCTTCCGACGGCGCTCCGATGTCGAACAACAGTGAGAGCCGTTCATCGGGCACCGGCGTGTTTTGCTCGTAGGCCTGTGACAAGAAGGGAGCCTTGCGGATGTCACCCAGCAAGATCCCGCCCACCAGACGTCCGTTGCGGATGATCAGCTTCTTGTACGTGCCCTTCTTGGCCTCGGTGAATTGAACGACTTCGTCGCCTTCTTCAGTAGCCTCGGTGATGCCCATGGAGGCAACCTCGACGCCCATCACCTTCAGCTTGGTAGCGACCTTCGTACCGTGATAGGCGGCATCTGCGTCGCGACCCGTCAGGTGCGCGGCGAGCACCTTCGCCTGCTCCCAGAGCGGCGCCACCAAGCCGTAGACTTGCCCGCGATGCTGCACGCACTCACCGACCGCAAAGATCCGCGGATCATCAGTGCACAGACGATTGTCGACCACGATGCCACGCTCGACCGCCAGGCCAGCGCGCAGCGCGAGCCCGCTGTTGGCTTTGATGCCCGCGGCGATCACCACCAGATCACAGCCGAGGCGTGTGCCGTCCTTGAATTCGAGCCCGGTCACGTAGTCGTGCCCGCGTATGGCGCGTGTGTCTTTGTTGGTGTGGACCACGATGCCCAAGCCTTCGAGCGTCTTCTTCAAGATCGCCGCGGCCGGGCCGTCCAATTGCTGGCCCATGATCGAACTTCCACGCTGGATCACGTGCACGTCGAGCGAGAAGTTCTGTAGGCCGCGCGCCGCCTCGAGACCGAGCAAACCGCCGCCAATCACGACGCCGCGCTTCTTGCCCATCGCGTAGGCAGTGATCTTGCGACAGTCGTCGAGATTTCTGAAGACGAACACGCCCGGCTTTTCGTTCCCGTCCGGGAGCGTGAGACCGTCCATCGGGGGAATGAAGGGTAGGCTTCCCGTGGCGATGATCAGCCGGTCGTAGCTCTCCACTAGACCGCCCGCGGCTTCGACTTGCTGTGCGTGGCGCAGAATCCTCTCGACCTTGACGCCTGCATGCAACTTGATGCCATGCTCTTCGTACCAGGCGAGAGGGTTGAGAAAGATCTCCTCCGGCTGGTGTGAACCATTCAAGACGTCGGAAAGCAGGATTCGGTTGTAGTTGCCGTAGGGCTCCTCACCGAACATGGTGATTTCGAATTGATCCGCGCCGCCACGGGCCAAGATCTCCTCGACGGCACGCGCACCCGCCATGCCGTTGCCGATGACCACCAACTTCTGCTTGGCCATGCGCTAAATCTCCAGAATGCCCATGTCGATGACGATCGCGCCGTCGAGCCCTTCCGGTGCACCGATGCACAGCTCGAGTTCGCTTTCCGGATCGACGTCCTCGACGATCGACAGCGGCACGTGGACGGCCTCCTTGGCACCCACGGGAAAGAGACGCATGCTCTTTCCGCCCCGATTCAAAGCCAGATAGACCAGCTCGGAGGTCGCGTTGCCCG
>Ga0247766_1000138_pt1 | contig 15510 bp, 10 predicted proteins | sample UWRJL223509R6_FD_179946 | JGI IMG/M metagenome (GOLD analysis project Ga0247766, IMG submission 179946) | Plant litter microbial communities from Arlington Agricultural Research Station in Wisconsin, United States - UWRJ-L223-509R-6 | ecosystem: Environmental > Terrestrial > Plant litter >... | reverse complement strand
GGTCAGTTTGCCGCGCACTTCCGGCAGCTTGTGACGCCCGTCGTAACGCACGTCACCGGAAAAGGACGCGACGCCCCGGAGCGGCCCCGCGCGCACGAAGCGATTGACCAGCGGCAAGGGCGCGCGCAGCAGCACGTGCCCGTCGATCAGCGGCATTTCACCCTTGCGCAAACCCACGCGTAGTTGCGAGAGCCGCAACATGACGCGCCCCGGATCGTCTTCACGCAGGTTGTCGCAGCTGGGCAGCGAACCCGGCTTGGCGTCGAGATCCGCGCTGCCGAGCGCGGAGAAGCGACGCACCAAGATGTCGTTTGGCTCGTAGCGCACGCGCAGTTCGAGACGGCACAACGTGTCTTCGTCGGTCGCGACGGTACCGGGCGGTGGCGGCGGCACCCCGCGCACCACGCGGTCACGCCAAATACGCGTGCTAGTCGATCGCAACGCGACCTCGAAAGTCGGTCCTTGTTCGGCAAATACGTCGAGGTCGACTTCGCCGGTGTCGACATGAACGCCCTCGATGTCGAGCACGAAGCGCGCGTCGCCAACCGAGAGCGACGTGAACGGCGCTTGCTTGGACGGCGCGCGCGTCTTCTTGGACGGCTCGGGCAAGCGGTAGCGCAGGTTTTGCAACTGACCGTCTTTGATCACCAAGCGCGCTTTGGGTTGGTCGACTTCGACGTCGCCGGCGTCGAGCCTGCCCGCGAGCAACGAAAAGATGCGCGGCGTGACCGCAACTCGCGCGACTTCCAGCGCAGGCGTACCGCCGTCCGAAGCCGGCACCACGAGCTGGCTCACGGTCACCCTCAGCGGCAGCAATTTCAGTTCGACTCGAAAGCGCGCGGTTAGGCCCAGTTGCTCGGCCAAAATGCGCGTGGTCTCGCGCGCCGCCCAATTCTCGACCGGCGCGGACGACAGGAAAAACCCGAGCACGAACGGCAAAGCGCCGAAAAGCGCGAACAGGGCGCACACCGCACGCGCAATCATCCGCCCGAAATCGCGATTTCGGGTGGGTAGCGCGAGGACGAGCCGGCCCTGAGCCATTTACCGTCAAAGCCTAACGCGTGCGCGCCAATTGGGCTCGTTTTGCGCGTATCTGCTGAGACTTCCTCACAAAAGCACGGAAAATTAAGCCCTGCCTGGCCCGTGCTAAAGTCACGATTGTTCTTGCGCTCGCGAGCTTCGCGAATAGAAAGAGGCTCCTTTTCTGGCCGAGGATCCGATGTCGCACGAATCCGTTGCACCTGCTGCCGACCCCGCGCGCGCGATCCACGCGCTGGAGCGCGCCGTCGTCTGCGCAGAGCGTGGCGAGGCGGATCGGCCCGTGGTCCTGCTCAATCCCGGCGATCTCGCCGCGCTCGCCCCCGGCGACATCCGTCCGCACCTCGACCGCGTGATGATGGGACAATTCGCGGGTGACGGCTTGGATTCGTTGCTCGTGACCGGCGCGCTCGACTCCCTCTTGCCCGAGATCAAAGCCTTGGTCGGCTTCGGAGACGGAGAGTGGCGCCACAAGGACGTGTGGAAGCACACCAAGCAAGTCGTGACTCAAAGCGTGCAACGCATCGAGGTGCGTTACTCGGCTTTGTTCCACGACATCGGCAAAGTGCGCACGCGCTCGATCTCGCCCACCGGTGAGGTGCACTTCTTCGGTCACGCCGAGGTCGGCGCGCGCATGTTCGACAAACTCGAGCGCCGCGAACGGCTGTTCTCCGCCGACCCGACGCTGCGCGACGAAGTGCGCTTTCTGGTCTTGCATCATCTGCGCGCGAGCCAATACGACGGCAAGTGGACCGACAGCGCCGTCCGTCGCTTCGCCAAAGAAATCGGCCCCTACCTCGAGGATTTGCTGTGTCTGTCGCGCGCGGACATCACCACCAAGCGCCCCGAGAAGAAGCGCCGCGGAATCGCCCAAATCGACGAACTGGGTGAGCGCATCACCACGCTCGCCGCCGAAGACGCGGTTCAACCGCTCTTGCCCACCGGCGTCGGCAGCGAAATCATGACCGCCTTCAAACTGCCGCCGTCACGCCTGATCGGCGAAATCAAACGCGCCCTGGAGGCCGCCGTCGAATCCGGCGAAATCGAAGGTCGCCTAGAGTCCGCCGCCTACGTCGAGTTCGTCGGCCAAAACAAACAACGCTTCGGTCTGCCCTAGCGCGACTTCGAGAGGGGGGCGTTCGACGCGCTTCGTGACACCCGAAGGGGTGCGCTCCCGCATCGCACCTCAAAGGCCGTGGTGTTCCCGGCATTGAGCGCTCCCTGAGGACCGCCAAGGCGCCAAGACGCCAGGAGAGAGAGCGCCAGGAGAGGAAGAAAGAGTTGGGGTTTGCGCGGGCGTCGAGGCGGTTCATGGGGACGTCGATTGTCCACGTCGAGCGCCGCAGACCGGGTACATGGGGTGACGAATTGGACCCGGCACACACGGGTGCGATAGAGGGCGGGTCGCGTCGAGATTTGAACCCCCAAAAATCTTTTGGCGCTCTCTTCTCCTGGCGTTTTGGCGTTTTGGCGGTTAATCCCCTCTGGGAGTCGTATCTATTCGGCCGCGGCTGACGATTGCATCGAGCGCAGTTCGGTCAGAATCGCGTCCACGTTTTTCTTTGCGTCGCCGAAGAGCATCTTGCTGTTTTCTAGGAAAAACAGTGGGTTCTCTACGCCGGCGTAGCCGCTGGCCATGCTGCGTTTCATCACGATCGTGGCTTTGGACTTCCAGACTTCGAGCACGGGCATGCCGTAGATCGGGCTCGAACTGTCGGTGAGCGCACCCGGGTTCACGATGTCGTTGGCGCCGATTACGAGCACGACGTCGGTCTCGGGGAAGTCCTCGTTGATCTCTTCCATCTCGAGCACGATGTCGTACGGGACTTTGGCTTCGGCCAAGAGCACGTTCATGTGGCCCGGCAAGCGGCCGGCCACGGGGTGAATGGCGAAGCGGACCTTGACGCCTTGCTTCTTCAAGTGCGACGCAATCTCGTACACGGGGTATTGCGCGTGTGCCACGGCCATGCCGTAGCCCGGCACGATCACGACTTGCTTGGCGTCGCGCAGCAGTGCGGCGGTTTCGCTGGCGCTGATCGAGGTGACTTCACCTTGGGGTTGACCGCCCTCGCGCTTGGCCGGAGCTGCGCCTTCGTCGGCGCCGAAACCGCCGAAAATAACGCTCCAAAACGAGCGGTTCATGGCGCGGCACATGATGTAACTGAGGATTGCTCCGCTCGAGCCCACCAATGCGCCGGTGATGATCAGCAGGTCATTTTCGAGCATGAAGCCGGCTGCCGCTGCCGCCCAACCCGAGTAACTGTTGAGCATCGAGACGACCACCGGCATGTCCGCGCCGCCGATAGCCAGCACCAAGTGGACGCCGAGCACGCCGGCCACGCCCGTCATGATCAACAGCGAGCTGAGCCCCTCGTGTTCGGACGCACCCAAGAAACGCGCACCCAACCCCAGCGAGACCAGCAGCAAGAGCAAGTTGAACGCGTGGCGACCTGGAAGCAACAAGGGCTTGCTGCGCACGACCCCCTTCAGTTTGCCGAACGCGACGACCGAGCCGGTGAAGGTCAACGCCCCCACGAACACGCCCACGAACACTTCGACCGCATGAATCACGCCTTCGGCGTGGGCCATGTCCGGGTTCGTGCCCAAATAGCTGGCGATACCGACCAAAACGGCAGCCAAACCGACGAAGCTGTGTAGCGCTGCCACCAGTTCCGGCATCGACGTCATTTCGACGCGCATGGCCAACACCGCGCCGATCAAGCTGCCGACTGCGACCGCAGCCGCGAGCGCGCCGTAGCTGTGCACGTGACCGACCGCGGTGACGCCCAGCGCGAGCAGCATGCCAGCAATGCCGAACGCATTGCCGCGCCGCGCGGTCTTCTGTGTGCTGAGCCCGCCGAGGCTCAGGATGAACAGCACCCCTGCAACCAGGTACGCAATCGTAGTGAGGCTTTCAGGCATGACGATTACCGTTGAAACATGCGCAGCATGCGCGTGGTGACCCAGAAACCGCCGCAGATGTTGATCGTGGCGAGCAGCACCGCGGCGGCGCTGAGCAGCGTGACGGGCGAGGAGATCGGCCCGGAAATCTGCAGCATTCCGCCGACCAAGATGATGCCGCTGATGGCGTTGGTCACGCTCATCAGCGGTGTGTGCAGCGCGGGCGTGACGTTCCACACCACTTGCCAGCCGATGAAGCAGGCGAGCACGAACACCGTCAGGTGCGAGACGAACTCCTTGGGCGCAACGGTGCCGAGCAACGCCAGCAGCCCGAGCGCGAGCAGCGCGAACAGCGCGTCACGCAACGGGTGAGCGACCGGTTTTGGCGGCTCGGGCGGAGCGATGCTCTTGGTCGTGGGCGCGGGCGGCACGTGCACCGGCGCCGACTTGGGCGCGGGCCAGGTCAGCTTGCCCTCGTGCAGCACGATCGCGGAGCGCACCACGGCGTCTTCCATGTCGATGTGAAAGCTCTTCGCGCCGCCCATGTCGGCCAACAAATGGGTCAAATTGCTGCCGTAGAGCTGGCTGGCCGTGGGGGCGAGCCGGCTCGGCAAGTCCACGTAGCCGATCACCGTGACGCCGTGCTGGGTCACGACTTCACCCGGCCGGGTAATTGCGCAGTTGCCGCCTGCCTCCGCCGCCAAATCGACGACCACCGACCCCTGACGCATGCTTTCGACCATCGCTTCGGTGATCAGCACCGGCGCGGCCTTGCCCGGGATCAGCGCGGTGGTGATGATGATGTCGACGTCCTTGGCCTGCTTCGCGAACAGCGCCATCTCGGCCTCGATGAACTCGGGACTCATCGTCCTCGCGTAGCCGCCGCCGCCCGCTCCGTCTTCCTTGATGTTCACCTCCAGGAATTCGGCACCCATGCTTTGGATCTGCTCGCGCACTTCCGAACGGGTGTCGAACGCGCGCACGATCGCGCCCAAGCTGCGAGCGGCGCCGATCGCGGCCAGGCCCGCTACACCGGCGCCGATCACCAGCACCTTCGCCGGCGGCACTTTGCCCGCGGCGGTCATCTGACCCGTGAAGAATCTGCCGTAAAAACTGGCTGCCTCGATCACGGCGCGGTACCCGGCGATGTTCGCCATCGAGCTCAGCGCGTCCATCTTTTGCGCGCGGGTGATGCGCGGAACCTGGTCCATCGCGATCACCGTGGCGCGCCGCGCGGCGAGTCGTTCGACCAATTCACCGTTCTTGGCGGGCCAGATGAAGCTGACCAGCATGCCACCCTCGCGTAGGAGCTCGGCTTCGTGCACTCCGAGTTCTGCGTTGTGCTCGGGGGGCTGCACTTTGAGCACGAGCTCGCTGCCTTCCCACAGCTCACGAGCGCCGCTCACGATGCTCGCGCCGAGCGCCGTGTAGTCGGCGTCACTGAAGGACGCGCCCGCGCCCGCCTGACTCTCGACCTGTACCTCGAAGCCCAGCTTGAGCAGCCGGCTCACCGTGTCCGGCGTGGCGGCGACACGTCGCTCACCGGGCCTTATCTCCCTGGGAATACCGATCTTCATGCCTCTCCTCGTTGAATCAGAGAAACGCGCGATTGTGGCTCACGCTAGCACTGCCGGCGGGGTCTCGGAAAATACGACGAGCGCGGCATTTTCAGGCCGCGTCGCGATGCTCTGCTCGCGCTGCGAGCAGCTCCCCGCAAAGGCGCCTCAGCCGTGGGCGCTGGCGAGCGGCTTGAGCGTCGTTGCTTCTGGATCGTTGACCGGCGCCTGGGCTTGCCAGTCCGTACCAGTCGCCAAGACGGCACGAGCGCGGCCGGTATGTTTTGCCTGATACAGCGCCGAGTCGGCGGCGCGCATCAATTCTTCGGCCGTCGCGCCGGGAAACTGATCGGACGAAGCAATGCCGATGCTGACCGTCACTGGCACTTTACCCGCAGGGGTGACGACCGGCGACTCGCTGACCAGCTTGCACAGGCGTTGCGCCACCTGCAGCCCGACCTTGGCCTCGCACTCCGGCAACACGCAGATGAACTCTTCACCACCGAGCCGGCCCACCGTGTCGTAGGCGCGCACGCCGAGCTTCAGACGCCGAGCCGCCTCGCTCAGCACGACGTCACCCGTCGCATGCCCGAACGTGTCGTTGATCGACTTGAAGTGGTCGAGATCGGCCATCAGCACCGTGACCGGCGTGAGGCGTCGCGCCGAGCGCACCAACTCCCGTCCGAGCTGGTCCAACGTCGCAGCGCGATTGAGCAGCTGCGTGAGCGAATCATGCATGGCTTCGAAGCGCAGCGACTCGCGCGCAGCGACGAGCTGCTCTTGCAACTCGATCACCCGCTTGCCCGCGCGCAGCCGCACCTTTAGCTCGAGCGGGTTGCACGGCTTCACCAGATAGTCGTCCGCGCCCGCGTCGAGCCCCTCGATGATGTCGGACTTGTCGTCCTTGGCCGTGAGCAGCACCACGTACACGTAGGGTTCCGCTGGACCGCTACGGATGTGTCGACACACCTCGATGCCGTCCACCTTGGGCATCACCCAGTCGATGATCGCCAAACGCAGCGTGGGGTCGGCTGCAAGGGCGTTCAGGGCGGCCTCGCCATCGCGTACGGCCACCACCTCGTAACCCCAACCAGTGAGCCAGTGCTCGAGCATGGTCCGAGCAATCGGCTCGTCGTCGGCGAGCAGAATCTTCATTCTGCGCTCCGTGATTGCTTCGGCAGGCGAGTCACTACGGGGTCCTCGATGGACCTTACGGCGGCAGAACCCAGCCCCTTAATGCTCGGCGTCCGATTCCAAGCGGCCGTCGGAAAGGCAACTACGCACTGCGTAAATGCTGATTTACGTCGAAAAACCCTAGACTTGGCCGAGTTGGTCCGGACCCGGCTGGCGGACTAGTGTGAAAGGCGCGTGCTCCGCTCGTTCCGCGCCCTGCTCCTGTTTTGGACCATCCTCCTCTCCTACGGTTGGGAGTGGTTGCTTTCGTTGCTACTCAGCGAGCAGCGCTCACGCGCTCGCTTCGCGCGCGCTCATCTCCGGAATGCGCGCAGGCTCGCGCAGGGCTTTGCGCGCCTGCGCGGGGTGTTCATCAAGATGGGTCAAGTGCTGAGCGTCGTCGGCACGTTCCTGCCCAGCGCGTTCGGCGAGGCATTGGCGACTCTGCAAGACCAGGTGCCACCGCGCCCGTTCTCGGAAATCGAGGGTCGCTTGCGCGAGGCCTTCGGCGACCAGCCACTTTTGCGCTTCGCTAGCTTCGAGCGTGAGCCGTTGGCGGCGGCATCGCTCGCCCAAGTGCACCGCGCAACGACGCTCGACGGCCGTCAGATCGCGGTCAAGGTCTTGTACCCCGGAATCGAACGCTTGATCGTGCGTGATCTGGCCGTGATGCGCTCGCTGCTACCGTTCATCAAGCTGGTGGTGAAAGTCGGGCGCGTGGAGCGCGTGTTCCACGAGCTCGGCGCGATGCTCGCTCGCGAGACGGACTATCGGCACGAACGCTCGAATATGGAGCGCATTCGCAAGATGTTCGCGAACCGCGCGGACGTGATCGTGCCAGAAGTGATCGACGAACTGACCGCAGGCGGCGTCCTTTCGATGAGCTTCGAAGCCGGCGTCAAAATCAACGATCTGGAAGCCGAACTCGAGCAAGGCATCGACGCACAAGCGCTCGCGCGACTCCTCGTGGACTGTTACTTCACCATGCTGCTCGAGCACCGCGTGTTTCACGCCGATCCGCATCCGGGCAATTTCTTGGCGCGCCCCGGGCCGAAACTCGTGATCCTCGACTATGGCGCGGTCGAAGAGCTCACGCCCGCCCTCTCGAACGGCATGAAGATCGTCGTACTGGGCGTCATCACCCGCAACGACGACCAGATCTTGGCGGGTCTCGAACAAATGGGCTTCGTCGCCGAGGGCGGCGATCGCGAACTATTGAAACAGGTCGGCCGCGAGTATTTGAAGGTGCTCTCCTCGGTCAAAATCGACGACTTCAGCAAGCTCGATCGCCAAACGATGGAGAAGCTCTCTGGCTTCGAACAGATCCGCGGCCGCTTGCGCGCGGTCATGAAGAGCGTGGAGTACCCAGAAGGCTACTTTTACGTGGAGCGAACCCTGGCTCTATTGTTCGGACTCTGCGCACAACTCGCGCCCAAGTTGGGCCTGCCCGGCCTGGCCATGCCGCTCGCTTCCCGACTATTCAGCATGGGCTTCGCGCCAACACCGAGCGCACCGACCAAAACCGAACCCGCCGCGTGAAAGAGTGGGCGCCCGACGCGCTTCGTGACACCCGAAGGGTTGCGCCCCAGCATCGCACCTCGGAGTGCCCTCAGTTCCCGGCGCTTTACGCGACGCGCGGGTAACGCGATCGAGCTCGCGGCGTTCGCAGAATCCGCTAAGAGCACTCCCAGAATTGAACCGCCAAGCCGCGGAGGCCGCAGAGATCAGAAGGAGATTTTGCGGGGTTCGCTGTCCGCGACGGACGTCCGCTCAGCAACGTCAATGCACGCTGCGCCAAAAATAGACCCGAACTCCACCCACAGCGCGACCCAAAATAACCCTGCATTCCGCGCTGCCCTTTGCTTCGAATGACCGCCTGTGCGCTCGGCGGCCTCCGCGGCTTGGCGGTTAATCCCCTCGCTCTACGTCGCTCGAGGTTTGCTTCGCCGCGTCGCGCCTCCCCTAGCGGCGCGGGCGGAAACCCAATAACCTGACGCGCATGCCCGAGTTCATTTTTACGATGCAAGAGGTGTCGCGTGTGCACCCTCCGGACAAGAAGGTTCTGGAGAACATCACGCTCGCGTTCTACCCGGGCGCCAAGATCGGCGTGATCGGCACGAACGGTTCCGGCAAGAGCTCGCTGATCCGGATCATGGCCGGGGTCGACAAAGAATTCATGGGCGAAGCGAGGCCGCATCCGGGCACCAAGATCGGCTACTTCGCGCAAGAGCCGGATTTGGGTAGCGCGCTCACCGTGATCGACGCGGTCAATGAAGGCGTGGCCGACATTCGCGGCTTGATTACCGAGTTCGAGGCCGTGAGCATGAAGCTCGGCGAGCCGCTCTCGGACGACGAGATGACCAAGGTTTTGGACAAGCAAGCCGCGCTGCAAGACAAGATCGACGCGGCCGACGCCTGGAACCTCGATCAACGGCTGCAGCTGGCCATGGACGCGCTGCGTTTGCCGCCGCCCGACGCCGAGATCGCCAAGCTTTCCGGCGGTGAACGCCGCCGAGTCGCGCTCTGCCGCATCTTGCTGTCGCGCCCCGACATGCTCTTGCTCGACGAGCCGACCAATCACCTCGATGCGGAGTCCGTCGCTTGGCTCGAGCGCTTTTTGCAGGAGTATCCGGGCACCGTAGTGGCCGTCACCCACGATCGCTACTTCTTGGACGACGTCGCCGAGTGGATCTTGGAGCTCGACCGCGGCAAGGGCTATCCGTTCAAGGGCAACTACACGTCGTGGCTCGAGCAGAAGTCCGCGCGCTTGGCGCTCGAAGAAAAAGGCGAGAGCGCACGCCAGCGCAAGTTGAAGCAAGAGCTCGAGTGGGTGCGCGCTTCACCTCGCGCGCGCCAGGCCAAGAGCAAAGCACGCCTGGCCGCCTACGAAGAACTGGTGAGCAAAGCCGACAAGGGCTCGACTGATCCGACCGAAATTAGCATTCCGCCCGGACCGCGCTTGGGCGAAAACGTGATCGACGCGCTCGCGCTGCGCAAAGGCTTCGGCGATCGCTTGTTGATTGACGGGCTGGATTTTCGGCTGCCCCGTAGCGGCATCGTGGGTGTGATTGGCCCGAACGGTGCCGGCAAAACCACGCTGTTTCGCATGCTGGTCGGCGAAGACAAGCCGGACAGCGGTGAGCTCAAGATCGGCAACACCGTCAAGATCGCGTACGTGGATCAGTCACGCTCGTCACTGAAACCGGACAACAGCGTCTTTCAAGAAATCTCCGGTGGTCACGACAAAATTTCGCTCGGCTCGCGCGAGATCGCTTCACGCGCCTACTGCTCGTGGTTCGGCTTCAAGGGCAGCGACCAACAAAAGAAGCTCGGCACGATGTCGGGTGGCGAGCGCAACCGCGTGCACCTGGCCAAGCTCCTGAAAGAGGGCGGCAACCTGCTGCTGCTCGACGAGCCGACCAATGATTTGGACGTCGACACCCTACGCGCGCTGGAAACCGCCATGTTGGATTTCCCGGGTTGCGCGGTGATCATCAGCCACGATCGCTGGTTCCTCGACCGCATCGCGACCCACATTCTGGCCTTCGAAGGCGACAGCAAAGTGGTCTGGTTCGAAGGCAACTACCGCGACTACGAAGAAGACCGCAAACGCCGCCTAGGCGTCGACGCCGATCAACCCCAACGCATCAAATACAAACCGCTCCAAATCTGAGACAGGAGAGAGGGGGGCGCTCCCAATCCAGCAACGCACCTCACGGCAAGCGGTGTTCCCCGACCTAGAGGGGCTTCCGGAGGGATTAACCGCCGAGCCGCGGAGGCCGCCAAGCACTCAGGGCGGTCCTTCGAAGCGAACGGCACCGCAGAACACAGAGTAATTGGGGGTTCGCGATGAGCGCGTCGTTCGGATCTATTTTTGGCCCGGCGTGCACTGACGTTCCTGTGCGCCGATCTGCCGCGGCATGCGACCCCAAATCTCCTTCCGATCTTGGAGGCCTCCGCGGCTTGGCGGTTAATCCCCTCGTGAAGGGAGCTCTCAGACGTTGCCCCGAAGCCGCGCGTTGCGCCGCGCGAACCGGTCAGAGACTGGATTCAATGTAACAACACGAAAGCGCGTTCTACGAGTGAACCGAGGACGGTCATTAGTAGCGCGCCGATTAGCGCCGTACCGAAGCCGTCGATCTTGATGCTCGACGACAGATTGTCTGAAAGCTTCAAGATTACGGCCAAGACGATCCAGCGGGTGAGGGAGGCGAGCAAGAAGCCGATGCCCAACGTGACGACGCCGAACACGACGAAGATCAGCCAGCCGAGCAGGAAGTTTAGCGTGCCGATCACGGCAGCTGCTTTGATCGCGCCCCAAAAGCCGCCCACCTTGAAGCCGGGGAGAATCGCGGCGGTCAACCAAACCGCGATTGCCAGGATGAGCCAGGTCAGTAGAAAGTGCACGTTAGTTGAGCTCCGCCAGCTGTTTGCGGGCGCGATCGGCCCAACGCTGTTCGCGCTTGCGCTGTGACTCCGGCAGCGAGGCGAACTCACTCAGCGCCAAATCGAGCTCGTTCCTCGCGGTAATCGAATCGCCGCGTTCCTTCGAGTAGTGGGCCAGCGCGAGGCGATGATTGATGCGCTTGGTTACGCCGACCAGGCCCGTCAAAAGGCCGATGGTGTCTTCTTGTTGACCGGCTTGCCAAAGCGCCTCGGCGTAGTCGAGGGCCGCGGTGTAATCGCGAAACTCTGGCTCGAGCTCCATCAGCGTTGCCAGCTCTTCGACCGCTTCGCGCGGGCGACCTAGGCTCAGCAACGCGCGGGCCACGCCGTGCAACGCTTCTTTGCTCTCGCGGTTGAGGCGCAGCACATCGCGGTAGCGGCCGATTGCCTCCGGGAAGCGCGTCAGCTCGGCGAGCCGATCGGCGTAGGTGAGTTTGTTCAGCTCACTCGGCGTTTGGCGCGCGAGCTCGGATAGTTCTTCGAGCGTCGGCCCACTGGGTCGCGGCGCCGCGGGCCGACGACCGGTCAGCTCCGGCAGCTTGAACACGAAGAAGTAGATGATCGCCGCCAGCGGGATCAGGAAAATCAGCAGCTTCCAGAGGAAGGCCGAGCGACGGCGAATCGCGTCGACCAGCATCCACACTTGAAATGCGCCGATCACCAAGTAGGCGATCAGCAGCTGGGGAGTCATTGGAGGGGGTTGGAACATTAGACTGCCAATGCCTCCGCGGCAGAGGGTTCGACGGCTGCAGGCCGCTTGCGATGGAATTCGAGGTCGTGTGGAGTGCGCGTCCCGGCGAGTAGCGCCGTGCGCACGCCGCGATGCGGAAAGTCACGCACGCCGAACAGCGCTTCGACGACTTCCGCAACCTTGGCTGAGCCTTGTTGTCCGATCTCGATCGTCACGTCGATGGCAATCATGCGCCCAATCAGTCCCGCGTGCTCGAGAAGCTCGCGGGAGTCGTCGCCGCCGAGCTGCATTTCTCGGACGAATCGCCGAACGTCGACCATTTTTCCGAGGCCCTCGACATCCCGGCGAACCTTGCATTCCGTTTTAGCCAGAAATTCAGCCATTCGCCGCTCCAGCTCTGGCACACCGCCGAGTTCGGCGAGCGCGCTCTCGGCGAGCGCAATCACATAGCGGGCGCCGCTCACGATGGTGGTGATGACGCGGTCGTTATCGGACAGCGGTTGCACGCTCTTGAACGCGATCCCGCCGCACGCGGCGGCGTTCAACCGGACCAATAGCTGCTCGGGCGCAGGCGCGTCGATCAGCGACACGTCCATGAATTCATCCAAGCTAGCGACGCCCAACGAAAGCGCCGGACCGAACGACATCTCCGGCTTGGGGTGAAAGCCTTTGCTGTACGCGGTGCGCGTGCCGGCGCGGCGCACCAAGCGCGGCAATTCACGCGTCAGGTCCAGGTGTCCGAGCAAGGCAGCGGGCCCGGTCTTGCTGAAATTCAGCCGAAAACGTTGCGGTTCGCCGCCCGAGCGCACGGGGCGTAACGCTTCTGGCAAAGCGTGCGCCTTCTTCTTCTTTGGTTTCTTCGCAGCCGACGCCGCCGCTACTGCAGGGTCAGGGGGCGCTTCGAACGCGAACGGTTCGGGCGCCGATTCATCGAAGATGGGCGGCTTGGGAGGGTCGGCCCCGAGCACGGGTAGCCGCACGCGCTCCGTCGCGCCGAGCTTGCTCAAAAATTCGACCCGCTCACTGCGCATCTGCGTCATGTCGCAAGCGATGCCGCAGTCGTAGCAAACCAGCTTGCGGGTGTCGCTTGCTGCGTCGGGCACGTTCGTGTGGTGCACGAACATGCCGGCCACTTTGCCGCACGGTGGGCTGAGTCGGCTGGCCAGCGCGCGCCGGTATTCGCGCGCTAAAAAGCCGTCTTCCAGCCCGATGTCGAAGTGATCCCAAGGCAAGCGCGCAGACACCGGGATCGTGGCGAGATAAGGCGCGATCTGCACGCCGTAGAAGGCGAGCGCCTCTTTCCAGGCCTCCAGTTTGAGCTGATCATCCCAGGAGTCGAACTGCGCTCCGTGCAGGAATGCGCGCTCGATGACCTGTCCGAGCTTGCGATCGCCGCGCGCGAGCACGCCCTCCAGCACGCTCGCCGTCGATTCGTGCACGCGCAGCTTGAGACCCTTCACGCGGCTCGCCTCGTCGCGTAGCAAATCTTGCTTACGGAGCACCTCGTCGAACGAATCCTGAGCGCACCACTGAAACGGGGTGTGCGGCTTGGGCACGTGGGTCGACACGCTGACGGTCACGATCGCTTTTTTGCCGACGCGCTTGCCCACTGCCAGCGCGTTCTTGCCGACGCTGATGATGCCGCGCACGTCGTCGTCTTCTTCCGTCGGCAGCCCGATGATGAAGTACAGCTTCATCTTGTCGAAACCGCGGGAAAAGACGCGCTCCGCGGTCTCCATCAGCTGTTCTTCGGTGACGTTCTTGTTGATCACGTCGCGCATGCGTTGCGTGCCGGCTTCAGGCGCGAACGTGAGGCCACTGGCGCGCACCTTGCGCATGTCGTCGAGCAGATCTTCGGCTAGGCCGTACGCGCGCAGCGAGGCCACGCTCAGGCTGACTCGTTCCGGCGCGGTCTTCTCGACGAGTTGTTTGATCAGCGGCGAGATGCACGACACGTCCGCGGTCGAAAGCGCGGTCAAGCTCACTTCGTCTTGTCCCGACTTGTCGAGCGCGCGCAGCACGGTATCGATGATCTCTTTCGGATCGCGCTCGCGCACCGGGCGATAGATCATGCCCGCTTGGCAGAAGCGGCAGCCCTCGGTGCAGCCGCGCGCGACCTCGATGCTCATGCGATCGAAAATCGCTTCGGGACCCCCGACCGGGCCGTCGTCGGGAAACGGAAATTTGGAAATATCGGCCAAAAGCCGGCGCTCGATGGGGAACGGCGCGCCGCCGGGCACATGCGGGCCCGTGACGACCTCGAAGCTGGTTTCGGGATCGACCGCCACGTCGTACAGCGAGGGCACGTACACACCGGGGATCTTCGAAAGCTCGATCAGCCGCTCGCTGCGTGAGAGCCCGCGCTTCTTGGCCTCCACCCAAGTCAGAGCGATCTCCGTCGTGGCCTCTTCGCCATCGCCGATCAAGACCGCATCCAAGAAGATCGCCATCGGCTCCATGTGCGTGGCTACCGGGCCACCGGCGACGATCAGCGGGTCGTCGTCACTGCGGTTTGCGCTGCGCAGCGGGATGCCCGAAAGCTCGAGCATCTTCAAAATATTGGTATAAGTCAGCTCGTATTGCAGGGAAAAACCGACCACGTCGAAGTCGCACAGCGGCCGCGCGCTTTCGAGCGAGAGCAGGAACTTTCCATGCGCATACAGCTCGCGCTGCATGTCGATCCACGGGGTGTACGCGCGCTCGGCCAGGGTGCGCGGGTGGTCGTTCAAGATTTTGTACAACATGCGGAAGCCCAGGTGGCTCATGCCGATGTCGTAGATGTCGGGGAACGCCAGACAGACGCGCGCGTCCACCGACTGCCAGTCTTTCCTGCGCGTGCCGTGTTCTGCGCCCGTGTAGCGGGTCGGTTTTTCGACGCGCTGCAGGAAGTTCGAATAGGGATGTTCGAAGAGTTGCATGGCTGGGGTCCGGGCGCGGCGCTGTCGCGAACGCGCGCGCTGCTATAGCCTGGACGCGTGCGCGGCGGTACTTTGACGCCGAATCGGCGGGGGCGGTCATGGTAGTGTATCGCTGGGTGTTGCGCCAAACCCTGCTTTTCGTGTGCTTGGGGATTTTCGCCGGCTGCGCCGCCGCGACGGATGCTTCGCCGTCTCCGTCGCCGGGGTCGGGCGGAAATACGAGCAACCAGGCCACACGCGAGCGGGTGCTGACCGCTTGTACAGACTTTGCCACGCGGCTTTGTGAAGACTCGGCCGACTGTTGTCGAAAGGTCTACTCACGCTACGAGCAAGCCGGCTGCGTCCAGACGCTGCTTCGGGACATGTGCCGTCCTGGCGCCGACGCGGCGGCTGCTGGCTTTGCTATTTACGACGAGCAATTCGTGGAGCCGTGTTTGGCGGCGCATGCGCAGGCGGACGCCGTGTGCGTGCCCACTTGGCAGGACAATCTGACGCTTCGCAAGTCACTTTGGGCGTCCTGCAAAGTGCTGCGCGGCACCACCGAAAGCGGCCGAAGTTGCAGCACGGACGTGACCTGCGCCGAGCCCGACGGCGCGAAGGCCGGCGTATGCGTCCGCGGCACCTGCCAAGTGCTCGAAGTGCTGGCGGAGGGCGACCCGTGTCCGTTTCAGAGCGGCACGGTCTCGACTTGCGACGTCGGACTTTACTGTACGACCACGATGGACGAGCCCGGGGTCTGTGCGCGCGTTTCTGCCGAGGGCTCGGCCTGCAGCGGCGTGCTGGGGGA
>Ga0247766_1000137_pt1 | contig 15596 bp, 10 predicted proteins | sample UWRJL223509R6_FD_179946 | JGI IMG/M metagenome (GOLD analysis project Ga0247766, IMG submission 179946) | Plant litter microbial communities from Arlington Agricultural Research Station in Wisconsin, United States - UWRJ-L223-509R-6 | ecosystem: Environmental > Terrestrial > Plant litter >... | reverse complement strand
CAAGCCGCTCTGCCCGCTGAGCCCGCGCCGGCCGCGCCGACTGCGGAAGCCAAGAGCGCCGAGCCCACGCCGTCCGCGGAGGCGAAGCCGAGCGACGCAGCACAGCCCGTCAGCGTGCCCACGGGCTGCGTCAAGTCCGGTCGCTTCTGCATGCCGGATCAAAAATTCAGCAAGCGCATGTGCAACAGCGGGTCACCCTCGCTCGCGCTGTACTTGTTCGGGAACGGCTTGGGTTTCACGCGCGGCTACCTCACGCGCAAGACCCAGGCGTGGAACGCGGCTGGCGGTGCATCCGACAACTCGTTCCTCGAGTTCGATGAAGAGGTGTTGCTGCTCGTCGAACGTGGCGGCGACGCGGGTGGCATGCAGGTCAGCGGTGCCGGTGGTGGCTACGAGGCGCTACGCTGGAACGGATTGTGCGTGACCCTCGCCAAGGAGGAAGTCACGCTCGACAAGCCGCCCTCTCCGAAGACCGCCAAGGTGGAATGGCGCTTCCTCGATGACAACGTGCAGGCCGCGCTGCGCGAGGATTCGACGATTAACGCGGCCGTCACCAAACGTCGCCAAGAGTGTAAGGGTGCGGTCAGCGGCGACGTCAGCCTGGGCTGCGTCAAAGCCGACGACAAGCTGACCCAAGTCCTGGTGGATTACCTGCGAAAAGGCGGCAAAGTCCCGGTGCCGAGCAAGCTGCCGGATTGAGCTTCTCGCTCAGCGCTTCTCTGGATTGAGCCAGACGTTGCCGAGCTGCCAAGCGTCCAAGCCCTCGAACTCCGGGTTGCGCGCGCCCGCGATTCGCACTTCACCGATGATGCCGAGCGCGAGTGTGCGCGTCGTCTCGAGCACCGAGCCCGGGTTTTTGGGTGGGCGTCGTGCGAGCGCCGGATCGATCGCGGCCAGCAACGCCTGGGCAGACTGGGTGAGATCGCCGTTTGCCGTTCGTACGAAGTCGAGGAGCAAGCCATAGCGTCGCGAACGACGCGCCTCGAGCCAAGTGGCTCGCGGCACGGGTGTGGCTCGCACTTCGTTGCCGTTCGAACCGAGCAGCGGCTCGAGTGCGCGAGCGAGTTCGACCGCGTGTGGCGCATCGTCACTGACCATCAGTGACGTCGGTCCGCCGCCCCAGCGCACGCCGTCTCCGGCGCCCGGTAGAGCGCGCACACCGAAGCGCGCAAGCGGTGCGCTCGGCAGAGCAGCCGCGAGTTGCGACGCAATTCCAGGTGCGCCCCAGGCCTTGGCATCGAGCCCGGTTCGCAGCACAATCCAGCCAAAAACAGGACCATCCAGCGCAATCGCCCCGGCCTTGGGACGATACAGGCCATTGCCCAGCCAGCCGACGTCGGCTTGGCCGGTTTCGAACGCGCGCAGCGCATCCGCCAAATCCGACGCGCGGCTCAGCTCGATGCGCTCGAGGAACGCCGCGCCGCGTGCAGCATTTTCATTGCGGGTCAGACTGAGGGTTCCGCTTGCGAAACTGCCCTTGAAGGCGCCCGTTCCGTCGGGCGTTTGCGGCGAAAAACCACGCGGGACGAGCGCCGTCAGCGGGCTGGCCAACGCGCGCGCCAACGCATCCGGATTCGCATCGGGCACGACGAACGAGAAGCGATCCTTGGGGTCCACGCTCGGTGGACGGAACGCGCCGAGTACTGCGGCGCCGCCCGACGCTTGTGCTCGCTTGAACGAGAACACGGCGTCCGCCGCCAACAGAGCCTTGCCCCGCGCGCTGATCAACTCCGGGCGCAACATGACGCGGGCACCGCTTGCGACCCGCTCCGGCATCGCCGCCAGCGCAGGGTAGGGCTTTCCGCTCGCGTCCAGGGCGAACAGCGGATCGGCGATCGCCGGCGCGAACAACGCAGACAGCGGATCATCCAGCGAGTGAGGGTCGATTCCGCCGAAAAACAGCGGCAAACGCAGGCGCAATGCGCCCGACGTCGGCGTCCGCCCGAGCGCGCTCGCGGCGCTGGCCGCGCCCATGGCCGCCAGGAACGAGCGTCGAGCCAGGCGATTCACCGGATCAGCCAAATCCCGTCGCCGGTGGCCAGTGCGAGCGGCGCCATCGCGCGCCCGTCACCGGGACAGATGGCGAGCGCATCGATGCCGCTCGGCACTGGAACCCGCAACCGTTCGCGCAGCTGGCCGTTGTCCGTGAGCGTGCGCACCAGCAACTGATCGGCACGCCGATCCAGGCTGGTCGAAGAGCTGACGATCTCGGGCAAGCCATCCTGATCCAGATCGCCGACCGCGAGTTGTGCGCCGACATTGGGCACGATGACTTCGGGGTGAAGCGAGTCGAGCGCGCGCGCGAAGTCAGCACCGACCGGGCGCGCAACACGCAGCGTGTGGACTTGCCCGCTGCGGTCCGTCAACGTGCGGCTGTCGAACGCGTCGACGGTGGTGCCGAAGTCCACCTCGGGCACCGGGCTCGATCCGGGGCATGCGCGCGCTTTGCCTTCATAGCCGATGCCGCTGCGGTGCGTGCAGCCTGCACCGGGCCAAGGCATCAGCGCGTGCCATCGACTCTTCAGTTGCAGTGAGCCCGACAAATCGAGGCTATCGGCGCGGTCGCTCAGCCCAACCCAGAGTCGACCTGCCTCCGGAACGGCGCCGGTGGCAATCGGTTCACGCAGCGGGCTCGGGGCGATCGTCGAGTTATCGGCCCAATTCAAGCTGGCGCGGGGTGCAAACCGGCCGTGCTCGAGCCGCCCGACTTGCACGCGGCGTCGACCAACCGTGGCAATTTCGCTCGAGCCGTCGCCGCGCAAATCGCCACACGCAAGCGCCAGAATGTCGTGTTCGGCAGTTTGCGCTTTGTCGACCCGAGAGACCACCAAGGGGATTGCCGGGAACAACGCGCGCAGCTCCGGGTCGAGCGGCGTGGTCGTGAACGCATGCGCCTTCAATTTCAGTCCGGGGCTCTTGACTCGCTGCCAGAATCGGCCGGCGCCGGCGAACACATCCGCGCTCACGTCTAGTCGATCGCGGTACAAAGACAGCGTCAGATAGATCAGACCGCGCGCACTGCTTGCTGCGTGCTGCGCCTGTGCCAGCGAGAGTTGTTCCTTGTTGGGCTGTGCCGAGGGGCCGAGCTTCGCAGCGACGAGCTGTGCCAGACGTTCGCTGACTGCGCCAGGCACCGCAACGCGATCGTCACCCGCAGCGCTCGCTGCGACGACGAGCGCTGCGTCCGCGTGTCCCGAAAGCGAATCGGCAAGCCTGCACGCGCTGCGGCCGATGGCGGTCGATTCGCGATCGCAGTTCGCAATCTGCGTCGCTTTGGTCGCCTCTTGTTCGGCCTGCGCAAGGCTCGTCGCGAGCGTTGCAAGAAGCGCGATCACAGCGAATCGGAGGCGGGACATCGAAGAAAGGTGAGGCTAGCGCGGGTCGAGTGCGAGCGGGTCGTACTCGGTGTTTTGTCGGCAAAAACCGTAGCTGTTGCGCGCTTGTCGGGCAATCGGCCGGTCGTTCTCGAACGTCTCGCCGAGGTTTCGCCGAAAGGTGTGGCTTCTATGATATCCGGTGGAACGACTTGCTACTCCGTCTTTCCCCCCATTCCCTGTTCGCGACGTTGCTGTGCGCGGTCGCTCTGCTCGGCGGGCCGTCTCGGGCATCGGCACAGTGTGTGGACGAAGCACTCAAGCAGCAGCTGATCGGCGAGCGCGCTTATCGCGGCGTCGTTCCGCGCTTGATCAAGAAGTCGTTGCGTCACGAACTCTCCGCCATGGGCGGTTGGTTTGCGGGCGACATCACCGACGGCGCGCCGACCTACGGCGGTGCATATACCTTCCATTTCACGGAAGACCTGGGGCTCGAGGCGAGCTACCTGCGCACGCGCGAGCACTACGAGATCTTGGACGCGATCGTCGACCGTCAGCAGAACCTGGTCGGCATCACCGGCTCCGAGGACAACGCCATGCAGTTTTTCATGGGCCATCTGATCTGGTCCATGGCCTATGGCAAAGTGCGTTGGATGGGTGGTGGGATCAGCCGCTACGACTTCTATTTGTCCGTCGGTGCGGGCGCCACGGTCCAACCCTCCGTGACCGGTTTGACCGGTTCCTTCGGGCCGGGCATGAAGTTCTACCTGACCGATTGGCTCGCCATACGCTGGGACGTGCGCGACGCGATCCACCAGCAAAAGCGCGTGCAACTCGGCCTGGAAAAGATCGTGAACGACATCACCATCACCGGCGGGTTGAGTCTGTTCATTCCGTTTCACAGCTGAGCGTTGCGCCCGCGAGCCCGCGCGGTAAAGCCAAGGGCTCGTCGTTCGGAGCAACGCGAGTCACACGAGCCAACGAGATCGGACAAACGCCTGGAACGCGTGTACTGAACGGTGTGCGAGTGCCGAAATGGCCGATAATTACCGATAATCACCGCCGCTCTGCGCTTGCCCGCGTGCTTCTTTCCGGTTCGAGCGCGTGATAGCGTCGAGAGCGCCATGCGCATTCGCTACGCGTTCCTCGGGGCCCCGCTGCTCATGCTGTCGTTCGTGGCCTTGGCGCAACCCAAGCGCGCCGCAAAAGAGCCAGAGGAGAAAGCGGCAGCTGCCAAAGCCGAGAAGGCGGACAAGCCAGAGTCCAAGTCCGACTCGGCGCCAGCCAGCGCGACTGACGATCTCGGCGGCCCACCGCCGCCCAAGGCCGCTGGCGAAAGCGCTGCCAACAAGTCCTCGCCCTTGAATCCAGAGGCCAACGAATTCGCAGACGGTGGCACTCAACCGCCACCCGCCGAGTACGACAAGCTGCTCGGCGACATTGCGACCCTGCGCAGCCGCGTGTCCGCGCTCACCACCACCCTGTTTGCCAGCAAAGTGCGGGTCGTGGTCGAAACCCGCGGCGCCGACGCTCGCATCTCGAACTTCACCGTCACCCTCGACGACGGCGTGGTGTTCTCCGCGCCCGAGCGCTTCTCCGCCGAAGACGAGCGCACCGTGTACGAGCACTCCGTCGCACCCGGGCATCACGTACTCGGCGTGGACATCGAGCGCTTCGACACGCGCAACAAAGAGTACCGCACCTGGCAGAGCTCGCGCTTCTCGGTCGTCGTTCCAGAGAGCAAGCTGGTCGATGCGCACTTGGTCATCCAAGACAGCTCGGACATGGGTAAAGATTTCCCGGACGATCAGGACGGTGAGTATGATCTTCGGGTTCGGCTGCGTGCGCGGGTCAGCCAATGAGAGCATCGCCGTTGCGCGGCGCATTGCTCGTCGCGCTGCTCGCTTGGGGTGTGCCGGCGCAGGCGCAGGGACCCAAGGCCGCGGCGCCGGCGGCCGCGCCATCTGCGCCATCTGCGCAAGAATCCGCCGCTCCCGAGCTGCTCAAAAAGCCAGCGGTCGTCGACTCCACGGACACGCGTGGCGCGTCCATGCGCGCCTATCAGGCTGCGCTCGACAAGCAAAAGCTGGCCGCCAGCGTACCGCTCAGTCTCGGACGCATTCGCGATGAGCTCGGGCTGATCGAAGAGAAAGTCTCTTCGGGACGCAGGGACGAAGCGATCGGCGATCTGGTGTACATCGTCGAGTCTCCCCGCTTCGAGCCGTTCAAGAACTCCGACGAGGGGCGCGCGGCGATCTATTGGCTCGGCGACGCGTTGGGCCGCGGCGGCGCGTATCAACCGGCCCGCGGCTATCTGACTCAATTGCTCGCGGGTTCACCGAGCGACATCTGGTACCGCCGCGCGGTGCACAGCTTGGTCGACTTTGGTCTGGAGAGCGACGAGCCCGAGCTGATGCTGGCCGACCTGAAGGGCGTGGGACCCGGTGCGCCCGACGAAGTGAGCGGTGACGTCGCGTACTTGACCGGTCGCGTCGCGGAGTTCCAGAAGAAGCCAGACGAAGCGCTGCATGCCTATGCCACCGTTTCGGAAAAATCGCGCTTTTGGGCGCAGGCCACGTACCTCTCGGGCGTGATCGCGGTCGAGCGCAAGGACTACAAGCAGGGTGAGGCCCTGTTTTGCAAAGTCGCCGACCCCAAACAAACCCCGAAAAAGGCCGCACTTTTTGGCGGCACGGACTTCTTTCGCGTCCGCGATTTGGCACGCCTCGGCTTGGGTCGAGTGGCACACGAACAATATCGCTTCGACGATGCGCGCTACTACTACTACCTGGTCCCGCACGACTCCGACAACTTGCCCGAAGCGCTGTACGAGACCGCGACCACTCGCTACGAAGCCAAGGACTACGACGGTGCGCGTGAGGCAATCGACGACTTGAGGCGCCTGAAGCTCGAGCACGGCTATCAGGACGAAGCCTACATCCTCGACGCGTACATCGACCTTGCCACGTGTCGCTTTCCACGGGCGGACGCCAAACTGAACGCTTTCCTCAAGCGCTACGATCCGGTACGCGACGCTGCCCGGCAACTGAGCACGGACGACAGCGCGATTCAAAAACTGGTCGGGGCGGTCCGCACCAATGCAGATCCGGCCAGCGCCGGACTCGGCGTTTCAGAAGAGACCGCGCGCTCCCTCGGCGCGTTGGTACGCATGGACGCCGCCTACGGTCGCGCCGCCCGGCGGCTCGCGGAACTGGACCACCAACAGAGCGGCTTGCGCCGTGCCATGGGCGATCTCGACAACGCAAGTGTTCGCCTCGCGTCGCCAAAGTCACTGCGCCCGCAATCGAGTGAAGCCCTAGGTCAGACCGAGCTCGACAAGGTCGAGCGCATCGAGAGCCAAATTGCCGAGCTCAAACGACTATTGCGCGAAGCCGAGCGCGCCTCGAACGGCAAGTCAGCGACCGATCTCGACGCGCTGAAAAAGGAACTCGAGGCCTTGCAAATCCGGGCTCGCGCGGCGCGCGCGGCGCTCCCGTCCAAAGTCGGCGCGGTCGGCCCGAAGGGCGAAGATCTCGCGGGCCTCTTGGCCGCCGATCGCGAGCGCGCTAGCCAGCTGTACAACGAAGCGCAGAAACTGCGCGTCGCGGTCGAAGGCCAGGAACTCACCCTGGCCAAAGATACTCTGACGCGCCTCGATCGCCGCCTGTCGCGCCTGCTGCGTCGCGCGCGCCTCGGCCGGATCGAGACTGTCCTCGGCAAGAAGCGCTCACTCGAGATCGAAGTCGAAGCGCTCTCTCAAGGCCTCTTGCCGCAAACCATCATCGACTCCCTCGACGCCGCTCGCTACCTCGGCGACGACGAAGAATATTGGCCCTTCGAAGGCGAAGACTGGTCCGACGAATACGTCGGCGGCGAAAACCTGAAGTAGTCGGGTCGTAAGAGGGAGCAGGGGTTTGATGGTCACGCGCGCCGGCGCGACCGTCACGGCCTTCGGCGTCGCGGACGAGCGAGACACGCAGGGGCGCCGTAGCGCCGCCGTCACTGCGCCTCCACCGTCAGCGCTCTTCTGCGCCGACCCAAGCGCCGCACTCCCAAAACGAACAAGCTTCCCGGCAGCACGATCAACAAAAATACGGGCACCAAGAAGCCGATCAAGCGAATGCCGCCGCTGATCATGTCCGTGCTCAAGCTCAACGCATCGGACCACGCGCGCCGGACCGTGCTCGAAAAATCACTGCCAACGACGGCGAGTTGCGGGACCGCAGTGACCAAGTGCACGGTGAGCGTGGAAAACGCGCTCTCCTTTTCGAGCAAGCGCTCCCGGCCCTCCATGCGCTCGATCTCGACGCGCACGTCGGCCAGGGCCCGTTGCACTTCCATCGCGTCTTTGATGGTTAGAGCGCGCTTCAAGAGCTCGAGGTATTGTTGTTCGAGTTGCTTCTGACTGGCAGCGCGCGCGGCAAGATCCACGTATTCGTCAGTGACGTCGTCACTGGTGATGCGCTCTGAGCCGATGCCGCGCCCGAGCTGTTTGACCGCGGCAATCGTGCTCATGAGTTCGGCCTGAGGCACGCGCACCGTGACCGTGACGTTCACATCGACGGCGGAACCATTGTCGATGTTGCGGACGGCGCTGACCACGTAGCCGCCGTGCTGTTCGGCGAGCCGCTCGATGGTGGTCTGCGTGGTTCCCGGAGCTGCGACTTGCAGCTCGAGTTCGGCTTGGCGAATGATCTTACGGCTGGTAGCGCCTGGCTTTTGCTCATAGGGGCTGGCCGAGGCGGCGCTTGCCGGCCGGGTGGCGGTCGCGGCCAGACCCGCGGATGCTCGGGCGACGTCACTGGCAGGAGCGGGCGGGGCTTCGCTCTTTGCGCAGCCCGTGGCGATGGCTGACGCGAACAAAAAGGCGACGGTGAGCGAGCGCTGTCGGTTCGTCATGAGCGAAGAACGCCTGCGCCCTGTCGCGGCTTACAGTTGGCTATCGCCGTCAGCAAAATGCGCGTATGCCCCGAAGGGCGTGGAGTCTCGGCAGTCTCTTTGGCGAGTTTGGCAGCTTCTCGGCCTGCTGCTCATGGCGTGGTCGTGCTCGGGCTGCCTGGGCGCGCGCATCCTCTATTACAACCGACCGACCCTCGCCAGCATCAATGACTTCGACGCTCGCACCGTGCGACCGTCGAGCGCGCCGCAGCCAATCCCGCGCAGCGACCGCGAAGCCCGATTTCCGTTGGACGCGACGGAGCACGCTGCTTTTGGCACGCTCGAGGCGCTGCTCGAGAATCACGACACTCGCGCGTTTCTGGTGATTCACCAGGACCAGCTGGTTTACGAACGGTACTTCGGCGGTGTTTCTGCGGGCACACTGCTGCCGGGCTTCTCCATGAGCAAGACGTACGCCGCTGCGCTGGTCGGGCGAGCGCTGAAACTCGGGCTGCTCCAATCGCTCGACCGCTCGGTCACCGACTACATACCAGAACTCGCTGCGGAGCCCGGATATCGGCAGATCACCCTCGACCAACTGTTGCGCATGACCTCGGGGATCGATTTCAACGAAGAGTCGCTAGCCGGCGCGAAGCTCTACTACAGCACCGATCTACGCGGCCAGATGTACTCGTACGACGTCAAGTGGCGACCTGGCAGCCACTACTTGTACGGCAGCGTGAACATCCAACTGTTGTGGGACGTGTTGCATCGCAATCTCGGCGGTGAGACCATTGCGCACTATTTCCAGCGCGCTCTCTGGCAACCGCTCGGGGCAGAACGACCCGCTTCGTGGTCACTCGACAGCGACTCGAGCGGGATCGAGAAGTTCTTCGGCGGTTTCAACGCCACGGCGCTCGACCACGCGCGCTTGGGCCTCCTGTTCCTGCATGGCGGTTCGCTCAATGGACAGCAGATCTTGCCGCGCGCTTGGGTCGAGCGCGCGCTCGCGCCCGATCCGATCGCGGGCTGGGTGCACACGACCGACGGTTGGGTGCGACGCGGCGCTTACCAGTGGTTTTTGACGCGCGATGGGCGCGCCTATTTCGCCAAGGGCTACAACGGCCAATACGTGTTCGTCGTCCCGGCCCACCATGCGGTTTTCGTGCGCTTCGGCGAGGGCTACGCGGACGTTGATTGGCCTGCGCTGTTTCTGCGCTTGGCCGATACATTCAAAGACTGATTGGTCCTGAAATGGCGAGTATCGGCGCTCTGGCGCGCTCTGGCGCCCTTGAGTGCCAGTGTAGGAGTCGTGCGGACGTTGATTCGGGCGCACACGAACGGCTATCGTCATTGGTTGGGGCCTCCGGCTCTTTGACCGATGATGCGCACCTCGAAAGACCTCACGGTGTTCCGCGGCTCAGCCGTCGCGCTGATGCTTACTCTCGCGTCGGCATCTGCCCTCGCACTGGAGTCGGGTGAGCCACCCAGCATGGCCGGCGAGAGCGCGCACATCAAACCTGCCGGTGAACGCGCGATCGGCACGCAAGAGCGCCCGACGATCAAGAAGAAAGCTGCCGAACAAGCTCTGCAGCAGCGCGGCTATCGCGTCAGCTTGCAGATCCCCGAGGCGCTCCGCAAAACGCTCGCGCAAAAGATCGATCGCCGGATCGCACGCAACCTCATCCAAGAAAAGAAGTTGCGCGTGGAAGCCATGGCGCTGCTCACGAAGTTCATCGCCGAATCGCCAGAAGGTTCCAATGAAATGCCGGAAGCCTTGCTGCGCATGGGTGAGCTCGAATGGGAGGATGCGCGCGATACCTTCCTGGAGAGCTTCCAAAAGTGGGAAGCGCTGCCGCCCGAGCAACGCGCCGAGAAAGAGCCGCCGACGCCCAACTACGCCAAAGCGCGAGCGCGCTTTCTTCGGGTATTGAAGAACTACAAGAGCTTCAATCAGTACGATCTGGCGCTGTACGTGGATGGCTTCTTGGCCAACGAAGAAGCCAAGTTCGACGAGTCGCTCGGGCGCTTCAACAAGATCATCGAGTGGTTTCCGAACAGCCGCTTCATCCCCGACGCGCACATGGTGCGCGCCGAGTACGAGTTCACCAAAGACGCGCCGAACTACGAGACCGCGTTCAACGAATACGAACAGGTCCTGAAGTACAAGGACAGCGAACTCTATGATTTGGCAATGTTCAAGAGCGCTTGGACGCTTTGGCGCCTCGGAAAGCCGGAAGAAGCGGCCAAGCGTTTCTTGATCGTGTTTCAGACGACCTACACTCAGAGCGCCAAGGTCTCCGCGAAACGCAAAGACGAGCTCGACGAACTGCAGAACGAAGCGCTCAAAAACCTGGTCGCGGTGTTCGTCGAAGACGAAAATAACCGCGCCGAGGACATGTACCGCTTCCTGACCAAAGCGGGCGGCGATAAATTCGCGGGGAAGATCGTGCGCGCACTGGCGGACGCCTTCTACGATCAAGCGCAGTACGAGCGCGGCATCGAAGCCTACCGCTTGCTGCTCAAGCTCGAACCGACGAGCCCCGAAGCTTACAAATTTCAGCTGCAAATCGCCCAGGGCCACTCGACGCTGGAAAATTGGGCGGCGCTCGAAGAAGACTACAAGTCGAGCGTGCGCGATTACGTGGCGCCGGAAATGGTCCAGGGCAAGCCCAAGACACCACCCTCCGCATGGGCTCGCGCGCAACGCGCGGAGCAACTCGCCGCCGCGGAGAAGGCCACGGAAAAGCAGCTGCGCGAGGACGCGGTCGGTCTGCATGCAAAGGCGCAAGCCGACAAGGTGAGCAAAGCCGAGTTCCAGGGCGCGGCAAACCTATACAAGGTTTACCTGAGCCGCTTTGGTGCCCGTCCAGAGGCGTACGAGGTCAACTACAACCTAGCCGAGATTTACTTTTATCGGCTCGAGAACGCGACCGGTGCGGCCGAGTCGTACATGGCTGCGGTGCGCTTGAACCCGAAAGGGCAATACTCACGCACCGCGCTGTACAACGCGCTGGCCGCGCTGGAAGTCGCGCGCGCCGCCGAGTTCGACGCGGCCAAAGCCGCTGGGAAGAAGCAGGAAGAGTCGCCCACGGACAAGCAGCTCACCGAGGCGATGGAGCTCTACATCAAGAATTACCCGGACGATAAGCAGATCCCGGAGCTGCTCTTTCGCCAAGGAAAGCTGTACTACGACTATCAAGTGTACGACCCAGCCGTCCGTCAGTGGGGCCTCTTGCTCGAAAAATATCCGACCAGCAAGTACACGGTCGGCGCCGGCGAGCTGATCCTCGACTCCTTCAACAAGAGCAAAGACTACGGCAACATCGAGACCTGGGCGCGGCGCTTGAAGACCGCTCCCGCGTTCCAGGCGCCAGCCCAGCAGAGTCGGCTCAACGCGCTGATCGTCGTAGCCGTGTTCAAGCAGGGCGAGCAGCTGAGTGAGCAAGGGGATCACGCGAAATCCGCTGCGGCATACCTGCGGGCAGCCTCGGAGTTTCCGAAGGAGCCGCGCGCGGCGCAGGCGGCGGTCAACGCCGAGGTGGAGGCCAAACGCGCCGCCGATCTGGAGACCTTGTCTGCCGCCGCCGCAGTGTTGATCAAAGACCACCCCCAGCGTGAAGAGGCGGCCCAGGGTGTGTGGATCGCAGCCACCACGTTTCAAGAAGTCGGTCTATTCAGTAAGTCGGCCGACTACCACGCGACGATCGCCGACAATTGGCCCAAGAGCGAGCACCACAAGGACGCGGCCTACAACGCGGTGCTCCTGCGCACGACCGTGGGCGAGCACGACAAGGCGATCGACAGCGGTCAGAAGTTCCGCAAGTACTACCCGCGCGACGAGTCCGCCGATGAAGTCATCTTCTTGATGGGCAAAGCCCACGAGAAGGCGGGCAAGAAGAAAGAGGCCGAAGCGCTCTACGACCAATATTCGAAGAACGCGCGCAGCGTGAACGGCCAGATCGAGGCCTTGGTACGCCTCGCGGCCGTGAAGGGTGACGACGAGCGCGGCGCGTCGGCCGCGCTCGACCGTGCGATTCACATCTACGCGCAGCGCAAGAACCAGCTGAGTGATCGCGGCAAGTATTACGCGGCGAAAGCTCGCTACATGCAGGGCGAGGCCGTGCTCGCCAAGTACGAGGCCGTCAAGATCGAGGGCGACGTCAAGCAGCTCAAACAGCGCTTGAAGCAAAAGAGCGAGCTCTTGAAGAAAGCAGCCGAGACCTTCTTGGGTACGGCCGAAATGGGCGTGGCAGAGTGGACGACGGCCGCTCTCTACCAGATTGGCTTCACCTACGAGTCCTTCTCGAAGGCGCTGCTCAACTCGCCGCCGCCCGACAAGCTGAGCGATCAAGAGAAGGAGTTGTACAAACAATCAATCGACGAATTCGTCGTGCCGATCGAAGAGCGCAGCTTGGAGGCGTACGAGAGCGGCTGGCAAAAGGCGATCGAACTCGGCATCTTCAATTCTTGGACCGCGAAAATGCGTGAGGCGCTGGGTCGCTTGAATTCCGAGCTATATCCGCCGCTGAAAGAAACGGGTTTCAAGCTGCGCTCGCGAGGCAACGCCGCAATGCCGGCGTTGATCGACGGCACCCGTCGTAGCCAAGCAGGGCAAAGCGAGAAGTTTTTGATTTCGAACGGCTCACCCGGCGCAAAATCAGCCAAATCCAACAAGCCCGCGGCGAGCGAAAAGGCCGAACCGACGCCCGCCAAGGCAGGTAAGAAATGACGCGCTTCGCGATCCCCGGAGGGGGGACGCGCTTCGCGATCCCCGGAGGGGGGACGCGCTCCGCGATCCCCGGAGGGGGGACGCGCTTCGCGATGGTTGCACTCGCCGCGCTCGCCGTCGTGCTCGCTGCGTGTGCCCCGAGTCAAAAGAAGGTCGAGACCCCGGCGCAACCTCCGGCCAACCCACAGGCCGTCGGCAAAATGGTGCAAGGTGTCCGGTCCGCGAAAGACACGAGCGGCAAAGAGCGCGCGATTCAACTCTTGCGCGATGCCGTCGCCGGCGACCCTGGGCTGTGGGAGGCGCACTACAACCTGGGCATCTTGCTCGCCGACAAGGGCGATCTGAACGCGGCCGAGCGCGAACTTTCGCAGAGCGCAAAGCTTTCGCCCAACGCAGAAGACGTGGCGGTGGCCTTGGCTGAAGTTCGCCGAAGGCAAGGCGATGCGACGGGCGCGATTGACGCGCTACAACCGTTCGTGAAGCAATACCCCGACGCCAAAGTCGCACCGATTGCGCTGGTTGCTGCGCTGCGCGAAGGCGGCAAGGTGAAGGAAGCGATCGAGCAGGGCCAGCGCGTGCTCGTTTACCGTTCGAGCGATCCGTATGCGCTGAGCGAACTCGCGCTCTCCAACGTCGAACAAGGCGAGATCGACACCGCCGAGCTCTTGATCGAAGAAGCGCTGAAGGCCGACGACAAATCCGCCGTCGCCGAGCGCACGGCGGGCCTGATCTCGCTGCGCAAGGGCGACGACGCGGTCGCGTTCAAGCACTTCCAGCGTGCTAGCGAGCTCGACCCCAAAGATACGACGGCGCGCCTGAACATCGGGACCGTGCTCCTGCAAGCCGGCGTGTCCGACAAAGCCGCGCAGGAGTTTCGCGCGGTGCTCGCGGTCGAGCCGGAAAGCATCGATGCCATGTTGGGCCTTGCGGCGGCGCGACGCGGGCAGAGCAAGAAGGACGACCAATCGGGATTTCTCGAAGCCGAGAAACTGCTCAAGGGCGTGCTCGAGCGCGAGCCGAAGAACGTCGACGCAACCTTCAATCTGGCGATTCTGTACTCGGACTATTTGAAGCGACCGAGTGAGGCGACACCGCTCTTGCAGCGGTTTCTGGACGACGCGCCCAAGAATCATCCTGGGCGACCCGAAGCAGAGCGGCTAATTTCTGGCGTGCAAAGCGCGAAGAAGTAGAGACGCGAAAGCCGAGTTGCGGCTCGGGTGAAAGACGCGCGATTGAAACACGGTCGGAATCCGCTGACGAAGGTCGCATAAACCTTGCAATCCCGGCCCCGATGTTGACAACGTCGCGGCCGATGCCTGGTTCGAAATCCAAACTTCCAGCGATATTGGCGCTGGTGGCCGCGCTACTCGGCTTGCTCTTCGCTTCCAACTCGACGCTCGACTACGCAAAACACCTCGATCGCCGGCTGCATGACGTGCACTGCAGCTTCATTCCGGGGGCGCCAGCGACCGACAAGGCAGAAGCGTGTCGCGTCGCGATGTACAGCCCCTACTCGGCACTGTTCAGAGAGAAGTATTGGGGCGGCATCCCGATTTCGCTTTTTGCGCTGGGCGCTTTCGCCTTCTACGCGGCGTTCGCGGTGTATTTGCTCGTGCACGGCTCGCGTGCGCCGAAGCGGGCGTTGCGTTTCTTCGGCGTGGTCAGCGTGGCGCCGCTCGTGGTTTCGTTGATCATGTTCACGATCTCGGTCACCAGGCTGGGCACCGTGTGCAAGACCTGCGCAGGGATCTATATTTCGTCGATCCTGCTGGCCGTGGCGGGCGTGCTGGCCTTGCTGTCGAGCGCTGATGAACCTCCCGGCGGGCCGCGCGCCACCGTGGGCCCGGCTTTGCCGCTGATCTGGCTGATCTGCCTGGGCGCAACTTCGCTCATGCCCGCGTTGGTCTACGCCGCCAGCGCCCCCGATGAACGCCCTTACCTCACGAAGTGCGGCGAGCTGAAGGTACCCAAAATCAAGAACGACGAGTTCGTCAAAGTGACGACGTCGCGCCCCATTCAGCCGACGCTGTTGTTCGAAGATCCGTTGTGCCCGACCTGCAAAGCGTTCCACGAACGCATGGTGGCCGAGAACATCATCGAGAAGCTCGATATCGATTTGGCGCTCTTCCCGCTGGATAATGAGTGCAACTGGATGCTCGATCAGGCGCTGCACCCCGGCGCGTGCATCGTTTCCAAAGCGGTGCTGTGTGGCGGTGTGCAGGCCCGCGCGGTGCTGGAGTGGGCCTATGAAGAGCAAGAGTACCTGGCCCGCGCGGGCAAGCAGGGACCCAACGTGCTACGCGCCGCGATCAAACAACGCTGGGGTGACGTGATGCTCAAGTGCGTGGACGATCGCAAGACCGAGACGCGGCTCAACAATCATCTCCACTACGCTTCTGACAACAATATCCCGGTTTCGACGCCGCAGATGTATCTGGGAACCCGTCGCGTGTGCGACGAAGACACCGATCTGGGCTTGCGCTTCACGCTCGGTCAACTGGCTCCCGAGGTGCTCAAATGACTCAACCCTTCAATCCGCCGCCCGTCGCTGACGCGGGATCCAAGGTTCCCGCCGCCGCCCTCGCCGGCCTGGGGAGTGGCGCCGTGTTCGTGCTCGGGTCGCTCTTGGCCGTGCGCCTGTGGGTCTCGGGCGCCGCCGAGCGCCTGACCAC
>Ga0247766_1000136_pt1 | contig 15642 bp, 15 predicted proteins | sample UWRJL223509R6_FD_179946 | JGI IMG/M metagenome (GOLD analysis project Ga0247766, IMG submission 179946) | Plant litter microbial communities from Arlington Agricultural Research Station in Wisconsin, United States - UWRJ-L223-509R-6 | ecosystem: Environmental > Terrestrial > Plant litter >... | reverse complement strand
AGCGCGGAGTTCGGCGCTATTTCTGACTCGGCCTGCACTGACGCTTGCTGAGCCGGGTCTGCCGCATAGAGCGAACCCCAAAAATCTCCTTCTGATCTCTGCGGCCTCCGCGGCTTGGCGGTTAGTCCCTCCCGCCACGCGCGCCGCTGCGACGACATGGGTCGTCGTTTGCCGCACTCATGACCGCCGAGCGGGCTACGCGACGGGCTGCGGGTGCCGCGCCCGCTAACCAAAAAAGATCGCCGGCCTTTCGGCGAGTCAGAGCGTCGCGGGGGGCGCTGCGGGGCGCTTGTAGGTGCCGGTGACGATTTGATAGGCGACCTTTAGGGCTGCGTCGGGGCCGGTGCGTGGGTCGATGGGGATGGTGCGGGCAACGCCGAGGTCCATTTCCAGGCCGGGGGCGGGGGCGTCTTTGGAGGGCGGGGTGTCGAGCGGCACTTTCAGCGAGGGCGCGACCACTTTGGGTGCCGCGCCTTCGACGGGCGGCAGGTGATTGTCGAGGTTCTCCTCGCGGACGACGCCGAAGGTTTCGGTAGGGGTCGCGCCGGCGACGAGCACGTCAGGGGTCACGCCTTGCTCCTGGATCGCGCGACCGCTGGGCGTGTAATACCGCAGGGTGGTCAAGCGCAAGCCGGCGCCGTCCGGCAGATCGATGATGGTTTGAACCGAGCCTTTGCCGAAGGTCTTGGCACCCACCAAAGTGGCGCGGTGATTGTCTTGGATGCTGCCGGCGACCAGCTCCGCTGCGCTGGCGCTGAACTCGTTGACCAGCACCGCCAATGGGCCACGGCGGGCTGCGCCGCCGCCGTTGGCGCGCACTTCGTCGACGATCTTGCCGCGACGGCGGGTGGTGTAGATGACGCCATCAGTCAGAAAATCATCGGCGATAGCGCTGGCCTCGTTGACCAATCCTCCGGGGTTATTGCGCATGTCGAGCACGATACCGCTCAAATCGCCGCCGTTTTCCCGGCGTAACTTGCCATAATGATCGAGAAATTCCGCGTGGGTGCCGGTTTGGAACGTCTTGATGCGCAGGTAACCGATGCCGCCTTTGAGCAGCTTGCTCGACAAGCTCGCCACGGTGATCACCTGACGAGTCAGCGTCAGGTAGAGCAGCTTTTCCGAACCGGCGCGGCGAATGGTCAGCAGCACGTGGCTGCCGGGCTCGCCACGCATCTGGCGCACGAGTTCGATCGAGGGGCGCGCGCGCACGCTCACGTTGTCGATGGCCAAGATGCGATCGCCCGAGCGCACGCCCGCGCGTTCGGCGGGTGAGCCCTCGATCGGAGCGATTACCGTCACGTACTCGTCGCCGAAATCCACCTCGACGCCGACTCCGCCGAAGTGCCCTTCGGTGTCGCCTTGGAAGATCGCGTAGTCCTCGGCGGGCATGTACGAAGAGTGCGGGTCGAGCTCCGCGACCATGCCCTTGATCGATCCTTCGAGCAGGCGCTTGCGGTCCACCGGATCGACGTACTCGTTCTCGATCCAGACCAGCACTCGCCCCAGTTGCTCGACCACCCGATACGGACTCTCGCGCTCGCTGCCGGCGTGCGCAAAGTGGCTGAGCGGCAGCGCGAGCCCCCCTAAAATGACGGCAAAAATCAACGCGCCGAGGCGACCACGCCGCGAACTACCGATAAATCTGCGTGATTTGTGGGCGGTGACGCTCATGCTCGGGGGACGATACACGCGCCTGCAGTTTCGTGTCGGCGTTCCGCGTTACCCTCATTCCGGTGATCACCAAATTGGCAGGGGTTTGGCTCTGTTTGTCGCGATTTGGAGCAAAGTTCTGGCGCCCCCGCATTTCGTGATTGATTCCGCGAGGCTGTGGGTGATAGTTCGTATTTCCCTGGTGTCGGGTGACACCGCCCCCACACAGAGGTACTCGCTTGGCTGACCACGACTCCAACAAAACTGCCGGCAGCGATAAGCGCAAACAGAGCCTGTATTTTCCGGAAGCGATGCTTCAGGAAATCAAAGACGAGGCTGCGCGTCTGGATCGCTCACTCTCTTGGGTAGTACAGCGAGCCTGGAAGATGGCTCGGCTCGAAATCAAAAAGATCCCGAGCGTGAACGATATCAGTGACGACGAGGAAGAAGCAGCGACCTGATTCCGCAGGCGCCTCGGAATCATTCGCCCGAGGCGCCGACGGAACTCGGCTCTACTTCCATCGCCAGGTAAGGCGCGCTGACCCGCTCAGCGTGCCTCCGCCACCTGGCGTCGATTCGCCACCGCCCACGAGGCCAACCGCGTTGCTCTGCGATGGGCTCGCTTGCGATGGCTTCATCTGGAAGTATTTGTGGGACGAACTGGCCGATTGGCTGGACGTCGCGCACTTCCATTATCGTGGTCATGGCCGGAGCGGCCTGCCCGTCGATACCGAACAGATCGGCGTACACGCTTTGGCGGACGACGTCGATGCCGTGCGTCGTGAGCTCGGCGACCCGCCGGTGGTGCTGATAGGCCACTCGCTGGGCACGCAAGTCGCGCTCGAGGCCTACCGCAGACGCCCAGAGGGGATCGCCGCGCTGGTCTTGCTTTGCGGCAGTTTTGGTCGGGTCACCTACACCTTCAAGGGCAGCGAAATGCTCGCCTCGGTGTTGCCGAACCTGATCGAGTTTGCGACCACCCACCCGATCGCCGCGCGCGCCTTGTGGTCGAACGTGCCGCCCAAGATCGCGATTGCTCTGGCTCGGCTGACCGGTGACATCAACCTCGCGAACGTGCGCTTGGAGGACGTCGAGCCGTACTTCCAGCACGTGTCGATCGTGGACTTCGAGTTGTTCTTGCGCATGCTGCGCGCGGCGGGCGAGCACTCCGCAGAGGACCTGCTGGCGCACGTGAACGTGCCCGTGTTGGTGATTGCAGGCGCCAAGGACTCGTTCACCCCAGCGGCCGTTTCGGAGGCCATGGCTCGAGCCATTCCGGGTGCCGAGCTCGACGTGATAGCGAGCGGGACACACCTTGCCCCACTCGAGCACCATCGCGAAATTTCCGCGCGCATCGCGGCTTTTTTGAGGGAGCACGGGGGCTTGTACCCGGTCCGCGCTCCCGCGTCGCCCGAGCGCTGACGCGCCTGCCAACGCGGCCGCTTGCGCCTTCCCTCACAGCGATCGGTGAGGCAGGGCTTACGTCGCCGCGCACAAGTCAGTACGCTAGCGATCTCATGGCGACAGATCGCTTGGAGTCGGAACTGGTCGGCGGCTTGTTGGGGCTGATCGTGCATGATCTGCGAAACCCGCTTTCGGCGCTGCACAGCAATGCGAGCTTCTTGCAATCTTCGCGCGACACCACGAGCGATGACGCCAAGGAGGCGCTCGAGGACGTTTCGGCGTCGTGTGAGGCACTCGGACACATCATCGACAACGTGGAGCTACTTTCGCTCGCGTTGCGCGGCGAGCGGCGCTTCGAACAAAATTCGTTCACGGTTCGCGACCTGATCGCCGATTCGCTGTCTCGCTCGCGCTCGCTCGCGGTCAGCTACGGCGTCCGAATCGAGTTCACGCCCTCGCTAGACGCCGACGTGAAGCTTGCCACCAGCCGTGAAATGCTCGGACGCGCGTTGGGTAACTTGATCAAAAACGGCATTCAGCACGCGCAAGACGGCATTCCTGTTCGGGTCTCTGCCCGCAGTGAACCCTCGCGGGTCGTGGTGTTGGTCGAAGATGGCGGCGCGCGCGTGATGGGTGAATACGAAGAGAAAGCCTTCACCGCCGAGGGGCAAGTGACGGCCAAGGGTCAGGTCGGGGCGCGCTACAGCCGTGGCATCGGCCTGTATGCGGCCCGCTTGGCCGCGGAAGCGTCCGGGGCCGAAGTCCGCGCAGTAGCCCCGCCCAGCGGCAGCGGAAACGCGTTCGAGTTGAGCATTGCCCTTTGAGCTGTTAAACGCCGCGCATGGGTGCGCAATGGAAGCAAAAAGGACGCGAGCAAGGCGCTGACGCCAAGGGTAAGCTTTTCACCAAGCTGGCCAAGGAGATCATGGTCGCCGCGCGCAGCGGCGCGGATCCGAATACGAACTCGCGCCTGCGCCTAGCCGTGGAAGCGGCCAAGCGCGCGTCGATGACGCGCGAGACGCTGGAGCGCGCCATCAAGAAGGGAGCCGGCTTGCTCGAGGGCCAAGCCCAGCACGAAACCGTGTTCTACGAGGGCTTCGCGCCGCATCAGGTGCCGGTGATCGTCGAGTGCCTGACCGACAACAAGAACCGCACCGCGCCCAACATGCGGCTGTTGTTCAAGAAGGGGCAACTCGGCGCTTCTGGTTCGGTGAGCTGGGACTTCAATCGCGTCGGAGCCGTCGAAGCGACGCCTCCTGCCGCAGGTGTTGATCCAGAGGAGGCCGCGATCGAAGCCGGCGCGCAAGAGGTCGAGCTCGCGGACGAGGGCTTGCACCGCTTCATCACCGAGCCGTCGGATCTCGACGTGGTGCAGAAGGCGCTCGCTGCGCGCGGCTGGGGCGTCACCGCGGCCAGCCAAATTTGGGTCGCCAAAAATCCCGTTACCCTAACGGGTGAAGCTCGAGCCGAGGTAGAAGCCTTCTTGGCTGCACTAGACGAAGACGACGACGTGCAACACTTGTACGTCGGATTGGCCTAGAGCCTCTTACGGCTGAAAGATCACTACGCTCTCGGGCGGCCGAAACAAGACCTTGCCCGTCTCGCCGGGGCAGCCCCAGCACGTGCTCCAATGCAAGCGCGGCCGAATCGAATCACTGTAGGCCAGAGCGACTGGGCCCGGTTCGTTCTTCATGAAGAAGCTCGCGGCTACCGCGTACTCGTCGTCACCGAGCACGTGGAGTACGGCGACGAATGCGTCGGCGTCTCCGGATTTGCCGGAGACCAGCAGGAACTCCGCACCCGCGGTAGGGCGCCACGTCAACGGCGCGACCGTGAACGAGAAGCCTTTCTTGTCCCCGGGACCTCGGGCCACCACGGTGTTGGCGGCGTCGGGTTCGCGGTAGAACTTCACGCCGACGATGTTCGCCGTGCGTGGATCGCGCTTGAACACCTTCTCCAGCGCGTCGCTCGCGATCTTGGCGCGCGAGAAAGTGTCGCCCAATTTCGGCTCCGGGACGATGGCCGCGTTGGGCGCGCCTTTGCAGCATCGGAAGCCCAAATCTTCCGCCTTCGCATCGCTGTCCGAGCTGTGACGCGCGGAACAGCGGTGCTCGGGGCCCGCGGCGGACGCGGGCGCGCCTCGCAGCAGCGCGCGTGCGCTGCCCCCGTCTTTGCCGGGTATTTCGCTGGCCACCCATTCGCGCAAATTGCCGCCCATCGACAGCACGTCGAAGCCAGAAGCGCAGCTCAGCGGTTCGCTCGCACAGCGCGGCTCCCAGTTCTTGCCGGTGGCGTAGTCTAGGCTGGTGGGGCCTTTGCATGCGCGTTCCCACTCGAGTTCGGTGCACAAGCGCTGTCCGTGCTCCGCGCAGAGGCGCTTGGCGTCGTCGCGGCTGACGCCGGTGAGCGGCGGGCCCTTGCCGTCGTTCGGGTACGGTAGTCGATCGATTTGAAATGGTCCGAGCTCGATGGCCGTGAGCCGCGGTTCCAGCTCCGGGTTGCGTCCTGGATCGCCTGGACGACTGCCAACGTTGAAGGTGCCACCGGGGATTTCGACGCGCTCGTTGGGGAGCGGTTCGGCTACCTTGGGCAGCGGTGACGACGAGGGCGCCGCGCTCGTCGCGCTCGTCGTGCTCGCGGCGGAGGACGGTTTGGTGTCTGGAGCCGAATGCGGCTGCTTGCAGAAAGCCACCAGCCCCAGCGCAGGGAGCAGGGCGACGAAAGAACGGCGGACCCGAAGCACGGGCGCGAGCTTCCCCCGGAGTCGGCTGACCAAGCAAGGTTCTTCGCCGGTTTTTGGCTCGGATTCTGGGCGGCGAGCAAAATTTTGTTAAGCTCGCCGCTGTGTCGATCGAAGAAGTCTCGCTAGCAGTGCCGGCCGGCGGACGCGGCTCCGTGTCATGAGCGGCGTGCGTCTGTCTGGCCGCGTGCTGTACCTGACGGAAGACGCGCAGCTGCTGCGCGCGCAGCTGGCGGGCGCGACGCTCGAGTTCGACGCTGCGCGTCCGCTACTCGCGAACATCTCGACCGACGAGCTGACGCCAGCCTGGGCCTGCTACTATTACGACCAAACCCTGGCTCGCTATTGCCTGGTCGGCTTGCGCGACAACAGCGTCGCGCGTGACGAGGTTCGTGACGGCGGCTTCCAGGTGATCGTCAGCGGACCCAGCAAGGGCTGCGGTAGCTCGCGTGAAACCGCGCCGTACGCGGAGCTCGCGTGCGGCGTGCGGGTCGTATTCGCGCCGAGCTTCGAGAAGATTTACCTGCAGAATTGCCAAAACATCGGGCTCTTGACCAGCAGCGACTTCTCGCTGCTACAGCGGCTAGAGCGTGGTGAAGAGCTCGAGCTCAGCGAATTTTCGCGCCAGCTCTCGCCGATCTCGCGCGCGATCGTCGAGGCGGGGGGGCTCTTCGCCTACAACCGCGCGCGCCTGAGCGGCGCGCTTCGACCCGATCTGCCGAGCCGCTCGTCGCGGCCGATGACGCTCGCCGAAAAAATCTTGGCCGCACACGCCGTGAACGACGCCGAACGCGGCACGCTCGGCCTAGCCGCCGTGGCGCCCGGCGATGCGCTGTTCGCGCGGACCGACTTGCGCTTCAGCCACGAATACGTGACGCCCATGGCCGACGCGCTGTTCCGCGCCGGCTTTGGCGAAGATGCCAAAGTGGCCGATCCGGATTCGTTGGTTCTATTTCGGGATCATTTGACGTTTCTCGAGAGCGTGATGCCCGAGAAGCATCGCTCGCTCGGTCTCGTCGAGCAATCGCGCGAGCTCGTGACGGTGCAGCGCGCATTCGCTCATCGTCACGGAGTGCGGCTGTTCGGCGAGGTCGAACGTGACGGCAAACCTGCCGGCAGTGAAGCCATTTGTCACAACAAAGTGATCGAGGACTTGGCGCTGCCCGGCGAGCTCGTCATCGGCACGGACTCGCACACATGCATGGCCGGCGTGCTCGGGTGTCTGGCCTTCGGCGTCGGTAGCACCGACATGGCCAACGCTTGGCTCACCCGCGATGTGCGCGTCGACGTGCCGCAAAGCGTGCGCGTGGTACTGAGCGGTGAGCTCCGCCCCGGCGTGTGCGCCAAGGACGTGATGCTGCTGCTACTCGCGCGACCGGAAATCAGAAACGGTGGCGCGGTGGGCAAGGTCTTGGAATTCGCTGGGCCGGGACTCGCGCAGCTGTCGCTCGGCGAGCGCGCCACGCTGACCAACATGGCCGTCGAGGCCGGCGCCTTCACTGGCATCATCGCCGCCGACGAAGTGGTCATCGAGTACTTGATGAGCGCACGCGGCGTCTCGCGTGAGGCGCTCGTCGCGGGCCTCGTGCAGGCAGACGCGGACGCCGAGTACGCATTCACCATCGAGCTCGAGTTGTCGGAAGTGCCGGTGATGGTGGCCATTCCCAGCGATCCGCGCAGCGGTATCCCGCTGTCGACGCTGGAGCAGCAGTTCGGTTCCGAGGTGCGCATCGACATCGCGTATGGCGGCTCGTGCACGGGGGGCAAAGCCAGCGACATGGATCTTTATGCGTCCGTGATTCGAGAGGCACTGGAGCGCGGGCTGCGGGTAGCGCCCGGGGTGCTCTTCTACCTGCAGTTCGGCTCGCAGAGTGTCCGGCGCTACGCGGCAGAGAGAGGCTATATCCAGCTCTTCGAACGCATCGGCGCAAGCTTGCTGGAGCCGTCGTGTGGCGCGTGCATTCGGGCAGGGCCGGGCACCTCGACCTCGGCCGAGCAAGTGACCGTCAGCGCCGTGAACCGCAACTTCCCGGGCAGGAGCGGCCCGGGTCGGGTCTACCTGGCGAGCCCCCTGGTAATCGCAGCGAGCGCCATCGCCGGCAAGATTGTCGGCGGACTCGGGCAGTGAGTCGTGCTACTGGGGGCGCCAGATGCCACAGAGCACAGGCTACCAACTGAGTCCGGGCATGTGGGCCCGCCTCGGCTACCAAGTCTTCGATGAAGAAGATGCCGTGGTCGAAACGGGTGACAGCGAGCTGAGCTGCCTGATCGGCTACGGCGTGCTGTTTCCGGCCTTGGAGGAAAAGCTGGAGGGTCTGGCGCAGGGGGCTCGACGCACGGTGCTGCTCGCCCCCGAGCAAGCGTTCGGTCAGCGCAACCCGGAGGCGCAGGTCGAAGTGGACCGTGCGGACTTCCCGGACGACGTCGCAGCCGGCGATTGCTACGAGGCGGAGGACGAGGACGGCCGTCCGGTGCTGCTCCAGGTCTTGGACGTGAGCGAAGAGGGGGTGGTGGTCGACAGTAACCACCCGCTCGCCGGGCAAATCCTGCGCTTCGAGGTCGAGGCTCGGGAGGTCCGACCGGCCACCGAGGAGGAGCTGGAGCAGGCGGAACAGCGCCTTCTGTCCCAAGAACAGGAGCCGGAACCGCTGATTACGCCTGAGAGCTTGCTTAGGGGGCCATCCAGGCGCTAGGAAAGCCCCCCGAGGGCTTATGGCCGACGGGCCGAAGACCCGAACTACTTTTCGGATCCGATTCGATCCGAGCAGACTGACACGGAGAGTTCATGCCGATTCCCGAGAATTTCAAGTACGACGTCCGCGTGCGCGAGCGCATGCTCAAGCGCGGTTTGCTCACCGAGAGTGAACTGACGAAGCACGTGGAAGCGTTGGCTGACGTGACTGACCAAGTGATTGAGGTCGAGCTCAAGCAGCCTGCCCTGGTCAAAGAGTCCGAGCGCGTCGAGCGCGTCGTGACCCGCGCTGCGCCGCGGCCCGTCGTGTCGGCCCTGCCGGTGCGCTCGCTCGAAAATGAGCTGAACGACATCGACGACGATGAAGACGACGATTTCGACGACGACGAAGACGACGTCAAAGTGAAGGCGGCCGCCAAGGCTGCGGCCGAAAAAACTGCCGCTGAAAAACCTGCCGCTGAAAAAGCCGCCGCGCCCGTCGCCGAAGCGAAGGTTGCCGAATCCGAATCCGAATCCGAAGACGACGAGGATGAGGACGACGACGAAGACGACGAGGATGAAGACGAGGAAGACAAAGAGGAGACCGCGACGTGAGCCAAGGCCACGGCGAACCCGACTCGGGCTCGGCGTCAGAGACGGACGATCTGCCCGCGGTCGACTTCACGACTTTCGTGTTGTCGTTGAGCCACTCCGCTCTTCTGCACCTGGGCGACGCTCCGCATCCGAACGGCGGAGCGAGTGAAGTCGATTTGCCGATGGCCCGCCAAACGATCGATCTTTTGGCGTTGATTCAAGAGAAGACTCACGGGAACCTGACGGGGGCCGAAGAGCAAGTGCTGACGCAGTCGCTCTACGACCTCCGGCTGCGGTTCGTGGAAGTCTCGCAAAAGCACAAGTGACGCGAGTGACTGCGGCCCGGAGTTTTCTGGCGGCCCTGGTGGTGAGCACGGCGATGCTCGCGTGCAAGCGCATGTCGTCGCTGGGTAGCAGTTCGAGCGCGGTGCCGTTGCCTTCCGGAGCATTGCCGGTGGCCGCCACCGCGCTGCCGACTCTCTCGCCGTTGCCCGCGCCTCTACCTGGTGCACGCGCGCCGCAGAGCTTCGCCGATCTCGCGGCCAAGGCCGACCCAGCGGTGGTGTTCGTGAAGACGCTACAAGAGCGTCGGGGCGTGACGGGCCGCCGGCGCGTGGTCGGGGAGGGCGTTGGTACGGCGTTCGTCTACGACCCCAACGGCTTGATCATCACGAACAACCACGTGATCGACGAGGCCAGTGAGATCCACGTGATCTTCGGCCGCAAGCGCGAGGTGAAAGCGACGATCGTCGGGCGCGACCCGCGGACGGACATCGCGGTTCTTCGCGTGGACGAGAAAAACCTGCCGTTTCTACCCTTGGGTAACTCGGACGCGTTGCGCGTGGGCGACTGGGTGGTGGCGATCGGCAACCCGTTCGCGCTCGCTCATACGGTTTCTGCGGGCATCTTGTCGGCCAAAGGCCGCACCATCGCGGACGTCAAAGGTCTCGATGAGTCGGGCTACTACGACTTCTTGCAGACAGACGCGAGCATCAACCCGGGCAACTCGGGCGGGCCGCTGCTCGACATGTCCGGCAGCGTGGTCGGCATCAACACCGCCATCCGTGCACAGGCGAACAGCATCGGGTTTGCGATCCCGATCAACATGGTCAAAGAGCTGCTGCCGCGGGTGCTGAAAGATGGGCACATCAAGCGCAGCGCGATCGGCGTGAGCGTGTCATCGGTTTTGCCGGAGGACATGGAGCGGCTGAAGCTGAGCGACGAAAACGGCGCATTGGTGCGAATGATCGTCCCGGGCGGACCCGCAGATCGCGCCGGGCTACAAACCGACGACGTGATTCAGGCGTTCGAGGGAGAGCCGCTCACTGGGCCAGAACGGTTGCGCTGGGTGGCGAGCTTGGCCGGTGTAGGAAAGCCTGCGACCCTGCGCGTGGTGCGCGGCGGCAGGACCTTCGACCTGAAAGTCACCCTCGTCGAACTGCCGGACGATGGCGCGGCACCGCCGGACGACGCCCCCTGAAGCCTAAGCGCTGACATCCTGGGCGCTATTTTGCTGTGTAACTGAAAAATGATTGGCCTGTTCCTATGTTTCGCGCTGCTTCAATGCGCTCTGCCGGGGAGCAGGAGCGAAGCGCGGGCGTACACTGGAGCGTGATGGCGTCGCCCGCTCGCGGTACTTTCGGCTCCCTCGTGGACGTGGGGGCCCTGCCGCAGCCTGAGATTGCGGCGCGTGACACGGGCGCCGATCGAATTGCCGCGGGGGTGAATAGTCCTGCCGCTTCGGCGTCAAACCGAACGAGCCGTGAGCTCGAAGCGGAGCAGGATCGTGTCCTCATCGAACGTGCCCAAAAGGGCGACAGATTGGCCTTCAAGCAGCTGGTGCAACGCCATCAGCGGCGTGCCTTCGCGATCGCGCTCGGCCTCCTCCGTGACGAAAACGACGCGCGCGAGGTCGTTCAAGAAGCTTTCCTCCGCGTGCACCGCGGGCTCGATTCCTTCCACGGTGGATCTGCGTTCTTCACCTGGCTGTACCGGATCGTCACCAATCTCTCGATCGACCTCATGCGCAAGCCCGGCCGGCGCGAAGCCGAGCTGGACGAAACGCGGGAGATCGATGAAGCGGATATCCCACTCCTCAGCCGGATCGACGGCGCGGACCCGCTCGACGTTCTGCGTCGTGCCGAGATTCGAAACAAGCTCGAAGCCGCGCTCGACGCACTTCCGGTCTACCATCGCGGTGTCATCGTGATGCGAGAGGTCGAGGGCATGAGCTATGAGGAGATGGCAGAGGCGATGGGCGTGTCCAAGGGCACGATCATGAGTCGTCTGTTCCACGCTCGTCAAAAGCTGCAGCGTGCCCTTGCTGACTGCTACGCCGAGGAAGTCGCGCCTTCGATCCGGAGGGCCGAGCCGTGAGCATCTCGCGTGAGCGCCGAATGCGACTGATGCGCCATCACGACGGCGAGCTGTCCGATGCCGACGCGCGCCAAATGGAGGCAGCTCTCGAGCAAGAGCCCGCGTTGCAGGAAGAGCTCGAGGCCTACAGCGAGCTCGGCAGCTTTGTTCGTGCGTGGGATCAGTCGAACCAAAGCAAGGTGGTCTCGTTCGACATCGCAGACAGCGTGCTAGCGGCGCTCGAGCCCCCGCGAGCGCGCGTTCATTCGCTGCTACCGCGGATCGCGACTTGGGTTTCGCTGGGTGCAGCCATTGCGGCTGGCTCGGTGCTCGTGGTGCGCTCATGGTCTGCGCCGCCGGTCACGCCGGGCGCTATCCGCTCCGGAGAGCACGCGGTGCTGCTCACGGGGACGGCGTCTGCGTCGCCGAGCGCCTCCGCGCCAGAGCTCGCAGAGGTGCTGCCCGCAGCCGCCGAGGAGGAGGCGCCGCCTCCGCCCGCGACAATCGAGTCGGTCGATTTCGGTTCGAACACGGGTGAGGTCTTCGTATTATCCACGGACACATCGGAAACCCCCGTGGTTTGGATGCCGGACGACGCGGAGCCCGATGAGGACAATGAGGACAGGTCCGAATCGTTATGAAGCGAGTTTCGCTTGCGCTCTGTTCGTTGGTCGCCGCACTGACGGTGCCGGCCTACGCCGCCGACCCGCCACGCGCGGCGGCTCCGCGCCCAGCCACTGCGGCTAGCGCGCCCGGCGCAGGCAGCGCCGCGCCCGCGCCGTCCGCTCGTCCCGGAGCCGAACAACCGCTGGTCGCAGAGGTGCTGATCTTGCACGCGACCAACGAGCAGAAGGGCATCGATCCGCGCATCGGCAAGTTGCCCGAACTCGCAAAGCCGCCCTTCTCCAACTACGACAGCTATCAAGTCGTCGATCGCGCGCGCCTCCCGCTCAAGAAGGACGCGCCGCAGAATCAGAAACTGCCCAACGGCCGCACGCTACAAGTTCGCCTCTTGGAGGAACGGGGCCCTGACTCCGTGCTCCTGTCCGCCAGCATCAACCGCCCGAACGGCAAAGAATTCTTGCCGCTCTTGGAAGTAAAAGCCCACGTCGGCCAAGCCTTCATCGTCGCCGGCCAAAGCCACAAAAAAGGCATTTTGGTGCTCGTGATTCGCGTCGTGAAGTAGCGGTCGCTTCGAGAGTTTCGAGAGTGGGCGCTCCCGATCCAGCAGCGCACCTCGGAATGCGGCGCTGTTCCCGGTGCGGCTCGGCGGGCACAGTGCATGGCGACTTACGGGGTGGGAGGCGTTGCTGCGCCGGGCGTGGCCCGGTGATCTTTCAAGGCGCTCGAGGGAGCGCGTGTTCTGGCGTTTCCGATCAGTTAGTTCGAGCGAGAGTTCTGATCAGAATCCGGACGCTGGGACTGCGCGCGGCGTGAGCGAAGCAGATTGACTTCGCCAGGTGGAGTTCAATCAGATGAGCAGAGGTACGCGAGGGATCGTCGAAGTACGAGGTCGTCTAGGCTCGCCGCCGAGAGAGCGTCGGATCGAGGGTAGCGTCTAGGCGGCGTCGTGCAGCCTCACAAGTGATTCGCGCAAGCGTGGACGGCGTGGGGACGGCGGAGACGGAAGAGCGCGCATCACTTGTTCGGTCCGCCCTTGCTGATTCGTCGGTTGGGATGGTCGATTTTTATGGACAGCGTTTGGGCGTCTGGTCGCGCCGTTTTGGGGAGTGAGTTGGATTTGGGGGATTGGTTGGGCGAGGATTTGCGCGGCGAGGTGTTCAGTGACGCGGGCGGCGTTGGAGCCATTTTTCGTCGAAAACAGTGCCTGGGCCCCAAAGCGCGTGTCGAAATTTCGCGTGATAGACAGGAGTGATGAGCAACCTGTATCGATTGGTGGGAGTCGGAAATGCGGAGCTCGTGGCGGGATTGTCGACGCTCGTTCAGCAAGGCAATTCGCTGATCGCGCGGGTGCTAGCGCACTTGGTGGAGATCGACGAGCGTCGGCTGCATTTGGAGCTCGGATTCGCGTCGCTGTTCGCGTACTGCGTGGAAGGCTTGGGGATGAGCGAGGGCGCGGCCGGTCGACGAGTGGCTGCGGCGCGGGTGTGTCGACGATTTCCGAATGCGTTCGAGCGCGTGGCTCGAGCGGAATTGCACTTGTGTGCCTTGTGCGCGCTTGCGCCGCACTTGAACGAACAGAATGCGGCTGAGCTGTTCGAAGCGAGCAAGGGCAAGACGCGAAGACAGGTCGAGGAGCTGCTCGCTGCGCGGTTTCCGCGGCCAGACGTTCGCGAGCAGATTCGCCGGCTACCAACGCGCGGTCAGGTGCCGACCTGCTCTGTGATACGCGGAGGGGTGAATCGGCCCGCTGAGCCCACGTTACCGCGGTCTCGCGATCTCGACGCGTCTACCGAACCCCAATGCGGCGCAGCGGTCGCTGGCGGGGAAGCGTCCGAAATTGCGCCGGATTCTACGCCACCCCTAGGCGACCCCAGGGTACCCGACGCGCGCCCGCGTCCGCGGGGGCGCGACCTCGAACCGCTCTCGGCCGATCGCTTTGGCGTTCACTTCACGGCCGACGCCGAGTTGCGTGGGCTGATCGAACGCGCGCGGGAGCTTGCAAGTCACCGGGTACCGAGGGGCGATCTCGCAGGTCTGATGAAACTGATGGTGGCGAGTTTCGTCAAACAAGAGGAGAAGCGGCGCTTCGGCATCGGGACGAGACCGTATCGGGCCAGCCGCGAAGCAACATTATCGGGCTGCGAGGCGAGAGTGTCGGGTGCCTTGGAACTGGCAGCTCCACCAGGCGGAGCGTCAGTTCCGCCGAGCATGAGTGAAGCGCCGACGCACACAACTCATCCAACGCCACCGCGTCCCGGACCACACAGTCGATATGTGGCGGTACACGTTCGGCGAGAAATCCACGCCCGCGACGGCGGACAGTGCACGTTCGTTTCGCTCGACGGTCGGCGCTGCAGCGCGCGGGCGTTCATCCAGGTCGATCACGTGCACCCCTTTGCGTGGAATGGCGCCTCCGACGTACCCAACCTCCGCTTACTGTGTCAGCCTCACAATCTCTTGCACGCGCGAAACTGCTTCGGGAACACGCACATTTCGGCCCAAATTGCGCGAAATCTTAGCGATTCTCGGCCTCGGCCGAGGTAACCAACGGCACCCTCAGTCACGGCTGGCGCGCCACGTTGATGACGTTCGCGAAGTTTCAACGCCGAATTCTGCGCTCCTCGCGTACCCCCAAAAATCTTCTGGCGATCTTCTGGGAGCCGTAAATTGCGACTCATTGCGCTTGGCGATCTTGGCGGGCCTCCGGGAGCCGCCCACTGCCGCTCTGATCGTCGGCCCTTTGCGTCATCGAGCATGGCGCGGCTGTCGCTCGCCCGCGTCTCGGCGCGCCGGCGTAGCTACCCGCGTGGCAACATGCTTGGTACCACGACGGCCAAGGGCAACGTCAGCGTGAACACCGTGCCTTCACCGAGGGTGCTGTCGGCGTGGATGGTGCCGCCGTGGGCGTCCAAGATGCCGCGTACGATCGACAGACCGAGGCCGGTGCCGCGGCCGTCGGTTTTGGTGGTGAAGAACGGTTCGAAGATTTGGGGCATGTCGTCTTCGGCGATGCCGGTGCCGGTGTCGGTGACTTCGACGGTCAGGGTCTGCTGGACCGCATCGGCGTGCATCACGATCCGCAGTTCGCCGCCTCCTGCCATGGCGTGCGCCGCATTGGTAAAGAGATTGACGAAGACCTGGGTGAGCTGCCCCGCCATTCCGCGCACTGGCGGCAAATGGCCGTCGAATTCACTCGAGATCTGGATCTGCGCGCCTTGAAACTCGTGTTCGCAGAAAACCAGCGCCTTTTCGACGATCGCTGGCACGTGCACCGTGCCCGGGACGTCGGCTGCAGGGCGAGCGTAGGCAACCAGGTCGCGCGAAAAATTGAGAATGCGCGAGGCAGCTTCGCCAATGCGACGTAGGCGCTCCAGCTCGTCTTCTTGCTCGTCGGATGACGGACGCGCGCGAGCCATGCGCTTCAAGTAGTCCGAGTAAGCGATGATCGAGGTGAGGGGATTGTTCAACTCGTGCACGACCCCAGCCACGATTTGACCCAGCGAGGCGAGCTTCTCGGTTTGGATGACCTGAGCCTGCAACTTTCGGATGGAGCGCGCCGATTCTTCGGCGCGCATGTATAGGCGCGCGCGGCGAACTGCGG
>Ga0247766_1000135_pt1 | contig 15668 bp, 11 predicted proteins | sample UWRJL223509R6_FD_179946 | JGI IMG/M metagenome (GOLD analysis project Ga0247766, IMG submission 179946) | Plant litter microbial communities from Arlington Agricultural Research Station in Wisconsin, United States - UWRJ-L223-509R-6 | ecosystem: Environmental > Terrestrial > Plant litter >... | reverse complement strand
CGGTGTTCGGACCGGTCACGCTGTTATGGTTTGCGACCATCGCCGTGCTCGGTGTCGGACAGATCCTGCGTTATCCCGCCGTGCTTTGGGCGATCAGCCCGCATCACGGGGTGCTGTTCCTCGCGCAGCACGGCGAGCGCGGCCTGCTGGTTCTGGGTGGCGTGTTCTTGGCGGTGACCGGTGGTGAGGCGCTGTACGCCGATCTCGGTCATTTCGGGCGGCAACCGATTCGACTGGCTTGGTTCACGGTGGTCTTTCCCGCCCTGTTGATGAACTACTTCGGACAAGGGGCGCTGCTCATCACTCACCCGGAAGCCATCGAGAACCCCTTCTTTCGCATGGTGCCTGGCATTGCGCTCTATCCGGTGGTGCTGCTCTCGACGTGCGCCACGGTAATCGCCTCCCAAGCGTTGATCTCCGGCGTCTACTCGCTGACCAGCCAAGCCACGATGCTCGGCTTCTTGCCGCGCTTTTCGATTCGCCACACCTCGGCCCACGAGCGCGGTCAAATCTACATCCCGAGCGTGAACTACGTGCTCATGTTCGCGGCGATCGGGCTCGTGCTGGGCTTCAAGTCTTCGACCGCGTTGGCCTCTGCCTACGGCATCGCCGTCACGCTGACGATGATCATCACCACCGTCTTGGCATTCTTCTTGGTGCGCTACGGCTGGGGCTGGGGCTACCACAAGGCGATCCCGGTCACGCTGGTGTTTTTCATTCCCGAGATGTTCTTCGTGAGCGCGAACGTCTCCAAGATCGAGCACGGCGGCTGGGTGCCACTGGCGATCGGTGCGTTCATCTTCGCGATCATGGTCACCTGGAAGCGGGGCCGTGAAATTCTTTACGAGCGCTTTCGCGAGCAGATGCTGCCCCTGGTCGACTTTTACGACGTGCTCGCGGTCGAGCGCCCAGCGCGTGTCCCCGGCACCGCCGTATTCATGACCGGCACGGGGGAAGGCACTCCACCTGCGCTGCTCCACAATTTTTTGCACAATCGCGTTTTGCACCAAAACATCGTGCTGCTCACGATCAGCACCACCGATGCCGCGCGCGTGGCGGACGAAGACCGATTCAAGCTGGAAAAGCTCGACCACGGCTTCTGTCGAGTCGTGGGCCGCTACGGTTTCATGGAGCAGCCCGATGCGCCGGCGCTCTTGATCAACGCCGGGCTGATTCACACCGTCGAGCACACGACGTTCTTTCTCGGCCGCGAGAACCTGGTAGTCACCAAGCATCCGGGTATGGCCCGCTGGCGCGTCAGTCTCTTTTCATTCATGTCTCGCAACGCCCTGTCGGCGACCAAGTTCTTCAACATCCCGCCCGATCGCGTGATGGAGATTGGCGCGCAAATCGAACTCTGATTCGACGTCGCGCCGGGCAATTGGCGGGTGGGACCCGAGGCGACAAAGGTACTAGCGAGTCGGCCGAAGGGCGGGCTCCGCACTTGGCGTATGCTGCTCGGCCAGGGAACGACCAAGCATGGCGACGAACAAGGGCTTGCAAGGACTTTGGATCCTGGCCGCCGTAGTGGCGTGGTTTGGCTTGCGAGCTTTGCCGAGCGGCTCTGCGAATGCCGAACCGCTCGAAGCGTCGCCGGCGAACGCGAGCGCGGCGACCGCAAAATCTGCACTCGAAGCCAAAAACGAGTGCGCGGCAAAGAACTGCGACGTGGAGTGCAGTGCGGGTTTGGACGCCACTCTCGCTGGGTTCACCTCGCTGTATGGCGTGAGCCCGCGACCGCTGATCGCCCTCGGTGCGGATCCGGTCGACTCCGGCTTAGCCTACTACTTCGACGCCACGCTCGAAGGGCTGGAGGCGGCCGCTGGCGACGTTCACGACGGCGAAGCTTGGGTGCGCGATCGCTTCTTCTTGCCGTGGAAGAACTTGGATGGCGCCGGCAAGCCGCGCTCCGAACTGTTCGCTTGTCGCAAGACCGTGCCCGGCTTGATCTTGTATCGACGCAAGCACGGGCCAAAGAGCGAAGGTCTAGCAGTATTCCTGGTCGGAGAGACCTCGACCTGGGGCATCGAGCAACCCGTGTTCGCGGACGCCGTACGTCGGGTGAGCGCCCTTCTGCCGACCGAGCCGAGTCAGCCGAGAACGATATCCGTTTTGGGTCCAACGTTTTCGGGCACGGCCAACTCACTGTCGGCGGCGCTCACGCTCGAGCTCGACAAAGCCAAGAGTCAGGGCACGGACCTCGCCTTCAAGCTCCGCTCGGGGACGGCCACCGCTAGCAGCGCACAGCGCGCATTCGCCGCGTTCAACTCACTCGGTGCAGCCAAAGTCGTAGACTACCGAAGCGCTGCCCCCGAAGACGACAACTCGCGCTGCGCGATGTTCCAACGCTTGCGGGATTTGCGCGTGCCGATTCGCGGAGCCGCCGACTCCCAGATATTGCAGGGAGTTGCGCTGCTCAGCGAAGGGGCGACGGCCTACGGCGCGGGCTTCCGCGCGAGCAGCAAAGGGCAAGCGCACTGCCCCAGACCCGAGTTCGAATACGCCTTTCCCAACCTCGCTGACGTGCGCACCGCTTACGGCGGCTCCGGCAGCCAGCCCCTTGGCCTGAACGTGCCGCCATCGAGGGTCGGCGTTGCAACCGCCAACGACCCATCATCGCGCATTCATCCGACGTTGTCCTCATGGACACCGATCGCGCGCGACATCGGCCTGGCGACCGCGCTTTCCGACCTCGCGGTGCGCAGCGTACGCTACGTGGGCATCGCTGCGACCGACATGAGCGATCTCACGTTCCTCGCGCAACGCGTCAAACGCCAACTGCCGGATGTACGCCTATTCACGTTCGAAAACGACGTGCTCTTCGCGCATCCGGACTACGCGACCAGCTTGAACGGCATGCTGGTCGTGCACGGGGCGCGTATCGACCAGCAGGGCAAGGTCCTCCCACCGTCATTGCTGACCAACGTGCAAGCGCGCGAGATGGTGCAAGGGGTGTATCTGGCAGCGCTCGATCTGCTGGAAAATCGCGCTATCCCGCGCGTCGTCCCCGAGGTCTCCGTGATCAGCAATGGCAAGGTCTGGGGGATCGCCGGCTTGGTCGGAACCTCGCCGTCGCCGCCGCTCGCGCCGCGCGTGTATTGGCTGCTGTCGGTTTGGCTCGGCTTCTTTTCCTTGGTCAACGGTGCGGCCTATCTGGTGCAGAGCTTCTCCGCGCGTGCGAGGCAACATTGGTCGCTGCTCCCGCTCCGCGCGCTGCGGCCGTGTCGGCGCGCCGAACTGGCCGCGGCACACGCGGTGCGCACGTTTGCTTTGCTGCTCGTTGCCTTCATTCCCGGCTTGCTGGTGTTCGAAATTTCGATGTCCGTGCCCGGCTTCAGCTGGCAACGCCTGTGTCTACTGGCGGGTGTGATCGTGAACGCGGGCGCGCTGTTGGTCGCGTTGTTCGAGATGCTGCGCGTGTACTTGATGCGAAAGCTGGTGCCGCCCACGGCCTGGGCCTACTTGCTCTTGGCGTTGGTCGTGTCGATGTTCACGCTGCTCGGCGTTGCGCCTTGGGCGGCGACCGCGCCCCCGCAACGCTCGGTCACCCTGGCGAGCGGTGTGTCGCCGGTGTTGCCCGTCCTGCTCGGCGCAGGGTTGCTCTACCTGCTGATTTTGTGCGGTCTGATTCGTATTCGCCTGCTCGATACCCAGCTACCGGACGCACGTGCCGATGTTCCGTTTCAGCGCTTACCCCTGGGCATCGGACGGGCCTTGGGCATGAGCGCGGAGCAAGCTGAACCCGACCCGCAGAGCTCCGACTTGCAACGCCTCGAGCGCCGCCTCGTGCATTGCCTTCACGATCCTTGGAGCATCGCCCAAGGATCGGTGTTGATCGCGAGTGCGAGCTTCATCGGCGGGTTTGCGCTGCTCTTCGACACCAAGCCCATGCTGACGCTCGAAGCGTGGAATTGGCACGTGCTCTTGGTCGCGACCTTCATGGCCTGCTTGTTGGTGCAGGGCCTCACCTATTTGCAATTGTGGCTGTACTTCGCGCAACTGCGGATGCTGTTGCAACGGCTCGCGCGGCATCCTCTCGCCCTCGCCATCAAGCGGATCCCCGGCTCGCTCCTGCGCCCGGTGGAGCAGCAGCTGCTCGCGACACGCCCGGAAACGCTGGATTTGGCAGATGTCGTTCAGCTACTCGGTGAGCTCGGTTTGCAGCGTCCCGAACTTTCAGCGGCTGACGAAGCGCTGCTGCCCGGACTCCCCACGCGCGCGGTCTTGTGCGCCGCCCAGGAAATCGCGCAAAAAGCGCTGGCCAGCGACCTCGGGCGCGTGGCCATGCGACTCGTTCCAGAGCGCCACGCGCTATGCGACTCACTGCTCGCGGTCGCACACGACTTCTCTTCGAGCCTGTTTGGAGTCTGGCAGCGACAGTCGTCCCGGGAGGCCGCGGCACTCGCGACCGAGCCGCCGTCGAGCAACGGTAGTGACGCACTCGACGTGTACGCTTCGTTACTGAGCGCACCCGCGCTGGCGTTCGCGCGCAAGGCCGAGACATTCATCAGCGCGCTCGTGGCGCTACAGGTCCTGCGCTACGTTCGCTACTTTCGTTACTTCGTGGTGGCGCTCCTGGGCGGCGCCGTACTGTTCGTGCTGATGACCGCGCTATACGCCCTGCAGCCCCAGCGACTGATGTTGAACGTCGAGCTCGGAATGACGACCGTGATCGTCGGCACCGCACTGTGGATGTATTTCAGCCTCGACCGCGATACGGTGCTGAGCGCGATCGCCAACAGCCACGCTGGCGAAGTGACGTTGAACAGCAACCTCATCACGCGCGTCGTGACCTGGGGCGTGCTACCGATGGTCAGCGCAATCGCCGCGCAATATCCGGAGTTCTCGCAGTGGGCGTTCGCCGCGGTCGAACCGTTGGCACACGCGCTGCGCTGAGCGATATCGCCACGCTAGTCGGCGCGAGCAGCGGCCATCAGGCCGGCCAAGCCCTTCGAGCGCCCGCGAACGGCGGCTTCGCCACTCGCGTAAGCCCTTGACCCGACACCGAAATCCGCCTCAGCACCAGCCGGGGATCGGCGCTTGGATGGCGAGACTCGCGGCTCCAAGATCGGTATTGGCAACTCTTGCACTAGGGCGACAATTCGCTGCCTTGAGCGGAGCTCGATACGCATGCTAGTAGCGGCTTCCTCGCTGCGCTAACTGTGCAGCGTTGTGTTGCGCGAGATCCAGAGGGGATACTCGCCCGAACTGAGGAGCCAGCCCTTGCACCGTCGACTCGGAGCGTCTGTTGCGATTTTGGTGGCCAGCCTATGCGGCTTGGTCTTGTCTTTTGTCCCCCGGCTGGCGATAGCCGCAGAGCCAGAAGTCCATCACGGTGGTGAAGCGGATCTGGTACTGCCTGACTTGAGCAGCGTCGAGGTGCTGGGCATGAGCGGCAGTGCGCTGCTTCAGCTCGGCATGGTGGTCGCCGCGCTCGGCCTGGTATTCGGTGTCGTGACCTTGCTGCAGGTCAAGAATCTGCCGACCCACAAATCGATGGCCGATGTCTCGCAGATCATCTGGGAGACCTGCAAAACCTACCTGATCACACAAGGCAAGTTCATCTTGCTGCTGGAGGTGTTGATCGGCGCGATCATCGTCCTCTACTTCGGTGTTTTGCAGCACATGCCGGCCGTCAAAGTAGCGGTCGTGCTGGCTTTCAGCGTGATAGGCATTCTCGGTAGCTACGGTGTGGCCTGGTTCGGCATCCGTATCAACACGTACGCCAACTCGCGGACGGCTTTCGCCAGCCTCCGCGGTAGGCCGTACGACGTGTACGCCATCCCGCTCAAGTCCGGCATGAGCATCGGCATGCTGCTGATCAGCGTCGAGCTGCTCTTGATGCTGATGATCCTGCTGTACGTGCCCCGCGACTACGCCGGGCCGTGCTTCATCGGCTTCGCGATCGGCGAGTCCCTCGGCGCCTCTGCACTGCGCATCGCGGGCGGCATCTTCACCAAGATTGCCGACATCGGCTCGGATCTGATGAAGATCGTCTTCAAAGTCAAAGAAGACGACGCGCGCAATCCGGGCGTGATCGCCGATTGCACGGGTGACAACGCAGGTGACTCGGTCGGCCCCAGCGCGGACGGCTTCGAGACCTACGGCGTGACCGGCGTCGCGTTGATCTCCTTCATCTTGCTCGCGGTCCGCGAACCAGAGACCCAGGTTCTGCTGCTGGTCTGGATCTTCGCCATGCGCATCATGATGGTCGTCGCGAGCGTGGTCTCGTACTTCATCAACGAGCTTATCCAGAAGACCTTGATCGGCGACAAGAAGAAGATCAACTTCGAGCACCCGCTGACCTGGCTGGTCTGGTTGACCTCGTTCTTGTCCATCGGGCTGACGTTCTTCGTCTCGTTCGAGGTGCTCGGTGACTTGGGCAAAGAGGGCAACTTGTGGTGGGTGCTGTCTTTGATCATCAGCTGCGGCACGTTGGCCGGCGCGGTCATCCCCGAGCTGATCAAGGTGTTCACCTCGACAGAATCCGCGCACGTGAAAGAAGTCGTGACTTCCTCGCGCGAAGGTGGCGCATCGCTGAACGTGCTGTCCGGCCTCGTGGCAGGCAACTACAGCGCTTACTGGATGGGCATCGTGCTCACTGCGCTGATGGGTGGCGCGTACTACTTCAGCATGATGGGGCTAGATGAGCTGATGCTCGCGCCCGCGGTGTTCGCGTTCGGTCTGGTGGCGTTCGGTTTCTTGGGCATGGGCCCGGTGACTATCGCGGTCGACTCCTACGGGCCGGTCACGGACAACGCGCAGTCGGTGTTCGAGCTCTCGCTGATCACCGAGGACAAGAACGCGCCTGCTGAAATCGAGAAGCAATTCGGCTTCAAGCTCGACTTCGAGCGCGCCAAAGAGCTGCTCGAGGAGAATGACGGCGCGGGCAACACCTTCAAAGCCACGGCCAAGCCCGTGTTGATCGGCACGGCAGTCGTGGGCGCAACGACGATGATCTTCTCGATCGTCGTGCTCCTCACCGAAGGGCTGACCACCAACGTCGAAAAGCTGAGCATCCTGCACGCGCCGTTCCTGCTCGGGCTGATTTGCGGCGGCGGCATCATCTTCTGGTTCACCGGCGCGTCCATCCAAGCGGTCGTCGCCGGATCCTACCAGGCCGTCGAATTCATCAAGAAGAACATGAAGATCGACAGCATGGAAAAGGCTTCGATCGAGGACAGCAAGAAAGTCGTGGAGATCTGCACGCGCTACGCACAGCGCGGCATGGTCAACATCTTCATGACCGTATTCTGCGCCACGTTGGCATTGGCCTGCATGGATCCGTTCTTGTTCATCGGCTACCTGATCTCACTCGCGCTGTTCGGTCTATTCCAAGCCCTGTTCTTGGCCAACGCGGGCGGCGCTTGGGACAACGCCAAGAAGATCGTCGAAGTCGAACTCAAAGAACGCGGCACGGACTTGCATGCTGCAGCCGTCGTGGGCGACACGGTAGGCGATCCGTTCAAGGACACCTCGTCGGTGGCCATGAATCCGATCATCAAGTTCACGACTCTGTTTGGCTTGCTCGCAGTCGAGATGGCCATCCAACTCGAGCGCCAGACCAGTGCCATCCTGGCCGTGATCTTCGGCCTCGGGAGCATGTTCTTCGTTTGGCGCTCTTTCTACGGCATGCGCATCGCCCCGAGCGCCGAAGGCGAACGGGAAGGCGCTGCGGCGGCCGAGGCGTCCTCGCACTGAGCCATTAGCCCGCCCTCGGGCAACAGGGCTTATCAGAGCCCGGCGAGACGGGGAGAGCGAGCGCTCTCCCCGTTTCCCTTTTGTGGTGTAGCTCTCGCCCTGACGGCGTTAGCCTGCGCCCATGTACGTCGTAGTCGTGAACGTCCACGTGAAGCCCGAAGCCGTCGATGAGTTCATCGCGTTGACCGCCGACAATCATTTGAACGCGCGGAAAGAGCCGCAAAACCTGCGTTTCGACGTGCTACGCCGGAACGACGATGCGAATCGCTTCGTGATCTACGAGGCGTACACGAGCGAAAGCGGGTTCACGGCCCATCAGCAGACCGCGCACTACGCGCGCTGGAAAGAGGCTGTGGCGCCGCTGATGGCCGAGCCGCGCTCGCCGCAGAGGTGTACGAGCCTGTTTCCCGAGCCTTGGCAATGAGCCCGCTCGGGCCCACGAGCTTCGAGTTTTCGCACCGCACGCGGGTCGTCGTCGGCGCGGGGGTCTGGTCGAAGGCGCTGGCCGAAGCGCGCACCTTCGGCGAGCACGTGCTGCTCGTGAGCGGCGTGTCCTCACTTGTCCGGCTGGGCTTGCAGCCATTGTTGGAAGCCGAATCGGCGCGACTCGGGTTGCGGCTCTGTCGTTTCGTCGTTCCGCGCGAACCGGACGTCGAGCTTGCCGATCAAGCGGCAGCGTTAGCACGGTCGAACGGAGTGTCCGCGGTGCTCGGCATTGGCGGCGGCAGCACCCTGGACATCGCCAAGGCAGCAGCGGCCTTGGCCACCAACCCCGGCTCCGCGCGGGACTATTTGGAAGGCCTGCCCGGTCCTGGCCCGAAGCCGTTTACTTCCGCACCGCTGCCGGTGTTGTGCGTGCCTACGACGGCGGGTACAGGCTCCGAAGTGACCAAGAATGCGGTCCTGCAAGTCAGCGATCTGAAAGTCAAACGCAGCATGCGTTCGGAACTGCTGTTCCCGCACAGCGCCTTCATCGATCCGGTACTTTCCGGGCAAGCGCCAACCGCTGTGCGCGCGGGCACCGGTTTCGACGCGCTGACTCACCTGGTCGAAGCGTTTTGCTCGAGCAAGGCCTCGCCGCTGACGGACGCTTTGGCCAAAGACGGCATTTCAAGGGCGATTCGCGGTCTGCATAGCCTGGCCAAAGGCACCGCGAGCGAGGCGGATGCGCACGACCTCGCGCTCGCCGCCACCTTCGGCGGGATTTGTTTGGCAAACGCGGGCTTGGGAGCGGCGCACGGCCTGATCGCGCCTCTTGGCGGGTTGTATCCGAACATTCCGCACGGTGCCGGCCTCGCGTGTCTCTTACCCGCGACCCTAGCGATCAACGCGGACGCTGCGCAGGGCTCCCCCGTCGCGAGCGCACGCCTGGTCACCCTCGCGCCGCTGCTCGGCGTAGCCAGTGTCGACGAAGCCACGCGCATGCTCCGCGAGCTGCGTGTCGCACTCGGGCTACCGGCGCTCGCCAGCTATGCCGCAATCGACGTGGCGCGCGTGATCACGAGCCCGAGCGGGAGCCTGAAAACGAACCCCGTCCCGCTCGGAGAAGGCCAACTGCGTGCGCTGCTCGAGCTCGCTCTGAGCGCGTCGTAGATCATGCCTCGCTGGCTCCTCTGCACGCTCATGTTGGGTGCCGCGTGTGGTCGAACCCCCGAACCGCCAGTAACCAAACGCGCGGCGCCGATCGCCCCCGCGTCGGCCTTGCCGAGTCCCGCGCCGAGCGCTGAGGCAGCGGCTGCGATTGCGCCTGATTTGCCTGGAAAAAGGCCTGGCCACGGCGCTCCTGGCTCGCAAATCAAGCACGTAATCGTGATCGCCATGGAGAATCACGACGCGGACCAGATCTACGACGACCGAGTGAACGCGCCGTACATTCATTCGCTCATCGAGAGCTACGCACACGCGGAGAACTTCGACGACGAGCTGCCGCTCGAAATTCCGAGCGAAGGGCACTACGTGTGGATGGAAGCGGGCACACACCAATTCTCCGACGCCCTCTTCGACGATGATTCACCGCCCTCCGCCCGCGTCAGCACGGGGAGCAATCAACACCTCGTTCGCCAGATCAAAAATTCCGACACCGGCCTGTCTTGGATGACGTACCAAGAAGGGATGAACGAACGAACCGGCGCGTGCCCCATTCGCAGCGCGGGCTTCTACGTGCCAAAACACAATCCGTTCGTCTTCTTTCGCGACGTGTCGGGCGATCCACCCGCCGACGACACCCCGTATTGCGCCGCCCACCACAAACCGTATTCGGCGCTCCAAACAGACTTGAACGGCGAGCTCGCGAGCTACGTCTTCATCACGCCTGACGAATGCCACGACATGCACGGCCAGCGCGGCTGCCCCGAAGAAAACCCCATCCGCACCGGGGATAAATGGCTCGCATCCGAGCTGCCACGGCTGATTTCGTACGCGGAGCAGCATCAGGCGGTGATCTTCATCACCTTCGACGAGGGTAGCTCATCCATCAAAATGCCGTTCATCGCTATCGGCGCCATGGTCAAGCCGCACTACACGGGCACCGAACGTTACAATCACAGCTCGCAACTCAAAACGGTGGAGCGGATCTTGGGTCTACCGCCGCTTTCGCGCGTTGCCACTTCCAACGACCTCTCCGACTTGTTCAAACCAGGAACTTACCCGTGACCACCTCCACCGCCGACCGTAGCCCGTTTGCCAAACACTTCAGCCTCGACCCCAACGTCGTCTACTTGAACCACGGCGCGTTCGGCGCATGCCCGCGCGCCGTACAATCCAGACAGCTCGAGGTTCGCGAGCGGCTCGAAAGCAACCCGGTCCACTTCTTCATCCGCGAACTGGAGCGCTTGCTCGATGAAACACGCGAGGTGCTCGGCCCGTTCCTCGACGCACGCGCGGAAGATTTAGCGTTCGTGCCCAACGCAACGGCCGGCGTCAACACCGTGCTCGCGGCGCTGGATCTGGAGCCAGGAGCCGAAATCATCATCAATGACCACACGTATCCAGCGTGTCGGAACGCGGTTCAATATTGGGCCGCGCGACGCTCGCATCAGGTGCGGATCGCGAAAATCCCCTTCCCCTGCGCGTCCGCCGCCGAACTCGAGCAAGCCATCCTCGCGCAAGTGACGGCTCGAACGCGCTTGGTGCTGATCGATCACGTCACCAGCCCGAGTGGGCTGATCATGCCGATCGAAAGCCTGGTTCGCACGCTGCACGAGCGCGGCATCGATACCCTGGTCGACGGCGCGCACGGCCCTGGCATGTTGCCGCTGTCGCTCGAAAAACTAGGCGCCGCGTACTACACCGGCAATCTGCACAAGTGGTGCTGCGCGCCCAAAGGCGCTGCGTTCCTCTGGGTGCGTCGCGATCGCCAAGCGCTGATTCATCCACTGGTGATCAGCCACGGCTGGGCGGCGCCACGCACCGATCGACCGAGGTTCCTGCTCGAGTTCGACTGGCCCGGCAGCTTCGATCCGAGCGCGGTCCTGAGCATTCCCAGCGCGCTCTCGTTTCTGGAAGGCCTATTCGAAGGCGGGTTTCCGGCGCTGTACGCGCATAACCACGCCCTGGCACTGAAGGGCCGCGACCTGCTATGCGCTGCGCTCGGCACGCGACACCCGTGTCCCGACTCGTTGCTCGGCTCACTCGCCGTCGCGCTGTTTCCGGAAGTGACGGCCAAGGCTCCCTCGCCCGACGCGCTGTACAACGCGCTCGTCGCCCGCGGCATCGAAGTGCCGATCGTGCCGTTACCAGGCTACCCGTCCGGCTTCGTACGCATCGCCGCGCAAGTGTACAACTCGGAGAGCGAGTTCTTGGTGTTGGGCGAAGCGCTGCGCGAGGAGTTGGGGCTAGCTTAGCCTTTATCCGGTGATTGCTGGTCATTTTGCCGAGTGCCCGGATAGCCACTGGACGTGGCTGTTTCGGGCATTAGGTCGACGGGATGACGACCATTGGATTCATCGGTGCGGGACACATCGGCAGCCAAGTGGCGCGCTTGGCGATTCTGCAGGGTCATGACGTCGTAGTCAGCAATTCGCGCGGGCCAGAAACACTCGCCAGTCTGGTCAAAGAGCTGGGCCCGAAAGCACGAGCGGCCTCGCCGGTCGAAGCCGCGCAAGCGGGCGAAATCGTAGTCGTGTCGATTCCGCTCAAGAACTATCGCAGCGTGCCGGTCGAGCCGCTCGTTGGCAAGGTCGTGATCGACACGAACAACTACTACCCACAACGCGACGGACACATTGCCGAGCTCGACGACGAATCGAACACGACCGCGGGGCTGTTGCAGCAGCACTTGCCGAAGTCGAGGGTGGTCAAAGCCTTCAACCACATCTACGCGGCGCAGCTGACGACCGACGGCAAGCCTTCGGGCACTCTCGACCGGCGCGCGCTCGCGATTGCCGGCGACGATGCGAATGCCAAAGCGACGGTGACGAAATTGCTCGACGCTTTCGGCTTCGATACGGTCGACGCCGGACCGCTCGCGGAAGGTTGGCGCATCCAACGCGATACACCGGGCTACGGTCCGCGTCAGAATGCCGCGCAATTGACAGCGGCGCTGGCCGCCGCAAAACGCTACCGAGATCAGTGATCGCGCGCTGGCGTTCAGCGCAAAAACAGCCGATACACCGGGTTCTCCGTCTCCTCCACGCACGGGTACGCGAGCGTCCGTAAGAACTGCTGGAACGCCTGCGCATCGGAGTCTGGCACTTGGATCCCCACCAAAATGCGGCCGTAGTCCGAGCCTTGGTTCCGGTAGTGGAAGAGGCTGATGTTCCACAATGGGTGCATCGCCGCCAAGAAGCGCATCAATGCACCAGGGCGCTCGGGAAACTCGAAGCGGAATAGTCGCTCGCTCGCCGCGAGTGGCGAGCGCCCGCCGACCATGTGCCGCAAGTGTTCCTTCGTGAGTTCGTCGTCCGAAAGATCAGAAGTGGCGAAGCCTTGCTCTCGAAGCGTGCGAGCAACGCTCGCCGCCTCGCTTCGCGATCGGGTACTGAGGCCGACGAACACGTGAGCGACACTCGCCTCGGAAATCCGATAGTTGAATTCAGTGACGGAGCGCTGACCGAGTAGCTCGCACAGACGCCGGAAGCTGCCGCGTTCCTCGGGAATAGTCACGGCGAACAGCGCTTCTCGCTGTTCACCGAATTCGGCGCGCTCGGCCACGAAACGCAGTCGATCGAAATTCATGTTGGCGCCAGAAGTGATCGCGATCAGCGTGCGTCCTTCTGCACCATTCTGTTCGATGTATTGCTTGACCGCGGCCACCGCGAGCGCACCCGCGGGTTCGAGAATGCTGCGCGTGTCCTGAAAGACGTCCTTGATCGCCGCGCACACGGCGTCAGTGTCGACCAAAACGAAGTCATCGACCAACGCTTGCGTGATGCGAAATGTCTCCGCTCCCACTTGGCGCACTGCCGTGCCATCGGAGAACAACCCGACGTCGGATAGCGGGACGCGCTGACCTGCCCGCACGGCGCGCACCATCGCGTCCGAGTCTACGGTTTGCACGCCGATGACGCGCACTTCGGGCCGCACGGCTTTGATGTACGCGGCGACTCCGGAGATCAGCCCACCCCCACCGATGGGGACGAACACCGCGTCGATCGGCCCTTGGTGCTGACGCAGAATTTCCATGCCCACCGTGCCCTGTCCTGCGATCACGTCCGGGTCGTCGAACGGGTGCACGAACACCGAACCCAGTTCGGCTTCCAGCTCTCGCGCGCGCTCGTAAGCGTCGCTGTAGCTGTTGCCGGCGAGCACGATTCGACCGCCGAGCGCGCGCACCGCATCGCTCTTGAGCTCGGGCGTCGTGACGGGCATCACGATCGTCGCGGGACAACCAAGCCGGCGCGCTGCGAGCGCGACCCCTTGCGCGTGATTGCCAGCAGACGCGGCGATCACGCCGCGCTTTCGCTCTTCAGCAGACAGCCGCACCATCTTGTTGTAGGCGCCGCGCAGCTTGAAGCTGAAAACCGGCTGCTGGTCCTCGCGCTTCAAGAACACGAGGTTGTTCAGGCGCTGCGACAGGTTTTCTGCGAGCTCCAGCGGTGACTCGACCGCCAGGTCGTACACGCGCGCAGTGAGGATTCGCTTCAGGTACTCCGTGGTGATGGAGTCCCGATCTTGAGCAGTCATCGCTTGGCTTTGCGCAAGATGAGGCAGAAGCCGTGCCCGAACGGATCGCTGCAGAATGCAGCCGAACCGTGCTCCGGATTTTCGAAGACTTGTTCTCGTTTGGCCCCGAGCGCCTCGACTTTCTCGAGCGCCGCGTGCAAATCATCCACGTGGAAGTCGAGGTGAACCGGGGTCCAATGGCGCTCGAACGTGCGCCGATCTTTGGTTTGGGGTGAGGGCTGCGAGCCTGCCTGCTTTTCGAGCAAGACGAGCTCGACATTCAAGCCCGCTAAGACGGCGACAACACCTGGTACGGGTTCCGACTTCTTCGAAAAGCCGAACGCAGCGCAGTAAAAGGCAATTCCTTCGGCGAGACTCGGAACGTCGATGCTGACGGAGGCGCTGATGGTCATCGTTCCGCGCAGGATACCAGACTTCCAGAATGTTTTGGTTAGCGGGCGCGTCACACGAGAGCTCGTCGCGTAGCTCGCTTTTCGTCTGCTACTTGTTCTCGATGTACGGCCCGCCCGGCGCACCCCAGTTCCACACCGGCATCGGCGATTGCGACGGTTCGGCCACGCCAGGCTGCGAATTGATGACCGCCAAGCGCGAGCCCCACTCGAGGTAGCCAACCAGCGCAGAGCGAAACTCCGGATCCGTGGGCACCCCGAGCTCATCGGCGGTTTCGAGCAACAGCGCCATCCAGCGTTTGCGTGCGGCCTCGCTCAAGTGACGCGCCAAGTGTTTGCGAATCATCGCCGCGTGACCGCCGTATTCGCTCGAGTACGCAGGCGGTCCACCGAAGACCTCCGCCACGAACGCGGCCACATGCACGTGATGCTGCGGATCCATGGCCGCAAAGATCGGCGCGAGCAGCGCGTCAGCGCGCACGTGCTCGTAGAAGCGCTGGAACAACGCTTCTAGCGCCGCGCTGCCGCCGACCCAGTCATACAAAGTGGGCACCCGTTCGCTGTCCATGCCGCAGATTAGATCAGGCACGCGCGTCACGGATCCGCCGTTCGGCTAGTGACGAGTGCACGGTCCTCTCCGGCGACAGTGGGTCGACATTTCAGCGCGGGTCCGCGTCAACTCGATCGCAAGCCGCCCCGCCAGCCGAGCACAACGAATTTTTTTGGATCGGCGTTGAACGGTTCAGCCGTGACCGGGCACGGAGACCCGAACCGAGTCACTGGGTACGGGCACGTTCGTTCGCCGCCTGGGGGCGTCGGTGTGCCGAGAAAGCGCGAAAAGCGCGAGGGAAAACTATGAAAACGTCGATCCTTCTTGCAGTGGCGTGTGCGCTGTCGAGCGTCGCGTGTGACATCAGTTGCTTCGGAGAGTGTGACGATTGGGACGAAGAATGTTCCGAACCTCGTCACGACGACGGAGGGGGCAAGCATTCCGGCGGACCGGGCCCCGGACAGAACGCTTCCGGCGGAACGGCCGCTGGAGGGAGTGGGTCAGGAGGTAGCGCACACACTGGTGACTCGGGTGGTACCGCTAACGCCGCCGGCAAAAGCGGCAACTCGGATCCCGTATCCTGCGCCGAAGAGCGGGACTGTCCCCGCGGGTTCAACTGTGACTACGAAAGCAAGGAGTGCGTAGCCGCCGACGCCGAGACCTGCCCCGAGCTAACGACCGAATCGGCGTGTGATAACCGCAAGGATTGTATGTCGGTCTATGCGGGCATCAATTGCAGCTGCGGCGCGAACTGCGAGTGCGTCGGCGGTGAACCAGGCTGCGTGTGCCAGAGTTTCGAGTTCTTCACTTGTGAGGCGCTGAAGAACTAGTCGCAGGTTGCGTGCTCGCTCGTGCGCACCGACGCAAATCGGGCTCGGTGCGCACGGCCATCGCGTTCGCGCTTA
>Ga0247766_1000134_pt1 | contig 15712 bp, 13 predicted proteins | sample UWRJL223509R6_FD_179946 | JGI IMG/M metagenome (GOLD analysis project Ga0247766, IMG submission 179946) | Plant litter microbial communities from Arlington Agricultural Research Station in Wisconsin, United States - UWRJ-L223-509R-6 | ecosystem: Environmental > Terrestrial > Plant litter >... | reverse complement strand
CGACGAGCTGGCGCGCGAAGCAGAGACGGCCAAGGACCCGAAGCTTTCGGTGGCAGCCCTGTTGCGCGAAGGCGAAGTGTGGCGTGACGAGCTCGGCGATCCAGTGCGGGCGATCAGCCGCTTCGAGGCCGTACTTCAGAAAGATCCGGGGCACGTCGACGCGCTGCTCGCGCTCGAACCGCTGTACGCCGAACGCGGCGCGTGGGATCTGCTTTGCCAGGTGCTCTCGGCGGAAGCGCGCGTATTCAACGAGCCGGCCGCGCGCGTCGGAGCGTTGCGCGAGCTCGCACGCATCCAGGAAGAATTCTCCGGCGCCTCGCCGGAGCAGGTGCAAAATAGCTATTTTGCGATTCTGCAGCTGTTGCCCACCGATCTCGCGGCGCTGCGCGCCTTGGAGCAGCGCGCGCTGCGCGAAGGCGACAAGAAATTGCTCTCGCACATCGACGCCAAGCTGGGCGCGATGGTCGAGGAACCGCAGCTGATCGCGCTCTATCACGCGCGTTTGGCCGAAGCGCTCGAGGAACTCGGTGACGCCTCCGCGCTCGAAACATTTCGTTCCGCGCTCAGACACGATCCGGAGAGCATCGCGGCTGCGCGTGGCCTCAGCCGCATCGCCGAACGAGGCCAGATCCCGGAGCTGCTCGAGGAAGCGGCCGAGAGTGAGGCGCGCATGGGGCTCGACCTGGGTGCGGCCGCAAGGCTGTTGATCAAGGCGGCAAACAGTCGCACCGAGCGCGGGGACGTCGCGGGCGCGGTGCTCAGCCTCTCGCGCGCGCTCGAGATCAATCCGGAGCACGAAGCCGCGGCCAGTCGCGTCCGCGACTTGTTGCTCGCGCGCAATGAAATCGACCGTCTGATCGCGCTTTTGACGCAAGCAGCGACGGTTGCCAAAAAGCCGGAGCGCGTGGCCAGCATTTGGGTGGACGTGGCCGAGCTGTACGCGGACAGGAAGAACGACGTCCCAGCCGGTCTCGCTGCGCTGCACCGCGCCAAGACTCTCGTGCCCGGTCACTTGCCGACGCTGATGAAGCTGGCTGATCTGTACACCCGCGACGGTCAGTGGAACGAAGCGGTCGAGCGCCTGACCCAGGTAATTGGCCAGGGACCGGCCGACGACGTTTTGGTCGACGCCCACGTGCGCCTCGCCGCCGTGCTCGACGAGCACCTGGCGGATCCGGCGCGCGCGCTGAGCAATCTCAACGCCGCGCTCGCGCGCGATCCCAATCACCGCGACGCGCTCGGTCGCTTGCTATCCCTGCAGCGGCGTCAGAACCAGTTGGACCACGCCGCCGAGACCGCGCGCCGGCTGGTCAAGGTGTCGCCCGAACTGAACGCGCGCGTGCTGGCCTTGATCGAAGTCGGGCGCTTGGAGCGTATCCGAGGGCAGGGCGCAGCCGCGATTCAGGCCTACGAGCAAGCGGTTGCCTTGGTCGGCGTAGACGGCGCTGCGGCCAGCGAGTTCCGCGAGCTGATCGCCAGCGAGGGGCGCAAAGGTCCCGCCAACTACGGCCGTTACGTCGCGGCTTTGTCGCGCTTCGCGGATGACGCGTCGCCCACGTCTTCCGCGCTGATCCCGACCTACCTCGAACTCGCGCGCGTACTCGCGGACGACATGAGGGAGCCCGAGCAAGCGGTGCAAGCGCTGACGCGCGGCTTGAACAAAGTCGGCGAACGCGTAGAACTTCAGGCGGAACTGTCCACGCGCCTGCTTCGGGCCGGCCAATTCGCACCGGCGCTGGCCGCTGCGCGGCGCGTGCTCGAGACCGACGTGATGCGCCCGTCGGCCTGGCGCGAACTCTCCGAGGCCTTCAAGGGTCTCGGTCGCGTCCCCGAAGCAACGCTCGCGCTCGCGCCGCTCTTGGCGGTGAACGCCGCGAACGATCTGGAACGCGCCACGCTCGGCGCGCGCGCACCCCGCTCGGGTGCGGGGCACGCGCGCGCGTTCGACGTCACACAGTTGCAAGCCATCGCCGCGCTGCCCGCGGACGACGCGGCGACTGGGCTGCTCGTGCAGATCGCGGAGGGCCTGGGCAAAGTTCACCCTCCGGAGTTGGAGCGCTACGGAGTCAGCTCTCGCGACCGAATTAGCGCGAAGTCGGGGCACCCAGTGCGAGCGCTCGCCGACCGCGTGGCCAACGTTTTCGGGGTCGAAGAGTACGATTTGTACCTGCACCGCGCGCCAGGCCCCACGATCGACATCGAGTTCAGCGATCCGGTCTCGATCATGGTCCCGAGCGGTTTCGCGAAGCTTGCCGAGGGTCCACAGGTATTCTTGCTCGCGCGCGTGATGGCCAACATTTCACGCAGCCTGCACGCCATCGATAAGCTTCCTTCGGAAGCGCTCGCGGTACTCTTGGCGGCGGCCGCGCGCAGCGTGGATCCGTCGTTCGCCGCGGGGTTGGCCGACGAAGAGTACTTGAGCAACCACGCGCGGCGCGTGTCGCGCTCGCTGCCCTGGCTGGGTCGGGGCGCGGTAGAAGAAGCCGCGCGCGCCTACGTGGCGGCTCCGCGCCTAGATCCCGCAGAATGGCTGTTCCGCGCGCGGCTCGGCGCCCTGCGCGCCGCGTTGATCGTCGCTGACGACCTGCCCGGAAGCATCACGCTCTTGCGCCAAACCGAAGGCGATCTGGCGGGTCTCACCGGGGCCACGCTGGCTCAGGGCATGCGCAGTGTTCACGATCTGATGCGCTTCTGGGTCAGCGACCCCGCGCTCGCCGCCCGACGCAAGCTCGGAACCCTCTAGAACGGGCCCTTGGCGCGTTCGGCCAGGAGTCCTTCGAGTGAGGTCCACAGCGCGCGCACGCTTTGGAAACGATCGTTCGGCTCGATCGCCAGCGCTTTGTCGACCCAGGCGTCGATCGCGCGCGGCAAACTGGGGCGGAGCGCATGCAGGCTGGGCCGTTCGCCTTTCATCGCCCAGCTGCAGACGTCGAGCAGATTGCCCTTGGGCGCGGGGGTTCGCCCGCTGAGCGCACGAAACACCAACACCCCCAGCGAGTACACGTCCACCCGCTGGTCGAGGATGCGCGAGATCCCTTTCCAAGCTTCGGGCGAGATGTAGCTGGGCGTTCCGGCGACCATGCCGTCGGCGGTCAACGCGCTAGCATCTAGCAACTTCGCCAAGCCAAAGTCGAGCAAGCGGACGCCGCCGCCGCGGGCGGGATCGACGATGAACACGTTGCTCGGCTTCAAGTCGCGATGCACGATGCCCTTTTGGTGCGCCGCTTCCAGCGTATCCACGATCGGCCGGAGTAGTTCGAGCAGCTTTGGCTTCTTGAGTCGGCCACCCATGCGTTCGGCGTCACCCAAGTAGTCCTCGAAGTCTTTACCGACGAGTACCTCCATCACCAAGTACAAGCTGCCGTCTTGGGCGATGTTCAAGCCGTGCACGTACACGGCGCTGGTCCCACGCAGACGCGCCATGACCATCGCTTCGCGCTCGATCCGCCGGGTGTATTCGGGGTCGACCGACTTGCCGTCGCCCAAGAATTTGAGCGCGACCTCCTCGCGGGTCTCCAGATCACGCGCGCGGAAAACGATGCCGTGTGCACCCGCGCCCAGCTTCTCCAGGATGCGGTAGCGGTTGTTGACGACGTCGCCAGGTGCAAAAGCCATGGTTACCGTGATCCACGAGCCTAGCCCAAGAAGGTACTCCCCGCCTGCGGCTTGTGCCAAACTCGGCCGAGACGCGCAGCGCGCCGGCGGTTTCTCGTTGCTTCCTCCCTCATTTGCCGCTCGTTTGCCGCCTCCTCATACTCAGAACAACCAGATGGATTTCAAAGCCCTACTCGGTCACGCCACCACGCTCACGGTGCGGCGTTTCACCCCCTCGGGTGCATTCCTGGGCGATCCCGCGAATTCGGCCGAGGATGCGCCTTGCCTGTTGCTCATCGGTTCGGAAATCCCGCTTGGCGCAAAGGTTGGCGACGCGCTCGACGTCTTCATTTACCTCGATTCCGAGGATCGGCCGCTCGCCACCACGCGGATGCCCAAGCTCCAGCTCGGTGAGGTCGCGTTCTTGCGCGTAACCAGCTGCACTCATTTCGGGGCCTTCGTCGATTGGGGTCTGGCCAAAGACTTGCTCGTGCCGTTCAAGGAGCAAACACGCGAGCTTCATGTCGGCTCGCGCGAGCCGATCGGCGTCTATTTGGACGATACGGGCCGTCTCGCCGGGACCATGCGCGTCGCCGAGCTACTCGATCTCGAGCCGGGCGATTTCAACGAAGATCAATGGCTCGAAGGTGAAGCCTGGCGCAACGAGCCCGAGGTTGGCCTGTTCGCGATTCTCGAACGGCGCTTCTTGGGGCTTGTTCCGGCATCCGAGCCGCATCGTCTGACCCGCGGTCAGGCCGCGCGCTTTCGCGTCGTTCACCGGCATGCAGATGACAAGCTCGAGCTTTCGCTGCGCGCTCACGCTCACGAAGAGCTCGAGAGCGACGGACAGACCATTCTGCGCGTCCTCAGCAAGCCGGGCGCGCAGCCCGTCGGGGACCATTCATCGCCCGAGCAGTTGCGCGCGCTCTTCGGTCTGAGCAAAAAAGCGTTCAAGCGTGCGGCAGGACGTTTGCTCAAGCAAGGCTTGGTCTCGCTCGACGCCCAAGGGTGCCTTTCGGTGCGCTCCGGCGACTGAGCGCCGTCGCCCGCGCGGCGTCGCTGTCTGCGCTGCGCGCTTGCCGTTTCACGGGCGGGGTTGGCGAAAGCACCAAATCGTCGCACCGCTTTCGCTGGCCGTAGCAGAGGCCATCTCCCAACCCCGCATGCCGGCCGCGTTGGCTTTGAAGCTCACGTCATCGACGCCGGAGGCTTCGAAGCAAAAGTACGACCAGCGCTGTTCGACCACCGCCGCAGCCTCCGCCTTCGGCACGCCGTAGCGGCTCGACCCTGCGACGCAGCCGACGATGAACGCGAGCGAGATGCTGAGCCCAATCAAAAATCCGCGCATCCGCGCATCCTCGAACCACCTGCGCGCGGACTGCCAGGAGTTTTTTCTGGCCCGAGCTACAAACCTGCGTGGCTCGCAGCGGTTTGTCACTCGTTCCTCTTGCATCTTGCCGCCTCGCTGAGGTAGACCCGGCGCGCCAGTTGGGACCTGATCGGCTTCGCGGCCGACCCCTGGTGACACTACGCAGAGTTGAGAGAGTGCCTGGGTTCTTGGGCCAAATCCAAGAATGCCGACGTGGCGGAATTGGCAGACGCACGTGGTTCAGGTCCACGCGATCGCAAGGTCGTGGGGGTTCAAGTCCCTCCGTCGGCACTCGGTCGTCGGGAGCTCCGCTCCCGCCCCGCTGAAGCAACTTCAGCGGGGCCCCACCCTCGGTTTGGGGCCGTGGCCCCAAAACTTCGAGTGACGCCGAAGCGCGGTGAAGACGCTCCGCTCCCGCTTAGCGGGGCCCAGACCCCAAAACGGGCGGCCGCTGCAAGCGAATCCGTGCTCACGGTCTTGGGGCCCGACCTCGAAACGGGTCGCGAACCGCGGCGAACAAAAGCAGAAGGCCGAGCAGGGTAACCCGCTCGGCCTCTCGCTTTTTGTGGCTATGTGACTGCGGTGCTCAGCGAGCGCGCTTCTCGCCACCGGGGGGCGGCAAGGGTGGCGGCATGCTCGGGCCACCCTGACCGGCAGGGCGCGGGAGAGGTGGCGGCGCGGGCGCCGAGCCACCGCGGCGCGTCCCAGCCGTCGGAGGCGGCAGGGGAGCCCCTCCCGAAGGTGGAGGACGCAGTGACGGATGCGCTTGCTCGTAGCGATGCCGCTCTTCGAACAGCACGACCTTGATCAGCGAGTCGACATCGGCATCACGGATCACGGGGTCGTTGATGTCGATGCTCGGATCGAGCAGCTCGATCAACGCGAGCAACGCGCTCGACATCTGGGCTGGGTTCGGGAACGACTCGCGGATGCAAAGCTCACGTGCCTCGTCCGTGGCCGCGCTCAGCAAGTCGGCATACATGGACTCGATCGAGAGCAGCACGGGCGTCGTCAGCGCTTCGTGATGGGGCGGCAGACGGCTGATGCCGGCGAGCTTTTCCAACACGCGGCGGCGCGCCTCCTCTTCGGGAGCGGGTCGCTGCGCATTTTCGATCAGCTTGTCCACGTCGTCTTCAGCGGCCGCGATCTCGGCCAGGCTGTCTTCCGGCTTGCGCGGTGAGGCACTGGGCGACTTGCCCGGAGGTGCGGACTTCGACGACTCTTCTTTCGCGGAGGGCGGCGGCGGCGGCGACGATTGGCGATTGACGGCCAGACCGGTGGGGCTGGACGGCGGCTTGGCCTCGACTGCGGCCGTCGCTGGGGACGCGAGGAACCCGGATGGCTTGGCCACGCGCTCGACGATCACCGATTTCCACACATGTTCGAGCGGTACGTAGCCAATGATCTGCTGTAGCGACACGCTTTCGAGCAGCGCTTCTTCGGTCAGTGGTTTGCGCTCACGACCGAGCTTCAGCGCGTGCGCAACCAACTTTTGCAGCTCCTTGTGCGGCAAGCGCGTCGACAGCATCTCGAAGCTGATGCCATCGGCGATATCCGCCAATGAGATCAAATCTTCCCTCAGCGCATTTTCGAGCGTGAAGGTCATCCGACCAATGGCGCGCTCGCGATTGGCTTCCGCATTCAAGGTCGACCAAAATTCGTCTTCGACCAAGAACGACCAGAGCCGAGGTGCTTCCAAGTAGCGAACGCGGTCGTCGGCTGGAAACAGCTCCAAAATTGCCGCCGCGTCGGTCAGGCCTTCTTCGATGGCGATGCGCAGATCTTCTGCGCCAGAAGTGGTCGACTTCTTGATCGCGATCTTCTGGTGGACGCCGGCTGCTTTGACCAAGATTTCGGCGCGCAGTTCATGCGCCGACTCGAGCGCGACCATCAAGTCGAGGGGCTTGAAGTGCCTCAGGAAATCATCGGGACTGCGGAAGCCCTGAGAAAGCGCGTGGGCGAGGGCTTGGGCAAGGAATCGTTCAGCTCCAGTCTTCAGCGAGGACTTGAAAGTAGATGCGGTGTCGGTCGAGTTTTTCCCCATGGGTGATGCAGTATCGTAAGGGCATTTGTGGTTGCACCTCAGACCTTTTTGTTGGTCTTGCGCAATCTGCCCCGGCTAGAACTTTGCGCGCTCAGCCCATGGATCCGGGCGGCGGCTTCAGCGGCCGCGTCGTCGAAGCGGCTGAGCGTTTGATCGCGTTGCGCGGGGGGGAGGCGCGTCCCGACGAACAGGTCGCTCGCGGGAACCGAAAGCGCCTGCGCGAGCTTGGCGAAGAGGGCGGGGTCGAGTTGTGCGGCCGCGTTCAGGAGTAAGCTGCCGTCGAGGGCCAGCGCCAGGGGCGGGGCCGAGAGGGACCGTTTCTTGGGCATGTGTTACCCAACGCTTGCGAAGCGCGTGCCATCGATAAATCACGGCAAATTCGCTGAATCTGGGTCTCGAAGTGGGATGTTTGTCTCGACTTTGTTGTCTCGTTTCCAGAATGCTCGAGCTGGCGGGCGGCCGAATTTTCGCCAACTTTCGCCCGCTGGGGACAAGGCCGCCGCTCGCCCGTCGTCGAGTCGGCTATTGTTCGAGTGGTGAGCTCAGACAACATTCCTCGGTCCGGAGGTTCCGCCGGCATTGCCTTGACCGCCATGCAGGTGGACGTCACCACGCGTCTCGGCTCGCACGCCCCGGCGACGGCGACGGGCTTTCCGACGCTCGACCGCATGCTCCACGGTGGCCTCCGCAGCGGAACCGTGTTGGCGATCGCCGGCGCGCCCGGGGTGGGGCGCACCGCGCTGGCGCTCCTCATCGCCTACATGGCCGCCCGCGCCAAGGCGGGCGTGGTGTTCGCCAGCGCGTCACTCGACGCCACCGAGATCATGGCCCGGCTGACGGCGCGCGCGCTCTACCGCGAATACCCAGAGGTCAACACGAGCTACGGCATGATCTGGTCCGGTCAGGCTTGGCAAGGCGCGGCCACTCACCGCCCGGTTGCAGATTCGGTCGAGACGGTGGTGAAGAAGGTAGGCGCCCAGCTCCATCTGTACCGTGCGCGTCCGCTCGAGCCCACGCAATCGCTCGCTGAGTGCGCAGCCCAGCAGTGGTCGCGCCACGAGCGCGCCGCGCTGATCGTCGACGACATCGAAGCCTTCTCGGCGATCGGCAATGGTTCGACCTCGCAGGCCCAAGCAGCCAACAGCAGCATGGATGGGCGAGTGACCCACGTCGCCTATGATCTGCGGCGAATCGCCGATCAGGGCTGCTCGGTCGTTTTCACCACGCTTTCGCGCCACGCCGAGTTCGTCGCACCGGCAGTGACCATAGCTGGCGAACTACGTGCGGTCCCTGAAGTGAAGACCGAAGACGGCGCGCGCGCGATGGAGCTGTACGTGTACAAGAATCGCATCGGCGAGACGGGCAGCGTCCCTCTGCGCTTCATCCCGGGCTCGAGTTTGTTCGAGGAGGCGGGGAGATCCTAATCGTGACCCCGGCCGAGTACGGCGCTCGACTCATCCTGCACGCGGACATGGACGCCTTTTATGCGTCGATCGAACAACGGGATCGCCCGGAGCTGCGCGGGCTGCCGGTGATCGTCGGTGCCAACTCGGCTCGCGGCGTGGTCTCGGCGGCCTCGTACGAAGCGCGCAAATTCGGGGTGCGCTCGGCAATGCCGGGTTTTCGCGCTCATGCATTGTGCCCCCAGGGCGTGTTCCTCGCGCCCAACATGGCGCGCTACGCCGAGGTCTCGGAGCAAGTCCACGAGGTCTTCGCCGAGTTCACGCCGGAGATCGAACCGATCGCCTTGGACGAAGCGTTCCTCGATATTACCGGCTCGGAGCGTTTGTTTGGGGGGCCCCTGCAGCTCGCAACCCAGCTCAAGCAGCGCGTCCGAGAGCGGACCGGCCTTTCGGTGACCGTAGCCGTGGCGCCCAACAAACTCGTGGCAAAGATCGCCTGCACCTTGGCCAAACCCGATGGCCTGCGCATCGTCGCCGAGCACGAGGTACGCGCGCTGCTCGCTCCGCTGCCCGTGCGTCGGTTGTGGGGTGTGGGACCCGTGCTGGCGCAGAAGCTCGAGCGCCTGGGCCTAAAAACGCTCGAAGATCTGGTAAATTACGATGAACGCCAGCTCGCGCGTGATCTCGGCGATCGTGCGGCGCTGTTACAAGCGCTTGCCGCGGGGCACGATCAGCGGCCCGTCGTATCCGCGCGCTCGGCCAAGTCGATCGGCGAAGAGAACACGTTCGAAGTGAACGTCGTCGAGCGCGAACAAGTGAGCGCCGCGTTGACCAGTCACGCAGACGAAGTCGCGCGGCGCCTGCGCCGTTCGGGCTACGTCGGGCACACCATCACGCTCAAAATCAAACTCGGTCAGTCGCGCACGCGGCGCGCCGCCCGCATTCCAGGCGAGACCGGCGATGAGCCCGTGTACCCGCTGCTCACGCGTGCCAAGACACTCCGGCTGCCGACCGACGACGGCCGCGTCATTCGCAAAGTGGCGCTCGAGCTCTGGGACGCTGCAAAGATCAGCGAGCCCGTGCGCTTGCTCGGCGTGTCCGTCTCTCAACTGAGCGCAGCGCAACATACACAGCTCGATCTGTTCGCGCCGAGCGCGCGCCCGAAGGCTCAGCTCGGGGCCGCCTTGGACGCCATCCGCGACCGGTTTGGGCGCGATGCCATCGGCCCAGCCGTCGGGCGCTTCGAAAAAGTGACCCCCAGCATGCGAAAAAAGCGCGGCGATTGAAAGTTCGCCCGAATTGGGTCGCCAGGCCGGTCATGAGCCGAAAATCTCCATGGTTTTCAGATCTTGCCTCGGGTGGTCGGAGACTCGCCCAAGCTGCGACCCCCACTTACTGCCGCCTACCTGTCTAGTTGGGGCGGAAACCGGTTCGTCATGCGATTGCAATGAGAATCGAGCAGTTGTAAGAGGGCTGCCACCATGACACGAAAGTCGGGGTTCATGGTGGACGGTGTGGGTCTCGCACTTGCACCTCGCTTAAATTAACCAACAATTCTTATTACTTAGCTGGTCTCCTCGGTGCCATGTCAAAATGGCATGAAATCTGCTTAAGGGCCAGCCGGGCAGACCTTGCCCCACGTGTTACAGACTAACCTAGGTTATTTCGGAGGATATGAGATGAAGAAGCTAACTAGCTTGCTCGCTGTGGTCGCGCTCGGCGCGGGCATCGCGCTGGTAGGATGTGGAAGCGACGACGATACGACTGGCGCGGGCGGCTCTGGCGGCAAGGCCGGCAGCGGCTCTGGCGGCAAGTCCGGCGGCGGCAACGCTGGTCATGGCGGCAACGGCGTAGCCGGTGCCGGCGAAGAAGGCGGCGCGGCGGGTGCAACCCCGACCGAGGGCGGCGCTGGCGGTGCTTTGCCTGAGGGCGGCGCTGGTGGCGACGCTCCGGGTGGCGCTGGCGGCAGCGACTCCACGCCGGCTGGCGCTGGCGGCGCATGAGTGCGCCCCGTTTTTCGGCTTGGCGCTGACGCGCTGAGCCGAAGAACACCACATTCGCAAGTGCATCGGCGCGGCAGGTCCGGACCTGCCGCGCCGATGTGTTTTGTGGCCAACGAGCGAGCGCGCTAGGCTTGGTCGGACCATGACTGCGACCGGCGGCGCGACTGTAATACGTTGGCAATCTTTGCTCGGCAGCGCCGCGCTCTGCACGCTGACGGCCTGTGCCGCGCGCTTCGATCCCGCCAATTTTCAAGGCACCCGAGAAGCTCGTCGCGCCGAACCCGAAGCGTTGTTCGAGCTGTCCGCGCGCACGAGCGAGCTCGAGACGCTGGGCACCGTTCGGGACTCTTGCGTGCTCAGGCCCGGCTTTCGTCGCCTGGACCAGGAAACCCTGAGTGATCTGGACTGCTCCAACGAACGATTGCTATTCGCGCTGCGCGAATCCGCCGCTAATGCGGGCGGCGAGGCGTTGCTCGGCGTGCACTGCAGCTCGCGCCCGCTAGCCGCGGCAAGCCCCGAGGCGGTGCAGCTCTCCTGCGCGGCCGAAGTGGCGCGCTTCCGAAGTGGCGCTTCGGCCAATCCGAGACCGTTGAGCACGCCGCGATCACACGCCCAAGGCCGCCCTGCGCCGAGCGCGAGCGACGTGAAGCGAATCGACGAGCCCGACGTTTCGCTGGCTTTCCGCATTGCGCTCCGCTTCGAGCCCGCGGTTAGCCATTTCGAGGGGCCCGCGCGGAGCGGCGCTGACGTTCACGAACTGGCGCGCATGCCGCTATCGCACCTGGCACTCGGCGACCTGTCCGCGACTTGCAAAGACGGCTGCGAGGAACGCGCACTCCGCCACGGCGTGCTGCTCGCTGCAGGGCGCCTGGGCGCGCCGGACGTCGTGGCGATCCGGTGTTTTCGCAGCTCGAACGGCGACTCGTGTGTCGGCACTTTGGCCGCCCCCGAAGTCGCCGAATAGTTCATTCGCGCTGCCACTCGAAGCGTGTGGGCACGGCGATCGCGTCCAAGAGACTCAGTCGCACGGGGCACTGATTCGCCGTCTGCTCGACCTCTGCTCGGGCATCCGCGACGCTGGCCGTTGCGCTTGGCGGAAACGTGACCTCGACCGCCAGCTCGGCAATGCGACGCGGTGGGGCGCTGGTCATCGTCTTCTTCACGTGGACGCGCGTGCCGCTCAACTGAAGACCTCGTTTTTTCGCCAGGATCCCCATCACCGTCAGCATGCAGGTGCCGAGGCCCGTGGCGACCAGATCGGTCGGGGAGAACGACGCTCCGCGGCCCTGATTGTCGACCGGCGCGTCCGTGACCAACACCGCGGCGGACGGCGCATGCTGAGCGCGGCAGTGTAGATCACCCTCATATTCGACGTAGATATCGACCACGCGTTCGGCTCCTCGGTTCCTCGTTCGACAATTCGCTGCTTCGGGCGCGGATTCTGGCAAACTCCGGCGCGACCGCCCATGGAAATCATGCTTTTGCGCCACGGCGAGAGTGAAGGGAACGCCCAAAGCCGCATGCAAGGCCGGCGCGACTACCCGCTCAGCGCGCTCGGCCGCGAGCAAGCTGCTCGCGCAGCAGCCTTCATCCGCACGAGTGGCTTGTCGCTGAGCGCCGTATACACCTCGCCGCTGATACGGGCATCCGAGACCGCCGCCATCGTGGCCGAGGCCGGCGTGCGTCCGCCCGCTCTCGTGGACGAAGATCTGGCAGAGATCGGCGCGGGCTCACTCCAGGGGATGAACGAAGCCGAAATCCGCGTCGCGCATCCCGAGTTCATGCACCGCCCATTGAGTGAGACGGGAGACTTCGCGGCCTACGGCGGCGAAAGCTACGCCGAGGTGCAAGCTCGGCTGACGCGCTTGATGGCGCGACTCGAAGCGCGCCATCGCGAGGCCGAAGAGCGCGTGCTGTTGGTCGGCCACGGCGGCTTTCAGTACCAGTTGGCCAAGGCCTTGCTATGTGAGCCGATCCCGCGTGTTTGCATCCTCAAGTTCGGCAATTGCACGGTTTCATTGTTGCGTATGCGCATGCGTCGGGGGCTGTACATGGCTGAACTGGTGTTTCACGTGCCGGTCGAGTTGATGGGCGGCGCCCCGTCCGCCGAGGGCGCCGGGCGAATGTTCTCGTGAGCGCCCTTTCGCTGCGTTTTTCGGCCGGCACGCTCGAGCTGTGCGGCACGCTCCCGGACGGGCTGAGCCTCGCGCCGCATGCCACTTGGGACGCGCGCAGCCGTTGCTTCCGCGCGCCCGCGCTGGCCTACGCCGATCTGGTGCGGCTCCTTCACCGCGAAGGGGCGGCGTATGACGACCAAGCTCGCGGCTACGTCGAACTCGAGCATGGCCTCGGCGTGAAGCGCGAGCCGCGGCCGTTTCAGAGCGAGGCCCTGCACGCTTGGCGCGAGGCGAAGGGCAGGGGAGTCGTGGTTTTGCCGACCGGCGCTGGCAAGAGCCACGTTGCAGTGCTGGCGATTGATGACAAGCGGCGCAGCGCCCTGGTCGTCGCTCCGACATTGGATTTGGTGCGGCAGTGGTACGACCTCTTGCGTACCAGCTTCGTCTGCGAGGTTGGCATCGTGGGTGGCGGCAGCTACGAGATCAAACCGCTGACGGTGACGACCTATGATTCAGCCTGCTTGCACATGGACCACTTTGGGGCCCGCTTCGGCTTGGTCGTGTTCGATGAATGTCATCACCTCCCGGGTCCGAGCTACCAGTTGGCAGCCGAGTTCTGCCTCGCGCCATTCCGGCTCGGCTTGAGCGCGACGCCCGAACGCGCGGACGGTCAGGATGCCAAGCTGCAGCGTCTGATCGGCCCCACCGTGTACCGCAAAGACATCGTCGAGATGACCGGTCCGTATTTGGCCGAGTACGAGACCGTGCGCGTGGAGGTCGATCTGAGCCCGGTCGAGCGCAGCGAATACGAGGCCGAACGCGGCATCTATTTGGATTTCGTGCGCAGCCAAGGCATACGCATGGGTAGCCCGCGCGGTTGGAGCGACTTCATCATGCGCTCCGCGCGCAGCAGCGCTGGGCTGCGCGCGATGCGCGCCTATCGTCGGCAGCGCGAACTCTCACTCGGCGCGCAAGCGAAGCTCGACTACATCGAACGCTTGCTCGAAGCGCATCGTGACGAAAAAGCGCTGATATTCACGCAAGACAACGCGACCGCTTACGCCATCTCCAAACGTTTCTTGATTCCGATCATCACGCATCAGACCAAGGTCAAAGAGCGGAGCGAAATCTTGGAGCGCTTCTCGGACGGTCGCTATCGCGCGATCGCCACCTCCAAGGTCTTGAACGAGGGGGTGGACGTGCCCGACGCCAGCGTCGCGATCATCATCAGCGGCAGCGGCTCGGTGCGTGAACACGTCCAGCGCTTGGGCCGCATTTTGCGCAGAAAAGGCGATAAATTCGCGACCCTCTACGAGCTCGTCTCGCGCAAGACCGGCGAGGTATACACGAGCGATCGACGCCGTGAGCATGCAGCGTACGGGGGCGGCTGAGTCGTGATCGGTCCGGATCTCGTTCGAGTCAAAAAGAAGAACGGCGTGCTCTCGCTGCCGAAGCCGACGGCTGACGCCACGCAGCGGGCGAGGGCGCTCGCCGAGCAAGTGCTGCTCGTGCTCGCGGGTTTGATCGACGAGACGCGCCTCGTCGTCGAAGAGGCGCTGAACGAGCTCGAGAGTGCCCCCCAAGAAAAGAAGCTGCTGCAAGCGCTGCGAAAGCTCGCCCTCGACGACAGCGTGTTCGACGGCAATGCCGCGATCGATGCTCCAGCCCTGCGCCGAGAGGTGTTCTCGCGCGCTGCAGCGGCTCGGCATCAGCTCGCGATCGGCGCGCATTTCGATCGCAACCAGGTGCTGGCCGAAACCGCAAACGCTTTGGCAATGACGGCAGACGCCGTCGAAGCCGGCTTGTACGCCGATTTGCGCAGCGCCGAGCGCCTGCTCAAAGCGCCGCCCTACGACGCAGACGGCCTGCTCGCTCGGCACGCGCGGGCCGAGGTGCAAGCGGTCCTTCTGTGCTCCGTACGCGTCGTGGTCGACGTGCGCTGTGCCACGCCCGACCAATACCGCGCGCTGTTTCAGAAGCTCAAGTTCCGGCAGCTCTTGTTTGCCATGTCGGCCGGCGCCGAGGGCGGCTATCGCATCGAAATCGACGGCCCTTACAGTCTATTCGAGTCCGTCACCAAGTATGGCCTCGAGCTCGCATTGCTCTTGCCCGCGCTCGAAGCCTGCGACAGCGTGAAACTCACCGCCGACCTGCGCTGGGGCAAGAAACGCGACCCGCTCTCGTTCTCACTGGAGCTGACCCAAGCGGGAAATCAAGACGCGAGCCCGGCGCGCGACGAAGTGCAAGCATTGCTGGAAGCCTTCGCGAACAGCGAAAGCTGGCGTGCCGATCTCGCTCGAGAAGTGTTGGAACTCCCGGGCATCGGCCTGTGCGTCCCGGATCTGTGCTTCACGAATCAAGAAACCGGCGAGCTGATCTTGTGCGAGGTGCTCGGCTTTTGGAACCGCGCGGCAGTCTGGCGTCGCATCGAACTCGTGGAGCAAGGCCTGTCGAACAAGATCGTATTCGTCGTCAGCGCGCGCCTGCGGGTCAGTGAAGAAGTGCTGGACGGCGCGGATTCGGCGGCGCTCTACGTGTACAAGGGCGCGATCAATGCCAAGGCCTTGCAGCGAAAGCTCGAACAGCTGGCTTCTTCTTCGCACAGCCCGCGAAACGCGCGCTCTGCGAAGAAGAAGTGAAAGAACGCCATGCGCTCGACGACTCCGCGCGACTTGAATGGTCACTGTGTGCGTTGTTTGTTGCAGCTCGAGATCTGCGTGTGCGGCGCGCTGCCGCGTGTCGAGACTCGCACCGAGATCGTGCTCATCCAGCACATTACGGAGCAATTCCTCACGAGCAACACCGGACGCTTCGCGGCGCTCGCACTGCCCAACTCCCGTATCGTCGCCTATGGCGGCGGAGCGAGCTTCGATGCACGGCCGCTGTGCGCGCCGGGCAGCGCGCTGCTCTACAGCAGTGGTCCGGCACCCGCGCGCCCATTGTCGCTGGTGCCCGAACGCCTGATCGTGCTCGACGGCAGCTTCCGGCAAGCGCGGCGCATGTACAAACGAGTGCCAGAGCTGCGCGCGCTCCCCGAATTCAGCCTGCCCGCACCGCCCATCACCCCAACCCGTCTGCGTCGCCCCACACAACCCGAAGGCATGTCGACGATCGAGGCGATCGCCGCAGCCCTATCGGCCTTGGAAGGCGCCGAGCTCGCAGCGCCCCTCTGGGCCCTCCAC
>Ga0247766_1000133_pt1 | contig 15799 bp, 14 predicted proteins | sample UWRJL223509R6_FD_179946 | JGI IMG/M metagenome (GOLD analysis project Ga0247766, IMG submission 179946) | Plant litter microbial communities from Arlington Agricultural Research Station in Wisconsin, United States - UWRJ-L223-509R-6 | ecosystem: Environmental > Terrestrial > Plant litter >... | reverse complement strand
CGAATATCGACAGGTCAAAATGGTCGAGCACCGATGCAAACGGAATCTCTCCCTCGAGTTCGGAGAGTGGATCGATGGCAGCAACCGCGCCGCGCGTTTGCGGAAACGCTCTTGGTCCGAATGCTCAACCGCGGCATTTACCCGACGCCGTCCAAGCAACAATGCCACGCGGCACTTGATACCGCGAACAGTGATGATAGTTCGCGTCGTTGTAGGGCTAACTCTGGGGAGACGTCTCCGCCTTCACGTCACGCGCAAACCACTCGCGGAGTGCGCTCAAGTGTTTCTTGCTCAGACCCGGCACCGCCAAAATTGCTTCGTCACTCGCGCTGCGCACGGCAGCCAGCGAGCCTAGAGTCTTCAACAGCGCCACTCGCGTCTTCGGGCCGATTCCGGGCACTTGATCCAGCTCCGAACCCAAGCGCCGCTTCTTGCCCACCTTCTTGCGGCCACGGTTGGAGAAGCGGTGCGCTTCGTCGCGCGCGCGAGCGAGCAAGAACAACTCTGGGCTGTTCGGGCGAAGCGGGATGGGATTTTTTTGGCCGGGCAGGTACACGCGGTCGACCAACTTGTCGCCGAGCACGTTCTCTTTTTCTTTGGCGAGCCCGCAAATGGGTAAATCATGCAGGCCGAGGTCGTGCGCTGCGGCGAGCGCCACACCGAGCTGCCCGCGGCCGCCGTCGACCACGAACAAGTCCGGCAGCTGCCACTCGGCGTTGTCGCTGGCCTCGAGCGCCTCGGGCGTTTCGCTCGACGCTTCCCCCTCCCCCGCAGCCTCGGTCACGGATGCGGCATCCGCCGAGCTCGACTCGCTCGTCTCACGCTGCGCGGCCTCCTTGCCGCGACGAAAGCGCCGACTCAGCACCTCGAACATCGCGCCGTAGTCGTCGCCCTCGGCCACGCTGCGCACACGGTATGTGCGATAGCGCTTCTTGTCCGGCAAACCGTTGAACAGGTGGACGACGGCCCCCACGGTGTCTTGTCCGCCGAGGTGTGAGATGTCGCAGCACTCGACGCGCCGCGGTAGGGTCGGCAAGCGCAAGCGCTCTTGGACCTTCAGCAAACGTTCGTCGATGTCGGTCTCGGCGCGGCGTTTCTCCTCGAAAGCGTGGCGCGCGTTCTCGATCGCCATGTCGAGCAATGCTTTGCGCGGACCGCGTACCGGCGCGAGCAGTTCGCATTTCTTGTGCCTCCCCTGGACCAACACCGCGCGCCGCTCCGCCAGCCACTCGGCGACGCCGTCCGCGCCGTCGGGCAACACGGGCACGACGATCTCTTCGGGGATTAGCGCTTCACCCGACCCGCCGTCGCCGTAGTGATCGCGCAGGAACGCCGCCACCACTTCGTCGTCCGGCACCTCGACCCGCCGGTTCGAGAAACTCGCGACGTCAATCACGCGGCCCGAGCGCACGAGCATCACGCTCAGCTCGACCAAATCACCCTCGCGGTAGATACCGAGCACGTCTTGATCGCCCTCGGTCACCGAGACCACGCGCTGGCTCTGGCGGATCGACTCTACCGCGGCTAGCTGGTCGCGGCACACCGCCGCTACTTCGAACTCCAGGCTCTCACTGGCCGCGCGCATGCGCGCCTTGAGCTCGCGCGTGAGCTCGTCGTGCCGGCCGTCCATGAACAGCGACACCGCATGGACTTGACCCGCATACTCTGCCGGATCCACGTCGTACACGCAGGGCGCCGGGCAACGCTTGATCTGATACTTCAGGCACGGCCGCTTGCGGCTCTCGATCTCGCGATCGGAGCAGGTGCGCAGTTGAAAGTGCTTCTCGACCAGGTGCAGCGTGCGACGCGCCGCGGTCGCCGAGTGGTACGGGCCAAAGTAACGCGCGTTGTCGGGCTTTGGTTTGCGCACCAGCTCGAGCCGCGGCCAGGCGTGCTCGGTCGACAAGCGCAGACTCAAGAATTCTTTGTCGTCGCGCAGCTTGAAGTTGAAGCGCGGCTTGGCCTCCTTGATGAGGCTATTTTCCAGAATCGCCGCTTCCTTTTCGGTCAGCGTGACGATCGTGTCGAGATCGACCGCCAGCTTGCGCAAGAACGGGATGAACGCGCGCACGTCCGAGCTCGAGTCTTGAAAATAGCTGCGCACGCGGGAGCGCAAGCTCTTGGCCTTGCCCACGTACAGCACCGCCCCCGCCTTGTCCTTGAAGATGTAGCAGCCCGGACTCGCAGGCAGGCTTTCTAGTTTTTGCAGCAGGAGCTCGTTGGACATCTTCGCGGCAAGTCTTTTTAGCGCGCCGGCTAGGCAATGCTATAGGGCCTGCCATGTTCGCGTGGATCCCCGGCGGTAAGAGCGGGCGCGTGATCGCGATCGCGGTCGCGGCCGGCTTGGCGATCGGGCTTTTGCTGGTGCCCCAGGGCACGAGCCCCAATGATCCGAAGCAGCCGCTGCCGCCGCTCTCCCTGCTCAAGCAACAGCTCCCGCAGACGGACACCGCGCAAAAGGCCGCCCTCGAGCGCGTCCGGCGCTATGCCGGAAGCAAGCTGCTGCTGGAGCTCCCCGACGGCAAACGGCGCGAGATCTTCGTGGCCGAGCTGGGCGGCGAGATCGACAAGGTGCGGCTCGCCGCCCTGGTGCACGACGCGCAAGATCGCACGAGCGTGCTGCTGCGCGGGTACCACGCTCAAAAACGCCAAGGGCCGATCACGCTCCCCGTCCCCGTCACGCTCGATCGCGAACGCGCGCAGCTCGCGCTGCGCACCCTGAAGGACGAGCTCGACCGCTTACCGGTCGACGCACGGCTCGATCTCGAAGCGCGCAAGCTGGTGCCGGAGCAGAACGGTCGACTCTTGGACATCGACGCCACGCTCGGGGCGATCGAAGAGGCGCTCGGACGCGGCGAGAACAAAGTCAAAGTCGCGTTCGAGGAGCGGAGGCCCAAGCGGGTCGCCGCCGAGCTCGGCGCGGTCGCCTTCGACGACATCCTCGGCTACTTCGAGACGCGCTACGACCGCTCCGCGCGCTTTCAGGCGCGCAGCTACAACCTGCGCTTGGCCGCCTCCAAGCTCGACGGCCAAGTGCTGCTGCCCGGTGAAGTGTTCGACTTCAACGACACCGTGGGTCCGCGCGATGAAACGAACGGTTACAAAGTCGCGAAGGTGATCGCCGAAGGCGAGTTGGTCGACGGCATCGGCGGCGGAACCTGCCAAATTTCCGGCACTTTGCACGGCGCGGCGTTCTTCGCGGGCCTCGAAATCGTCGAGCGCTACCCACACACGCGACCGAGCGGCTACATCAAGATGGGCATGGACGCGACCGTCGTTTACCCGACGATCAACTTCCGGATCCGAAACTCATTTCCCTTTCCAATCGTGCTGCACGAGACGGTCAAGAACGGCATCGTGCGCGCCGAGATCCTGGGACAGAGGCGCACGCGCACCGTCACCTTGATCCGCCGCATCGACTCGGCGCTGCCGTACGAAGAAGTCGAGCGTCCGGACAAGGACCTCCCGAACGGCGTACGCGTGCTCGGGCAGCGGGGCGTGCCCGGCTTCAAGTTAAGGCGTTATCGCATCATCCGTGAGGGTGACAACGCAGTGCGCGAGCGCTGGGACGACACTTATCCACCCACGTCGCAGATCGTGCGAGTCGGTGCAGGCGACATTTCGAAAGAGCAGGCCAAGGTCCCGCAAGACGACCAACACCCGGAGTACGTGGCCGACGAGTTGCTCGTCACCAGCCAAGGCCCGAAGCTCGACGCCGCGGACTCGGACGAGAACGGAAAGAAGGACGACGACACCTCCGATCGCGGCGGCGTGATGCGGGAATCACGCGAACCGGGAAAATATGGAACGGCGGGCTGGACGGAGGAGGCCGGAATGCCCTATTGGCGTTCTGGGCCAAGTAAGGCCGCCGAACCGGAAACCGGCCCGAGCCGTGAGTCCAAGCCGCTGAAGCATAAAGGGAAAAAGGCCAAAGGATGAAGATCCGGAGCACGGGCTTGACTCAAACCGAGACCTGCGCGAAGACCCCCGACTCCGAGGGCGGTAGGCGGTTTTGCTCACGTCCTGCCCGAGCGATACCGGCTGGCCGGTGCATTGGAAAAACATGAACACCACAGAACCTGTCGTTAGCAGTCCCCGCAAACCCCCTGAAGAGAATGGCGCGTCGCAGCAACGTGCCGCTGATTGGGAGAACCCCCGCGTTGCCTCCATTCTCTCCGCAGCAGCCAAGTGCTTCGCGCGCAAAGGCTTCACGGCCACGACCCTCGCCGAAATCGGCAAGGAGCTCGGCCTCCGAAAGAGCATCGTCCACTATTATTTCGCCAGCAAAGCAGCGCTGATCCACGAGGTTCAGAGCTTCACCTATCACCGCTATCTGGATCGCCTGAAGGAAGCCACGCAGAACGGCGACGGTTCCACCTCGCAAGCCATGGAGGCGCTGAAGGCGCTTTGGGAAGCGATTCAAAACAACAAGACCGGCACCGGTCTGAACATCGAGGTGTGGAGCGCGGCTCGCCGTGATCCGGAGCTCAAGCGGCGCGCGGCCGGCCTGCAGCGCGACGCGCGTCAGGTCATTCGCGAGGCGATGGGCCCCGCGGCAGCCAAAGGCGGCGTCAACCGCTCCGAGGCTCTGGCCACGCTTTCGCTCGCCGTGCTCAACGGCCTGAGCGTCACTGAATACCTCGAGGGCGACGAGACCCGCGCTCGCGAGGCTTACGAGACGTTCCTGCAGCTGCTCCGCCTCGGCCTCGAGTCGTCGTCCGCGCCGTCCTGACGCCTCGGCGGCAGCCGATGCGGCCGACGCGTCGGTGCGAAAGCCTGGCCCCTAGCCGGCTTTCGCACTGGCGATCGCGCCCGACCGGATGCATGCTCTGGGCGCGTTGCAGTTTCGAATTCGCCATTTCCTCTTTGCGCTCACTTGGCTGAGCACCGTGTGCTCAGCGGTCCCCGCCCACGCTTTCGCGCGAAAGCCAGCGCGTGAGCCCCTCGAGCTCAACGCCTTTGGCCCCACGCTCCCGCTGACGGAGACGGCGTGGCTGGTCAATCGGGTGGGCCAAAATCGCCGCTTCGATTTGGGCAGTGATTCATTGCTGGCGCTGCTCGAGCGCTTCGTCGAGCCCGCACGCAACCGGGCGCCTGAGTGGCGCAGCTTCTGGCACGGCCGCTTCGGCCGAAACAATTTCCTGATGCACCCCAAGCTCGTTTGGTTGGGGGGGGCAGCGGACGAATCTCGTCTCGAAGCGACCGAAAGCTCATGGGGCTTCGAGCCGCAGGGGCCAGAGCTCCGTGGGCCGGAGCAAAGCCGGCCGTTCGACATTTCCCACGCCGAGGTGTTGCCAGACTGGTCGCTCGACGTGCGGGCGCCCGAGCCGGACTTCTTCGGCATCACCCAACGCCCGAATTGCCCGCGTTGGAAGGCGCCCAGGCCCGTCTCGGTGGTCCGCTACGACGGCGCCGAATTCACGCGCATGGCCCTCGTCGATTGCGACGGCGCGATCGCGCCGGACGCGCTCGATCGACTGAGCGTGCTCGCGCGGCCCCCGGCCACGCCCAAGCCGGAAATGCCCCTGCCCTTGGAGCCGGACGAAGGCTCATTCGGGGGCGAGTGGCTGCCGCGCGTGAAATTGCTGCACCCGCGTCTGATCTGGGTCGTGCAGAAAATCGCCGAAGCCTTCCCCAACCACTCGATTTTCATCATGAGCGGCTACCGCCGTGACGCGCACGGCAGCAACCACCAAAAAGGCCGCGCGCTGGATCTTTACGTGACCGGCGTCGACAACGCGGACCTATTCAGTGTCTGTCATACCCTCGGCGACGTCGGCTGCGGCTTTTACCCGAACAGCAAATTCGTGCACGTAGACGTGCGCCCGTACGGCTCGCACCGCGTTGCCTGGGTCGACATCTCAGCGCCTGGCGCCCCACCGGAATACGTCACGAGCTGGCCAGGGATCTTGGCGGATCCGCAAGAGCTCAGCTTGAGCGCCTCGGGCGAGTAGCCCGCGGCGCTACTTGGCGTCGACGTAAAAGTCTTCGCTCACGAGGTGCCGGCGAGCGAAGTCACCTGCAAGATGTGCCCTTCCAACTCATGGCGTGGCTTTGCCACTGAGCTCCCCAGCCGTTGGCGATGAATTTGTAGCCGACCCGTCGCGCTACACGTCCGCCTCGGCACGAACACGAACGAGGCACAGCCGGTTGAATGTCACTCCGTAGGGTTATCAGGTCGTCGGACGAATGGGTGCGACTAGATAGGGCCGGTGGGTTTTACTCTCCACGTCGGTTGTCGACGCGAGGGCCATCGCGACGGACCGCGGGAACCGTCGGTCGAGCAAGCGCTGACGCCCGCTGACAGCGTCAGAAGGTTCCGAACACGCGCAACTCGCCCCGCGTGCGGTCACTCGACAGCACGGGAGCGAAGCCCACCCTCGGAGTCGCACGAACTTCGACCTCGACCGGGCGCCAGGATAGGGCCGTCGCGTCGATGACGACCGCCGCGAGCACCCCGCCGGCGCCCAAGACGAGCCCGCCCGATCCGCAATCGACGTCGCCTTGCGACCGCGGACACTTCGCGTCGCCGGAACCGAATACGCCGCCCAAAACCGGCAAAAGCAAGCGCAGACCGATACTGCCTGCCGCGGCCGCGTGACGCCCGTAAGTGAAGTGTAAGGCGGGCGCACCCGCCACGTAGCCCGCAAGACCCAGCACGGCCATCGGCGTCGCGCCGCCATCGCGCGACGAGGCCGCTATCCCGCCGATCAACACCCCCAGCGAGGCTGCGTCGATGATCAGAGTTTGCCAGCCGTACCAGCGTCGCCCAGACTGTGCCGACGGTTCACGTGGCTGTGGTGCCGGCGGCACAGGGGCGTCTTCCGCAAGCGCAACGCGTGCCATCCCGCACAAGCCAAGAGCCACACAGCAGACGAAGAGTTGCTTCATGAGCAGCGTGAAGAGCAACGCCCGTGCCGCGCGCAACTCGAGTCAGGCGCGAAAGCCTGGCGGTCGAGAACCCGGCGCCCTGCGAGGTGCGGTGCTGGATCGCACCCCTTCGGGTGTCACGAAGCGCGTCGAGCGCCTCCTCTGTACAAACCTCAGCGAGGACCGCGAATTTTCGACAGCGCGCGCTCGGCAGCTTCGACCGTGATCAGGCCGTCGCTGGCGATGCGGGCGGCGACCAGCTCGACTTCGTCGCCCAGGGCGCCGGCTGCGCTGGCTACGGAGCGTGCGTGCAGCGACATGTGGCCGCGTTGGATGCCCTCGGTGGCGAGCGCGCGCAAAGCCGAGAGGTTCGATGCCAGGCCGATGCTGGCGGCGACCATCGCGAGTTCGTCGGCGGAGCTGACGCCGAGGATCTTGAGCGCTAGGCGGGCGGTCGGGTGAACGCGCAGGGTCCCGCCCACGATGCCGAGCGAAAGCGGCAGCTCCAATTGACCGACCAGATCTTCGCCGTCGCGGCGCCAGACCGCGAGCGGCGCGTAGTGTCCGGAGCGCGCCGCATACGCGTGCGCGCCGGCTTCGACCGCGCGAAAGTCGTTGCCTGTGGCCAGCACGACGGCGTCGATGCCGTTCATGATGCCCTTGTTGTGGGTGGCAGCGCGGTACGGATCGAGCTCCGCAAAGCGTGAGGCCGAGACGATCGCGTCCACGACCTCCAGGCCGTCGAGTTCGTCCGGGCTTTCGGAATTCGAACCGCGCTCGGCAGTCTTGGTGGAGCGGGGCGAGCTGACCAGCTCTCGCGCGTGCACGCGGCAGGTCGCATGCACGCGACGACGATCGCACAGGTTGGACAGGATGCGCAGACCTAGCTTGCCGCCGGCAATTTCGGCGGTGATGGGGCCAAGTGCTTCGGCGATGGTGTTGACCAGGTTGGCGCCCATCGCGTCGCGGCAATCGACCAGCACGTGCAGCACGATGCAGCGTTGCCCCAGGTCGCGTACGTCAATCGCGCGGGGTCCGCCACCACGTGCGATCAAGTTGGGGACGGCCTTGGTCGCCAAGTCGAGCAAGCGCGGCGTGGCAGCTTCGAGTCGTGCCACCGCCTCCGCGGGATGCTCCACGTCCGTGATCTGCACTTGGCCGATCATCAGCGACTCCACCACTTCCGCGCGGAAGCCGCCGCTTTGGCGGATCATGCGCGCGGCGTTGGAGGCCGCTGCGATCACGCTCGGTTCCTCCACGACCATTGGCACCAAGCGATCGGTGTTGTTGACGCGCACGTTGAGCGCGACGCCAAACGGGAGCCCGTAGATGCCGAGCACATTTTCGACGACCTTGTCGGCGGTGGCCGTGTCGAGACCGCCCGCTTCGAGCGCGTGCTCGAGCTCGGCCAAATCAACGCCCGTCCGGCTGGAAACGACCGCGCGGCGTTCAGCCAGGCCCAGTTTGTAGAACCCAGGGATGCGCGAGCCTTCGGACATACTGGGCGTGGCTTATCACAGCTGTCGCTCAGCCGAGGGCGGAAAGCGCGTGTACACCGCGGGCCCCGAGGGCGAGCTCGACGCGTGACAAGCCCAGCTCTCGCGCGCGCGCCGCGAACGCGGGCGGCGGCGCTTCCGTGCCGACCCAGTACGCGACGTCACCACCCCCGGCGCCTGCGGGCAAGAATGCCGCCCCATGCGCGACGGCCAGGCGTGCCAACTCGGCCAATTCCGTGGTCACGATGTTCACGCCCGCGGCCTCGCCCAACGCCGACAAGGTCGTGATTTGGCGGGCGATCGCCGCCACGAAATCTGCCGCGTGTTGGCGCTTGGCTGCCTCGAGCGCGAATTCTGCGGCCTCGGCTTGGTCGTTGATGCAGCGCGCGTGCAAAGCGGCATCACGCGCCGCAAACTTGGCGATTGCCGCGAGAAACGCCGAGGTCGAAGCCGCCACCGAGCAAGCCCAAACTTCGAATCGAAGCGCCCTCGGTAGTTCGAGTCGCGAAAGCTCGAGGCGACCGGACGTCGTGCGCCGCGCTGCGAGAAAGCCGCCGTGGGCGCTGGCCGCGACGTCCACGCCGCTGCCTCCGCCCTGTGCCGCGCGATGCGCGACGAAGGCGCGTTCGTACACGCGCTCGCACAGCGCTTCGTCACTCGACGTGGGCTCGTCTGCGAGTTCGAGCGCGGCCAAGGAGGCAACCAGGATGGCCGCGCTGGAGCCCAAGCCGAGCTTCTGGTCGCCGTCGCGCAGTGCGCTCGCGTCGAACCACGGAGCCGCGCGTTCGCCCAGCGCGGCGTGCACCTCGGGAGTCAAGAATGTCGCGGCGCGCGCGCTATCGGCGATGACGTAGCGATCCACGGCCGCGACCAGCGCGGGCGCGCCGCTGAGCACCGCGTAAGCGCCGGAAAGCACCAATTTTCCCGGCGCGCGCGCCACCGTCATGGCTCGACCCAGTACGCGTCCGGCCCGGCCGCGGAACGCAGCACTCGGGTCACGCCTTCGATCTTTGCCAGCTCGAGCTCGAGCTCGCCGGCTGCGCTTGGTTCGACCAGCACTTTGACGTGGGGTCCGGCGTCCATCGTGAAGTACGCGCGCCCGCCGCTCTTGCGAAACGCGCGCACACGCTCCATCACCCGCAAGGTCGCGGGCGCGAAGTAGATCAACGCGGGGCGCGCGGCGAGCATCGACGCGTGCATGGCGAGCGCGCTTTGCTCGACGGCTGGGCCGAGCGCCTCGAAGTCGCGCGCGAGCACCGCGTCGCGAACTTGCTCGTACAGCGGCGGCGCGGCCTGAACCCAGGCAGCGTAGTACGGACTCGTGCTTTGGGTGTGGCCCATGCCGTCCGTAGAAGCCGTCTCTTTTTCGCCGGACACGGTGACCGCGACCAACATTTCCAACGGGAAATCTTGGCCGGAGGCGACGGGCTCGGCCGACTCGGCGCGCGCGCCCAGCGAGACATAACCTCCGAACAGGGAACGGGCCGCCGAAGCCGAGCCGGCCCGGGCGATGGCGCTGATTTCTGCGAGCGAAAGCTCGAGCCCGGCGGCCCGCGTCGCCGCCATGGCTAGCGCCGCAAAGCCCGAGGCGCTCGAAGCCAGCCCCGCGGCAGTCGGGAAATCATTGACCGAGTCGACACTCGCGCGCGTCGTCAATCCGACTTGCGCGCGAACATTGTCTAGCAATTTACCGATGCGTTGAAGCGGTCGCCCACTCACCTGTACGCCTCCCAGGTGTAGTTCATCAGCGGCGAGCGATTCGTCGAAGCGAACCGTGGTGATCGTGCGCAACGCCGAAAGCGTCAAAGACAAGCTGGGCACGGCCGTCAAGTTGCGCACGGTGTCCGCCTTGCCCCAATATTTGGCGAGCGCAATGTTGGAGTGCGCGATGGCTTTGCCGACGCCCATCATTTGGCCGACTCCCCCAGCGAGCCCGCGCGCACCCGGCTGCCGAAGCATTCGATGGCAGCCTTGCGCCAAGCTGCCAAAATAGGCTGTGAATCGCCGTCGCACAGCGCGAGCACCGCGCCTCCGCCGCCCGCTCCGGTGAGCTTTGCGCCGAGCGCGCCGGCCTCGCGCGCGAGCGCGCAGCAGCGCTCGATACCTTCCGTGGACACGAACATGCCCGAAAGCAGCATCTGGTTGTAGTTCATCAGCGAGCCGAGCCCGGGGAGGTCACCCGCTTCGAGACACAGCTTGGCATTGCCGACCAGGGCACGAATCGCCTGCAGCGCCTTCTCGAATAGCTCGGGCCGGCGCTCACGCTGCCGAGCCACACTCTCGACCATCAGCTTGGTGCTCGCAGGCGGACCGGCCAGGCCGATCGCCAAAACCAGATCGCGCGCGAGCGTCAGCGGCCGAGGTCCATTCAGTTTGTCGAACAGGAGGCAGCCGGAGTGCGCGGCCGCGGCCGCGTCTATGCCCGAAGGGTTACCGTGATAGACACCCTCCCAAGCCGCGGCCGCCGCGAGCACGCGCGTCGAATCCGCCGGCGCGCCTTGCGCGGAAAGCACGGCCCGGGCGATAGCCACGCCGAGCGCGGCGGAAGCGCCGAGGCCCGAGCCAGGCGGCAACTCCAGGTTGGCCTCGACATGCCAGTTCTGGGCGCCGAGCGAGGTCAGCAGTGCGGCAAAGGCCCGGCCGAGCTCACTCTCGTCAGCGACGCTCGCGTGCCGTTCGCCGATGCGCAAGGTCGAGCTCTCGGCCGCGCTGGCGGTGGCCTCCACCCCGCGCTCGATGCCGGCCGCAATCGCCGGCACGCCGTACACGACCGCGTGCTCGCCCAGTAGAATGACTTTACCGTTGGCGCGCGCCATGGCTCCTCAACTCCGGCGAGCCGTGAGCGCCTCGGTGGCTCCGCTGAGCAGCTCGACGCCCTGCCGGCTGACCCCGCGTCCGAGCTCGGCCAAGCCGGCTCGGGTCAATTCTGCGATGCGTTCCTCGATCGTCGCGCGGGCGCCGGAGGTTTCCAGTACGGACAGCGCGGCGCGTAGCTGGGTGTCGCTCGCCTCGGTATTGCCGATCGCCGATTTCAGCGCTTTCAGGTCCTTGCCGCGCGAAAGCTTCAGCCCGGCCGCGAGCAGCGCGGTGCGCTTGCCCGCACGCAGATCGTTGCCGAGCGGTTTACCCGTTTGTTTCGGCTCGCCGAAGGCGCTCAGCAGATCGTCGCGCAGCTGAAATGCGACGCCAATCGGCAGCGCGAAGCGGTCGAGCGCGAGTAACGTCTTTGGCCCGGCCGACGCCAAAATAGCGCCCAGTCGCAACGGACCGCGCACGGTGTAGCTGCCGGTCTTCAACTGATACGCGAGCTCGACGTCGTAGTCACCGCCGATTAGATCGAGCTGTTGACCGGCGATGGCGTCGAGCTGCATCTCCGCAAAACAGGCAAACGCCGCTAGCGCCGCCGAGGGCTTCATCTCGACTTGGCTCAGCGCCTCCAAGGCAACGGCGGCCGCGTAGTCACCGGCCAGGATGCCCGAAGCATGACCCTTGTGCTCGGAACGAAAACGCTTGGCCAAGTGCGCGTGCACGGCAGGTCCACCGCGGCGCACCAAGTCGCCGTCCATCCAGTCGTCGTGAATCAACAGGTATGCTTGCAGCAGTTCGAGCGCGACACCGGCGTCGAGAGCAGGCTCGAGCGCGGCTCGTTCGCTAGCCGCGCGATATCCGGCGACGAGCAACGCCGGACGCAACCGCTTGCCACCGCGCAGGCACAGATCTCGAACCGCCGAGACCATCTCCAACACCTCCGGGCCGTGCCGGCGCGCAACGTCCAAGCGGGTCTCGAGGAAACCGCGCAAGCGCTGGTCGACTTCACTTTGCACCGCGCCCAGCAGCGCGAAAAATGGGTTCTGAGCCAGTGCCTTGGGCGCTACCTGCGGAGCGCGGCCGGCCCGACCGCCAGGGCTACGTTGATTGCGCGGGGTGCGCGGAGGCTTTCGCGATGCCATTGGGTTCTTTGGGGGCGCGCAGCCTACACCGGCTACTGGACCTTGGATCGTCAATTTTTCGTGGAGCTGCGCGCTTCGGCCGTGCCGCTGTCTCCACTCGTGCCGGAAGGGATGGGCGCACTCATGGCGGCGAGAATCGCCCTCGGGTATGAGTGAACGCAGTCATGGCTGACATCTCGGAGCGAAAAACCGACCACCTGGATCTTGCAACCTCTGGCGACGTTGGCTTCAAGCGCACGACCACGCTGCTGGAATGCGTGAAGCTGGTCCACGATGCGCTGCCCGATCTCGACCTGGACGCGATCGAACTCGGCTCGAACGTGCTCGGCAAACGCCTGCGCGCCCCAATCCTGATCGCAGCCATGACCGGGGGCGCCGCGCGCGCCGAGCGCATCAATTTGGAATTAGCAGCAATCGCCGAAGAGCGCGGCTACGCCTTTGGACTCGGCAGCCAGCGCGCCATGCTCAAGCGCCCGGAAGCCAAATCGAGCTACGCCGTGCGCCGGGCGGCGCCCAGCGCGCTCTTGCTCGGCAACCTGGGCATCGTGCAGGCCGCCAAGATGAGCAGCGCGGAAGTTTCGGACCTGGTCGCTGAAGTGGGCGCGGACGCGTTGTGTGTCCACCTGAACCCTGCGATGGAGATCGTCCAAGAAGAAGGCGATCGCGATTTTCGCGGAGGACTTGCGACGCTCGAACGTCTGCGCGCAGAGCTCGCGGTTCCCGTGATCGCCAAAGAGACGGGCTGCGGACTTTCTCAGCGGGTCGCCGCCAAGCTGCGCCGCGTCGGTATCGAGCACGTGGACGTGTCGGGTGCAGGCGGCACCTCGTGGGTCGCGGTCGAAACGCAGCGCGCGCAAGCCGAAAAGAAGGCGCTCGGCCAAGCCTTCTGGGAGTGGGGTATTCCGACCGCAGTCAGCGTGGCCTGGGTTCACCGTCACGACTTCCAAACCGTGTTCGCGACCGGCGGGCTGCACACCGGCCTCGACGTCGCGCGGGCGATCGCCCTCGGTGCCAGCGCCGGCGGCATCGCGCGGGCGGCGTTGCAAGCGCTGGAAAAGGACGGGCCGAGCGGCGCGCGACGCTTCTTCGACGGCGTCGAAGCCGAGCTACGCGCGGCACTCCTGCTGACTGGCTCGGCGGATCTCGCGGCGCTGCGCCAAGCGCCACGCGTGCTCGTCGGCGAACTCAAGGATTGGCTCAGCCAACCGTAAACCCGAGCGCGCCGACTGTTCGAGCGCCGTTACTTGCGTTCGACCGGAGGCGGCGGGTGCGAATGCGAAACGGAAGACTGGCGCGTTTCGAACGCAGCCGAGGAAGCGCGTTGGTAGAGGGCCTTGGCGCCCGGCCAGTCCGGATTCTTGCGCATCAGTTGAATCAACGCCTGCATGGCCGCCCCGGAGGGCATCGAGCCTTCGAACAGGGCGAGTTTGATGCGCACCACTGCGTAGCGCTCGTCGGTCGTGGCGATCCCTCTCAACGCCTCCCGCGTGCCACTCAAGTCGTCGGCCTCGAGCATCCCGTCCAAGACGTCGGGCCCGAGCTCAGAATCATCCGCCATGATTTCGCAGCATATCAGGCTGCTCCAGAAGCGCGAAACCCAGGGAGTGGGAGCCGCCGGCGAAAGCGCAGTGCCACACAGCGCGCCCACGGGCCCTTTCGCGAGAAACGCACAAGCTGCTAAAATGCTTACATTATCTTACGGGCCCGCGAGCATCCTTGGCGATATTTGCCGGGAAAAGCGGCGAGCCCATAAGGCGCGCGGAGCGCGCTGAGCGCAAACGAGGTGCACGCTCTCGGGGCCGGAGATGCGCACCTACAAGGAGGAGCGGAACGCCCGAGGAAAATGTGGAGACTTTTCACGCGCCCCCAAGGTCCGTCTATACTGATGAGATTCGATGACGAAGGACAATCGGAGCCGCGGCACGAACAGCGATGCCCCTTCCACGGACCTCAAGAGCGAACGCGACGAGTTCCTGAGGAAATTTTCGCGAGGCACTCAGCTCACGGAAGACTTCGTCAAGGAGCACGAGCGGATGCAGGCGCGCCTACAAGATCTCGAGAGCGAGAACGCCAGTCTGCGAGCAAAGGTCGAGGCGGATCAGGCGGTTCGCGAGCTCTTGAAAAAGATCGAACGCCTGGAGAGCGAGAAGAGCGAGCTCGTTTCGCAGGCTCGACAAGCCGAGGCGGCCACGACCGAATTCACGGCGCGCGTGCAAGAGGTCGAGTCGGAATTTGCAAATCTGGCCAACCTGTTCGTGGCCAGCAATCAGTTGCACTCCAGCCTCTCCCCTCGCGGCGTCACGCGTCGCATCAAGGAAGTGTTGGCGCAATTGGTCGGCGCAGAGCGCTACGCGATGTACCTGGTCAACCCTGAAGGGGAGCAGCTGATCCCGATTGCTTCCGAAGGCGTCCCGGGTCACGAGCTGGTCCCGGTGCGGATCGCGGGCACGCGGATCGGCGACGTGCTACGAAAAGGCTCCGCCAGCGTGGCCGATTCCGATCCGAGTCAGGGCACCCTGAAGGATCCCCCGGCCGTGATTCCGCTAACGGTCGACGACCGGGTAGTCGGAACAATTGCCATCTTTTCGACCCTGGCGCAAAAAAACAAGTTCGACCAGGTGGACTTCGAGCTATTCAAGTTACTGGGCCAGCACGCGGCACAAGCCCTGGTCGCGGCAAGCCTGTTCGCGCAAGCGGAGCAAAAGCTCCCCGGATTGGAAGCGTTCTTGGACCTCAGCGTGTGACTCATGGCGGAATACTCGTGCTTGATCGTTGAAGACTCGCCGATGATGCGGCAGCTCCTGGTGTTCGCGTTGGCGCGCGTGAAAAACCTGCGCGTGACCGAGGCGGACGACGGCGTCGACGGCCTGCGCAAACTCGCGTCGGCTCGTTACGACATCATCGTGACCGACATCAACATGCCCATCATGGATGGGCTGAAGCTCGTGAAGCGTGTACGCACCGATCCGGTGCACAAGGACACGCCGATCGTGATCATCACCACCGAAGGCTCCCAAGAAGATCGCCAGCGCGCGCTGCAACTCGGGGCGAACGCCTACATCACCAAGCCGATTCAGGCGCCCCAGGTGATCGCCACCGTCAAAGAACTGCTCAAGATCGAGTAGCCAGAGACCTTGCGGCCCCAATGACCTTCGTCAAAATCTGCGGCATCACCAGCGTCGACGACGCTTTGCTGGCAATCGCTGCGGGCGCCGACGCGCTGGGGCTGAATCTGGTGCCCACTTCGAAGCGGGTGATCGACATCCCCACGGCGGCGCTGATCGCGGAGTCGGTCGGTGACTTGGTGGAGCTGGTTGCGGTGGTGGCTAACCGCGGAACTGACGAGCTAGAAGGTTTGCGGCGCGCGACCGGCATTCGCTGGTTGCAGCTGCACGGCGCGGAAACGCCCGCAGAGCTCGAGGCAGTTCAGCCAGAAGCGTTCAAAGCGGTCTCTATCGGCGGTGCCGAGGACGTGGCACGTGC
>Ga0247766_1000132_pt1 | contig 15823 bp, 13 predicted proteins | sample UWRJL223509R6_FD_179946 | JGI IMG/M metagenome (GOLD analysis project Ga0247766, IMG submission 179946) | Plant litter microbial communities from Arlington Agricultural Research Station in Wisconsin, United States - UWRJ-L223-509R-6 | ecosystem: Environmental > Terrestrial > Plant litter >... | reverse complement strand
ATAGTCTTCTGAGCAAATCGAGTTGGAATCTGGTGCATTCTCGTCGAAGTCGTAAAGCTCAGAGAAGCCTCCCGAGACGGAATACGCGCTCAGATTCGCGCCGATCTGCCGCAGCACCATGCTCTCGTCAGCTGAAAATGCCAGCTTGCTGGTTGACAGGTCGCCTGGCAGCAAAAGAACGGGCGCAAGTTTGACGGCAATCTTGAATGGTTTCACCCGCAGATCCGCGATGTACAGATAGCTTGGCTTTTCACCAACCGGACTCGGAGCAAAGGCCAGCCAATCCCCGGAGTTCGAAAAAACTCGCGGTGCCAGATTCGCGTCTGCGATCGAGTAGTCGTACTCCAACGCGGCACACGGGTCCGTCGTCGGCGAGGCGGCGTTCTTTACGCAGTACCCCGGGATCGGGGTTGCCGTCAGCGCATCGCTATCGTCGAGATCCAGAATACGCAGCTCGCTATGCAGCATGCCCTGCGCGTTGGCAGCCACATCGCGGACGCATGCGATGCGCTCTTTCCCTTTGGCCCACGTCAAGAGCTTTGGGCAATCGCGATCCGGTGACTGGGCGTCCGTGAGGATCTGATTGCGACTTACAGCGCGGTATAGCTTGAGCGCACCGTTGGGCGGATCTGCGGTGACGCGCCCGCTCGGCGACACGATCCTGCGCATGTGCGGGACGGCACTTGGACCGCCCGTGTGGATCCAGTTGAACTGCAGGTAGTCGTACGAGGGGCTATCCACGAAGAAGCCGTCGCTCGCGACCTGCATGAAGACCGGCAGCTCATAGGACGCCTCCGTGCTGCGCGTGGCCTTCTCGAAGCCGACGGCACCGAGCTTGCTATAGAACGCCGTGACGAACCCCTCATCCGGCATCAGCTGATCAGGATTTTCGGGATCGAAGCTCCCGTTGGCGTAGAAAACGAGATAGGTCGACGCAATCCAAGACAGCTCTGAGTCGACCGCCGTCTTCAACGGGGTCAACTTGGTCGGCGACCCGTTTGCCACGAACTGAACGCCGCCGAGAAATTGCTCACCGTCACGCGTGAACGTAGCGGCGAGCGTCGACGAATCTGCAGACCAGGCATACGCCGTCAGGATGTCGTTCGCGCTGTTGGGATCGTCACTGAAGCTGAGCTGCAGCTCGGTCCATGTTGCGAGGTTGACCAGGGCCAGGTAGCGGCCTTTTTCGTGGTCAACGTCGACACCGAAGCGATAACTCAGGTATGCGCCATTCGGCGAGAAAGCAAAATCATAGACGTCGTGATTGTGCACGAAGGTCACCGGCGGAGTCGTTGCCAAGATCGGATCGACCAATCTGAGCGTCGCGCCGCCAGTCGCAGTCCAGGCGGTGTAGGCAAACCAGCACGAAGACCGGGGTGTCATGCGATAAGTGACGCTTGCGGTTTGTCCTTGCGCGTCCGTGACCAGCACTGCGACTTCGGGCGCCCCAGCGTGCGTGCTCGTCAGTAGTCCGAAGGACGTGTCGGCGCCGTTGGGATCGACCATTGCCTGCCAACCGTCGACCGTGGGACTGACTTCCCAATGGTACGGAGGCGTGCCGTGAACTGCGCGAAGATCTGCAGAGTACGAATTCGTTCCGCACGGCGCTGGCAGTTTGGTTGGGGTGATTGCCGGGATAGGGCCTCGACCAGCCGATCCTCCGCTTCCGCCGCCTGCTGCGCCGAAAATCTCTCCGCCGGCTGTTCCTCCACCCGACATGCCACTGCTGCCCGCCCCTGACGTGCCTGCGCCCCCCGTGCCTGCGCCAGCCTCTGTGCGGCCCGCCCCTCCGTCTCCGCTCACGCTTCCCGCTTCACCACCCGCTCCGCCAAGCTCGCCGCCTTCGCCCGCGTTTCCCTGCTCGACAATCTTGCCTCCGTCACCCGCTCCAGCCGGCGACCCGGAACCACTCGTGCCGCTAGCACCCGCATCACGGCAGGTGCCTCGTTTGGCGCATTCGGGAATCTCCACATCTGACATGCACCCGCTCGACACCAGCGCGAGCGTTAGCATCGCCAGCGCAAAGGGCTGCTGACTAAGCCGGCTTTCTCGAACGCCTAGCGTTGACGCCAAACGCAGAATGGAAAGAGTGTGCTTGATCATTCGGTGTTTCGTTGACGAAATTCGCTCATCGACGTCGCACGCCGCGCGCGTGCAAGTCGCAGCGAAGCATGCGCCCCGATGGCGAACTCCGACAAGGGGCCGAGAAACTTTGACTACGCCCGCGTGACTCAGAAGCGCTGGGCGTAGCTCGCGCCGACCAAGCCCGGCACTGCGTACACGCTCGCGCTGTGCGTTCGCTGCGCGGCCTCACCCGGAGCGAGCAGTAGCACGAGTGCGCCACCCGTAACCAGGGCGCCGGCCGTGATTCCGAGCCCGATCGCTGCGTGATTGTAGTGGCGCTGTCGATCTTGCAAGCTCTCGTCGACTGATGGTCCGCCTGCGAGTGCATGGTCGACACTCTGCTGAAGGTCACCCTGCGCTTGGATTGCTTCCAGCTGGCAATACAATGCGCCCGCGCCGGTGAGGACGCCGACGGTGATCGCCGACCAGCCGATGATGCGCGCGCTGGTCCAATACGAGTTTTGCTCGGGTTCGGCGTTCGGCAGCTTCGCTTCGTCGGTGGGCGGGACCGAGCTCGCTGTGACAGTTCCCGCGCGTGTCGGCACAGTTGCGGGCGGGGGACATTCCTGGGCGAGCCGACGCTCTGCCTCCCCGGCCGAGTCACGATAGCGACCGTTCGGGACGAGCTCGAGATAGCGTCGATAGTCCGTGAGCGCGTCGCTACAAGCCTTCAGCTCTTCCTCGAGTCGCGCCAAATTGTACAGTAACTCGGCTCTTTTCGAGAGTTGGTAAGACTCTCTCATATTGTCCAATGCCGCTCTTACGTCACCTTTTGCGTAGCTGGCGAGTGCTTTCTCGTAGGCGACCGCTGCTCGTTGCTCTGCGCTTTCCGTGGAAGGCTCGGCGATCGCCGACTGCGTACCTGGGTTGGCCTCGGACCGGGCGCTTTGCAGCTTTTGCGTAGGACTATCGTCGGCGAGCGCGAGCGCGCTCGACGATAGGAACGACGCCCAAACGGACGCCGCACTCAGCACTCGCAAAGCTCGCTTCACTTTTGCTTCCTGTTAGCACGGTGGGCGCTCAGCGAATAGTCGGTGCCCGACCCCGTTCGATGCGGAATCTCGTGCGACGTGCGCGTCCGTCGAGCGTCAATCCAACAAGAGGGAAGAACCGATGACTGACCGCCAGGCAATGCCGATCGTTCCCGAGCCCGTGTTCAATTCCGACGAGAACGCAGAGCTCGACGCTCATCTGAACGGGTGCTCAAGCAGCGCCCATCCCGAGCTCGATTCATCGACGATGTTTCGACTTTTGGCGGCCGAGCGCGATGCCGCGCTCAGCCAGATATTCGACTTATCGCGGCTCTGGCTCGAGCTTTGTCGAGGGACTTGGCGCTTTCGCGACACGTTCCCGACCGAAGATCGATACATCGCTCTGATCGAAGAGCCGAGCGTGCGATTTCCTCAGCCGCTCAAGGCCTGCAAGTTGGGTGTCCTCACGCGCGTATTGCTAGGGGAGGCCCCCAAGGCGGTCGCGATCGAGCTGCGAATGGGATTGTCTTCCGTCGCTGCTGCCATTCAAGATTGCCTACTCAGTATGGGCATTCCCGGCCGGCTGTCTCAAGCGTCCGTCCTACTGACGATGGCCGCCTGCGCCGCACACCGTCCGGAGTCCTCGCCCACGCACGGGCGCCTAAGTCGGGTGGAAATCGATGGCGAGGCTTATTGGGTAGTCAGTGTGGTGCGGCCGGACCTCGATTTTCCGGTACCGCTCTCGCACGCAGAAGCGGCGGTCGTGCGTGAATTGGTCGCTGGCCGCAGTCACGCGCAGATCTCGCGCTTGCGAGCGACCTCTCGCCGCACGGTCGCGAACCAATTGGCAATGGTGTTCCGCAAGCTGGGTGTTTCGGGCCGTGGGGCCGTCGTGCACCGCTTGATTCAGCACAGCGTCAGCCACCACTGAGGGCGGCGACGCTAGGAGCCACCGCCTCCTGCCTGCGCGCCAACGCTGACGCCGAACGGGTTTTCCCAGTCCGGCTTCTTCAGCGTCGGCTCGTCGGATGCGGGGGGCGGAGGAGGCTCTGCGGGGATTGGGGCGTGCGTCGCACTCGGTGCTGTTGCTGACAATGCAGCGGCCGACTCGGTCGGCTTCAGTCGCCGCTGATTCGATTGGACCACGGCTCGCTTTGGCGGCAGCTCGGCGGAGGGGGTCGGGGCCGACTCCAGCGAGACAGCCTTCGGTATCGGAGGCGGCGTGAAATCGGCCGGTGCTTGAGACGCCGCAAGGCTCGCATGAATCGCCACGTCCGCAATCGGCGGCTGCTTCGACGGAATGGTGGCTACGTATGCCGCAATGCCTCCCAAGAGCGCACCGATGCACAGCGGGTTGAGCCTCCGCTTCAGCGTCGCGTTCGTGGCGCGAGCGTCGAACGCGTCGAGAGCATTCAACACTTCGAGCGCGGTTTTGTAACGGTCTTTGGGGGAGCGACGCAGGCAGCGGAGCACGATCGCGTCGAGCTCACGAGGGATGGCGGGATTCTTGCTGCTGGGCGCAACGGGCGACTCCTGCAGGCGCGCCAGCGCTGCGCCAACCGGCGAGGATAGCGATTGGAAGGGCAGCTCGCCCGTGAGCATCTCGAACCAGACCAGCCCGAACGAATAGATGTCACTCGCGGTCGTGTGGGGCCGACCTTGCAGTTGTTCGGGCGCGATGTAGCTGAAGGTCCCAAGCAAATTGGGCGTACTCGCGCTGCCGCTTCGCGAGCCCTCGCCGAGCGCCCGAGCCAGGCCGAAGTCCAAGATCAGCGGCGAGCAGCCGCCGTCCGGCTCATCGCGGAGCATGACGTTGTCGCTCTTGAAATCACGATGCAGCACGCCTGCTGCGTGGGCAGCGCTCAGCCCCGCGAGCAGCTCGCGCCCGAGCGCGCGCGCCTCGTCGACGGGCAAGGCGCCGGTCAGACGCAGGCGTTGTCCGAGTGTCCTACCCTCCACGAATTCCATGGTCAGAAAGGAGATCTGCGCGGCGGTTTCGGGCATGAGGTGCGTGCCGAAGTCGTAGATACGGCACACGTTCGGATGGCTCACGCGGCGTGCGAGCTGGACCTCGGCCTTCAGCCGGCGCACGGCCCCAGCGTTATCAGAGGCGGTGGATGTGACCGTCTTGAGCGCAACCCGCTCTTGTAGCTCGCGGTCGAACGCCTCGTAGACTTCACCCATCCCGCCGCGCGCGATGAAATGGCGAATCAAGTAACGGCGCCCCACCAGGGTGCCGGGTTGAAAGGTGGTGTGCCAGCTCAGCTCGTCACTCTCCAGGGTTGGCAGGGTGACGGCGGTCGCCAGAGCGTGCGCCGCTTCACTCAACAAACGCTGGCACACCTCGCATTGATCGAGATGAGTGTGTGCTTCGAGATGGCGTGAGGAGTCGAGCGTGCCGTCGGCGAACGCTAGTATGTCTTCGTCACTCAAGCACTCGCCGCTGGCGACCTCCGAGGCCGACTCGAGCGCGCCGAGCTTGGCTAAGATCAGCGGAGTCGTCATGGGAATTACGCACCCAATCCTTGGCTGCTGGTGGCGGACAGGCGCTCCGCACTTCTGCTCAAGCTCAGCTCGAGCTCAGCGCCCATGATGGTCGCCAGGCTCTTGAACTCGCTGGGGGTCAGCTGAGCGTGCTTCACGCACAGCACCTGCCGCACTTCTTCGTAGATTGACGCGCGCGCGCGCTCGAGCCAGCGCGCTGCCGTCGCGCGGTGGACGTTGTACGCTCGTCCGATCTCGTCGATGCTGCAATGACCGGCGACGTGCATGCGCAGCACGTTGCGTTCTTGCTTGGAGAGCCCAGCTACGGCGTCGCGCAGCGCGGTGTGAAAGGCTTCGCCGAAGTGTGCCTTGAGCAGTCTTGCTTCGGGGCTGCTAGAAGGGGCTGCCAATCGATGGGTCAGCTCGATGTGGTGCCCGGCGAAGCGATTTCTCGCCCGTTGGCGATCCAGTGCTACGCGAGTCGCCGCCACTCGCACCCAGGCCTTGAGCGGTCCGCGCCCCGAGTACAGCCTGACCTTGGGCTCCGCACCGAGCAGCAGGCGATCCCAAACTTCTTGTAGCGTGTCGTCGACGAAATCGGCGCTGCGGTCGATACGCGCGATGGCCGCCTTGGCGACGCCGGAGCCCTCGCTCTCGAACAGCCGCAACGCTTCTGGTTGAGCCTCGGCACATGCGCAACACAGGTAGAGATCTGCCGCCTCGGGCGGCGCGTCCGCTTCCGAAGGAAGCACACGCCTACAATGCCCAACGAACACGTCGAAGCCCAACTTGACGAGTGGCCACTTGCGTTGGCCTTCGAGAAACATCTGCCTTACAGCGTCTTCGCTGCTCATTGATCCTCGACCCAAGGTGATTCGGACGTCGCTCGAGCTCGGAAACTCTTAGTCTCGCGCATCTCACAATCGCACAGATACCGTAACCGATCTGCCACTTTCTAACCCCCTACCTCCTCGAGGGTTTCCCGCCCATTTCCGCGCCGCGCTTTCGGCCTACAAATCAGGGCTCAAAGCCAGCGACTAGTAAAAAGTTTGGCAGCCGCGGCCGAATCTAGCGAAGGCAGACGAAAGGCGCACCCGCCGCCACGTCCGTCCGTCAGCTGACGCTGACGACAGCTTGTTTGCGGGCCTTGCGGGGCTTGGGCGCCGCTTCCGGCGTCACCGTGCTTTCGCGTTCGATGAGCAGCATCGGAAATTCTGCAGTGATGCCAGGATCACGCGTGGGATCGTCGATGCGATCGAGCAGGCCGCGACACGCGGCGGCGCCGAGGCGATGCATCGGCTGAGCTACGGTGGTCAGTGTGGGAAAGCAGCGTTCGCCCTCTTCGATGCCGTCGAAGCCGCTCACGGACACGTCTTCCGGAACGCGAACGCCCGCGCGCAACATTTCACAAATGAAGACGATGGCCATGCTGTCGTTGCCGAGCACCACCGCGCTCGCGCGCTTGGCTGCAGGGCGCTTGAGGAAGTCTAGCGCGGCCGCCTTACCCGCGGCAGGCATGTACGAAGGCTGAAACGAAACGTCCTCTGGGCGCAGCGTTGCACCCTTGACGCTGGCCACGACTTCTTGCAGGCCGCGCAGGCGGTCGATCGAATCGATCGAGTCCTTGGGCCCGCCGACGAAGCTCAGGCGGCGATGTCCTTGGGCCAGCAAGTGCGCGCCGAGCGTCTTGCCCGCGTCGAAATTTCTACAGCGCACCGTGAAGCCGACCTCCGCAGCCTGATCCGGACAGATCAACGTGACCGGAACGCCAGCGGCAGCGGCCGCCTCGAGCAACGGGAGCTCTCGTTTCGTGGAGCGAACCATGATGAAGCCGTCGACGCGGCGTTCGTCAATCCACGCGGCGATCGTGCGTGAGTCGTAAGGGCCATCAGCGGGTTTCCAGCTGCCGAGCATCAGTCCGACGTGGCTCTTGGCCAACTCTTCTTCGATACCGCCGAGCAGCCCCATGAACCAGGCGTCGTGAATCGACTCGACCGCCACACCAATGCAGCCCTTGCGACCATAGCGCAAGCTACGCGCCGTGGACGAGGGCGCATAGCCCATCTCTTTGATCACGCGCTCGACGCGCGCGCGCACGGCCGGGCTCGCGTAGCCGCCGTTGATCACTCGCGACACGGTCATGGGCGCGACGTTGGCTTTGGCTGCGACGGTGGTGATTGTCGCCGTGTCGCCTTTGCCTCGCCGAGTTCTCATCACCTGCACGATACCGTGCCTGGGGTCGTCCGCGCCAGCTTCGAACCGACAGGGGCTGGGTCGACAGAGCGAAAACCTGATAACGATAACGCATCGTCTCGACCCCGTGGAATCAGAGCAGGCTACGGGGGAGGAGGGGCGGGAGGGCCCCCGCGAGCCGAGCATTTGCCTGCGTCGCGTCACTATCTGGCCGCGCTTGGCCGCGGTTCTCACGTCGAGACTGAGCGAGCTTGGCTTCCGCTCCGGGGGTGCTTGCAGTGTAGCCGGAGTGTAGTACTCCACCCCGACGCGCCGGATCTGCGGGTCCGCCGCAAACTACTCAGGCAGGGCCTGATGTGATAACGCTATCACAGCGGTCCAAGACCTGCTAAAGTGCTAGCGCTGGTTCAGATCGCGAAAACAGAACAGGTAAAATTATGGCTGAATTCTTTCAAGGCATTGCTCCAATCAAGTTCGAAGGCAAAAACAGCACGAACCCGCTTTCGTTCAAGTACTACGACAAGGACCAGAAGGTCCTGGGCAAGAGCATGGCCGAGCACCTCCGTTGCGCCGTCTGCTACTGGCACACCTTCGCCTGGCCTGGCAGTGATGTGTTCGGCGCGGGCACCTTCGATCGGCCGTGGTTCAAAGTGAGCAACCCGCTGGAAGCCGCCGAGTTGAAGCTCAAGGTCGCGTTCGAGTTCTTCGAGAAGCTCGGCGCGCCGTTCTACACCTTCCACGATCGCGATATGGCTCCCGAGGGTGCGACCTTGAAAGAGAGTCACGCCAACTTGGACCGCTTGGTCGCAGGCGCCGAGCGCGAGATGGCTCGCACGGGTGTAAAGCTGCTGTGGGGCACCGCGAACCTGTTCAGCCACCCCCGCTACATGAGCGGCGCCGCCACCAATCCCGATCCGGAGATCTTCACCTATGCCGCCGCTCAGGTGCGCAAGGCCCTGGACGTGACACTCTCGCTCAAGGGCGAGAACTACGTGCTCTGGGGTGGTCGTGAAGGCTACGAGACCCTGCTCAACACCGACATGAAGCGCGAGTGTGATCAACTGGGTCGCTTCTTGTCGCTGGTCGCCGAGCACAAGCACAAGATCGGCTTCAAAGGCGCGCTCTTGATCGAGCCGAAGCCGAAGGAACCGACCAAGCATCAGTACGACTTCGATTGTGCGACCGTGTACGCGTTCTTGCAGCGCTACGGCCTGGACAAGGAATACAAGGTCAACATCGAAGCCAACCACGCCATCCTGTCGGGCCACAGCTTCCAGCATGAAGTGGCGTACTCGCTCGCCAACGGCTTCCTCGGCAGCATCGACATGAACCGCGGTGACTCGCTGCTCGGTTGGGACACCGACCAATTCCCGAACGACATCGCCGAAATCGGGCTCGTGCTGTACACGATCTTGAAGGGCGGCGGGCTCGGCTCGGGTGGCATGAACTTCGACGCCAAGCTGCGTCGTCAGAGCATGGATCCGGAAGATCTGTTCCACGCCCACATCGGCGGTATGGATACGCTGGCTCGCGGTCTGCTCGTCGCCGAGCGCGCGATCAACGACGGCAAGCTGGAGCGCGCGCTCGAGCAGCGCTACAGCGGTTGGAACACCGGTTTGGGTGAGCGCATCACCACCGGCAAGGCGAGCCTCGCGGACCTGTCCGATCACGCGCTCACCACCGGCCTGGATCCGAAGGCGCGCTCCGGCCGCCAAGAAATGCTCGAGAATCTGTTCAACGAGTACCTCTGATTGCCCAAGGCTGCGCGTCAGCCTGCGGAATGACGCGTAGCCAGCGACGAGCGCGTTCGATGTGTCAAGCATCGAACGCGCTGACGCGTCGCGGAGCTCGAGCCTCGCGTCCGAGTTGAAAATGGGCGCTCGCGTTCCAGCAACGCAGCCCGAAGTGAAGTGTGGTTGCCGCACTGCGCGCGCCCTCTGAAGGACGGAGAGCTGCGAGGCGAACCCGCGGGCGCCCCCCAATCCCAGCCTGTCCGGAAAAATGGCCAATATTGTTAGCCGTTTATCGGATTCGTCCGGGCCCTTCTAGGCGAGGGGTAACGAAGCCAGGCGTGGCGACCTATACGACCATGAGTGCCATGGTCGAACGCTTGTTGACTCAACCCACGGGGCGAAAGCCTGCCAGCCGCAGCACGCCGGGATTCCTAACTGGAGTCGCGCTGCTGGTTCACGCACATCGCGCACGTCTACTTGCCTATGCGCGACGGCGTGGCCTCGACGCCGAGGAAGCGCTCGACGCGGTGCAGGACAGTTTCATCACCTTCCTCGGGCTTTCGGAAGCGCGGGCGATTGCGCAGGATCAGCTGCAGTCGCTCAAGCTCTTGACGGTCATCTTGCGTCACAACGTGCAGAATCAGCGACGCAAGCGCGCGCGTCATGCTCTAACTCACGAGCGCTTGAGCCGCGACGGCGAACGCGACGAGGGGATGAGCAGCGAACAACTGATTGCCCACGCGGAGGAGCTCGCGCGCGTGGACGGCTGCATGCAGCGCATGGCGCGTTTGGATCGCGAGGTGGTGATGCTCAGCTTGTTGGACGAGCAACCCCGCGAGCACGTCGGGGAGCTCCTCTCGATTTCTTCCGGCTATGTTCGGGTGCTACTGCATCGCGCGCGCGAGCACTTGCGCACTTGTTCGGACTCGGGTCACGGGCAGCGCGCTTCCGTGGACGGCGATGACTTGTCGCGCGCGATGTAACGCGCGCTTCGCAGGCGACCTAACTCTGGTGAATGCACGGGCGCGACGCCCGGCAAAAAACGGAGAAGCAGTGATGAACGGGAAAATTGCGGTCGTTACCGGAGCGTCCAGTGGAATTGGTTTGAACGTGGCGCGCGCGCTATTGGCCGGAGGCTACTCGGTGGTCGCGACCTCGCGTCAGGCGACGAGCAGCAGGGACCTCGTCGCCTCGTCGCGTCTTGCGATCGTGGATGGTGATGTCGGCGACGCGCGCACCGCCGAACGGGTGGTACAGGAGGCCCGCTCGCGATTCGGCGGGCTCGACTTGCTCGTCAACAACGCCGGAAGCTTCCTTTCCAAGTCGTTCACTGAATACGACGCTCATGACTATTCATCGCTGCTGGCCACGAATCTGACTGGTTTCTTTCACATGACTCAACACGCGCTGCGCGAAATGCTGAAGGCGAACTCGGGTCACATCGTCAACATCGGGACTTCGCTGGTCCAGCAGCCTATTTTCGGCGTGCCCGGCGCGCTGCCGGTAATGTTCAAGGGCGGAATCGAAGCCGCGACGCGATCGCTCGCGATCGAATATGCCGACCGAGGGATCCGCATCAACACCGTCGCTGCCGGGATCATCGATACACCGATGCACGCCGCGGAAAACCGTGAATTCTTGCGAGGACTCAGCCCCGCGCGTCGTATCGGCTCCACGGACGAGATCGCGCAAGCAGTGCTTTACCTGCAGTCTGCGTCATTCGTCTCGGGCGAAATTCTGCACGTGGACGGCGGCGCGCACGCCGGGAAATGGTCGTGATGCGAGGCGTGTTAGTGAAGACGAACCAACCAGGAGACTCCCCATGATCGAAACTCTGATGGCGCTGAACGTGGTGGACGCTGATCTGTATGCGAAATATCGTGCGGCCATGACTCCCTTGCTGGACGCCCACGGGGGCCGATTCGGGCTGGACTTGTGGGTGGGCGAAGTCCTCCGTGCGCCGGCCGATCAGAAGCCGTTCAATCGCATGTTCACCATCATTTTCCCGTCGCCGGAACGACGTGAGGCATTTTTTTCGAACCCCGAGTACCTGGCCGTTAGGAAGCAGTTCTTCGAGCCGAGCGTCTCCGCGGTGACGAACCTCGGCCAGCTCGCGCGAACCTGAACGAACGCGGGCGCCTCGCGCTGTTTGTGGCAGATTGCCGGCATGAAGGCCGGGCATGAGAGCAAGACCGCGGTGCTCGTGTGCATGGGACGCGCGCTCGCTGACGCTGATCCGAGTCTACCCATGTTCTCGGACCCGACGGCGCGCTCACTTCTGCCGGAAGAAGCCCGTCGTCGGGTCGAGCGTGCCGGCGCGACCCGCGCGCCGAAAGGCCTCAAAAGCGCGATAGAGCATGGCTATCTCGTGCGCCAGGCCAAGATCATGGCCGCGCGCACGCTTGCGATCGACGCCGCAATCCGTGAAGTTGCAGCACCACAACTGGTGATTCTGGGCGCCGGGCTCGACGGTCGCGCCTGGCGCATGACCGAGCTACGCACGGTCACGGTGTTCGAAGTGGACCACCCCGACTCTCAGCGCGAGAAGCAGAAGCGCGCGGCCACGCTCGCGAAGTTGGCAGACGACGTTCGCTTCGTGCCGGTCGATTTTGGCAAAGACGACCTGGACCGAGCGCTCGCTGCCGCTGGTCACGATCCGACGCGCCCCACGACTTGGGTGTGGGAAGGGGTCGTCATGTACCTCACTCGCGCGGCGATTGAAGCCACGCTCACGGTCATTGCGCGCCGCTCTGCGAAACCCGCCCGGCTGATTGTGCTCTATCACCGTCCAGCGTGGCTCGTCAGCGTGCTCGGACCCGTCTTGCGTTGGCTGGGCGAGCCACTGCGTTCGGCATTTCGTCCCGAAAAGATCAGAGCCCTACTGCTCGCTCATGGCTTCGAGGTGGTGCGCGATCAGAGCGTGGCGGAAGTCGGAGCGCTGATTTCCGCCGAGCTCGGCGCAAGCACCCAAGTTGCAAAGCACCTGGCGATCGTGGTCGCGGAGCGCCGCTGACGGGCGCATTCTAGGTCAGGTGCGGTTTCATGATTTCGGTCAGCCAGGTCATCACCGCACGGACCGGAGCGCGCGCTTGTCGGGCATGACCTTGCACGAGTGAGACGGGCATCGGGGCGGCGCGCAGGTCGGGCAGTACTTCTATCAAACTGCCGGAGGCGAGACTTGCGACCATGCCCGTACGCGGTGCCTGGATGATGCCCAGGCCGGCCAAACAAGCCGAATGGTACGCGTCGCTACTATTGACGGTGACCGTACTGCGCATTTCCAGCTCTCGATAGCCGCCGCCGTCGAAGTACTCGAAAGTCGGACGCTCGCTGCCGAAGGTCAGGGAGTAGTTCACGATCAGGTGCTGCGCGAGGTCAGCCAGGCTGCGGGGCGTTCCGTATTTCTCCAGGTAGCGTGGACTGGCACAGTTCATCATTTCCACGACTCCCAGGCGTTTGGCGACCAGCCCCGAGTCCGACAAGGCACCCACGCGCATCACGCAATCGAAGCCCTCACGTAGAAGATCCACACGCCGATCCGTCGTGCTCACCAGCATCTCGAGTTGTGGATGATTCGCGAGAAACTCCGGCAAGCGCGGGATGACGACGTTGCGCGCGAAGCCGATCGGCAAATCCAAACGCACGCGGCCACGCAAGTTGCTCGGCGTCGAGAACATCGCCGCAAGCTCGTCAGCATCGGCGACTAGGCGCCGCGCGCGGGCGAGGAACTGCTCGCCGTCGGTCGTCAAGCGCACGGTGCGCGTCGAGCGATGTAGCAGGCGGCTGCCGAGCGAGGCTTCCAGCTCTTGGATGCGGATCGATGCCCGCGCCTTGGACAGCCCCAAGTGCTCGCTCGCCCGAGTAAAACTGCCGAGTTCGGCGACCTTGACGAACACGCGTAACGCATCCAGATCCATGGCTGTCCGCATTGTTTCGTATTTCGAAACAGTGTGTCAAATCAAAGCCTCTTCCGGCTCGCGTTCGGCGTCGTAGGTTGAACCCAGGACAGCACGAAAGAGAGCATGAAGATGAGCCAAGACAAACAGCAATCAATCGCAGTGATCACCGGTGGTAGCCGCGGCTTGGGCCGGAGCATGGCACTCCAGTTGGCCGAGCGCGGCGTCGACAGCATCATCACTTATCGCTCGGGGGCGAGCGAGGCGAAGGCGGTGGTGAACGAGATCCAAGGCAAGGGACGGAAGGCCGTGGCTTTGGTGCTCGACGCTTCCGACAGCTCGAGCTTCGGTGCTTTTGCCGAGGCGGTGAAGAGCGCGCTCGGAAGCACTTGGCAACGCCAGAGCTTCGACTCCTTGGTCAACAATGCGGGTGTCGGCGTGCACGCGAACGTCGTTGATACGACCGAAGCGCAATTCGACGAACTGATGAAGGTGCACCTCAAGGGCCCGTTCTTCTTGACCCAGAAGTTGCTCCCGCTGATCGCCGACGGTGGCCGCATTCTGAACGTCTCGAGCGGCCTCACGCGCTTCACCTTTCCGGGCTACGGCGCGTACGCGGCGATGAAGGGCGGGGCCGAAGTGCTAACTCGCTACTTGGCCAAAGAGCTCGGAGCTCGCCGAATCAGCGTGAATACGCTGGCACCCGGCGCGATCGAGACCGACTTTGGCGGCGGACGCGTGCGCGACAACGGCGAGCTGAACAAGCTGGTCGCCTCCGGGATTGCGCTCGGCCGCGTTGGCTTGCCGGATGACGTTGGCAAGGCCGTAGCGGTGCTGCTCTCGTCGGAGAGCGCCTGGATCAATGGCGAGCGCATCGAAGTTTCAGGTGGCCAAATGCTGTGAGCGTCACAGCGCATCGAACGTGATCGAGTAACTGAGGGTCGATGTGACGGTTGGGCCGTTGAAGTAGAAGCCGCCATCGACCGGCATGGTGGCGGCTTGAGCCGGAGCCGCAGACAGCGCGACGTGTCCCGGGCCGACGGGCACGCCGTGCGTTGGATCCCAACCGAGCCAACCGTGCTCCGGAACGAACACCTCTGGCCAGGCGTGGAGGTGCCGCTTGTTGTCGGGCGAGGCCTCCTGTCCTTGATAGCCACTGACGAAACGGGCCGCGACGCCCAGGCTCCGGCAAACCGCAAGGTAGAGCTCGGTCAAGTCGCGGCACGCGCCGCGACCGAGCGCGAGGGTCTGCGCCGGGCTTTGCGCAAACCCTTCGACGCGAATTTGCCGGTCGATCATCGCGTACAAGCTAGTGCTCAGGTGCTCGAAGAAGGCCAGGGGAGCGCCGCCGACCTCTGCCATGAGCCGCTCTGCGAGTGCTACGACTTCCGCACTGCGGTCGGGTTGTCGAAAAGGCGCAAGTAGGTCGGAAGTCGGCGGCGTCCACGGGAGTGGCGGCACGCTGAGCGCGGCGAGCAAGTGCGGACGTGGTGCGTAGGTTTGCACTTCGACGTGGCTCTCGATTTTCAGTTCGTCGACCGCGTTCGCATCGAAGCTCACGCGCGTGCAGACGTTGCCGAACTCGTCGCTGAAGTCGCTGACTTCTATGGGGGTGGGCGTGATTTGCAGGTTGCGTGTGAGCGTGCGAACGCTGTCGGGTCGCGGACTCAGGCGTAGGATGTGCGGCGCGAACGCGACGGGCGTGTCGTAGCGATAGCTCGTCTCGTGGCGAATTGCCCAACGGAAGTCGCTGTTGGTCTCGAGCTCGGTCATCGCCACCGAGCTGAGCAGAACACGGATTTCCGGGTGATTGCCGGCAGCCGATCGAGATGGTCGCCAAGCGCAGGTTTCCCGTCATAGCCTCGGGCGCATGACGACCTACGAGCTTTGGGGCCCTTTGGCAGGATTGATCGGTGAATGGGAGGGCAGTGACGGTCTCGACATCGCTTTTCACAACGCAAAGGGCGCGCTGGGAGAAACGAAGTATCGCGAGCGCGTCACGCTCGACCCGTTCGGCCCCGTGGACAATGGAACGCAGCGTTTGTACGGACTCGACTACCGGATGTCGGCGTGGCCGGAGAACGGCGACGGCCCGTTCCACACCGAGGTCGGCTATTGGTTATGGGACGCGGAACTTCAGCACGTCATGCGATGCTTCATGGTGCCGCGCGGGACTGCGGTGCTCGCCGGTGGGACAGCCAAGGCGTCCGACGCCAGGTTTTCACTCGAGGCGCACGTGGGCAGTGAAGTGTGCGGGATCTTGTCGAATCAGTACCTCGCGTCCAAAGCGCGGACCACGCACTACCGGTGCAACCTGTCCGTGGATGGAGATTCGTTCAGCTACGACTCGTGCACGACGTACACCCACGCCGTCGGCGGGGTGATCTCGCACACGGATCGCAATACGCTGCGGCGCGTTGCC
>Ga0247766_1000131_pt1 | contig 15859 bp, 12 predicted proteins | sample UWRJL223509R6_FD_179946 | JGI IMG/M metagenome (GOLD analysis project Ga0247766, IMG submission 179946) | Plant litter microbial communities from Arlington Agricultural Research Station in Wisconsin, United States - UWRJ-L223-509R-6 | ecosystem: Environmental > Terrestrial > Plant litter >... | reverse complement strand
GCACGGTCCGTTGGATCGACGCGCCGAAGCGCTCGAGTGAGAGCACGGCCGGATCGCTGCTGGGCGGCGCTGGCACATTTGCTGGAGGCGGCCCGGGTTTTTGCGGTGCGAACTGCACCGGGACGTTGCGCTTGACCCTGCCCGGGTCCGTATTGGCGCCTCGATTTTTCTGACTGAGCTGCTGGGGGCCCGCGGCGCGAGCGGCTACGGAAAACCCCAGGCTTCCCAGCACTGCGAAGCAAAAGAGCGGAACTGACGTGCGCATCGCCGGCACAACTACCACGCCCTCCGTGCGTGCCCAAGCCTGCCTCTGTCGCGCGAGACGTCGGCTCTCGTTGCCCGGTTTTATCGGGTCTTTTCTCGAGAATGCGATTTTATTCCAGCAGGCGGGTCACGAGCGGTCATCATCGGAGCGATGACGCGTCATCGCTCGGTTGCCCTCGGCGCTATTGGCTTCTCGCTGTGCTTCAGTGTTCTCGCCGGCGTAGGTTGTGGCAGCTCGAATGCCGGATTGCGCGGGGGAACGCACGAGGCCGGGACGGCCGGAGCTGCGGGGCGCAGCGCCAATGCCGGTCAGCCATCGGTCGGGGGAGCGCCGGATGCGGGTGCCGGCAGCGGCGGCGTGATGTCGGTGAATGGCGGAGCAGGTGGCAATGCCAGCGCGGGTACGAGCGGCAACGCGGCGGGTGGTTCTGCTGCGAGCGACGCCTGTGATCAGCCTGGCTTGGTATGGAAGAGCGCCAACAAGACCAACTACACTTCGTACCCTGAACCGGGCAGCGACGAGTGCGTGAAATTCAGCGGCTGCCTGTATGAGGGGCTATTTGCGGCTTGCGAGCAAAAACGCTCCCTCGAGTGGGTCAAATCGCACAATATCGTGGCTGCGTTTCCGGACTTGAAGACGCTCGAGCTTCACGATCTGTGTTTGAAATCCGGGAACAAGCAGATCATCGTCACGGTTTACGACACGTGTGGCGATAGCGATTGCGACGGCTGCTGCACCAAGAACAAGGGCAACAAGGACGAGCTGATCGACATCGAGAGCTTCACGGACGCGCGCTGGGGCGTCCCAGACGGCCCTATCGAGTGGGCGGATCTCGGCCCCACCAAAGGCTCTGGCTGCAACTGAGAGCGGCGGTTTTCACCCTGCTCCCCCCGCGAGCTCGAAATGTTTCCCGAAGTGTCCCCAGATACTTATCGAAGTCTGCTCGCCGGCGGGTCCGGGCAGACCGAGCGCTCGGTTATCGGCTAGACTCGTGGATCAGGTTTCGAGGTCCGCAATGCTGGTGATGCTGGCTCCAAGCTTCGATGGTTCGAGCGATGCGTATGCGCGTCTCGGGAGAGCCACGGGCATGCTGGCGTATGACTTGAAGTCCCGGCTCAAAGCGGGGGTATGGGGGGTAGTGCGGGCATTGGCCGATCTAGAGCAGGCACAGGTGCTGCTGCAACGCCTGTTGGCCGAGGGGCTTCCCGCCTTGATCGTGCCGCCGGACGTTGCGCACGATCCCAATCGTCGAATCGTGACCATTCGCGCGCTCGAGCTGCATGGCGATCACCTGATGCTGCATCTGCGCGAGCGTGAAATGCCGATTCCATTCGGCGCCTTGACCTGCATCGTGCGCGGCGAGGTGCACATCGGGCAGGTGCCGAGCCGCGCGGCCACGCCCAGTAGCGCGACATTTCGCGCTGTGACGCCCAGCCCGGGTGACGTGCAGGTGTTTCGCGAGTCGGTGTCGTCCAGCAACTTCGACTCCTATGCGGCTGCGGACTTGCATTTTGCGACCGTGCTCTGGGTGGCTCGGCTCGATGCGCGCAACTTCGATTTTTCCGGCCTGGGTCTCGCCAGCGAGAGCATTGCATCGGATCTGGACCAGTTGGTGGACGTGCTCGCCGAGCGCGCGAACATCCGCGTCGACCGCGGCGTGCGGATGTCGAGCGTGGTGTCGGCGTTGCAAGGCGGTAGCTTTCGCGCCGGAGCTGGGCCCTCCCATGCTCCGCGCTCCAAGGAGTCGCCCGCGGACGAACGGTTCGACCCATATTCTCGGGTGATCGGCGAGGCCGAGCGGCTGCTGGCTCAGGCTCGAAAAGTCGCTTAAGGTCCCGCCCGAGGTTCGGACATGACAGCTCGCAAGTTGCGCTGGGGCATCCTCAGCACGGGTAAGATTGCGCACACGTTCGCGCGTTCGCTGGCGGTCTCGGAAAGCGGTGAGTTGGTCGCAGTGGCGAGCCGCACGCCCGGCAGCGCCGCATCGTTTGCGGCCGAGTTCGGCATTTCGCGCGCTCATGGCAGCTATGACGCGCTGCTCGCCGATCCAGAGGTGGAGGTCGTGTACATCGCGACGCCACACCCCTTTCATGCGCACTGGTCAATCGCTGCGGCACGCGCCAAAAAGCATGCGCTGTGCGAAAAGCCCTTGGGCATGAACCACGCCGAGGTCAGCGCCATCGTCCAGGCCGCGCGCGACAACGACGTATTTTTGATGGAAGCGTTCATGTACCGCTGTCATCCGCAGACCCGGGAAATGCTGCGCTTGCTGCGTTCGGGAGCGCTCGGGCGTGTGAAGGGCATTCAGGCGTCTTTCGGCATCGACGGCGCTCACCCGCCCAGTCATCGCCTGCTGAGTCAAGAACTCGGCGGCGGTGGGATTTTGGACGTCGGCTGCTACCCGGTATCGATGGCGCGCTTGGTGGCCGGGGTTGCAGTCGGCGAATCGTTCGCCGAACCGCTCGAGCTGCAGGCTCTCGGGCACGTGGGCGAGAGCTCGCGAGTCGACGAGTACACCTCGGCGATCCTGACTTTTCCCGGGGGAATCGTGGCGTCTTTGGCCACTGCGGTGCAACTTTGGCAGGACAACAGCGTGCGCATCTTCGGCTCTGAAGGGCGGCTATTCTTGCGCACGCCGTGGCACCCGGCGCACGAGACGGATTTCAGCGAAATCGTGCTCGAACGCGGCAAGAAAGAAGCCGAAGTCATCCGCGTCCCGGCAGCGGGCACGACCTACAGCTACGAAATCGATGCGGTGCGAGACCAGCTCGAACAGCGCCAAGCAGCCGAGATGAGCTGGGCGGATTCGTTGGGCAACGCGCTCACTTTGGATCGCTGGCGTCGTGCGTTGGGCGTCACCTTCGCGGCCGATCGCGTCGAGGCTTGAGTCGCGATGCGCCCGCGCGTGCACAATGTCGTGAGTTACTTGGGCGCGCTGCTCGTGTTCTGGGCCGTGCTCGGCTTTCGCGCGACAACAACGGGCGTGTCACTGACTGCCGGCCTGGCGGCGGCGCTTTGGAGCGTTCATTTCGCACGCCGAACTTGGGAGTCGGCCTTCGTTCATCGCTATTCCAAGCCGAGCATTGCCGCCTCCGACTACCTGACGGAGTACGTGTATTACTGGGGATTCGGCGCGTGGATCGCCTGGTCAGTGTCGGCCAAACCGGAACAGGCGCCGTGGTTCGCGCTGCAAATGCTCGGCCTCGTTTGGTTCGCGCTCTCCGAGGCTGGCAACGCGCGGGCTCACCTCATGCTGCGCGCGTTGCGCACGGCCGGTAGCAGTGAAAAACAGATCCCGCGCGGATTTCTGTTCGAGCGCGTGTCTTGTCCGCACTACTTGTTCGAAATCTCGTCTTGGATCGGCTTCAACTTGGTGACGCAGACCTGGGCGGGCATCGCGTTCATGCTGGTCGGCACGGGGATTTTGGGCGCCTGGGCGCATACTCGGCACGTCGCGTATCGGAAAGCATTCGATGGCAACGACGGTCGTGAACGGTATCCCGAGCAGCGTCGCGCGCTGGTTCCGTTCGTGTTTTGAGCGACGCGCGCGCTGCTTACGGCAGCTCGTGACAGATCGGCGCGTCGTTGAAGCGGCATAGCTCGCGCGCGCGCGCGAACAGCGCGTCCGCGTTGCGATCGCTCTGCGGCACACCGCTGCCGGCGCGATACATCGTGGCCAGCGTGGCGCACGCCAGCGACGAGTTGCGGTCGCACTGGCTGATCCAGACCGTCAGCGCGATGCGCCGATACTTGGACGCTTTCTCGGGATCCGTCACGCCTGTGCTGCCGGCCTCGTAGCTGCGAGCGGCGACGATGCAGGATTCGGCCTTGCGTTGATCGCAATACATCTCCTGTCGCAGCAGCTTTTCCTTGCTCGTCGGCAACGGCAACAAATCAGCAGCGGGGGGCGGCGCAGACGGCTTCGCGGATGCGCTCAGCGCGGTTGTGGCGTTGACAGCGCTCGCCGCGGCGCTGGGAGCACCGCGGTCGGCGTTCGCGCCGCTGTCGGCGGGGGCCGTCGCTGAGCTTGCTGGCGGCGTGGCAATGACGGGGCTAGGGGGCGCGCTCGGAGCTCGTGCGGCCATGGACGCCACCGGACGGAGCGGCACGCCGAAAGAGGGCGCGGGCGCCGCTGCGGGTGCGCTGCCCGAACTGCCGATCGCCGCCAAGGCTCCGGCTGTGCCGCCCAAGGCAATCGCCAACCAGGTTGCGAAGCGTGCGCCCATCAGCTCAGCCCTAGACGTTCGAGCAGCGCGTCGACGGTCGGCTTTCGGCCGCGGAAGGCCACGAACAAATCCATGGGGTCGCGGCTATTTCCCTGCGAGAGCAGGCGATCTTTGAACTCTTGCCCGACCTTTCGCGAGAGCAGGCCCTCGGCCTTGAAGCGTCCGAAAGCGTCCGCGTCCAGCACTTCAGCCCACTTGTAGGAGTAATAGCCCGCGGCGTAGCCCACCGGGTGTCCGAACAGGTGCGAGAAGCTCGCCAGCATCGCGTAGTCGTCGGGGAACGGGGCGACCGCGTACTTTTCCATGACTGTGCGCCCGTAGTGCAGCACGTCGCCGTCTTTTTTCGGGTCGTAGTCGATGTGTAGCGAAAGATCGACCGCTGCAAAACCGAGTTGCCGCATCTGCATGCTCGCCGCGCGAAAGGTGCGGGCCGCGTTCATGCGCTCGAGCAGCAACCCGGGCAACGGCGCGTTGCTGTCGTAGTGACGCGCGAACAAGTCGAGCGCCTCGCGCTCCGAGCACCAATTCTCCATGATTTGCGAGGGGAGCTCGACGAAGTCTTGCGCGACGCGCGTGCCGGCGAGGCTGCGCACGGGCACGCGACTCAAACAATGATGGAGCAAGTGCCCGAACTCGTGAAACAGCGTCTCCACGTCGCGGTGCAGCAGCAGCGAGGGTTTTCCGCCCGAGGGCGGGCTGGCATTGAGGCAAAATACCGCCAAATTAGGCTGTGGTGGCACGCTGCCGATCAAGCCGTGCATCCAAGCGCCGCTGCGCTTGTTCTCGCGCGGATACAGATCCACGTAGAACGTGCCGAGCTCGTCGTTGACCTCGTCGACGATCTGGTAGGCGCGCACCGCGGCGTCCCAAACGGGAACACCGTCGAGGCGCTCGATGCGCACGCCGTACAAGCGTTCCGCGACGGTGAAGGCACCCTGCAGCGCCAGTTCGGCGGGGAAGTACTCGCGTAGCTCCTCTTCATCCAAGGAAAAGCGCGCTTTGCGCAGTTTTTCTGCGTAGTAGGTCACGTCCCACGGCGAAAGCGACGGTGCATCGGCGCCCTCCAATTCGCGACGGAAGGCGAGTAACTCGCGCGTCTCGCGCTCGAAGGCGGCTTGCGTGCGCTCGCGCAACTCATGCACGAAGCGCTGCGCGTCCGCGCCCTTCTTGGCCATGCGATCGTCGAGCTGGAAGTCGGCAAAATCACTAAAGCCCAGTAACTGTGCCTTCTCTTTGCGAAGCTCCAAGATGCGGGCAAGGATCGGGCGATTGTCGTGGTTTCCAGCGGTGGCCAGCGTACTTTGGGCGCGCCACATTCGCTCGCGCAGGGTGCCGTCCGCCGCGTAGGTGAGCACGGCCATCATGCTCGGCGCCTGCAGCGTGAAACGGTAACCGGATTTGCTCTTTTGCTGCGCGCTGTCACGCGCTGCGGCCTTGGCGGACTCGGGCAGGCCGGCCAGCGCGCTCTCGTCGTCGAGCACGATCTCGAACTCGTTGCTCGAATCCAGCACGTTCTGAGAAAAGCGCGTGGTGATCAGGCTGAGCTCGCTGTCGATGGCTTTCAGTCGTTCTTTCTTCTGGTCGTCGAGCTGGGCGCCGCTGCGTCGAAAGTCCGCCAAGGTATTGTCGAGCAACCGACGCCGAATCGGATCCAACGCTGCGGCCTCGGGCGTGCTCGAGAAGGCGTTCAATGCGCGCCACAGACCCGCGTTGAGCGGGATGCTCGAGCCGAACGCGCTCACCTCGGGCAACACCGCATTGTAAGCCTCTCGCAGCGCGGGCGTGGTGCTCACGCTCTCCAGGTGCTCCACTAGCGACATCACCAACTCGAGCGGCTCCGAAGCGCGTTCGAGTGCGCCGAGCGTGGACTCGTAGCTGAATGGTCCACCGCTTTCGGCAATCGCGTCGACCGCGGCGTGCGCTTGGGCGAGCCGCGTCCGCACCGCGGGCTCGATGTGCTCTTCACGGATGGCGTCGAAAGGTACGGGAAAGGTCAGGTCGAGAAGCGGGTTTTGCATCGGCCCCGTTAATTTAGCACTATTCTAGGCTAGTTCGGAGGCAGCGAGATGACCGATGCGGTGAGTGAAGGAACGCTGTTGTGGCAGCCCAGCGCGGCTCAGCAAAAAGCCAGCCGCATGGCGGACTATTTCCGCTTCCTCACGCGCACGCGCGGGCTAGATTTTGCGGACTATGAGCAGTTGTATAACTGGTCGACCAGCGAGCTCGGCGACTTCTGGGCCTCGATTGCCGAATATTTCGAGGTGAGGTTTCGAAACAGTGCCGCGCCTGGCCCGAGCGGCATGCTGCCACAGGCGCACTGGTTCGAGGGGGCGTCGCTCAACTACGCCGAGCACGCGCTGGCGGCACCGGACGAGCGGGTCGCGCTCGTTTCGCGCAATGAAAGCGGTGAGCGGCGGACTTGGACGCGCGCCCAGTTGGCGGAAGACGTGGCGCGCGCCCGTGTTGGCTTGCTGCGACTTGGCGTCCGAGCGGGCGACCGCGTTGCCGGGCTCTTACCCAACGGTGGCGAAGCGGTCATCGCTTTCCTGGCCAGCGCGAGCCTGGGGGCGATTTGGTCGAGCTGTGCGCCGGAGTTCGGCGTGAGCAGCGTGCTCGAGCGCTTCCGTCAGATCGAACCCACGGTGCTGTTCACGGTCACGGGTTATCGCTACGGGGGCAAACAGTTCGAGCGCCTGGCAGAGGTCCGGCAAATCATCGCTGAATTGCCGAGCGTGCGCGGCACGGTGCTGGTCGGGGTCGGTGCCGACGCGCAGGATCTGCCGAAAGCGATCAGTTTCGACGCGCTGCTCGCGGACTACGAGCCACTGTCGTTCGAACCGGTGCCGTTCGAGCATCCGATCTGGATCCTCTACTCGTCCGGCACGACCGGCGCGCCGAAAGCCATCGTCCACGGTCACGGCGGGATGTTGCTCGAGCACTTGAAGGCCCTCGCGCTCCACATGGATCTGAGCGAAAAAGACGTGTTCTTTTGGTTTTCCACGACGGGTTGGATGATGTGGAACATGCTCGTTTCTGGGCTGCTCGTCGGAGCCACGGTCGTGCTCTACGACGGCAGCCCGGCCCATCCCGGCATGCTCGCATTGTGGAAGCTCGCCGAAGAAGAGCGCATCACTTACTTCGGCACGAGCGCGCCGTACCTCCTCGCTTGTCAAAAGGCTGGCACCGAGCCTGCCAAACACCACGACCTGAGCAGAATTCGTGGTTTGGGGTCGACCGGCGCGCCGTTGCCAGCGTCCGGGTTCGGTTGGGTCTACGAACACGTTTCCCCGCATCTTCTGCTCGGCTCGGTCAGTGGAGGTAGCGATGTGTGCACGGCTTTCCTCCTCTCTTGCCCGCTCTTGCCGGTGCACGCCGGAGAGATCCAATGCCGCGGCCTGGGCGCGAAGATCGAAGCCTTCGACGCCGCCGGCCAGAGCGTGATCGGTGAAGTCGGCGAGCTCGTGCTGAGCGCGCCGTTTCCGGCCATGCCGGTGTGCTTTTGGGGCGATCCTGACGGCGCGCGCTTCAAGGACAGCTATTTCTCGACCTATCCCGGTGTGTGGCGTCACGGTGATTGGCTCAAACTCACCGCGAGCGGCGCTGCGGTGATCTACGGTCGCTCTGATTCGACATTGAACCGCGGGGGCGTGCGCATGGGCACGAGCGAGTTCTATCGCGTGGTCGAACAAATTCCGGAAATCGCCGACAGCTTGGTGGTCGACACCGGGTCGCTCGCGGACGCAACGGGCACGCTGTACCTGTTCGTCGTACTCACGCCCAGCGCGCTGCTCGACACGGCGCTACGTCGGCGCATCGAGAGTGAAGTCCGTCGCGAACTCTCGCCGCGCCACGTCCCCGATCAAATCATCAGCGTAGCCGCAGTGCCGCGCACTCTGAATGGAAAGAAGCTGGAAATTCCCGTCAAACGGCTGCTACTAGGCGCGGCCGCCGAAGGCGTGGCGAGTCGCGATACGCTCGCCAACCCGGCCGCGCTGGACGATTTCGCGGCGCTCGCGACGCAACTGCGCAAGGCCTGAGTGGGGACAGGCGCTCGCGATTCACGATCGAGACTGAGTGCACTGCTTGGTTAGGCGGGCCTTGGCGATGCGGTGGGCGAGCGGGCTTTGGTCGATGCCGAGCCAGCTGCGAGCGAGCCGCTCGGCGGCCGCCAGGGTAGTGCCGGAGCCGTGCATGGGGTCGAGAATCAAGCTGTCTTCGAGCGTCGACGCGCGCACGATGCGCTCCAGGAGTGATTCGGGTTTTTGGGTCGGGTAGCCGGTGGCCTCTTTGATCAAGGGCGTGTTGGCGCGCATCGAGGGGCAGTCGGTCCACACGCTGCCGATACGGCGGCCGAGATCGGCATAGTAGCGGTAGGTTTTGCCGGAGACGACGCGATCGCGGTACTTTCGTCCGTCGGCGTCGACGTTTTTGAAGTGCATGCGCAGGCTGGTTGCTGCGTGGCGCTCGCGCAGCGCCGGATCATCGCCGTTCCAGATCATCTCGCGACCGCGGGCGTAAATCAGGATCGTTTGGTGCGTGACGCTCGGGCCGGAGCGGCGTTTGCCGCCGTTGCCGGGCACCCAAATCACTTCGCCCTGAAACGCGCTGCGTCCGAACACGCGATCGCTCAGCACTTTGGCGTCGTGCACGGCGCGATGGTCGAGGTGTAGCCACAAGCTCCCGACCGGGCTCAGCGCGTCGCGGACCGCCACCAAACGCGGTTCGAGCATGGCCAGGAATGCGTCGAGACCGCCCCAAGCGTCCTTGTACGCGAGCTCACCCGACACGCGTTCGCCCTTTTTTTGCCGTGCGCCACGCTCACCGCCCGCGTTGAACGGCGGATCCATGTACGCCAGATCGAAGCGGCCATGCAATTCGCCATCGAGTTCGGGTAGCAGCTGTAGGCAGTCCCCGCGCAATAATTGGCCGCGTCCGACGTGCACGCTAGAGGCCACGCGCTGCTTCCGTCAGTTCACCACTGAACCGTTCGCCCGGGTCGAGCGGATCGTCCCGGCCGATCTGCGCCCAGTCTCGCGCTTCGAGCAAGCGCACGGGCTCGGTCGGGGGTAACCACTGCCAGCGCGGCCCGCCACCGCTGCAGCCTGCGACGCCCTCGTCCGGCGCGCAGGCGATGCGCAGATGGACGTGGTCGTCGTGGCGCAAGCTGTCGCTCGGCTCGAGCATGACCGTTTCCGCTTGCCACACCAGCGCGTCCGGCTCGCCCAAAGCACGCGCGTGGTCGATCAACAGCGCTTCGAGCTCGTGGCAAACGAACATGAACTGCACGTCGATTTCGGGCGAGGTGAGCAGCGAGCGCAACAGCAGCCACTGTCGCTCGATGTCGATTCGCACGTAATCCGACGTGCCGTCGACGCGCGCGAGGCCGTCGCCCTCGAAGCGGACGAAGCCCGGACTTTGCACCGAGGCGCCCGCCGGAGTGGTGACCAGGATTAGCAAATCGACGTCGCGGCCGCTGCGATGCGAATCATGACCTGGAATGCGTCCGCCGGATTTCGCCGAGAGATCGCCGATCGAGAGCGGCGCGCCGCCCGGTGCGAGCCGGCGGACGTCGGCCGCCGCGTTTTGCAGCGCACGCACCAAGCGCGGGCTGCCAAAATAGTGGGAACTCATCGGCCGATAGCGGACGAAGCCGGGACCGCGCACGGGCAGCTCCTGGGATTCCGTCAGCACGCCCCGATTCGGCACGCCGACGGTGCCGTGCAGGCCCGGTGCGAGCGGCGTCGGCGTGTTGAAGCAGCCGCTGACGCCGAGCAGCACGGCGCAGCCGAGTGCCGCCCAGCTCGACCTCACGCGGAGCGCTCCGGGATCCATGTGCGGATGCCTTCAGCGACGGCGCTGTAGGCCTGGTGCGAGGCGAGCCCGTCCACCAGATCGAGCTTGGTGTCGCGCACCGTCAGGTAGCCGTGGTCGATGAAGGCTTGAAATGCGTTTTGGAGGATCGTCTTGCTGACTGCTTCTGCTCGCTCGATCGCGCCTTCCAAGAACAGCCGGTGCCCGAGCGAGAGTGCCTTTTTGGTCAGCTCCTTTTCGGCCATCGGTGACTTTTCGAGTAGCTCCAAGGCGCGCGCGGCCACGTAGTAGCCCTCGATGAAGTTCTGCAAAATCGAGGCGTACGTGCGCAGCCAGGTGTGCCCGTCCCAGCCATCATGACCTGGGCCGTGGGAAAGCTGGTCCCCGTTTTGAATCACTTCACCGGCGTCCGCCATGGCGCGCACCGTGTCCTCGAAAATGGCTTCGAAGGGGGCATCGGCGCGGAAGCGGAACTCGAATTTGAACAACTTGGACAGCGCCTGCACGCGGTCGCGCACCCATGCGTACGTCGCCAGCTTTTCGTTCGGGCCGTTCGGTGACTGGGGCGCGGTGAGTAACGCCATCGCTACCAGAGCGCGCTCGACGAAGAAGTGTACGATGATGTTTTTGGACGTGTCGAGCGAGAGCCGCTTGTTGCGCAGCACGCTGTATGTTGCGCCAGCGACGGCCTTCTTGCCGGACGCGGTTGGATCTTCCAAGAACTGAATTTCGACCAAGTCAGCGTCGATGAACATCTGACAGGCTTCGCGCAGGGCCTCGGGGCGCAGTGCGCCGGACGCGGTGCGCAAGGTTTGGCTGGCGCGCGCGCCCAGGCCCTCGGCCACCGAGAGCAGCTTGCCGCAATAGTCCACGAGCTCGGCGTGACCGATGCCGCGTTGTTCATGTGAGAGCAGACTGAGCGCGGTCAGTGCGCCGGGCGTGACCGCGGTCACGCGGTTTATCTCGTCCATGACGCGATTGCCGAGTCGCGTGACCAGCGTGCGGCGCTTGGCCGGAGTCAGGGCGGCGTCCGCGGGCAGCTGCAGCTCTCGTCGAAGTTCGCCAAAAGTGAGAATTTGCCCGACCTGCATGTTGATCGTGCCGTAACGATGCCGCAAAAGCTCGCTGCTCTTGAGCAAACCAGCGGCATCCTCTTTGGTCTTCTCGGCGCCGCGCAGCTCTCGCTCGTAGCCCTGCGCTTCAATCACGCGCTCGTAGCCGATGCTGATGGGGACGAAGAAGCATTCTTGGTCAGGAATGGCTAGTGCCGCGTCGGCCACCATGTTGAGCAGGCCGAATTTGGGCGCGAGCAGTTTGCCCGTGCGGCTACGCCCACCTTCCAAAAAGAGCTCGACGGGATAGCCGCTGCGCAGCAGGCGCCGCACGTAGGCGTCGACCACCGCGGCGTACAGGCGATCGCCGCGGAACGAGCGGCGAATGAAGAACGCGCCGCCGCGCCGGAACACTCCGCCCATCGGAAAGAAGTTCAAATTGTCGCCGGCTGCGATGACGGGCAACGGCAAATTGTGCTGATTGAAGATGTAGCTCAGGATCAGATAGTCGATGTGGCTCTTGTGGCTGGGCAAGAGCACGAGCACGCCGGCTTTGGCGGCATTGCGTAGTCGCTCGATGTCGCTCTTGTTGTACTCGATGCCGGCGTAGATCCGGGTGAACACCCGTTCGAAGATCACTTCCAACGCTTTGATCGTGGTGCGATCGGGCGTGGCTTGGAGTTCGCGCAACATCTCGAGCGCGCGCTGACGGAGCATGTACTTGTCCGTGCGCTCGTCGGCCAAGTCGTCGATGACGGCGCGCATCTTGGGGCTGCGGATGATCTCTTGGCGCACGCGCTCGGGCGGTTTTTCGGCGGGACCGGTCACGCTGCGTCGTTCGCGCTCGAGGCGACCCAAGACGGCGTACGTCAAACGGCGCACCAACACTGGGTCGGGACTGCCCGGATTGTCGGCCAGAAACTTAGCCAGCTCGATCGGCTCGCCCAGCTTCAGCTCGACGTGTTTGTAGTTGTACAAAAACTGCGCGACCGTGCGTAGTGGGCTCGGCCACTCGCGCGGCCCTAAAATGAAATCGAATGGCTCGGTGCCGCGCGAGTCCGGGAACTTGGTCCACACGAACACTTGCGGCACGAGCAAGATCGGTCGCTCGCGCTTGCGCTGGAGTTGAAACAGCGTGCGCACCAGGCCATCGCCCTCCTGCAGGCCGCGACCACCGCTGGCGCCAGCGGCGACGTCGAGCATGCCGGGTGGACGCTTGAGGAAGAGCGCGGCCGAGCCGCCTCTCTCGAGCGCGTCTTCCAGCTCGCTCGAGCGCGACACGTTCTTGGGCGGCATGATCGCGTTCAGCCAGCCCTTGCCCATCGGGTTCAAGATCCACAACCCGAGGTCGTTGACGAAGCGAACCTGTGGCAAGCGATGACGCTTGGTCAGGTAGTCGAGCGCGAAAAAATCGATGAAATTGAGGTTACGCAGGACGTAAACGATGGAACCCTCCGAGGCCAGCTCCTTCACGGAGCGCACCCAGGCCTCGTCGACCTGAATCTTCTCGAAGAACCGCCGGTACACCGCGCGCAGCGCCGGGTTCGGCTCGTACGGACGGGTCAGTTCACGTTTCGTCATCGACGCTCGCGCTCACGAAAGAGGGCTCGGGGAGGGGTACGGACGATCATATACTTGCTCGGCGCTAGCGGCGCGAGTAGTCGATGACGGTCTTGATGATCGAGCAACGGTTCTGTCGCTGGCTGCTACCCGGTCTCGCTGCCGCCGCCGGGGCACTGTGCAGCGTGGGACTCGTGGCCTGCAAGAAGAAGCCGCCCCCGCTGCCCGCCGCAGCGCCCGATCCCCAGCGGGATTGGCGTGAGGATGGGCCGGAAAGCGCCGAGAGCGTGGCCCCGCCGGTCCCGTCTCCGGGGCCGGGAGCGGCGGTCCCGGTGCGCTGCCGCGAACAGCCGCAGGCTTCGCCGTTTCGCATCGGGGAGTTGGTGACGCCGCGCACCAACGACCCGGAAGACGGCGGGCCCGACGACGACGACGAGGTTCCCGATCCGTATGCCGTCGAACTCGGACCCGCGCGGGCCGACGAAGAAGGCTTTACGCTGAGCGCTCTGCGCAGCGTCAAGCGCCAGACGCACGCGCTGATTGCCGTCGTCGCGCCTGACGCCGCCTCGGGCAAGTTGATCGACCTCGGCGTCGTGCACGGAGATCCCGACCCGCCGCTGTTCGTCGCCGGAGGCAAAGATTTGTGGCTGGTGACGCCCGACACGGACGCCGGTGGAGGCATGCTGCGCGTCGGAGTGATACGCGATCCGCGCGGGAGCGCGCACCTGAGTTGGGGTCCGGAGATCACCGGCGTGCGCCGCGATTCGACGTTCGCGCTCGAAGCAGCGGGCGGCGGACATGCGTTGCTCGCCTACGCAGCTGAAGTCGCGGGCAAGATCGGAGTGTTCGGCGTGCTGCTGGAGCCGAACAATCCAAAGCAAAAGCTCACTCCGGAGCCGCTCAGCGCGCCGGGCGCAGACGTCGATTCGCCCCGGCTCGCCGTGCGCAATGGCGGCTATTGGTTGGCCGTGGCCCGTGCGCTCGATGCGCCCAAGGGCAAGCCCAAGGCGACGTCGAGTGACGCGGGGCCAGGAGTGGTCGAAGAGGAGTCGCTGCTCGACATCGGCACGCGCCGCATCGAGGTGACCAAGCTCGACGCGCAGGGCAAAGCCGTATCTTCGGCGTTGGTGGTGACCGCGCCGGGCGCACGGCCCATGAGCTTCGAACTGGCGTCGGGCGCGGACAGCAGTGCGTACATCGGTTTTCGCGCTGATGATTCGACGCCCGGTGCAGCGGGAGGCGCGTTGCAACTGGTGCACGTCAAGCTCGACGGCAGCTTCGAAAAGCTGGAACTCAGCGGCGAAACCAACGGCACGGGCACTCCGTCACTGCTCCGCGACGCGAGCGCCCCCGGCGGGCTTTGGCTCAGCGCGGCCGGCGAAAACGGCGGCACCATCTTCGGCCGGGTGCGCGACAAGAGCGCTTTGGCCGGCGACAGCCTGGTGCGCGGTGGCGACCTGATCGCCGCGCGCGAGGGCAAGCTGTTACTCGCGCGCGCGAAGGGCACCGCTGCCGAGCTCAGCCTGCTGGTTTGCGACCAATGAACCCGCTCATTTGACCAGCAGCGGGCCGGGCACGAAGTCTAGTGCACCCAGCTCCCCGCGCCAGTCGATGCCGAGCTGTGCCGAGAGCGTCGAAGCCAGCTTTTGGCCGAAGCTCCGAGCGACGATTTCGCAGCTCAAGTCGAGTCCCAGCGCGCTCTTGCTCGCGGTCAGGAATTTGCCTGAAGTGGCTAGCCCGTCGCGCGTGTTGAGCCTTAGGTTGGGCCACGAGGACGCGAGCTGGTTCGAAAGCTCAGGGCTGGCGGCGACCTCCTCGTCGCCGAGCAGCCCAGCCTGCGCCAAGAGCCACACCCCACTGCCGATCGCGGCGACGAACTGTGCGCCGATCGCGGCGCGCGACAGCCACGCCAAAAACTCCGCGTCTTCTGCGGCGTGGCGAGCGCCATAACCCCCAGGGATGATTAAGCACTCCGTGGCTTCATGCGTGGCAACGTCATGAGTGGCGTGCAGCACGAGCGAGCTGCGCGTGACTACCGGGCCCGTGCGCTTGGCCACCAAATCGATCTTGAACGGCTGAAAATTCCATTGCCGTCCGGCGCCGGACAGCACGCTCATCGGTCCGGTCACGTCGAGCAGTTCGACCTCGTCGAACAGCGCGATGGCGGTCGCATACGGCTTGGTGCGCATCAACTACAGCTCGAGCAAAGTGCTGCCCATCGTGCGCCGGCTCTCGAGCGCGCGATGGGCCGCCTGGGCTTCGGCGAGCGGAAAACGCTGCCCGATTTCGATCTTCAGGCCCTCGCGAATGGCTTGAAAAAGCGAGCTGGCGCTGGACAAGAGCGCCTCGCGCGTCGCGGTGTAGCTGAACAGCGTCGGCCGCGTCACGTACAACGAGCCCTTTTGCGCCAGCAGCGCGAGGTCGAACGGCTCGGGCTTGCCCGAAGCGTTGCCGAAGCTGACCATCATGCCGCGCGCTTCGAGGCAGCTGAGCGAGCCCATGAAGGTGCTCTTGCCGATCGAATCGAACACGACGGGCACGCCGTGGCCGTTGGTCAGCTCGCGCACGCGCTCGGGGAAGTTTTCGCGGTCGAGCACGATCACTTCATCGCAGCCGTGGGCCAGCGCGAGCTCGCGCTTGGCGTCCGAACCGACCGTGCCGATCACGCGGGCACCGAGCTCGTGCAGCCATTGACACGCAATCAGTCCGACGCCACCCGCCGCGGCGTGGAACAAAACGGTCTGACCGGAGGCGACGGGGAACGTGCGGTGGATCAAAAATTCCGCCGTCATGCCCTTCAGTAGCGCGGCGGCCGCGACATCATCGGAAACATCGTCGGGTAGCGGCACTAGCCTATCCGCGGGCGCCACGCGCGCTTCGGAATAGGCGGCCGGCGCGCCGGCTCCGGCGTAGGCCACCCGAAGCGCGCGTGGCGCCCGCGGATA
>Ga0247766_1000129_pt1 | contig 15925 bp, 12 predicted proteins | sample UWRJL223509R6_FD_179946 | JGI IMG/M metagenome (GOLD analysis project Ga0247766, IMG submission 179946) | Plant litter microbial communities from Arlington Agricultural Research Station in Wisconsin, United States - UWRJ-L223-509R-6 | ecosystem: Environmental > Terrestrial > Plant litter >... | reverse complement strand
GCGCCCGACCTGCGAGGCTTCAATCTGTCGTCCAAGCCCGAGGGTGCGGACAATTACACCATCGCGAAGGTGGCGGCAGACATCGTGGCGATGATTCACGCCATCAGCCCGTCGGGCAAGATCAGCCTAGTCGGGCATGATTGGGGCGGGTCGGCCGCGTTTCGGATCGCGTATGACCACGCGGAGCTGCTCGATAAGCTCTTCATTCTGAATATCCCGCATCCCAATCAGATCAAGGACGTATTGAAAGATCCGTTGGGGCATCCGCAAGAGGCGCTCGGCATGCTCTACATCGGCGCCTTCGTGCCCAAGGGGCAGCCCGAGTTCATTTTCAAAGACCTGCTCGGCTTCCAAAAGGCCTTCGATCTGTTCGTGTACCAGCCCATGGTTCACAAACAGAACGTGACCGAGGAAGATCGCCGACTCATCTACGAGTCGTGGGGACGAGCGGGAGCGCTGACGGCAACGACCAACTACTATCGCGTCAATTTCGGCTTCCCCGAGACGATTCCCGATCGCCCGCTGCCCGCGCAACTGCCGGTCGTGCTCGTCTTTGGCATGAAGGACATCTTCATGTCTCCCAAGTACGTCGAGCGCATCGAGCAATGCACGGTGTGCGCTGAAAACTTGGTCGTTTATCGCGTGGAAGACGCGTCACACTTCGTGCAGAGCGATACCCCCCGCAAGGTGAACGAGATTTTGCTCGAACACCTCGGGGGTGCCAGCGTTCAGTAAGGGCGAAACCGGCACTACTCCGCGGGCACCGCGAGCGCCGTCTCGACTTCCTTGGCCTCTTTCTCCTTCAGTGCGATCGACAGAATCGCCGGGAAGACCAAAGACGTGAGCAGCGTGCTCACCGCTACACCGACGACAACCACCGTGGCCAACGGGCGCTGCACTTCCGAGCCGGCGCCATTGGACATGGCCATCGGCAAGAAACCGAGGGCGGCGACCGCGCCGGTGGTGAGTACCGCGCGTAGCGCGTGCACGGCGCCTTCCCGGATCGCCTTGGGCAGAGGTTTGCCGAGGGCGAGTGCGCGGTCGACCTCGGTCGTGATCACCACGCCGTTCAGCACCGAGATGCCGCCGAGCGCGATGAAACCGACCGCGGCCGGCAAGCTGAACGGCAAATCGCGCGCCAAAAGGCCGAGGATACCGCCCATGCTGGCGAGCGGCGCGAGGGTGAACACGGCGATCGCGCGCCGCGCACTTTGGAAAATGCCGAACAGCATACCGATGATGATCGCGATCACCGCCGGGACGACCACCGCCAGTCGCTTCGAGGCGCGTTCGAAGTTCTCGAACTGGCCACCCCACTCGATGCGATAACCAGTGGCGAGCTGCACTTCACGGCCGACCACGGCCTTGGCCTCTTCGACCCACGACACGAGATCGCGTCCGCGCAAGTTGGCGTCGATTCGGATCAACCGCTCGCGGTTCTGGCGTTTGACGACAGATGGACCGTCTTCTTCGCGAATGCGCGTGACCTCGGACAGCGGGATTGAGCGATCGTGTCCGCCCTTGACGAACAGCCGTGCGATGCCTTCAGGGGTCGGCGTTTGCGGCGCGTTGAACACGCGCAGCTCGAAACGACGATGCTGATCGTAAACGTCACCGACGCGCAGGCCTTCGCGTGCGGCCTCGATCACTTGCAGCGTGTCTTCGGCACGCACGCCGTAGCTGGCCATGCGCGCCCGGTCGACCGAGATCGCGATCGCGGGTTGGCCCAAGATACGCTCGATGCGCAAATCACCCGTGCCGCGAATTTTGCCGACTTTCGCGCCGATGTCGTTGGACAGACGCACCAACTCGTTCAAGTCGGAGCCGAACAGCTTGATCGAGACGTCGGCGCGTGAACCGCTGATCAACTGATTGGTCAGATCTTCGATGGGCTGGGAAACTGCGACGAAGGTGCCCGGGACTTGCGTCTCGATGGCGTCCTTGAGCTTGACCGACAAATCATCGAAGTCGTTCGCCGTCGTCCATTTGTTGATCGGCTCGAGCGGCACCAAGATGTCAGTGCTGTCATAGCCGACAGCGTCCAGCGCCAGCTCCGCGCGACCGGTCATGGCGAGCGCTCGCTTCACCTCGGGGAAGCCCTTGAGTACACGCTCGCTTTGCAAATCGAGTGTGCGCGCTTGGGTCAAGCCGATGCTGGGCGCGCGGCGCACCGCCACGACCAGGTCGCCCTCGAAGATGCGCGGTACGAACTCCGCTCCTGCGCCGCCGAAGGCGTACATCGCGCCTACGGTGGCGAGCACCGACGCGCTCAGCACGTACGCGCGCTTTTGAATCATGAACTCGAGTACGGGCCGGTACCAGCCGGTCAGTGCCTCGAGCCACTTCGGACCGTGGTCCTTGGGCGGCGGCACGAAACTGACCAAAAGTGCCGGAAAAAACACGACGGTGTAGACGAGCGCGCCGAACAACGCACAGGCCATGGTCAACGCCATGGGTCGGAACATCTTGCCCTCGACACCCTCCAGGGTGAGCAATGGCAGGTAGACCAACATGATGATCGCGACCGACAGCGCGACCGGCTTGACCACGCTTATGGCGACGTTCTCGTACTCTTTGGCTCGAGCCTCCATGACCAGCTTTTTGCCGGCCGTGAGCGCCAATGCCGACTCCAAGACGACGATCGGACCGTCGACCAAGAAGCCGAAGTCGATGGCGCCGAGCGACATCAAGTCTCCGGTGACGCCGAACAGGTTCATGCCGATCAGGGCGATGGCCATCGACACCGGGATGCCGAGCGCCGCGACGAGCGCGCCGCGGATCGTGCCCAGGAACAAGGCCAGCACGAACGTGACCACGATGATGCCCTCGACCAAATTGGCGGCGACGGTCGACAGCGTGCGGGACACGAAATCGGCTCGGTCGTAGAGCACGTCCACCGTCACGCCGCTGGGCAACTCGCGCTGAATTTGGGCCATTTTGGCTTTGACGCCGTGCACCGTGTCGCGGCTGTTCGAGCCGACGAGCATCATCACGATGCCGGTCACGACTTCACCCTCGCCGTCCATGGTGACGACACCGTGGCGCAAGGCTTGGCCGACCTTGACCTGAGCCACGTGCCGCACCAAGACCGCGGTGCCGTCCGCCGCCGTGGCCAAGACCACGTTGCCGATCTCCGCCTCGTCGACCAGCAAGCCGCTGCCGCGAATCAAGAGCGCTTCTTCGCCGCGCTCGACGTAGCCGCCGCCCGCGCTGACGTGCGCAGCCTTGAGCGCGTCCACTACGTTGCCGACCCATAACCCGCGTGCCTTGAGCTGGTCGTGGTCGAGATGCACCTGAAACTGCTTCAGCTCGCCGCCGAAGGAGTTGACCTCGATCACGCCTTCCACGGTGCGAAGCTTGGGAATGATTTCCCAATCGAGCATCGTGCGCAGCTGCATGGGCGAATGCAGCGTGCTGCGCAGCACGAAGCGGTAAATCGTGCCCAGACCCGTAGAAACGGGCGCAAGCTCCGGGATGCTCACCATCGGTGGCAGATCCGCCTGAACTAGCCGAATCCGCTCCAAAATCATCTGCCGCGCGAACCAGACGTCCGTGCCGTCTTTGAACACGATCGTGACCAGGGACAGGCCGGCGCGCGAGATGCTGCGGATCTCTTGGCTGCGCGGTACGCCATTGACCGCATTTTCAATCGGCGTCGTCACCGCGCGTTCGACCTCGATCGGCGAGAGCCCGGCGGCTTGGGTGATGATGTCGACCTGCACGCTCGATACGTCGGGTAGCGCGTCGATCGGCAGCTTGGCCAACGCGATGCCGCCCACGCCGAGCAGCACCACCAACAGCGCCAGCATCAGTTTGCGGTAGTGGATCGAAGCAACGGCGAGTTTTGAGAGCATGAGCTCGAGGGACCGTAGAAGCTGCGCCCAAGCCCAGCAACGCCGCGACCCTCGAATGACGAACTAGTCATGTTTCGTGTCATGTTCACTTCAGCAACACTTGGATACGCGCCTGCTCGACTCCGTAGAGCTCGGCGGTGCGGGCGATTTGCTCTCGTTTTGAGAACGTTTGCATGCGGACTCGCACCTCCTCCGGGTGATGCTCGACCACCCAAGGCCCGAGCTGCCGCCGAACTTCTGCCTCGAGAATGCCCTCGATCACCTCGACGCCGGCCTCGCGCAAAATCGCGATGCCCTGTCCGTCGACGCGCGGATGCGGGTCACGCATGCCGATCACGACCCGTGCGACACCCCGCGCCGCAATCGACCTGGAACACGCCGGTGTGCGTCCATGAAACGAGCACGGCTCGAGCGTGGAATAGAGCGTCGCTCCGACCACACCGTGACCGTGCAGCTCGGCATCGCGCGAGGCGGCGATCTCGGCGTGGTCCTCGCCCGGGCCTTGCGTGTGTCCGCGTCCAATCAAGGCGCCACTCGGACTGACGATCACGCAGCCGACCCACGGGTTGTCCCCCGTCGTACCTCGTGCAAGTTCGCCCTCCTCGATGGCGAGTCGTAAAAAGTGCTCGTGAGCGGAGTTCACCAGCGCAGCCTAACTCAGCGCTCGGGGCCGCGCTCGACCGGCGCACCATGTCGTCTTTTGTGAGCGAGCCGTCGGCCGTGCGCGGGTGGATCGACGCGGCGCTGCCCAAATCCCCCTAGTTTTTCGGGGGAGTTGGCGGGGCTCGTCAACGCACCTACGATGCCCGACTGAATCGATGATGCGACTTTCTCTCTCTCTGGTCCCGGCCGCATTCGTGCTCCTCAGCTCGACCGCGGCATTCGCGCAAACCGATCTCGAACGCGCCACCGCGCGTGACGCGGCCAACAGCGGGCGCGCCTCGTTCGAAGCCGGACAATACGAGAAGGCAATCGACCAATTCTCGCGCGCCGAGCAGCTCGTGCACGCTCCACCGCACCTTCTGTACCTGGCACGCGCGCAAGCCAAGCTCGGCAAGCTCGTCGCGGCGCACGAGACGTACTTGAAGATCACTCGTGAAACCTTGAAACCGAATGCGCCCAAAGCGTTCAGTGATGCGCAAGGCTTCGCCGAGCAAGAGCTCGCGGCCGTCGATGCGCGCCTCCCTTACGTGACAGTGACGTTGCAAGGAGCTCCTGCCAATGGCGTGAGCATCGATATGGACGGCACGCTGCTGCCTTCGGCCATGATCGGCATTCCGCTTCCGATCGACCCCGGGCAACACGTGTTCAAGGCGACGGGCAGTGCGACGAGCGAACCGGTGACCGTGCGCATCGCCGAGGCGGCCAAGCAATCAGTGGTGTTGAAGGCGAATCCGGTTGCCGCCGCGCCGCCGCCGGTCGCGCCCGCTGCCGCCGGTCCAGGCGGCGCGAGCGAGCCGCTGCCTGACGAAGGCTCCCAAGGCACTTCGGGGCTACGCATCGCCTCGTATGTGTCGTTCGGCGTCGGCGCGATCGGGCTGGGTGTAGGGACCGTTTTCCTGCTCAAAGCCAAGAGCAGTGACGACGACGCCGGCAAGCTGTTCGACCAATGCACGGCCAAAGATCCCGGCGGGAATTGCGGACCGCTTCGTGATGAGTACGAAGCCAAAAACAGCGACGCAAACAGCCAGCGTGGCATCGGCGTTGCGTCGATGATCGCGGGTGGCGTGGGCGTCGCGGCGGGCGTCACCTTTTTGATCTTGGACGCGGGCAAGTCGTCGAAATCGGCGCAACACACGACCCCGCACGTAACCCCAGTGTTTGGCTTCAACTCGGTCGGCCTAGTGGGCGCGTTCTGATTCACGCTGCGAGGTAAATAGAAAATGCATTCGCCCCACGTTCGTCTGCTCTTCGCGCTCTTGGCCGGCTCGTTTGCTGTCGCAGCCGGTTGCGGCAGTGAACGGCAATTTGGTCCCCGCGGCGCGGGCGGTGATGCCGGTGAAGCAGGCGACAGCGAGTCGGGCGCCGGGAGCTCGAACAACGCGGGCAAAGGCGGCGCAAGCCACGCGGGCGGTTCGAGCGGTACGAACTCGTCGGACGCCGGCGAGGCCGGTACCGGTGCAAGTAGCGGCGAAGCCGGCGAGGCGGGCGCCGCCCCTACGGCTGGCTCGGGCGGTGTGGGCGGCACGGGCCCGACCGGAGGCAGCGGCCCGAGCGGCGGCACGGGTGGTGCGCCTGCGTGCGGCGCGCCCGGTGCGTCGTGCTGCACGGGCAACATGTGCGTCGCGAACGCAGCGTGTGCGACCGGCAACACGTGTGCATGCTCGACGAACTATTCCGCGTGCGGCAACACCTGCCTCAATCTGAAGACTGACGCCAACAATTGCGGCGTTTGTGGGCACAGCTGTCTGGGCGGAATCTGCGATTTGGGCAGCTGTCAGCCAACCACCGTGGCTGCGACTCAGCCACGGTTGTCGAATCTGGCGACCGACGGCACGTACCTGTATTGGTCGGGTGCTGCCGCCAATGGATCGCCGTATTACGTGTCTCGGGCCCGCGTGGACGGAACGGGCGGGGTCAAGGTGCTTGCCGCGAGCGAGCAAGGTGTGGGCGCGCTGGCCGTCACGCTGGACAAAGTGTTCTGGGTCGCCAAAGGCCAACTGCGTTCTTGCGACATCCCGGAGTGCGCGTCAGGTCCGGTCAACGCGATCACGGCGATGACCAGCGGCGGCGTGGGCGGGGACATACTCTACGAGCCGGTCAAGAAGGCGCTGTATTGGTCACGCGGCGCAACCTACAACACCAAGGACGGCACGCTTTACACTTTGGCATCCGGTGGAACCACGCCGACCGTCGTCGGCACGAATCCGTCGAATCCCGGTGCGCTCGTGAATGACGCCAACAACGTGTACTGGATCAACTCCTCGACCTACACGACCGACAGCTGGAACGCAGACGGCGGTCTGTGGCGCGTGCGAACGAGTGATGGCACGACCACTCAGCTGGTCTCCACCCTGAAGGGTGATATATCCTATCTGGCGATCAGTGGAGCGACCTTGTTTTTCGCGGGAAACATCGCGATTGTCGGAAGCAATCCGCTGATGACTACCTCGGCAATCTTGAGCGCGCCGCTCCCGAATGGCGTCGCCGCTGGCGCACAACCCCCCAAATTCGTCGACGCCAAGAACGTCCGCGGTTTGGAAGCGGACGGGAAATACCTATATTTCGCAGCCGAGGTCGGCTCGCAAGGAGCCATCTCGCGTTGCCCCATCGCCGCCTGCCCGACGGCCGAGACCATCGTCCCCGGCTTGTACTCGCCGAACCTGGGTGCCCAAGACGCAGGGGCGATCTACTTCGCTTCGACCTCGTCGACGGACAACATCTATTCCACGATCCGGCGCCTCGCGAAATGAGCTGCCCCTCGCGACACCTTCAGCCCTGACGTCGCCCCAATCTTCGTCTCTCCATGGGTTTGTCTAGGGCTGCCTTCAGCTCGTGCATCGCTTCGGCCGAGATCTTCACCATCTCTTCGCTGACCACCGGATCGGCTCCATGGATGATGGCGTTGCTGAGAGTGATCAGATCGCGAAGCTTGCGGTGTAATGCGCGGTCGATGCGTTGGCTGCGAAACAGAATCTCCACGAGGCGAGCGTTGGGGAGCCGTCGGCGCGCGCCCCTGTCATCCGCCCCGCGACCGCCGAGATATACCTTTGCTGCACTGTCGAGCTGCGCTGCGATTTGCTCGTAGTTCTTCAAGAACTCATCCAGGCTTCCCGCCTGCTGACCCTCGACATGCGGGTCGACGCCGACTTGTAGACTCTTGCTGGCGCGTTCGATGCGCATGGGTGAAATGACGTCGAACACGAAGTAAGCGATGGCCAAAAGACTGGTCAGAAATCCCGCCTGCCCAGCGCACAGCACGACTCTTCGCCTGAGCTCGTCCTTCGAGTTCTCGAACACCATGGTCAAGTTCGCCAGCAGTAAACTCACGATGACCAAGACCGTGATGAACAACAGCAGCGCGAAATAGCGCGCTTTCAAACTCTCGACGGCCTCACGTAGCGTTTCGTCCTCGAGCCCTTCGCGGCTCAATTCACTGCGAAAGAAAATGAAACCGGTCAACGTGAGCCCGTACACCGCGGCCACCACTTGGGCCGAAGTCGACGACAGATACAAGATCTGACTCTCGTTTAGAACAACCCCAGATCCTCCGGAAGCCACAACGCTTGCGGCTATCGTTCCGGCCACGAACAGCGCAGCAAAAACCGTCATCACCAAGGGCAGGGGAAGCGCTTTTTTCACGACATTCGAGCCTCAGAGGGAAACGTGGTCGGCCTCGTAGGGAACCGCGTGCGTGGTCAGGAAGTCGACGACGTCATCACGATCCAAGAACTCTACGCATACGATCGTGGAATCGAGCACGTCGATTGCCATGACCTGGCGAACGCGAGGAATGACCTGCCGAAGGTGCCGACCGAGCCACTCGTCACGCGGGCGAGTGTAGAACGTGCCGCAGTTTCGCTGGCGACAACCGCAGCGACCATGAATCTCGAGCGTCGCGACGGATTTTGCGAGATCGGTTTCGTCGATCGCAATCAACCCCCGCTGAATCTCCTCAGCCAAGGATGGAAGAACCTGTGCGAGTTGCATGTGGGTCGCGGCCGGCACAAGGCGTCGGCGCCGTCTAGCTTGCCGAGATTGCGATCAAATGTCGAAAAATCGAAGATAGCGCGCAGTGCGCGCCCGCCGGCGGGCGCGGAGACGTTGCAGAGCGACCAACGCCCACTCACCGCTCAATCGTCTACACGTTGCTCAACGCCCACTCACCGGTAACGCCACACGACGCACAAAGACTACCTCCCCCAGCCGCACCCCTTCGGGTGTCACGAAGCGCGTCGCGCAGCCCGAAGGGCGAGCACGGCTTTGGGGGAGGTCGGCGGCGCGCAGCTCGCGAAGCGAGCGAGCACCGACGGGTGCCAACGTCGCTAAACGACTAACAGCGAGGGGGCAGCAGCGGAGAGAAAGGGATTCGAACCCTTGGTACCCTTGCGGATACGCCTGATTTCGAATCAGGTACCTTCGGCCACTCGGTCATCTCTCCGCCGCGGAATATGACCGCCGGGGCGCTCACTGTCAACGCCTGTGCGAGGGGCTGGCGACGAATGTGAATGGCGCATAAATCCCGGCAAACTGTGGAATTTCGAGCAGGCTGGGCGGGCGCGTGGCCGGGCGGCTTGCTAATTGCGCGTTCGTGGATCGCGCGCGATAGTCGCGGCCATGCGCGTTCCCGGTTCTTGGTCGTTGCTGCTCGCGGCGAGCTTCACATCGGGTCTCGCGCTGGCCGAGCCGGCCGCGCCTGCGGCCCCGAGTGCGGCGCAGTCATCGGAACATGCGAGGCAAGCCGACCCTGCGCCGCCGTCACCTCCGGAACCGGCGCCGGTCGCGCCGGAAGTCGCGCCCGCAGCGCCGCCATCGACGGGCGAGGGGAGTGCGACGAGTACGACGGAAGCGGGCACGGGCGCACCCGCAACACCGGAAGCCGCGGGCACCTCGCCGGCTCAGGCTCGAGCACAAGAGACGAAGCCCGTAGGCACGAGCGCAGCTGCTGCCGAAGTCGAGCCGTCCCCTGATTTCAAGCGTGACTTTCGCGCGTTGCCGCTCACGCTCGAAGCTCGCTTCGGTTTCAACGCGCGGCTCGGTTCGAGTTTCGACGACGCCACCGACGAAGAACATTGGGGCGCAAGCTACGCGTTCGCCTCGTACTTCGCGTGGCGACCCGAGTTTGCGCTCGGCTTGGAGCTGGATCACAGTGGGCTGGGTCGGGTGCGCGCGCTCACGGATCAAACCTCGGTCGACAACCAGTACACCGCGACGGGTGGTTGGCTCGGCGCTCGCGTTTTCCCAATCCGCACCGAGAGGTTCGATTTCTTCGTGAATCTGCGGGTGGGCATGGTTTGGCAGCATGTCGATTCGCTCGGCACGCGCACGGTGGGCATGAGCATTACGGAGCCCGCGCAGAGCTACTCCTGTACGGACTGGGACGGCCCGGGCCTGGGGCTCGGTGGTGGACTCGGGCTGGCCTATCGTCTCGGTCGTCACTTCTCGTTCGTATCGCGACTCGACTTGAACGGCATGCGCCTCAATGATGGCTCGCTCGGCACGTGTGCCGACGGCATTGGCTCTGTCGCCACCCTGGGCGGCAGCGTAGGACTCGCGTTCGAGTTCGAGACCGCGCCGAAGTGAACGCCTCGGCCTGGCTCGCAGCAGGCATCGGCCTCTGGCTTTCGCTGACCACACTTTCCGCGCGCGCTGCGATTTCGGTCCAAATTCCTCCCGAATGCGGCTCGCAGCCGGACTTCGCGCTAGAGCTCGAGCAGCGGCTCGGCAACCTCGGCACGTCAGAGGCGACGCGCGTCACGCTGACTCCGGAGCCCGATGGCTATCACCTGCTGGTGGAAGCCGGTAGCCAACGTCGCGAGTTGCACGATGCGAGCTGTCAGGAATTGCTGCACGCGGCCGTCGTGATTGCGCTCGCTTTGCTCGAACCGCCTCGAGCAGCCGATGCGGACCAACCGCCGCTACCTCCACCCCCCGAGCCCGTGCAGCCTGCGCCGCCGCCACGCGCGCCCGAGCCCGCGCCCAACGAGACGAACGGGGCCACCCGAGCGCGCCATCCCCAATTCGCACTCGGCGCGGGCGCCGGTGTGCACATCGGCACGCTGCCGCAAGCCACGCTGATGCTCGACCTGGACGCGCAGCTCAAATGGTCGCGCTTCGGCGTTGCAGCGGGGGTCCGCTATTTGCTGCCGAACGAGACGCGGGACGCAGACGGCTTCGGCGTGCGCGTCGGCGCGCTGGGTGCGTCCTTGGCCGGGTCGTTCGAACCTTGGCAACGCTTACAGGTGCGGGTCGGCGTCGCGACCTATCGGCTGTCCGGCACAGGGATCGGCAGCACTCAAACCGACGACGGCAGCGTCTGGGAGGTCGCTCCCACTGTAGGTGCGGCGTTCGTGCCCTTTCAGCGCCCGCCCTTTTGGACCTGTGTGGGGCTCGAAGGGCAACTGAATCTGATTCGGCCCACCTTCGAAATCCTGAGTTATGACGAGGTGTTCCAGGTTTCACCCGTGAGCGGGTCCGCGCTGGCGCACGCGGGCGTCGTTTTCTAACGACGGATTTGCCCGCCTGCGGGGATAAACCATCATGAACGCTGGAGCCTTGGGTCGTCGCGCGGTGCCGCGACCGCTTCCCTCGGCGGAACCACAGGCCCCAGTGCTGGACCTCGCGACGGTGTACGAAGCGTACTTTCGCTACGTTTGGCGCTGCCTGCGCAGCCTGGGCGTCCGCGATTCGCAGCTCGAAGACGCGCTGCAAGACGTGTTCATCGTCGTGCAACGGCGCTTGCCCGAGTTCGACGGCCGCGCGGCAGTGCGCACTTGGCTCTACGCCATCGCGCTGCGCGTCGCGCGAAAGTACCGCGAGCGCGCGCGTCGTGAACCTGCCTCACTCGAAGCGGCACGTGAGGCCGATCCCGAGCTCTCTGCGCCACATGACCCGAGTGGCGATCAGGAGCACGAAAGTGAACGCTTGGTGCTCGCTCGTCGCGCCCTATCTGCGCTCGACGACGACAAGCGTGAGATCTTCGTGCTCGCGCGCGTCGAGCAGATGTCTGCGCCGGAGATCGCGAACGTTCTGCGCATCCCGCTCAATACCGTTTACTCGCGGCTCCGCACCGCCCGCCTCGCGTTCGAGGCCGAAATTGCCCGGCTACGCGGAAGCCCCAGGAGCACGCCATGAACTTCACCGACGACGACGATTCGGTCTTCGAGCAAGCGCTGCGCACCGATCTACCGAGCATGTCCGAGCAGAACCGGATGCGCCAGCGTCTCTTGGCGGCGGGCATCGCGGCCGGCACTGCGCTCGGCAGCACGAATGTCGCGGCTGCGACGCAAGCCAGCTTCGGCGCGAGCGCGCTCTCGAAGTTGAGTGCGCTTTCTTGGCCGGCGAAGCTCGGACTGGCCGCAGCGCTCGCGGCTCCCGCGGCTGCCGTGCCCGTGATTTATCCGTCGGTTCAAGGTGCTGACTTGGTGAGCCAAGTGCAGAGCAGCGCTGCGACGGTGCGCGCTCGGTCGGTCGCGAGAACGCTCTCGCCCGCTCGTTTGCAGCCATCCGAGGTGCCGCGCATTGCGGAGCCCGCGCAACCCGCGGAAATGCTGCCGGAGCCGGCGTTGCCGTCCGAGGCTACTGCGAAGGCGCGCGTGTCGGCAGCGACGCTGTCGTTGGCGGCTGCCGCGCCGAGCCCGGGCACGAATGGAAGCGCCGTGACGGCGGAGGCCAGCAGTGCGTTCGACCCGCCGAGCAACATGCCCGCGAGCGATGCGCTGCCCACGCGCAATGCGAGCACGCTCGCCGCAGAAACGCAGCTACTCGACCGCGCGTTTGCCGCGCTGGCCGCGGGTGATCGCAGCACCGCGTCGGCGCTGGTGGGCGAACACGCGCGACTCTTTCCGAACGGCCTTTTGCGTCAAGAACGCGAGCGCGCCCGCGCGCGAATCACAGCAAATTCCAAGGGGGAATGAGGGAACGCCATGTCCAATCAATCATCGAAGCAAAATCAAAACCGTCCCTGGGCCGCCCTCTGGTCCGTGCTCTTGCTCGCCCCGCTGGCGATGGCGCCCAAGGGCTGTGATTCCGCTGTGGTCGGCGACAATTGCGTGGAGAGCGACAAGAGCCAAGGCTGGCCCGCGAAGTTGTGCGGCTTTGCCGGGGACACGAGTAGTTCGAGCGCCGGCGCAGCCGGCAGTAAACCGACCGGCGCGGGCGGCGGTTCTGCCGGCAGCAAACCGACTGGCACTGCAGGCGCTGGTGGCGACAACGTCTGTGGCGGCCTGCTGAATCGAGGCTGTGCCGCAAACCAGTACTGTCTGTACGACGTCAAGACCGCCGCGTGCGGCAGCGGCGATCAAACCGGCGTGTGCACGGCGCGCCCGCAAGTCTGCAACGACATCTACGCTCCGGTCTGCGCTTGCGACAGCAAGACCTATGCGAACGAGTGCGAAGCCGCGGGCAAGGGCTTCTCGGTCCTGCACAACGGCGCTTGTGAAGAGCCTTCCTCCGGTACGTCGTGTGGTGGCCTCAAACCCGCCACCTGCGCCAAGAGCGAGTTCTGCGACTTCCCGGCTGGGAGCATGTGCGGCGCCGCGGATCAAACCGGAACCTGCACCCGCATCCCGGACGCCTGTGACGCCATCTACGATCCGGTGTGCGGCTGCGACAACGTAACCTATGGCAGTGCCTGCTCCGCGGCGCTCAAGGGGATCTCGGTGCTTCACACCGGCGCGTGTGACACCGCAACCCCCGGCACCAGCTGTGGCGGCCTGAAGGGCATCGCCTGCGAAAAGGGCGAATTCTGCGATTTCCCGATTGAGACCAAGTGCGGTTCTGGAGACCAGACCGGAGCGTGCAGGACCATTCCCAGCGCGTGCACCAAGGAGCTCAATCCGGTGTGCGGCTGCGACGGTAACACGTACGGCAACCCCTGCATGGCCGCGGCTGCGGGCGTCTCCGTCATCTCCTCAGGTGAGTGCGCCACTCTGGGCAGCACCTGCGGCGGCAAGCTCGGCGCGATGTGCGCCGCCGACGAGTATTGCAGCTACCCGCAGTCTGCCAACTGCGGCAAAGCCGACGCCACCGGTAACTGCGCCAAGAAGCCCACGGGGACGGCCTGCATCACGCTCTACGATCCCGTGTGCGGCTGCGACGGCAAGACCTACGGCAACTCGTGTGAGGCCCGTCTAGCTGGCATGTCCGTCGCGTCAGCCGGCGAATGCCCCTGAGCCCGAAACACCACGCCCAATGTTGACGGGTTCGGCCGAGGCACGCAGCCGAACCCGCGTTCGCGATTCGGAAAGCCCGCGCAATTTCCTGCTCGCTTTTTCGGCTGACTCAGATGGTTCCGAGACAGCGTCCGAGCCCTCACGCTTCATGTTGGGGATTGAGTTCGCATTCAAACTCAATCCCCAATTGGAAACCGGGGGAACTCCAGAGTATCGCGAGTCCAGCTGGTTTTTTTGATGGTCACGGTTGGCGCCGAAGGTCGTCATAGCCTTCGGCGTCAAAGGTTGGGTCGGACGCGCTTCGCGACTCCAGGAGGGGACGCGCTTTGCGGGAGAAAAACCGCGCCAGGAGGTGCGTTGCTGGACCGCACCCCTTCGGGTATCACGAAGCGTGTCGAACGCCCCCTCTCACTCTCTCAAGTACTGCGGTAGTTGGGCGCTTCTTCCGTGATCATCACGTCGTGGACGTGGCTCTCGCGCAGGCCACTGCCGGTGATGCGGATGAACTTGGAGTTGCTACGCAACTCCGAGATCGTTTTCGAGCCGGTGTAACCCATGCCGGCGCGCAATCCGCCGACCAGCTGTCCGATGATCGAGGCGAGGGAGCCGCGATGTGGCACGCGGCCCTCGATGCCTTCTGGGACCAACTTTTCGTCGGCCGTGCCGCCTTGGCCGTAGCGATCTTTGCTGCCCTTTTTCATGGCGCCGAGTGAGCCCATGCCGCGGTACTGCTTGTAGCTGCGGCCTTGGTAGAGCACGAGCTCGCCCGGGGCTTCGTCCGTGCCGGCGAAGAGCGAGCCAATCATTACGGCGGAAGCGCCGGCCGCGATGGCTTTGGTGACGTCACCCGAGAACTTGATGCCGCCGTCGGCGATGACGGGCACGCCGTGACGCTCCGCGACCTCGACGCAATCCGCGATGGCGGTGATTTGCGGCACACCGATGCCGGCGACGATGCGCGTGGTGCAGATGCTGCCGGGCCCAATGCCGACCTTGATGGCGTCGGCGCCCGCTTCGATCAGCATCTTGGCGGCGTCGGCGGTGGCGATGTTGCCGGCCACGAGCTGTACATTCGGGTGGCGCTTCTTGGTTGCGCGCACCGCCTCGATCACGCCGATGTGATGGCCATGCGCGGTGTCGAGCACCAACAGATCCACACCGGCCTCGACCAGGGCGTCACTGCGCGCTTCGCGATCGGCACCCGGGCCAATCGCGGCACCGACGCGCAGGCGGCTGCGTTCGTCCTTGATGGCGTGCGGATTACGCTCGGCCTGCAGCAGATCTTTGATGGTGATGAGCCCAACGAGTTTGCCGTTGTCGACGACCAGCAGCTTCTCGATGCGGTGCTTGTGCAAGAGTTCGCGCGCGGCCTCCGGCTGGCAGCCGGGCGGCACCGTTACGAGCTTGGTCGTCATCAGCGCGCTGACTGGCTGATCGAGGTTCTTTTCGAAGCGAATGTCGCGCGCGGTGAGAATGCCGACGGGTGAATCGCCTTCGACCACTGGCACGCCGGACACGTCGTGCTGGCGCATCACGGTCAGCGCTTCGCGCAGTGATTGCGAGGGCCGAACCGTCACCGGATCGAGGATGATCGCGCTCTCGGCGCGCTTCACGCGGCCGACTTGTTCGGCCTGCGCGGCAGGCGGCAAGTTCTTGTGAATGATGCCGATGCCACCTTGGCGGGCCAAGGCGATCGCGGAGCGCGCCTCGGTCACCGAGTCCATCGCGGCGCTCACGATCGGGATGTTGAGTTCGATCGTCCGGGTCAGGCGCGTGCGAACGTCCACCTCGGTCGGGAGGACCTCGCTATACGCGGGTATGAGCATGACGTCGTCGAACGTCAGGCACTCGCGCAAGTTCTTGTCAAACATGGCCAATGCTACTCAGGCGCGTTTCGAGTGCAAGTCAATCGCGCGGACCCCGCCAAAATGTCCTTGAATTTTCGTCAGTTCAGGGCCGGATTTTCGTGCCTGTCGCGGCCGCGGGTTCGGTGCTTTGCTTTGGCGGTGAGCGGCTCGCACGACCATTCGCCAACCGAGGCGCCGGGGCACGGGCACGGGCACGGGCACGGACACGGACACGGGTCGGCGAGCAGCCCGAAGCGCGCGCTGTCGATCGCGCTCGGGATCACGGCCTCGTTCATGGTCGTCGAGGTGGTGGTGGGCTTCTGGAGCGGCAGCTTGGCGCTGCTCGCTGATGCCGGGCACATGCTGGCCGACGCGGGCGCGTTGGTGCTGG
>Ga0247766_1000128_pt1 | contig 15975 bp, 17 predicted proteins | sample UWRJL223509R6_FD_179946 | JGI IMG/M metagenome (GOLD analysis project Ga0247766, IMG submission 179946) | Plant litter microbial communities from Arlington Agricultural Research Station in Wisconsin, United States - UWRJ-L223-509R-6 | ecosystem: Environmental > Terrestrial > Plant litter >... | reverse complement strand
AGTGGTGAGCAGCGCTCCGGTCAGCAAGGCCAGTACGGCGCTGCGCAGTGGCCGCAAGGTTGTCGCTCTAAAAGCCAAAGTCATAGCTCTTTCCGCGGCGTGGGCGACTAGCAGGAGCGCCGCGGGCGGGACTCGTCACGAGCTTCTTGGCCGGCGCGGGTGCGGAGGTGGCCGCAGCCGCAGCGCTGGCAGGTGCTGAAGGTGGCACGTCGGATGGTACGGGCGCCGGAACCTGCAGCGCGGCCGCGAGCGGTGCCGCGCTCGGCGCCGCGCTGGCAGACGCGCTGGCGGAGGGCACGCTCTCACCGCGCAGCAATAGCCCCACTCCCAAACCCAAAGCCAAGGCGACGCCGACCAGCGCCACGATCCATCCGCGGCGCGCGGGTCGCAACTCGGGCATGACGGAGGAAAGCGCGTCCTGCGCCGACGGTCGGGTCGAGCGTACCGTCGGTCGCTGAGTGGAGGCCACGCGCGTGCCAGTCTCGCCCGTGGCTGCGCCGCTGCCGCTCACCCGCATGCGGCCCGAAGAGCTTTCGTGCGGCGAGACGGATCCGAGGTCCATGCGCACGCCGGAGAGCGAGCCGTCGAGCCACACCGCGCGCAGAGAGTTTGCGGAGATGTCTTCTTTGACGCCGTGCTTGTACAGCCACAGCGCGAGCGCCTCGCCCAACTCGGTCATCGAAGCCCAGCGATTGTCTGGGCTCTTCTGCAAGCCGCGTTCGATCACGCACCAGAGATCGGCGTCACCCGCCGAGAGCTCGGTGGTGGGCGCCGGCGGCTCGTGGATGATCGCCTGCATGAGCGCGTTGTAGTTGGGCCGATCCCACGGCATCTGGCCGGTGATGCTCTCGTACAGCACTACGCACAGGGCCCACACATCCGTGCGATGATCGATGTCTTCACGCCCCAGCGCTTGCTCGGGAGACATGTAGTCCGGACTACCGAGCGCAATGCCCTCTTGGGTCAGCTTGCGATCTTCCATAGTGTGCGATTGGTCGACTTTGGCGATGCCGAAATCGAGCAACTTGGGTTGCTGACGACCAAACTCGTCGCGCGCCACCAGGATGTTGTCGGGCTTGATGTCTCGGTGAACGATGCCCTTGTCGTGCGCCGAGCGCAGCCCGTCGGCCAGCGGCAGCAGCATTTGCACCGCTTGAATCGCGGGCAAGCGCAGCTCACGACGCAAGATCGAGCCCATGCTCTCACCCTGCACGAGCTCCATCACCAGGAACGGATCGGCGCGACTCGTCCAACCGAAGTCGAACACACGCACCATCGCCGGGTGCCCCAGACGGGCCGCAGCGTGCGCTTCACGAGCCATGCGCGTCGCCCCGGTGGAACCGCCGAGATCGGAGTGAATCAGCTTGAGCGCGACGTCTACGCCCAAGACCAATGAGTGCGCGACCCACACCACGCCCATGCCGCCGCGTCCGAGCGGCCGCACGAGCTTGTAGCGATCCGCGATCACCGCGCCGGCCAAGTACTCGGTACGTGGCACGACGGCGCGCGCTGCCCTTCGCTCGGTCTCGGACAGACGCTCCGAGACAGCGATGGTTTCAGACGACGTCTTGACAGGCGCTGGCGTGATCCGGGCGACCATTCCTAGACCTTCAAGCGTAATGACTCACGAGCACGGCGACCAGGATCAATCTCCTATTCTAACAACGCAACAACGGCCCGCCGCGGCGATTGTTAATCGAGCCTACAGTGGTGCTGAGCGAACCACAGCCACACACGCGCGTCGTCGCTACGCCTAGGGCCTCGCGTTCCCGTGCATTTCGCGCATCTTTCGCGGCGGGCGATATTTTTCTGGTCTAGCCGACGCGTCATTTCGATTTCACGCCGGTCGCGCCGCGACACAAATCGATTTCGCGCCGGTCGCGCCGCGACACAAAAAAGCGTGAGGCGCCGCGGTGCCATTGCACTCGCGACGCCTCACCAGGTGTCGACGCGCGTTCAGCTCACGCGCAATTCAGTCAACCTCGCTGCTCGGGGTTCGTCGACATTGATCACGTACCACTCGGTGGAGCCGCGGGTGGGGCGAAGTCGCCGTCCGGAGCTGGAGCACCGCCACCGTGCGGGCCGTGGTGTCCACGACCATGATGCGGGAACTTCAGAGTGCCGTTGGCGAACGCCGTCTTGATCTCGTCGCGCGTCACGCTGCCGTTCTTGTCGGCGTCGGCCACGCTCAGGTGCTCCCAGCGTTTGTCGCCGACTTCGTCCTTGCTCAACGCGCCATCATTGTTCTTGTCCATCTTGCGGAAGCGCTCTTCAGCGAACTTTTCGAAAGCCGCTTTGCGCTCCTCGGGACTGACCTTGCCGTCGCGATCGGTGTCGACCTTGGCCATGTGCTCGGCGCGCATCTTTTCTTCGCCCGCTTTGAGCTCGTCGGCCGTGATCACGCCGTCAGCGTTGGTGTCGGCTTGGCCCATGAACTTTTGCATGTGTTCGGGCAGCTCACTGACCTGGAGCTGGCCGTCGTTGTTCTTGTCGAAGCGCTTGATGATCTGTGCCGGGTCCGGCGGGCCACGACGACCGCCGCGATGATGGCCGCCGTCAGGTCGCGCGGTCTTGTCCGCGACAGAACCCGCGGGCGGAGGCGCGTCCAGATGAGCGGTCTCTGCGCTTGCGCTCTGATCCACCGGCTCGACGTTTGCACCCGAGCAGGCGGCCAGTGACAGGGCAATGAAACCAGAAACGATCGAACCGATAATCGAAGTGCGCATGATGATTGTTCTCCTTCAGTTTCAATTCATCCGACGCCGCCAGCCACCCGCCCCCTACGCGGGCCATGCTGATTTTTGGGGGCATTTCTTTAATCCAATGGTTTTAGGTAGTTAGCTTCGCGAGCCGGACGCAGATCGACCGCGCGGCCGACCGTGCGCAGAAAAAGCACGCCCGTGCGTAGGAAGCTGCCCGGCTCCGTCGTCAGACCACGTAAGAAGAGGCGACGTGAACGGCCCGGAGAGAACAACCCTTGGACATACTCGAAAAGGCCGTCGATCGAGTCCTCAGCGGGGACCGCTCGGCCTTTCAACAAATCGTGGATGCAACCAGCCAAAAGCTGGTGCGGCTAGGCGCTAGGATCATGGGCAATCAAGCAGACGCAGAAGACGTGGTGCAAGAAGCGTACGTGAAGGCCTACCGCGCACTCACCGCCGGCGAGTTCGATCGTCGCTCCAGCACCAACACTTGGCTCTACCGCATCGTGGTCAACGGCGCGATCGACGCCAAGCGCAGCCGCAAGCGGCGCGCGGAAGCCAGTGACGAGCAAGTCGATCCGGGCTGGGACGGCGCCGCACAGGCGGAAGCGCGACTCGGCCTCGTCGAGCTGGATGATTGGCTTGCCGCATTGCCTGCCGAGCAACGCGCAGCGCTCGTGCTGCAAAGCATGGAGGGCCTGAACAACGCTGAAATTGCCCAAATCATGGGCGTGAGTGAAGGCGCCGTCGAACAACGGTTGGTCCGCGCGCGCACCGCCTTACGCCAGAAGAGAGAACAGTCGTGATCGAGCAAGAAGACACCGAACAGCGCCTCGCGCGGCTAGCCGGAGCGACTGACGCCTTGCGACCCAGCGTGGGCTTTTCTGCGCGCGTCATGCTCGCCATCGACGGCGAGGCCGCCCCGAGCTTCCTCGAAGCCGCTTGGTTCTCCGCACGACGCCTGGTCCCCGTGGCGGCAATTGCGGCCGCCTTGGCCGTCGTTTGGGCCGTGCAAGTCGACAACAGCGTCGATGACGAACTAGCCACGTCTTACGCCGCCGTGGAGCTCGAGTGATGGACCGCACGAAGCTCAAAGGCTACGGCGCCCTGGTCCTGGTTTTTACCCTCGGCATCCTGATCGGTGGCGCCGGCTCCCGGGCGATGCTGCAGGCTCGCTACAAGCGCTTCTTTCGTGACCCGAGCGCCATGTTCGACGGACGCCGCTTCGGCGCACTGTCGCACCGGCTCAAACTCGATGACGCCCAAGAAGATCGCGCCCGGGACATCTTCGGCAAGTACGGCAAACAGCGCCGCGCCCTGACACGCGACATCATGATTCGCTGCGGCGAACCACTGCATGCGCAGAAGGTGCAGATGGACGCCGAGATCCGCGCCCTCCTCCGACCGGATCAGCAAACGCGCTACGACCAACTCATCAAGGACAGCGAGGGCCGTTTTCCGCCGCCGGATGGTCCACCCGAGCCGATGCCCTGACGACGCCAACTACGTTCCGAGCGGAGCGAGTGTCGCCAAATCGCGCGGCCCGCCGAACCATCCGCCCAGAACCAGGCTCAAGCCCAGCCTCGTGGCCTTGTTCTCGTAGTTGTATTGATCCCTGTTGGACAGGTCGTGAAGCAGGAACGGGCCCGCGCCAAAAAAGAAGTGCGTGGCAGGGTGCACGAGGATCGGCGCCGATACGTCGACCCAGCCGCGCGTCCGAGTGTGTTGATTGCTGCCGCTCGCCGAACTGACGCTGGAGTCGACTGACCCAAAGCCAACCTTACCGCGCAGCCAAATGGACGCGATGGTCGACAGCCTGAGGTTGTAGCCAGCCCCCAGGTCGAGGCCGAAGCTCGTCGAGGCGAATTCCGTGCTCGTGCCCGAATAATCGAGCCCGGTGCCACCCGAGTGGGCGATGACGAGCGAGCCGCCGATCGAAGCGTGGTCCGTGACGAAGTAGTCGATGCCCGGTTCGATGGTCAGGTAGGTCTCGGAACCCTTGGAGTTCGAATACGTGCGATGGGTAATCGACGCATCGGTCGCCGACGTGAGCACGATTTGCCCGGGGCCACCGAAGAGCTCGGCTGATTTTTCGTGCTTCAGCTCCTCCGAGGGGTGCGCTCCGTCTGCCTCCTTACGGTCTGACGCCTCTCCGCCCCACCAGCCGCCCACGGTGAAGTCCGCGCTCAGCAGAGTCGATTGCGAACCATCGTAGGGTCCTCCCCGAGTGATGGCGAAATCATAATAAATTCTTGGACCAAACCCGACCACGAAATGCGAGGCCGGATGAAGCAAGAGCGGCGCATACAGGTTCATCGCCGGGCCGACGCTCGACTCGGATACGGCGGGACCCGGCGCTTCGCCATTCGACGTCGAGAGCGGCGTGACCGTGCTGTGCGACGACGTGAGCATCAGCGTCAACCGTGGGTACCAGGAGATCGACTCACCCAACCGCGCGTTGACACCGAAGCGGATCCCGCCCGAAAACTGAGTCCACTTGGTCTCGGTAAATGTCGTCACACCGTAGCTTTTGTAGTCGCGGTAACGCGCGTCGGCATCGAGGCCCACCGAGACGCCATCGACCACGAAATAGTCGATGCCGAGCCCCGCGCTGGCGTAGAAGTCGCTCGCGGAGCTGCCACTGTACGTGGCGTGGGAGAGATTCAAGCCGTTGGAGCTGGCCATCATTAGCCACTGTCCGCGGCCACCGAAGTAAACCGCGCGCGGTGGAACTGGAGGTGGAGCCCGCATGATCGCCGCGTTCGGGGTGTCGGTAGCGAGCGCCAGAGGCGCCAGCGTCGCTGGGACTTCCAGTTCGTCGTCGACTGGTTGCTTCGCCGGTTCTTGCTGCGGCAGCGGCGCGTAAGACGGTGCCGGTTCGGTCTGCGCAAAAGCGGTTGGCGCAAACGAAGCCAAAACCAGGACCCAGCCGCTCCCCCTCGTTACTTTCACGGCGATCGTCGCCTTCGGCGTCTAATCAGGGTCACTTCAACGCGGCGGTGATGGTGGCGAGCTTCTGCTCCAGGTGGTCGGCGCGGGACTTGTGTTCGGCAGCGACCGCCAACGCCTCGAGGAACGCATTCAGGAGCGAGCCGCCGGGGGTCAGGGTGATGCCGAGCTCACGCGCTTGTGCCTGGATCTCGGCGCCAAGCGAGCCCGAAGCGGATGGAGCGCTCGCCGTCGGTGGCGTCCCCACCTGAAACTGGATCGTCCCCGGCTCGGGCCGCGCATCGCGCGAAGCAGCTTCCGCGACGCGTCCAGCCGGAACGGGCGCCGGGGAAGCAGGCTTGCTTGAACTCATATCCCCGGTGAGATGCGAGCTGACTCCCAGGATGCCGCCGCGAGGCTCCGGCGGGTTCTCTTGGAACGGGGAACGCAGCACCGATTCGAGCTCGGCCGCAGTCCCGAGCCCGATGTGCTCGGGATGCAGCTCGATCTGCGGAGGCACGGCGTCCGAGAGTGAGAGCCGAAGGCGCCAGGAGCGCAAGACCGGCTTCGGCAGGTGGCTCCAAACCTCCGCGTGGCACGCCGCTTCCATCGCGCCGAGCGTCGCACCGTCGAGCGGTTCGCCACGAAAACGCGCCAGGACCTCGAGCATCTTTTCTTCGTACGTCACCGTTGCCTCCTCCGCCTCGTGGCTCAGTTCGCTAGTGGTTCGGATCCGAAACCGCCGTCGTGAGTACTCAACGCACGCGGCGCAGCAAAATCGCCGCCTTGTCCTCGAGCACGCGGAACGTGAAGGACTCGGTGAGGTACAGCTCGACGGTGGTGCGGTCGTGGGAAGCGTAGCCCACCGAGAGATCTTGGCCGACCGTCAGCTCGTAGTCACCCCCGCGGACCGAGAGTAGCACCGCGCCCTCTTTCAACGCGGGCGCCCAGATCAGGTTGCCCTCGGAGACGCGCTCTTCGATGCGGTTACGCAGCGGGTAACCGTCGTCACCGTCGGCGGTGAGTTCGTCGTAGGCTTCCATACCGAGAGCGAGCGCGTAGGGGCCGTTGATGCCGGCCATGCGCAACACCTCTTTGGCCGCGCTGACGGCGCTCGGCCACGCTTGGCTCGAACGCACTTCAATCGGTGCGTGCGGGCTGGCTTCGATGATGCCGGTGATTTTGCCGTCGGCGAAGCCGTGGAAGATCGCTTCGTCTTCGGCGCGGGCGACGCTCTCCGCGGCCAAAATGACCGGATCCAAATCCAAGTCGTCTGCGCCGCGAGCCGCGTAGTCCAGTTCCAAGATGGGCAACAAGATCGGCGCGCGCAGCTCGACCAGAGGGCGCACGTCGCGAATCGCGTGGCTCACGTGTTCGACCGGGCCGCGTTCGATGTGCTTGAGCCGACCGGTGTTGACGGCGCCGAGTTCCCAGCCGTGCGGCCCCGAAAAGTCTACCAGCTTGCGACCAGCCAAATGCAGCTTGAGGACGCGCCGCGCCTCTTCGTCGATTTGCTCCCAGGCTTCACTGACAATCGGAGCCTTTTGGCGCTTCAGCAGATCCATCACTTGTTCCCTTTCAGACTACCGATCCCGAGCGACTCGGAGGTGTTGTACGACTTTCCAGATTTGGCTTCGCTCTTCTTGCTCGCGCCGCCCTCACCTTTGCCACGCGCGCCGCCTTGGACTTTGCCGCCGCCACCGCCTTCACCTTTGCCGCTCGCGCCGGAGGTGATTGCTTCTTCGACTTCGAGGATCGGCCCGCTGGAGTTGAGGTACGTGCCGATGTTGTCGTCGAAGACCGGAACCTTGCGACGCAGCCACTCGAGCGTCATCATCGCGTGTTCGACTTCTTCGTTCTTGTTGTGGGTCAACACGGCGCTCAGCTCGGGGTCAGAGCAGGCTTCCGCGCGCTGTTGATACCAATCAATCGCCTCGAGCTCCTCCATGAGCGAGACAATCGCGCGATGCGTATTCTTGGTGTCTTCGGACAAGAGCTCGAGAGGCTCGTGGTACGTGTCGCTGGCCATGGCGCGGACGATACATCCATCCCGGATCCGGAGGCAGCCCTCCGTGGTGGGAACCCCATGATTTTGCAGGGAAAGTGTGGCGATTACGGCGGCGATACTGGGCTACTTGCGTGGCCAGACGTCAGTTTGCCGCGATCTGCGCAAAGCTCGCGCCCCCTGTTCGGCTGGCGTGCCCCGGGAGCTAGCTGAGTCAGCGCATGTTCAGAATCCACGAGTTTTCATCGCCCAGCGGGAATTTGTCGTCGGTTTACTTGCGCACCGACGGCGAAGAGCTCGTGATCGTTTCCGAGGAGGGCGCATGGCCGCTCCCACGCGGCGCGTTGCAAGCCGTGTTCATGCGCTACGGCGCCCCGTTCGACGAAAGCGCGCGGAGTTCGCTGGTCGCAAGCTTTCGGGTGGGAGAGGGCGAAGGCTTGCAGCACGTGCGACACCTAGCTGGCTACGACGTGATCGCGCGGGACTATCTCGTCTACGAGCGAGCACAAGACGAAGCGCTCTGTGCGCTGGCCGCGACCGTGACCGCCGCGCTCTTGCGTCTCGGTCAAGCGCAAGCGGCGCGAGGCTGAAGACGCCACGTCATGTGATCGGAACCGTCGGACACGGAGTGCATCAAGGACAAAAAAAGTGGCGCGTCGCCCAAAGCGTCGCGCCACTTCTTTACTGCTCGATTGCGATCAGTGCGGGGCGCCTGCTGCAACCCAATCCGAAATCGTTTTGATCTTGTCCGCGCTGAGGCAGGTAGCGCCCGTGCAATTGTCCGGCATGCGGGGAACCTTCGAATCGGTACCGCCGTCTTTGCAGGTGGCCCCACCGGTGTTGATCACCTTCACGATGAAGCTATTGACGTCGCCCGGTGTCATCAAAGTACTGCCATTGCAGAAGTTCTGCGTCGGCGTGGTGCCAATCGCCGTGGTCAATGTGGTGTAGAGCTCGCCATCTTTGAAATTGGTGTGGTTGGAGGCAGCGTTGTGGCACTGACCGGTGCCGCAACTGGTGCTGAAGATAGTCTTGACGGCCGCGTAGGTCGCCGTGCTGCTGCCGCCACCAGCGCCTCCGGAACTGCCGCCGCCCTTGCCGACTGAACCGCCGGAGCTTCCACCCGTGCCAGCCGAAGCACCGCCACTACCTCCCGAACCACCCACGGGCGCAGAGCCGCCGATTGGTGCGGAACCACCGATTGGCGCGGAGCCACCGATTGGCGCAGAGCCACCGATTGGCGCAGAGCCACCGCTTGGCGCAGAGCCACCGATTGGCGCAGAGCCACCGATTGGCGCGGAGCCACCGGTGGAGGGCGAGCCGCCCGAAGGAGCGGGCGGATCGTCGCTGCCGCCGCATGCTTGAATCGAGGCGAACGCGAGAACTGCTGCTGCCAAACCAATAAGTGAGCTTTGCTTAGAAGTGATCATGGGCTTCCTTTAGTAGCCGAACGCAGGCGGATCGCTAGATCATCTGCGCAGGCTTGAAGATTGCAGTCTTGGCGGCAGATCCGCGCTGCGATTGAATTGTCTCCACCACACCAGGCGTTAGTGTTCGCGTAGCACAGATACGATCCGATTTTCGCGAGGCATTGTTGTCAAAAAAAAATACCTTTCGGGCGATAGCGCGCTCGTGGGATCCGCGTCGACACGCGCACGAAACTCTCGCAGCGAATGCGAGCAGCGGACTCGGCTCAATCCGATACAGACTCACGAGCACGCAATTCGGGTCAGATTTTTTTGCTGCTCGATGCGCAATGCGGATTCCGCCAGATACCGCAAAACCACATAAAAACAGCTCGACTGCTCACGCGGAATGACGAGCACGCAATCTGCGCGCGATGAGCGTCACTGTGATCGGGAGCGATTGCTGCGGCAACTCCGGGATGCGCTTGCACGATCGTGTGGCGAGGGTCGCGTTCGTGAAGCAGCGGCGGGGCGACGTCTCGTGACTGTCACTCTCTGGGGAGGGTAGAGCGACGCAGAAGCCAACCAATCAATCGGCCGCTCGAGCTCCGCGCACTCGGCAGGCATCATCGATCGCCGTGAGCTGCGGCGAGATTGCGCATTCTCCCGCAAAAAAACTGGATCCAAGCCCGCCGCGGGCCATCGAATTCATTCGGTGTACCCTCACCCCCTCCATGCCGGCCCTCGATCTCCCCCCTGTGCCACGCGGCCTCAAAGGACGCACCACCGAACTCGCCACGCTCGCGAAGACCATCGAGGAAACCGCGCCCACGCGCCTGGCGCTGGTGGGCGCGGGGGGCAGCGGAAAGTCGATGTTGACGGCGGCGTTGGCGCATCGCGTGGCACCATTTTTCGAGCGCAGGGCCTCTTGGTTTCGCGTCGGATCTTGGGATTTCTACACGCTGACCGAGATGCTCGCGTTGCGCTTCGGGCTCCCGGGCGGAGACGAGCGGGTGCCGCGCTTGAACGAGTTCTTTGCGCGTACTGGGCCGCGGCTGATCGTGCTCGACAATCACGAAGACGATCGCGCGATGGCGCGCTTGCTCGACGCCTTCACGCAGGCGCCGGTTACGTTCGTCATCACCGCGCGGCGCTGCTTGCTCGCTGGAGTGCTGATTTTCCCGGTGACCGCGCCGATGGTCACCGCGGGGCGCAGCGCGTTTCCGCGAGTTGCGCGCTTGACGCGCATGCTGCGCTGGAACCCGCTGGCGCTCGACATTGCCGACGGTATCGCGAGCTCGGGCGCGGCCACGGTGGCCGAGCTCGGCGCGTTCTTAGAGCAACGCGGGGTGCAGCGCGTGAAGGTGATTGCCCACGAGGATGATTTGCCGGAGATCGCGCTGCTGGTGGCTTGGGCATGGCAGAAATTATCGCCCCAGAGCCGCCGCATCTTGGGCGTCCTCGCGCACATCGAGGGCGATCACGTCGACCTCGAATCGTTGGCAAAACTCGCGAAAATTCGCGGCGATTTGCGACCCGCGCTAGCGCCACTGACGAGCTTTCGTCTAGTGCAAGAACCGCTGCAGAGTCGCTACACGCTGCACGCGGTCGTGCGCCACGCGGTGATCAAGCGCACCACGCTGGATCCGGAGCTGGTCTTCGAGCACTACGTGAGCTTGCTCGAGCGAGAACCGGAGCGCCTGCTGCGCGAGCAAACGCACTTGTTCGCGGCCATGGATCACGCACACCGCACTAGCAATCTGAACGCCATGCTGCGCGTCGAAGCCCTGGCGCGGCGCCTTTCTGGGCTGGACTAGCGCGGCTCGAGCCAAAGCCAGGACGTGACGCCGCGCGGATAATACTTCGAGCCTTTGCCGATGCCGGCGAAGCATTGATCGGTCATGGCCCAATCGGCGCAGCCGAGCTGCTGCCAAGAAGCATGCGCCGCGTGGCTCGCGCTCGCCGCGCGCATACCGAACACGCGTTCTGCCACGTATTGACAGATGAAGATCTTGCTCGGCCAGCTGTTGTCGGAGGTGCTGGACAGCTTCCAACCGCCGTCTGGAAACAGGCACAGACCGGGGACCAGCACGCTTTGCAGGTGACGTTTCAATCGTGCCAACAGCGGCGCGTGCGAGCCGCCCTCGTCGATCAACGCCTGCTCCCCCCAAAACAGCGGGAAAACCAGGCCTTCGACCGCGGACAGGATGGCGCTCGAGCACCCCTGACGCAGCGCGGGCAAGTAGCCGAGCGCCGGGTCGTACCAAGCGAGCAACGTTTGCTCGAGTTGCTCCGCGGACGCCTTCGCCGATTGCGCGAGTTCAATCACCTTTGCGCGCTCGAACAAGAGCCGCAGCGCGTGCCAAGCAGACCAGGTCTTGCTCGCCAAGTACAAGCTATTTCGCGCCTGACCCAAGCTCGAGTCGAGGCTGTCATAAGTCGTGATTTCGCACGTGCCTCCACAGCGCGCCGAGTCGAGACTGATCAGGCCATTGCGGCGCGTGGGCTCCGGGTCATCCCGATTTTGCAGCGATGCGAGGCAGCTCCGGAGCAGCGGTAGCCTGCGCGCGAGCCATGCGTCGTCGCCGCTGACGAACACGTAGGTTGCTGCAATCAGGATCCAGTTGACCAACTGTTCGGCGGTCATGAAGCTGAAGCAGCCAATCACACCGGCGATTTCATAGCTGGAGGTGCCCGCGGGGGCAAACTGCCCGGCAACGCCCATGTCGTGCGTGAAGCTGATCCCGCCGGGGAGTTCACGCTCCACTGGCGGAGCAATCAGCTCCTTGACCAGTTCCGGATCGCGAACGTGTCCGAGCTCCGTGCCGCGCGCGTCGTTCGCGGGCCGATTCAGGCGGTCCACGTAGGAGTGGCGTTCTGCGAATTGGTCCAGCAAATTGCGCAAAGTCCAGGGCTGGTTGCGAGCCTCGTAGAACGCCATGTCCACGCTCAAATCGAGCGTGTTGATCATCGCGTACTCGCCCTCCAGCACCACCCACAGGGGCCGCCCAGCGTGCTCGAGCAATTGGGTGTTGCCCCAATAGCTGCGCTCGGAGTGCGCCAGCAAGAAGCGCTGGTGCTCGTCCGGAATGCGTCGTTCGAGCTCGGACGCTTGTGCCTCCGCCATGGCGCGCAGCGCTGCATGCTGCTCGATGCCGGTCTGGAGAACGCTGGCCAGCGTGGGATAGAAGCGGGTGTAGAAGTAGCGACACTCGAGCCCGGTCGTGACCACGTTCGTGCGGCAAAAGCCAAACGACAGCTCGAGGCTGCGCGTTTCCCCAGCTGGGACCTCGAGCGCGAAACCACAGGTTTTGCCGAGCAAGTGACTGCGATTCGAACTCAAATACTCGAGCTCGCTGAACGCGACCCAGGCCTTTAGCCCGGGCACGTCTCGGGCAGCGATGCCCATTTCCGTGCCCCACGCCACCGCCTGCACGCCCGGCAGCTCTTTGCCCAGCAAGCGGCACTGGCGACCCACGGTGATCGCGAATACCAGACGTCGCGTGACGGCGCTGGTGTTGTTCAGCGTGAGGCGCGCCGCGACTGCGGGCAGCAAAGCGAGAGAAAGAGCGGCGTCACCCTGCGCGTCGGGATCGGGCAGCGCGCGGACCGGTGTGTAGATTGCGAAGCTGAAGGCCCCTGCCGTCCAAGTGTCGACCGACCGCTGGTAGCTTCGCTGCGGGTCATCCAAAAGTAAGCGGCGATTGCGCGGCGGAGTCGCTGCATCCATCGCAAAGTCCGAAAAATCAGCCACGCCCGCGCCGTGAAAGAACGGCAGCGCGTGCATGTCGTCGCTCTCGCCGTCGGCGTAGCCGATGACCAGATCCATGCTCGCGGGCGCGACGCCCTCGATCGTCGGACCGCCGCCGGCACCGAAGCGGCCGCAGGTGAACGTGGCGTACGCGCCCTGCGGCGCGTGATGCGCGTGAAAGTCGATCGAGTGCATATGAGCGCCCGCGGTGCTCCCGAGGGCACGATTCAGGTCGGCTGAGGCGCGCGCGTCTTCAAGCTATCGACCGCGTGCACCGGCGGGGCGTCGCCCTTCATCAAATGCGCGATCGCGCTGTACACGAGGCGTTGACTCTCGAGCATGCCTTTGCCGGCAAACGCGCTGGACACGACCTCGATCGTGAAATGACCGCCACCGCCGTCGACGGTCGCCTGCGCGCCGGGGATCGCGGTTTCAATGGCTTGCCGCAGAGCGTCGACGACGGAGCCTTGGAAATTCGTAGGGTGCGATGACATGGGGCCTCTGTGGACTCGTTGCGGGTCAAATCAATACTGGGGCACGCTACGGTCGACCGTTTCCGACCAAGCGTGAATTCCGCCGCGCACGTTGTAGACGTTGCGAAACCCTTCGCCCAGCACTTGCTGCGCGGCGTTTTGGCTGCGCATCCCGTGGTGACACAAAAATGCGATGGGCGCGTTGCGGTCGAGCGAAAACAAATACTCCTGCCCAGCCTCGTCCAAGGGCCGTGCCTGAGGAATGCTCGCCAGCGCGCGCTCGTGATCGGGACGCACGTCGAATAGAGTGACTTTGCGCTGGTCGAGCAGCTCCTTCAGCTCCGCGGGCGTGAGTTGCTTGACGCTCGCGGGCTGATTCGGATTTTCGATCTTGAACCCAGCGTTGGGGCCGTCGATGAAATCGATGCTCATCCCGTCCGCGCGACGTGCGCTGGCTGGGTCGATGAACAAGCTCAGTCCTCGAACGTCGAGCTCGAGCGTGCCGGGCTCGCGCGGCGCGAAGTACAGATCGTTCTGGAAGCCCGAGTCGATCTTCAAATGCAAGACCTCGGCGGCGGCATCACCCGAGTCAGCGAGCGCACCGCGGAACGCCGCAAGCGCGCCGTCGGTGATCTGAATGGTGGGCAACGGCGGAGGCGCGCCCGGCTTCGACAGCAATTGCTCGAGTTCCCCCGATTCACGCAGTGCACGCACGATGTCGCAGCCGCCGACGAACTCGCCGTTGACGAACAATTGCGGAATGGTCGGCCACTGCGAAAACTCTTTGATGCCGTCACGCAGTTCGGCGGAGCTGAGCACGTCCACCGTTTCGTACTCGGGCACGAGCTCATCCAAGATCTGCACCACTTGCGCGGAGAAGCCGCACTGCGGCGCGCGGCGCGTGCCCTTCATGAACACAATCACGGGGTTTTGCGCGACGAGGCCGGAAATCTGGCTGCGGAGGGCGTCACTGAGCATGGTCGTGGGCGACCGTGTAGCACATCAGGGTGCTGGGGAACGCCGTTAGCAGCGGGCCCGGCGGCGAAGCGAAAGCAGCCAGCCCAGCCCAACCAAGCCAAAAACAGCCGGGTAATGTAGGCCGAGTCTCGATTTGGACATTGCGCAGCCGGCTGAATCAGGCTGCCCGGAACCCGCTGGGCTGCCACCGCCCACAGCAGCGCCCGCCGCGCTGCTACGGGTCCCGGCCGTCGCCGCTGCTCCCGCTGCATTCGTGCCGCCAGAACTTGGGCCAGCGCCTGCTGCGCTTCCGGAACCACCGCCCGCGCTCGAACTCCCAGCGCTTCCGCCACTTCCGAGCCCCGCAGTTCCGTCGCTGGAGCCGCCACTGCCGGCGCCGGAGCCCGCCACGCCCTCATTTCCGCCACTCCCGCCTGTGCCGCCTGTACCACCCGCACCGCCCGCACCACCCGCGCCGGAGTCGACGAGCAAGCCATCGTGCACCCACTTGGCGACCAGCGCATAGGCGTTGTCCGTCGGGTGCACGCCGTCACTGAAGTATTCCGGGTGGCCAGTGCTCGGTGTGTTGAGGTCGATCGTGGGCAGACTCTTTTCCGCCGCGAGTTGCTTGATCAGCGGCAGGACCTCGTCATGAATCACCGTGCCGTCAATCGAGCAACACGGGTTATTTCCGGTTGATAACGGGAGCGCGAGAAAGATTCGAGGCTTCGAGGGCAAGGCACTGAAGTGCTCGACCATCGCTCGGTAGTCGCTCAAAAACTGCTGATCGTTCTTCGGCTTGCCGCTCGGTGACCAATTGAAGTTCTTGGAGTCGTTGGTGCCAAGCAAGATGATCACATCGACCACCGAATTGGCAGCCACGCCGCTCACGAAACTGGTGGCCGCGCTGTATTCCGGTTGATCTTCGTACGGCAAATCGCCGTAAGGAGCGGACAACAGGGTCGCGCCATTGTGGCCGAAGTTTTTGACCTGAACGCTCGATCCGAACAACGTCTGCAGGTTCGCCGGGTAGCTCTTGGTCGCCTGATTCGAGGCGCCATAGCCGTAGGTGATGCTGTCACCGACGCAGGCCACATGCGTCGGGACGCGCGGAGCAGCGAGCGAAAGCGACGGCGCCCACCAGACGCCGACCAAAAAAACGAGCCCAAGACCCAAGCCTGCCGATCCGAGGTAGCTACGCGCCATCGTCGACTGGGAGCGTAGCGGACCGAATTCGACGCGTCAGGAAAAACCGCGGCAAGCCGCCCCGGATCGTGCGGGCATCACGGGGCGACTCGCGCGCAATTGGCCAGCGACGCGGTCACGCAGGGCGCTTGCCGTGCTTGCCGTGACCAAGCTTGCCGTCAGCATGGGCTTGTGCGAGCTCGGCTTGTGAGACCTTGCCGTCCTTGTTGGCGTCCGCGACTTGAATGTGATTCCAGCGCTTGTCGCCCACCTCCGGCTGGGTGAGAAAGCCGTCGGCGTTCTTGTCGGCCTTTTTGAAGCGTTCTGCGGCGTGTTGCTTGCGCTCCTCGGGTGAGCGCGCGCCCTTGTGCTCGCCAGAGCACTGCGGGCGTGCATTTTCGCCCGCCTTGGGCGCATCCGCCAACGCGAGTGAGCTGACGCACGCGGCGAGCGCAAACACCGAGAAACCCAAACCCACGCGAGTATTGATCTTGTTCATTCGTAGCGAACTCCTTCTGCTGAGTCCGACGCCCCCACTCCGGCGGTCCCTACGAAAAAAAGAGTCGCT
>Ga0247766_1000127_pt1 | contig 16044 bp, 11 predicted proteins | sample UWRJL223509R6_FD_179946 | JGI IMG/M metagenome (GOLD analysis project Ga0247766, IMG submission 179946) | Plant litter microbial communities from Arlington Agricultural Research Station in Wisconsin, United States - UWRJ-L223-509R-6 | ecosystem: Environmental > Terrestrial > Plant litter >... | reverse complement strand
GGGTCGTAAGCGAACGAGCCCGCCTTCCAATCCTGGAGACCCGTGAGCGCCTTCGCATACGGGTCAATCAGCCGCACGTGCGGATTGAAACGCAGACCCTTTTCAGGCTCGTAAGGCCCGTGCACCCGGTACGCATAACGCTGCCCCGGCTTGATGCCGCCCAAGTAGCAGTGCCAGACGAAGCCGGTGCGACGCTTGAGCGGGACACGAGTCTCATTGCCCCCGTCGTCGATCAGGCACAGATCGACGGCGGTGGCCCGCTCGGAAAAGACTGAAAAATTAACACCCTGCCCATCCCACGTTGCCCCCAATGGATACGGATTACCCGGCTTCTCGTTCACTTCGTTGCCTCGGATTGAATGGAGATTGACCTTGAAGGTCAGGTGCTGCTCGTACGACGCTCGACTGATCAGAATGGGCTGCCGCCGAAAGAAGCACTCACGCTACCGCCGGCGCCGAAGGGATTGGTGCCGGGCCCCGAGCCTCCGACGCCAAACTGATCCCTGCCTGCGCTGCCGTCGCCGCCTGTTCCAAAAGCGCCTGTGCCACCGGTGGCGCTGTTGAATGTGCCGCCGCCGAGTTCAGACGTGGTTCCGACGCTCGCTCCGCCCGTGTTTTGATTCCCGGGCGCGCCCGCGCGGGCGGACGCTCCGGCTTCACTCACCACCGGGCCGCTCGGGCCCGTCGGGGAGCCAATGGGCGGACCGTGATCGGTGTCGGCACCACACGCCACGACGTAGCGTGCAAGCGTGGCATACAGCGCCAGGTGCACGCATCGCTGAAGTATAAAGTGTCTCATCGAGGCTACCTTTCGACGCGCTCTGTGGGAGCGTCGTGTCGATGGCTGGTAGCTCTGCAAAATCGATACCGCACCCGGCGATAATTTTAGCGGTTACCCAAACGACCTTCGACGATCGCGGCGTTTGCGGTCATCGCCATCAAGCGACCGGAATCGGCAATCATGCTGACGAAGGGTGCATCCCATGTGCGATCGGACCAAGCGGGGCGCCATGCCTCGGCCAGACGCGGATCCCGTGTCCAAAGCGTACCGAGACTGGCGACCCACTCGCGATCCAGCACATCCAGCGCGCTGGCCGAAAGATCGGGCGCACCTGGGACGATGGACACGGTGGTGAGATCGCCTTCGACGCGCAACGCGGTGCCGTCGCTGCCGACGACCAAGCCCAGGCAGCGCTCGACGCTGCTCGCTCCGTTCACGAACGCGCGAGTCGCGGGTGTCGGCAGGAATTTCAGCTCCCACTCCAAGGGCGAATAGAGCGCCGCGAACGCGCCGCCCTGCACCAATCGACCACACACCAACCAGCGCGTGTCGTCGAAGCGGAGCACAGACGCCACATTCTGCACGCGCTCCAAGGGGAACGGCTTGAGCCAACGTCGGCCGGACATGGCCAATAGCGCTGGGGGCAGACCTGGGCGGCGTCCCACGGCGACGATCAAATCATCGAAGATGCCGCTCGCATCTTGCAGCTCGATGTTCGGATCCGGCGCGTTCACCAACTCGCGCAAGCCATCAGAGCCGAAAACCGAAAGCGCTCCGCCCGAACCCCCGATCAAGAAGCCGCCCGCTTCGTGGCGACGCGCGAAGGTCATGCCGCGCGGGACGCGAGCCAAAATGCTCTTGGCGCCGAGCCATGAATCGCCGTTCCAAAACAGCGGTCCGCGCGGGGTGAGCGCAAAGCAACGCCCGTCGGTATCCCATGCCGCGCTTTGAATGACCAAGTCGTCGTGCGGTCGATGTTTGACGATCCAACTCCAGCCGGCCAAGTCCGACGAAAGTGACGTGCTCTGAATCGTGCGCAAAAGTCGTCGGCTGGACGTCGGCGGGGCAGGGCGATCGCTCAGCCAGGGGATGATCGCGTTGACCAAGGCCTCGGCGGTTTGTGGGCGATGCTCCACCGACGAGGCCGTGCCCCAGGCCAAGGCAGCGTCGAGCGCGCGGCAGGCGTCGGGCCGTTCGCGCAGCTCGGGTGCGAGCACTTTGCAATCGAGCACGCTTTTGCGCGCTTTTGCGCGCATTTGCTCGTACGCCTCATAAGGAGTGGTCGCGTCGAAATAGTGCGTTCCCGTGAACACGTAGAATGCGATGCAGGCGAGCGCAAATACGTCTGTTTCGGGACCCACGCCCGCGTCGAGTGCTTGCTCTGGCGCGGCATAACCCACGGTCCCGAAACCCACCCCGGCGAAGGTGTGTCCCAATCCCTCCGGTCGAGCCAAGCCAAAGTCGGAGATCTTGAAGATCTCGGTTTCACCGAAGCCGCAACAAAGGACATTGCCGGGCGTCAGATCTCGATGAATCACGCCGACGCTGTGGATCTCCGAAATGCCACTCGCCAGACAGCGCAGGGCATGCGTCGCGCGCAGCGAATCGAAGGCGTAGCCGGTCTTGGCGATCGAGTAAGTCACGCGATCTTCGAGCGTGGTGCCTTCGATACCGCCGTGCACGTACTCGATGGCGATCCAGGGAGTGGGCGGGTACCCAAAGTAGCTGGTGATGCCAGTGTCGACGAAGCGCACGACGAACGGACAAGGCGGTACGCGCTCGTTCAAACGTCCGAGTGCAATCGCCTCTTTTTGTGCGACTAACTCAGGGGAGATGTCGGTCGAGCCGAATGCCCGTCGAACGACCTTGACCACGACGGGTGACGCGCCCTCGGGTGCTTCGCGGCGGGCCAAGTAGGCTGCTCCCATTCCGCCTTCACCCACCTGCTGCTCCAGCACGTAGCGAACTCCCCGCTGCACGTCTGAGTCGATGTAGCGCCCACTGATCGTGTGGGGCGAGATGGACATCGGGGGCTCGCTCACGGACTACCATTTCTGCGCCGACTTTCGCGGCCTGTCCACGGCTAAGATTTGGCAGCCGGAAGCACTGTGGTAGCGAGCTCGGGTGGCGGCCCCGAGGCTTCTATCGTGACTAGAGCCCGCGTGACTAGAGCCCGCGTGACTAGAGCCCGCGTGACTAGAGCCCGCGCCGAGCTCTAGCGCCGGCGTTCGCTGCGTTGACCGACGCTCGCTCGGGGGGCGTTCCCGGAGATCAGCTCTTGCCAGCTGGCGCTGAGCACGGCTTCCTCGTCTTGCAACACGAGCGCCGTCCAGGCGCCGGCCTCGTCCCCGCGTGAGAACAGGAGCTCGGCGAGCTTGGGAGCGATCGACATCAGCGCCGAGCACAGGGCGCCGCGCTCCACGCAGCCAGCGTAGATGGGGTCGGAGCCGGTGATGCTGGGCGAGAGCGTCAGCTGACGGAGTACCTGCACGGCGCGCGGATGCCGCAGGTCAGCGACCAGCCCGACGGGGCTTGCCAGGCCCTCTTGGCGTGCCAAAGCGTAGCTCTCCAGCAAGCGCCAACGCGCTCCGTGCACGCAACGCCAAGCCTCGGGATGCGATTCGGACAACACCCAGATGGACTATGCGAGCCACGCGCTCTTGCCAAGCCTCGGCCTTCCGCGCTCGGACATTTTCGCGCGCGTGCCGGCAGGCCGGTCATTCCGTTCAGTTGCAGCACAAAACACTGGTCAGAATGTTGCGCGGCACCGCCACAAAAGCGAAAATCCGGATGCCTTGGCGCTTGCGCGCGTGCGGATTGTCGCGCGGCTGTACAACCGGTGCCGCGCTTTGCGGTAACCGTGCCGAGGCCTGAGGCGTACTCTCTAGCGTCGCGAGTCACGGCCCGCCCCGTGGGCGGCGCGCTCGCGAGAAAGGAATCATCAATGGCACCACGCTCTTACGCAAAACCCACGCAGGAGGAGCTCCGCTCTCGTTTGGGTGCGCTCGAGTACCAAGTGACGCAGCACGACGCGACGGAGCCGCCCTTTCGCAATCGCTTTTGGGACAACCACGAAACCGGCTTGTACGTTGACGTCGTGAGCGGGGAACCGCTGTTCAGCTCGGTCGACAAGTTCGATTCCGGTACCGGCTGGCCGAGCTTTAGCAAGCCGGTCGAGGCTGAAAATGTCCTCGAAAAGACGGACATTACCCACGGCATGCGCCGGGTGGAGGTGCGCTCGAAGCACGCCAATTCGCACTTGGGGCACCTCTTCGACGACGGTCCCCGGCCGACCCGGCTGCGCTACTGCATCAACTCGGCGTCGCTCCGCTTCATCCCCGTGTCCGAGCTTTCGGCGCAAGGCTATGGAGAATACCGGGCGCTGTTCGGGGACGCTCACGCGACTGCTCAGACGCCGCTCGTCGATCACGACAACGCTTGTGCCGTCCCCGCGCCGGGCGAAGCGGCGAGCTGCGAGGCAACCGTCGAGGAAGCTGTCCTCGCGGGCGGTTGTTTTTGGGGAATGGAAGAAATCTTGCGTCGCGTTCCCGGAGTGATCGAGACGACCGTCGGTTACACCGGTGGCTCGAGCCCGAGTCCGAAATACGAGCAGGTCAAGACCGGTCGTTCCGGTCACGCGGAAGCGATTCGTGTGCTCTTCGACCCCAAACGCCTCTCGTACCAGGAGCTGCTCGAGGAGTGGTTCTTCAAGATGCACGACCCAACGACCAAAGATCAGCAAGGCAATGATCGCGGTAGCCAATATCGCTCGGCGATCTTCGTGACTTCAGCCAAGCAGCGTGAAGTCGCAGAGCTTGCCACACGGCAGGCGCAGCAAAGCGGTCGTTGGAAGAAGCCGATCGTGACCGAAATTGCCGAAGCAGGCGCGTTCACTCCAGCCGAAGACTACCACCAGAAATACCTGGAAAAGCATCCCGGCGGCTACACCTGTCACTTCATGCGGGGCTGAGCGTCTCCGCTGTCTCTACGGGGCTCAGCGTGCGTCCGGTGGGCGCACGCTGAGCGCTCGAAGCGGTGAGCGTGGGACCAGTAGCGATGGCTTGCCGCGCGCGGTCGATCACATCGTGCACGAATCGCAGTTTGGCAATGACTCGTTCGGTGAGCACGAACGGGTAGGCGTCCGGGAGGCCCATCGATCGATTGAGACTGTTCAGGGCGACCGTCAGCGGGATCCATGCGCCGATCAGGTGCTCGAAGCGTTCGAATCGAACGCGCTCGACAGTCACGACCTCCGCAGTTGCCCCTCCCACCGCGTGGGGCCTGATTGCCAAGCCATAACTTTGTGCGGTGTCGAGGGTATCCACCATGTGTAGGTAGTGAGCCCAGGTCTCGGCCCAATCTTCCCACGGATGCATGGTCGCGTACGCGCTCACGTACTCGTCCGCCCAATTCTGCCTTGGGTTCTTGTAGTGACGTTCGACCGCTTGGGCGTAGTCCTGCTGCTCGTCGCCAAAGAGCTCCCGATAGTCGGTCAATTGCGGGTTGTCCTTGAGCAACCGATCCCAGTAATAGTGGCCGGATTCATGGCGAAAGTGCCCCAGCAGCGTGCGGTAGCTCTCGCCCAGTTCCACGCGCGTTTGCTCGCGGAGGGCTGAGTGGGCTTCCTTCACGTTGATGGTGACGAGACCGTCGCAATGCCCAGTCAGAACCTTCTCTCCGTTCTGGCCGTCGCTCTTGAAGGCGAACGCGAGACGCAGGTGCTGATCGTCTTGGTTGCTGCCGATTGGCAGACCTAGCTCGAGCAAGGTGTAAACCAAGCGACGCTTGGCAATCTCGAGCCCATGCCACGAGGCGAGCGCCGCCGGATCGCTCAAATCCGGGATCGTGTCGTTGAGCCGACATGCTAGACAATAATCTTGGGACTCCTCGAAAACCGCCCAGTTGCATACGGCGTATTCGGTGTAGTTCTTACATAGTCGATAGCGAGCACCCTTGGCTGCCGCATCGAGTGCCACGTAGGTGTTCGCCGGTCCGTCGAGCGCCTGTTCCATCGCGCTCAACACGCCCGCGTCGGGTAGGTAGGCAAGCGCGTGACCGCAGTGGGTGCACTGCGAGTTTTCGAAGAACAGCAGGTGTTTGCAGGCTGAACAGGTGAAGATCTTCATGGCTGGCGGACCTCTGGGCTAGCTCAGGGAGCGATGAACGTGCCGCACGATGTAGAACAGTGCGAAATGTCGTCCACGCACGAGTCGTGGTCACCGATGCAGTCGTGGCAATCATCCAGTTTGTTCTGCTTGTCGTCGCTGTTGCTCGCAGCGCTTTCGCAGCGGTCCTTGCACGCGTCGACGTCGTAGTCCGAGTTGAAGCAGTCGGCATACCGCTTACAAACGTCGTGACAGTCCCACTTGTTGGTGATGGGATCGGCCGCGCTACAGGCGACGCCGGTAACAGACAAGAACAAACAAAAGAACGCGAAGGATTTTAACATGGCGCGCGTCATTGCAGCCCGCGTGCCAAGGCTTGTTCGACAGCAGTCCGCAACTTTTCCGCGTGTTTCGCCTTCGAGCGAGGCGCAAGCAGGTGCAAATGGTCGCACGCTGTGGCGTCTCGTCGCAAAGAGGCATAGTTCGTGCTCACGGGCAGGGTAAATGACCACTGCGAGCACGCCCAAGCCACGGCGTTTCAAACTCTACTGGGAGCTCGTGAAGCGCGTCTCCGACGAGGCCGACGCGGACGATGCGGACATCGTCGCCGCTGGCCTGGCATTTTACGGGACTCTGGGCTTGTTCCCAGCGCTCTTGGCGATGGTCTCGCTGTACGGCTTGATCGCCGACCCGATCGCCATCCGAACGGTCATCTACGAGATTGCGCGCGCGCTGCCTCCGACGGCTCGCGATCTCGTGATTGGGGAGATATCGAACTTCATCGCCCGGGATTCGCGTAACTTGAGCGTGGGCATGGCAATTGGGTTCATCGCCGTGCTTTGGAGCGCTTCTTCTGCCATGAGCGTGCTCGTGCGCGCCATCAACCTGGCGTACGACATCCCGGAGCGGCACAACTTCTTCAAGCGTCGGCGAATAGCCGTGCTGTTTACGCTCGCTGGTATGGTTGGCCTACTCGTGCTCGTCCCGCTGATCGCCGTGCTGCCCAAGCTACTCACGTTTTTTCACGTCCAGAGCGCTCTCGTGCTGCTGCGTTGGCCGGCAATGCTCGCTATCGCGTGGCTCACCTTTGGCTTGCTCTATCGTTACGCCGCGCAGAAGAGCCCGCTTCCGAGCCTGCGAGCGGTATTGCCTGGAGCTACCGGAGCGTCGTTGCTCTGGGTCGGCCTGTGCGCAGTGTACTCGGCCTACGTGGAGTATTTTACCAGCTTCGACTCGACGTACGGAGCGCTCACAGGAGTGATCGTGCTGGAGTTTTGGCTGTACGTTTCGGCGCTGATCGTGATCTACGGGGCCGAATTGAACGCTGAGTTGGCTCGCCACCCGCTCACGCACGAGCAACAAGAGCTGCCGCACGTTGCGGATGTTCCTGGTAAGTAGAAACGAGCAACCCCGCGGGGCGTCGCGCCCAGCCCGAAACACTCGGGCTGAGACTGCGAGCCGACGCGGGGTCGGGGCTCGAGCAAGGACTGCTCAAGAGGTCGAGTTGCTGCTGTGGTGCTGCTCGAACGTGGCGATCTTGTCGTTGATCTTCTCGTTGACGCGGCCTTTGACGTCGTCCAGGCGATGCTTCACGTCGTCGAGGCCGTCAGACAGCCGGGCGCGAAGTTCCTCGCCGGAGCTGGGCGCGAGCAGCAATGCTGCACCGGCGCCCACCGCCGCACTGACCGCGACCAAACCCAAAGCGGGAAATACGCGCGAGTAAACACTCGGACGACGCTCCAGGCCGACGACGCCCAGGACGTCGTTGAAATCGACGTCGCCAATTCCACGCACGAACTTTGCGGCTTGCTGGGCACCGATGAGCGAGCCCAAAGTCCACAACGCTTTGCTGATGTTCCGGTTCATTTTAAAGGATTCCTTCCTGAATCTGGGTTACCCGCATTCGCGGGCTGCGAAACCGAGACTCAGCAAACCGCATGCCACGCACGAGCATGATTTACGCGCGAAGTTTCTGCCGTTCGGCGGGCATTCGGCGACGCAAGCTGCCTCAGTGCGGCACGGCGGTGTGGCTTTGCTGTGCTGATATGGGCAAATCAGTAACGCTTACGCCACACGAGATCGACGCCCGACGCACCGCGATCGCCGGTCAACGTGGACAGCGACCAATGGCGGAATAGCAAGAAATTCAGGGTGAGGAACGTCAGGTCAGGGGGCTGACCCGGAGTTTGGCCCAGCGCGCGCGTGAGCTGCGCCGAAACCTTGGCACTCAGCTGAATGACGAGCTCTGGCCGTGCGGCGCCCGTGCTGGTGTCGATGCGCGTGCTCACGTCCAAGTCGGAGATCTTCGACAGGGCCTTGTTGAGGCCTTGGGTAGCGACCCCGCCCACGGCTCCAACGGCCGTGGCCGTGTTGCCTCCGCCACCGCTCGAGCCGCCCAATGAGCCATCAGCCGAGCCGGTCAAGAGCAAGCTGAGGATTTGATCCTTGGTCAGCGGAGGTTCGGAGCGAAGCGTGACTTTCAACTTCGCGGCCGTGCCCGTGGCGTCCGCGTACACGCGGTGACGATCCTCGTCTGGCGCATCCCAGCGAGCGCTCGCGACGATCGTTGGATTGCCGGGTTCGCCCGAGAAAGTGACGGTCCCGCTCTCGATTTCGAACTCCTTGCCGGAGACATCGAGCTTGCCGCTCTTGACGTTGATCTGTCCTTCAATCGTGAGCGGATCACCGAGCACGAGCTGCAAGCGCCCACCCAGTTGGATCTTGGTGCTATCGCCCTGCTGGACCCAAATTTGGTCACCCAGATTCAGATCGACGACCATCGGACTTTCGTTCTTGGTCGGATCCGCTTCCGTCAGTGGTTGGAGGGGTAGAGTGACGAACCCGCCGTCCCGCTGGCGCGTGCCAACGCGGACGCCTCTGGCCGGCTCCAAGTCCTGCAGATCCTGACTCCCGGCGTCGGGCATGCGCACGTGCAATTCGGGAACCTCCACGGAAAGCTTTTGCGAGCCCTTGGTTTGACCCGGTCGCAGCTTGACGTTGACCACGCCGTAGGTCTCGCCGAGTTCGGTGCCCGCGACGGAAAGCGTGACCTTTTGGGACTTGCGGCCGATGCCCACCCTCGCATCCGCACCGGTCAGGTCGAGACCCTCGAAGCGGGCCTCGCCGGTGACCTCGAGTTTGCCGGCGGTCGCCCGCGCACTCAGCTTTTCGAGCTTGGCCTTGCCTGGTTGGAGCGACAAGCGAGCGTTGATCTGGTCGAAACGCTGACCCAATGCGGCTAATTGCGCGACGCCATCCGTGAGGTCGACGTGGCCATCGAGCGCCGGTGCGCCGCCTCGAAAGTGCGCGTTCAGATCGCCGTTGAGGCGACCGTCGAGATCGCCGAGCACCGACGTCAACAGCGGCGCAAAGGCTGCCAAGCGCAGTTCACGCGCCCTGAGTTCGGCGTCGGCGGGCATACGTACCTCGGGCACGAAGCGCGCGCCCCAATCCAGGCCAGAGTGGCCTTCGGCGGTCGTGGTGCCTCCTTTGCCTTCTACGCTGAGTTTCGCGTCCGCTTTGCCGTTGCGAGCCTTGGCTGTGGCGCGGATACGACCGAGTTCGCTCTTCGCCAATTTTAGTGACTGCACGTCCAGATCGACGTCGACCGAGGCGTCTTTTCCAAAATGCTCGAGGTTCGCCTTTCCAGAAAGCGTGCCTTCGAGCTGTTGCGTGCGGGCCGCAGGGATGAGCCCAATCGGGAAGGCGTCGAAGGCCAAGTGTGCGTTGGCCTCTAGGTGCGGCGTCTGCTCGCCGACGCGATTCAGCCAGTCGTGAACGGCCGTCTCGACGTCGAGATCGGCTTTGGCCACCTCTGCTCCGCCCTTGCGCATATTTGCGCTCACCGTGCCGCGGCTCCCCTTGTAACTGCCTCGTAGGGTCAAGTCGACTCGGGTTCGCGCGTCGTCGGTCTGTTGGAAGCGCATTACCTGGCCCGACAGTTCGAGCGTTGGAGCGCTCAGCGTACCCTCGTAGCTCAAATCTACGGACGCGATTCCCTGCAACGCGGCCGGGCGTACCTCGACAGGCAAATCCTGCAAGTCCCGAGGCGGTACACTCAGCTTCGCCCGCAGCGGGATTTCACGCCAATGATTGCCGAGTTCGCTGACCACGGTGGCCAGGCGCGGCGTGACCTTGGCTTCGACGCTGAGCGCCACGAGTCGGCCTTTTGCATCACTGAGACTAGCGGCCAGTTCCGTTTCGCCCGTTTCCTCGTGAGTGAGAGCTAGATCGACGTCGATGCCTTTGACGGCTAGGGGTGCAGTATCGCGCGCTTCGGTCTTGGTGGTGATGGTCGTGGTGGTGGTTCGTTTGCCTGCGAGCTGCAGCCGATCAGTCTTCACGTGGACGTGAAAGGTGGGAAGCCCTGCGCTCGCGTGTTGTCGCTCGAAGGCAAGATCGTACTGGATGGTGCCGAGGGCACGCTCGAACGGCAGCTCGACGCCTGGCGGAATCAGCTGCATCAGATCTTTGAGTCTTATTTGTCCCTCGACGGCTGCTTTGCCGGTGGTTCGTGCGGGATCGAAGTTCTCCAGATCGACGCCGCGCAACTCCTGCAAGTCGATGTTCAGGCGACCCAACTGCTTCAGGTCCGCCTGAGCCGTGCCGCTCAGGCGATCGCGTTCCAGGTCGAGATCAGCGCTCAGTGAGCCGCCGGCTATGCGGTCGAAGGTCAAATCACGGCTGTGCGCGGCGACTCGAGCGCGGACATCGCCTGCGCGACGTTCATAGTTCGCGCTGACCGTCAGCGTCCCCGATTTGAGCAGTGCGTTGGGATCGACCAAGCGCCACAGGCGAGCCAAATCGAGGTCGTAGGTCTGCGCGTAGAGACTCTCCAGCTTCGGCCCGTAGACCAAAGAGACGTCCGCTTTGCCGGCACCCTGCAAATGCATGCCCGTGACGCGCGTTCGACCATCGACCACTTGCACGCTTTCGGCCGAAACAACCAGGGTCGTATCACCCTGTCGCAATTGGACGCTGGGGCGATCGACGAGAAGTCCTCGGTCGTTGGAAAGCACCGCGTTCACTCGAACCTGGCGCTCGGGCGCGGTCGTCGCGACTTCAGCACTCAGATCGAGTCGCGACAATGAACCTCGCGAAGTGAGCTTGGCTTGGGCGATGTGTTGACCGGCGAGCACGGCGTCGTTGATCGTGACGTCCGCATCGGCGTTCGGATGCGGCAGTACGCCGCCCAGGGTAGCGTCCAGACGCGCGCGCGCGATTCGATTGTCGGCTTGCTGAAGTTCGCGCAATTCACCGTGAATCTTGGCGTTCAAGCGCTGATCTTCGAGGCGATAGCTCCCTTGCGTGTCGAGCTGGCCCCTGCCGCGGTTCAGTGATGCGAGCCGCTTCAGGCGTGGAGCGTCGTTCAGCGTGGTCCTGCTGCGAAACTCCACGAGTGTTTGCTTGCTCTGGGTGAGCGTGACGTCGAGCGAAGTCTGTGCGCCGGGTTCTGCGATCTCGGCGTGCGCCTCGACTCGGTTGCGCTCAGTCTGGGTGTCGCTGCTGAACGAGCCGTTCACGGTGGTCGCCGGCACTGCCTGTGCAGCGATCAACGAGGGCTGGGTCGCGAGCTCGAAGGTGCCCGTGATGGGGCCGACCTCGGGTACGACCACACCCGCCTGCAGCGTCAAAGCGACCTTCGAGGCGGGCGCGCTGGGCGTCAGCTCGGCGATGTCCAAGTCCCGCGCGCGGATGTTGGCTTTGGCGGTCAGGGCTTTGCCGAGGTCCAACTCGAAATCACCGTCGACTTTGCCCGAACCAACGCCAAGCGAAAATGCGCCGTTGAGCTTGGGCAACGTGCCTTCCGCCTTGGCCGACAGCGTCGCGGGGGAACGCAATTCGAGTCCGGGCACCTGCTTTTGCACCGCGCTCGGCGAGATGTCGCGTGCCTCGAGGGTGGCGGCAAGTCGGTTATTCACGAAACTCGCGTCGAGTTCGACGGGAATTCGTGCGGCCGTGCCTCGATAGTGCGCGCGCGCTCCGAGCGGCTTGGCGCTCGCCGCAGGAATGTCCAAGGATGCTTGGAGGTCACCGACCGGATCGACGCCTTGCGGCAGGCCACGCGCGACGAGGGACACTTTCTTGAACGCGATGGCGGTGTTCACGTCGTCGGTGCGCAGTGTGGCGAGCGCGTTCCTGAGTTCCACGTCGAGCGGAGGCCCGCCAGCGAGCGCACCATGCGCCCACACGTGATCCAGCATGGCGCGGTCGATAATCACGACCGTACCCGGACCCGAGCTCGGCGCGCTCGGTGTCTTGGGCAAGAAAGCGTCGGCCAGGGTAGGGGAGCCCGAACCGTTGTCGATCAGGACGGCCTCGACGTGACGTAGGGAGGCTTCGGTAATGTGAATCGTGAGTGGCTGCGATTTTTCGGTCAACGCAGCCCAGACGAGCGTGGGCACGCTGAGCCGAGCGCTGAGGCCATGAATGTCGAGCACTCGGCGCCCGGCTGGGTCGAACACTTCCGCGTCCGCGGCGGAAATACCCGTCAAGCCGACGCTGCCAATCCCGTGCAAGACGAGGCGCCCTTTGAAGCTGCCATCCAGCGCCCCGTTGACGCGCGCCGCCACGAAGCTGCGCACGACGGCGAAGCGCAGCGAAAACAAGGCGCCGGCGCCGAGCACGACGACCAGCGCGAGCAGGCCCAGCAAGGCAATGCCGAGGCGCTTGCCGTAGCGGCGCAGCTTGCTCGGTCTGCTGATTCTGGCGTCCATCAGAATGCCTCTCCGATGCCGAACGAGAGCGCCATCGGTAGGCCGAAGACCGTATTCGGAATGCCCTCACCCGATGCCCCTGCGGGGTATTGTAGGCCGGGCACTCGATAGCCGATGTCGAGGCGAATCGGTCCGACCGGCGTATCGTAGCGAAAGCCGACGCCAACGCTCAAGTGCGGGCGGTTCAAGCGGAAGTCGACGCGCTTCGGTGAAACGTCCGCCGTGTCCGTGAAGAATGCACCCGAGAACGCACCCGAAATCGGGTAGCGCAACTCGAGCGAGGCTTCCCACAACGTAAAGCCACCGAGTGGCAGATTGCAGTCCGGACTGGCGTGGCTCTGCGTGCAGTTCGTATTCGCGAGGGTGGAGGTCGCTTGAGGGACGATGCCATGGGGACCGATTTCGCGGAACGCGTAGCCGCGGTTGGAGCCCGCTCCGCCCGCGAAGAACCCGCGCAGAAACATCAATTGGATGTCGCGAACCCAGGCGGGCCGCTTCGACGGCTGGAGAGCAACGTGGTCGGGGTCATTCTCGTAACTGGCGCCGTTGGCAGTGGCCTCGATGGTATCGCCGTAGTTTTGCGCGAACAGCAGGCCCACGTTGACACGAGCCGCGAGCGTCCATTTGCGCGAGAGCGGCAAGTAGCCGCGAACCTCACTGGTCGTCTTGACGTCGACCGCAGACCCCCCCACGCCGGCAACTTGCAGCTCGGTACCGGCGTAGCCGCCTTCGTGAGGGTGGACCGCTTGGTCGCGAAGATCGAGTGCCAAAAATAGCTTTGGATACGAAATCACGACCGGATGCAGATCCGGATCCAGGGTGCCGAGATACATGAACGGACGGTCGTATTGCACCGTGTGTGCGATGGAACCGTACAAGTGCAGTGAGTTGAATGATCGGTCGAGGCCGGCGCCGACCCGCGCATCGTCGTAGCCCAGCACACTGTCGCTCGCTTCGGTGGACGGATAGATGACCGGCGCGCGGCTGCCTTCGAGTTGCGTGAAAAGCCCCGTGCGCGCTTCCAGGAAGCCTGGCTGTCGAAACTGCGCGTTGAGCTTGAGCATCGGCAGGAAATTGCGCGGCGCTTGGAAGGTCGGAAATCGAGTTGGATAAAGCACCACGCCCGGCTTCACTTCGAAACTGATGCTGCGCAGGCCGCCGAAGAAGTTGCGGTGTTCCCAACCACCAACCAGATGTAGGTCGGTCTGTAGTGAGTTGGCCTGAGCGCCTCCGCCCACGTGAATCGCTTTCAACTTCGCGGGTTCGACGCTGACCTTGATGGGAATCGTCGGGTTTTGTTCGGTGGCTCCGTTCTTGTCGATCACGGGCGTGATCACGACCGAGCTAAACACGTTCAAGTCGAGCAGCGCGCGCTCGGCCAGATCGAGTTCAGTGCGCGAATAGGGCGTCCCCTCGGTGAGGTCGAGTGCGCGGCGCACTGGCTCTTCCGGAACTTTGCCCAGACCGACGATGGTGACCTTGCCGTATTTCGCCTTGGGCCCGAGCTGGACGAAGAACCCGACGGCGACACGGTTCTTCGGCAGATCGACGTCGGCGGCTCGTTGCACCGTGGCATACGCATGACCTTCGTCACCCACTGCATGTTCCAGAAGCTCGCTGGCTTTGCGGAAGCGCTCTTCTTCGAACGGTCGGCTACCCTCGCTCGCGGTGCAACCGCCCTTACCGCAGAGCTGTCGCGTGATTCTACGAACGATCTGCTTTTTTCGCTCGTCAGGAAACCCGTCCAGGCCGTGAATATCGACGCGGGCGACCAGCACGGGTTCGCCCTCCTCGATTTGAATATCGACGCGCACCTTATTCGACTCGACGAAGAAAACGCGGCCGGCGCGGGCTCGTGCATGGTAGTAGCCCATCGCCCGGTAGTAGCGCTCGATGCGCTGCAAATCGCGCTCCAACACGAAGCGGTCGAAGACGCTGTATTCGTAGACGATGCCGCGAAATAGGCCGAGAAACTTGGAAGAGCTCGTGGTCGCCAATTTTTCGCGCAGCTCGTCGGCGTCAATCACATCATTGCCCGAGAAGTCGAGCGACTTGACCGCGGAGCGGCCGTCGGGAACCTTCGTACAACCCGTGGTGAAGAGGGCTGACATGAAGCTGAAGAAAAGCAGCAGTCCGAGCGCCCGACTGGCACGTAGGCCAACGGGCAAGAGGCGCGAGCCAAGCACGATCGCCAGGGTGCAAGCGGCGCGCCAGCCTGGCGCGCTTCCTGCTTTCCACCAGAGCCGCCGATCGTGACCCATCCGCCTTCACATAGCCTATTCGCGTGCGTGTTCGTATGCGTTGCGTGCTCCACGTCGGTGCCGGAGCCGCTCCCGGCGCGACAACCCCGGCGTGACTACTTGCCGGTTCCCTATCCACCGCCTGCGGCGTTTGCCGAGGTCGTGCCGCCGAAGCCCGACCAGGGGGGCGCGCTTTGGATTGACGGTCACTGGGCCTGGCGCAGCGGCCAGTTCGTTTGGGAACGAGGCGGCTGGGTCGTGCCCCCGGAGGGCGCCCGCTTTGCTCATTGGCGGCTTCGTTACTCGCAAGACGGCACACTGATGTTCGCCGAGGAAGCTTGGTACGGAGCTGACCTGAAGCGCATCCCGAACCCAAAAAAGTCGGTCGATGCTTTCACGCCCCCCAATGTGTTGACCCCGGAATCGCAACACGGCTTCTAGCGCGGCGGTGTCCAGAGTGCGGCAAAGTACCGCATCGGTTCGCGAGTCAGAGGCAACGCAGCAGCCTTATTTGAAGCGTGAGTGGATTGTCGGCTATCGTGACGCGAATGAAACGAATCGCTTCGATCGTCTCGATGACCGCTCTGCTCGCGCCAAGCGCGTGCAAGCACAAAGACAACGCGCCCCCGCTCGCCGCTTCCGCAGCAGCAGCAGCACCGCTGGCGAGCACCGTCGCAAGCGCGGCTCCCAGCGTCGGCGATTTTGAGGGCGAGATCGGCGTGCTCGTCAAAGGCAAGCTGTCGGGCAACGATGCGGTGCCGCTTACCCTCACGTTGCGAGTCAAGGGCGGTAAACTGCGAGTCGATGTGCCGGAGTCGCTCGCGCAGTTGCGTGCCCTCGGCCCCGCTTCCCTGCTCGTTCAGCCTGCGGACAAAAAGGCGTACGCGATCCTAGACGCAAAGAAGCAAGCGGTTCTGTTCGAGTTGGATAAGCTCGCCGAGCAAGCGAAAGCATTCGGAGCACAGGCGCGGCCGGCCGGTTCCTCGGACCCAGCGGGCGCCATAGCGCACCTGGAGAGGACTGGCAAGTTCGACACTGTCGCCAACACTAAGTGCGAGATTTGGCGTTTCAACCAAGCCAAGAACGCCGGCGAAGTGTGCATCGCAGAGCAAGCGACGCCCTGGTTTCAGTTCCCGGTGGGTCCGCAGGCACCGTCAGAAATGGGGTGGGTCTCCGAGATAGCCGACGGCAAGCATCTGCCA